>JAABUV010001425.1_pt1 | contig 34730 bp, 37 predicted proteins | sample 5559971 | NCBI WGS metagenome assembly JAABUV01 (sample SAMN10711881, study PRJNA513362) | rock metagenome | isolation source: Antarctica rocks | place: Antarctica: Victoria Land, Knobhead nord | collected 2015-12-19
GGCGGCCTCAAACTGCGCCCCATGGTGCTGCCCGACCGCTTCATCGACCACAACACCCCCAGCGGACAACTCAACGACGCCGGACTCACCGCAAAAGACATCATAGGAACCGTCATGAACGCCGTGGCGAAGAAGGCCGGGGGAAAGAAGGCCGGCCTGGTCCGCGCCTGACGGGTGGCGCGTCTGCGGGCGGACCAGATGCTGGTCGATCGGGGCCTGGCCGAGAGCCGCACCCGGGCGCAGGCGCTGATCCTGGCCGGCAAGGTGTTCACCGGCACGCGCCGGGTCGATAAGGCTGGCGAGACGTTGCCTGCCGATGCGGCGCTGGACGTGCGCGGACACGACCATCCCTGGGTATCGCGCGGCGGCCTGAAGCTGGTTCACGCGCTGGACCATTTCAGCCTATCGCCGGCGCACGCGGCCTGCTTGGACGTTGGCAGTTCGACCGGAGGCTTCACCGACGTTCTGCTATCCCGCGACGCGCAAACCGTCTACGCGGTGGATGTCGGGCATGGGCAGCTCGCCTGGCGGCTACGGACCGACCCACGCGTGCGAGTGCTGGAACGCACCAATGCCCGGCATCTCACGCATGACCAAGTGCCGGCTGCGATCCACGCCCTCGTTTGCGACGCCAGCTTCATCGGGTTGCGCACGATACTGCCGTCACCGCTCGCCTTGTGCGCGCCGGGCGCGTGGGCGATAGCGCTGATCAAGCCGCAGTTCGAGGCCGGGCCGAGCCGGGTCGGAAAGAACGGCGTGGTGCGCGACCCGGCGGTCCATGCCGAAGTGTGCGAGACGATCGCCGCGTGGTGGGGTTCGTTGCCGAATTGGCAGGTGCTTGGCGTGGAGCCGAGCCCAATTACCGGGCCAGAGGGCAACCGTGAGTTCCTGATTGCGGCAACGCTGACGGCAGCCTAGCCGGCGCTCACCGCGCGCGTCGTTTCGACGGCCCGGTCGCGATGGGAAATCTCAGCCAGTAGGGACCACACTTTCGACGGCTCCATCGGCACGTCGGGGTCGTTCAGGAGGCGGTCGAGTTCCTCGAGCTTCTCGTCGTAGTCACGGTCGGTCATCATGCCATCTCCGGGATTTATCTCCAGCGTCGACGTCTCATGAGGTGGGAACGTGGCATCTGCATGACGGTTTGCGGGAACTCGGTCCACTGGATCACTCAAATAGACGAGAGGACTGCGGGCGCCAAAGCCGCGGTTTTGGCCGCGGGATGAGCGGGGTTGCGGAACCTGAGCTCGCCATCCGGCGCCGCGTCCGGACCGGTCAAGCCGAACATCTCCAGGCGGGAGGAGCAGGTGACCGCCACGACCGAGCGAGCGCCCGGGTCGGTGAGGAACTGCCGGGCCTCGCCCTCCAAATCCATCCGTTCCCGCAGCAGGCGCCACTCGGTCCGGTCGGTATCCTCGACGAACATGGCGAGGATGCCGGGCCGTGCGCCACTCAGCCGGGCGGGGGCCACCGAACACATCCGGCGACGCACGGCGACTGCGACCTCGTTCTCACGCCCGGCGCGGGCCGCGATCACGAACAGCCCCCCGCCGGCGCGCGTGACCGAGAGATGCGCCTCCGGCCCGAACTGATCGCGCAACTGGGGCATCAAGCCGAGTTCGCTCGCCTGCGCCGCCGCCAGCATCAGCGGATCGAGCCGCAGCACCGCAGCCTCGTCGTGGTCGGCGCGGCACCGGCTGGATAGCATTGCGGTGATCCGCCCGTGCAGCGCCGCCAGCGCCGCCCCCGTGGGCTGGTCCTTGAGCCCCTGCGGCAACGTCATCTTGAGCAGGTAGCGGCCCGGATGCCCCGCCAGCCACACCTGCAACTCGGGGTCGATCCGGTCGACCAGGCTGAACCACGCGCCCCGGTGCACGCCGCGGCCTCCCTCGGCGGACACCACGTCGCAGGCGACCTCTGCCTCGACCCCATCGCGGCACAGCAGCAGGTCGAAGCTCGCCTCGTCATCCAGGCCGGGGAACGCCACGTCGAAACCGCGAGCGCGCTGCAGGGCGGCCGTCCGCAGCAGGTGGAACGCCGGCACCAGGGTGCTGACGTTCTCGAGCGCGGCGCGGATGGCCGCGCGCAGGCGGTTTCGACCCGGCGCCCGAAGCTCCCCATTCAACCGCGACGCATCGGCGGCCAACTCCGCGATGCGGCACTCGGCGACGCTGGGCGGGCGGTTGCGGCCGACGCGGCGCAGCCGGTCGATAGTCAGCTCGATGATATGGCGCTGCACTGCGGCCCGTCCGGCATGGGTCGGACGCGTCGCCAGGCGTTCCAGGGCGCCCAGGCGTTCTCGCCAGGCTCGTGGGCCTGCCAGTTCGACGAAGTCATCCAAGGCGGCGATATCGATTTGGCTGGAAGGTGGCTGCATGGGAGCAGGGAGATGGCAACTCTGCATATCAGCCACCACATACAGGGTTAGTCGAGGTGTTCAAATTCGCGTGTCGATAAGTCCTAAATTACTGGTCGCCGACGCTCATTCCGGCGCGACGTTGATGTCGGGCGCATTCGGGTTTTTCATGCCGACGGTGTGGTAGCCGCTATCGACGTGGTGGACCTCGCCGGTGACCCCCGACGACAGGTCGGACAGAAGGTACAGCCCGGCGCCGCCCACCTCCTCGATCGTGGTGTTGCGCTCCAGCGGCGAGTTGTACTGGTTCCAGCGCAGGATGTAGCGGAAATCGCCGATGCCGCTCGCCGCCAGCGTCTTGATCGGCCCGGCGCTGATCGCGTTCACCCGCAGGCCCTGGCTGCCCAAATCGGCCGCGAGATAGCGTACCGACGCTTCCAGCGCCGCTTTGGCGACGCCCATGACGTTGTAGTGCGGCATCACCCGCTCCGCGCCGAGGTACGACATCGTCAGCAGCGAGCCGCCCGGGCGCATCAGCGGGACGGCGCGGGCGCAGACCGCGGTGAACGAGAAGCACGAAATGTCCAATGCCGTCAGGAACGCTTCCCGGGGGGTGTCGATGTACTTGCCGCGCAGATACTGCTTGTCCGCCCAGCCGATCGCGTGGACCAGGAAGTCGATCTGCCCCCAGGCGCCGCGCACCCGCTCGAAGGCTGCGTCCATGCTGGCATCGTCCGCGACGTCGCATGGCACCACCAACTGCGACCCGACGCTTTCCGCGAGCGGGCGCACCCGCTTTTCCAGCGCGTCGCCCTGGTAGGTGAAGCCGACTTCCGCCCCCTGGGCCGCGCAGGCCGCGGCGATGCCCCACGCGATCGACCGTTCGTTCGCGACCCCCATCACCAAGCCGCGCTTGCCCTGCATCAGCGTGCCGCGAGTGGGAAGGCTGGCACGCGCGGCCGGGGGAGTGACGTCCAACATCGGGGTATCCTTGGTCGTGTCGCCGCCTCGCTCGCGGGCGGCTTGGGCGTCGGTGGTGGCACAGAGCGTCCGGAGAGGGAAGGGGCGGCTTGGCGGATGCGGGCCGCCACCGCACATTGCGGGTGAACAGGAGCTGACCCGATGCCCGACGCCGCGACCCAGACCGCCGACCCGTTCCAGTTGTTCCAGGATTGGCTGACCGAGGCCGCGCGCTCCGAGCCGAACGACCCCAACGCCATGACGCTGGCGACCTGCACGGCGGCGGGCGTCCCGTCCGCCCGGATCGTGCTGCTGAAAGGCCTCGATCCACGCGGGTTCGTGTTCTACACCAACACGCAGTCGCGCAAGGGCTGCGAGCTGGCGGCCAACCCGCTTGTCGCGCTGCTGTTCCACTGGAAGACGCTGCAGCGCCAGGTTCGCGTCGAGGGCGCGGTGGAACCGGTGACCCCGGCGGAGGCGGACGCCTACTACGACACGCGCGCCCGTATTTCCCGGCTCGGCGCCTGGGCGTCCGACCAGTCCCGTCCGCTGCCCGCCCGGGCCGAGCTGGAGCGGCGGGTGGCGGAACTGGACGAGCGGTATCCCGGCGACATCCCGCGCCCGCCGCACTGGTCGGGGTTCCGGGTGATCCCGGCGTTCCTGGAATTCTGGCAGGAGATGCCGTACCGCCTGCACGACCGCCGCACCTACACCCGCGCCGGCGCGGGCTGGACCACGGGCGCGCTGTATCCGTGAGCTGATGCATGGCCATACCCGCGGAGCAGGCCGAGGCGGCGGCGTTCCTCGCCGGACTGGCGGGCGGGGTGCCGATCGAGACGCATATCTCGGCGGTGTTCGTGGGGGCCGACACGGTTTGGAAGCTGAAGAAGGCCGTGCGGCTGGGCTTCCTGGACTTCTCCGAGGTCGAGGACCGCCGCCGCTTCCTGGAGCGTGAGCTTGAGCTCAACACGGGCGCAGCGCCGGGTTTGTATTGGGACGTGGTTCCGGTGGTGCTGAAGCCCCCTCCCGCCGGCGGGACAGGGCTGGGCGGCGAAGGGGTCGTCGTGGACTGGGTGCTCCGGATGGCGCGGGTGCCGGCGGCGGATTTCTTCGAGGCGATCGTCGCGCGCGATGAGGTGGACGCGCCTCTGCTCGACGCGCTGGCCGACGCGGTGGCGGAATTCCACGCCGGGCTCGCGCCGGTTCATGGTTCCGACCCGGCCGAGGCGATGCGGCTGGTCGCGCATGGCAACGGGCGGGCGGCTTTGGCGGCCGGGTTGCCTCCCGAACGGGTCCGCGCCTGGCTGGACGCCGTGCTCGCGGCGTTGGCGGCCCGCATGCCGCTGCTACGCGCCCGGTCCGCCGCCGGCTACGTCCGCCGCGCCCACGGCGACCTCCACCTCGGCAACGTGTGCCTGTGGCGTGGCCGCCCGACGCTGTTCGACGCGCTGGAGTTTGACGAGGGCCTCGCCACCATCGACCTCGGCTACGACCTCGCCTTCCTGCTGATGGACCTCGACCGCCGGGTCGGCCGGACTGCGGCGAACCGGGTGCTGGGACGTGTGGTGGGCCGCACCGGCGACACCGGCTTGCTGGCGCTGCTGCCGCCGTTTCTGTCGCTGCGGGCCATGGTGCGGGCGCATGTCGAGGCGAGCCGGGGCCATGACGGGATCGGCTACCTCGACGCCGCCCTGGCATATCTGCAGCCGCCGCCGCCGTTGCTGGTCGCGATCGGCGGCCTGCCGGGCACCGGCAAGACGACGTTCGCCCGCGCGCTCGCGCCGGGTTTGGGCGCGGCGCCGGGCGCGCTGCATGTCCGCAGCGATGAAATCCGCAAACGGCTGCATGGGGCGGCCCCCGAGCAGCGCCTGCCGCAGGACGCCTACAGCCTGGCCACCAACGCCCGCGTCGACGCGGCGCTAGTCGAGACGGTCCGCGCCGCCATCGCCGCCGGGCACGCGGTCGTGGCGGACGCGACCTTCCTCGACCCGGCGCTGCGCCTCGCCGTCGCCGCCACCGGCGCGCCGTTCCTGGGGGTGTGGCTGCACGCCCCGCCGGACGAACTGGCGCGCCGGGTATCGGCCCGCAGCGGCGACGCGTCCGACGCGACGGTGGACGTGCTGCGCCGCCTCGCCCCACGCGACCCAGGAGCGGGAGGGTGGCTGGCGGTCGATGCGTGCGCCGCCGATGCCCTGGATGCCATCCGGGCCGCCGTGCCGCACGCGTGACGCTTGCGAAACCGGCGTCCGTCCTGTTCCCTTCGCTCACGAAACCGTTGGGGACAGGACCATGGCTATCCGCAAGCTGCTGCTGCCGCTGACCGGGACCGCCGCGGGCGAGTCGGCGCTCGCGACCGCGCTGTTCGCCGCGCGGACCTGGAACGCGCACCTGCAAGGGCTGCACGTCCGCGTGGATGCGCGCGACGTGGCGCCGCTGGCGGGCGAGGGCCTGTCCGGCGCCATGATCGAGGAGATGATGTCCGCCACCGAGAAGGAGAGCGGCAAGCGGTCGGCAGCCGTACGAGCCATGTTCGAGCGCTTCATCCTCGCCGCCGGCGTGGCCATGGAAGCGCCGGCGTACCGGGCCGACCACCCGAGCGCGAGCTTCGCCGCGATCACCGGCCGGGACGACGAGGTGGTGGCGCAGCAGTCGCGGCTGGCGGACCTGACGATCGTGCCCCATCCCGAATCCGGCGACGACGTGTCTTCGTCGGACGCGCTCCACGCGGTGCTGTTCGACAGTGGCCGCCCGATCATGATCGCCCCGCGCGCAACGCCGCGTTCGGTCGGCTCGCGCGTCGCCGTGGCCTGGAACGGAACGGCGGAGTCGACGGCGGCGGTGCAGGCGGCGATGCCCTGGCTGCACAAGGCCGAGGCCGTGCGCATCCTGTCCGCCGCCGAGTACCAGCGCAGCGGCCCGTCCGCGCAGGAGTTGGCCGACTATCTCGCGCTGCACGGCGTCCGCGCCGAAATGGCCACCTTCCGCCCCATCGACCGCGAGGTCGGCGCCGGCATGCTCGCCGCCGCGCGGGAGTTCGGGGCCGACCTGATGACCATGGGCGCGTATTCCCACTCCCGCCTGCGCCAGCTGATCCTAGGCGGCGTCACCCGGCATGTGCTCGAACGGGCAGACTTGCCGGTCATCATGAACCGGTAGTGCACGGCATCGACGACCCGGCGGTGGCGGCCGCCGTCCAGGTTTACGTGAAGCTGATGCGCGCCAGCCGGGCCGTCACCCTCCGGGTCGAGCCGCGGCTGACCGGATCGGGCCTGACGGCCACCCAGCTCGGGGTGCTCGAAGCGATCCTGCACAAAGGGCGGCTGACCCCGCGCGACCTCGGCCGCAAGGTGCTGACCTCGGCCGGCAACATGACGGACGTGCTGGACAAGCTGGAGCGCCGCGGCCTGCTGCGCCGGGTTCCGTCGTGCACCGACCGGCGCAGCGTCCAGGTCGAACTGACCGAGCCTGGGCGGCACTTGATCGAGGCGCTGTTTCCCGACCATGCCCGCGACATCGCCCGCGCCATGGGTCCGCTGACCCCGGCCGAGCTGCGGACGCTGGGCGACCTGCTGCGGCGAGTGGGGCTTGAAGCGGAGGGGCCTTCACTCCATTTGCCAGCCTAGTGCTTCGATATCGAACGAACAGGAGGATGGCCTTGATCGACGTGCGCCCGTTTGCCGGCCTCGGCGGCTTCCAGAACGATTGGCTGAAGGCCAAGCACCATTTCAGTTTCGGCGGCTATCATGACGAGGCCCGCATGGGCGTCGGCGGCCTGCGCGTCTGGAACGACGACGAGATCGCGCCCGGCACGGGGTTCGGCGCGCACCCGCACCGCGACATGGAAATCATCACCTACGTCCGCGAAGGCGCCATCACCCACCGCGACAACCTGGGCAACACCGGCCGGACCGAGGCGGGCGACGTGCAGGTGATGCACGCCGGAACCGGGATCGTGCACGCCGAGCAGAACGAGGAGCCTGGCCCGACCCGGATTTTCCAAATCTGGCTGACGCCGAACCAGCGCGGCGTGACGCCGGGTTGGGGCGCGCGGCAATTCCCGAAGCAGCCCGGCACGGCGCTTACCCTGATTGCGAGCGGCGTCGAAGCGGACGATGCCTTGCCCATGCACGCGGACGCGCGGGTGTTCGCCGGCCGGCTGGCGGCGGGAACGACGGTGCGGCAGACGCTGCTGCCGGGGCGCGCGGGTTATCTGGTCGCGGCGACCGGCTCGGTGACGGTGAACGGCGTGGCGGCCGAGGCCCGCGACGGGGTTGTGGTCACGGATGAGACCGAGGTCGCGATCACCGCCGTGACCGCCGCCGAGGTGGTGTTTGTCGAGACGGCGTAACACTGCCCGCAGCGTTGGCCTCGCCTCCTTAAAGGCTACGGCCGCCTGCCAAGCGGTAGAGTACTGTCCGGCGGCTGACCCGGTCCTCCAGCTCCAACGATGTCGGCACGTCGTAGCTGGCGAAAGCGGTCATGCCGTCGCCGGGCAGATAGGCGCGGCCCGGGTCGGCGATCCAAACCTCCGTCACGGCGGCCATCGCGCGCAGCCAGGGCAGGATATGCGCGGACATCGGCGCCTCGTAGCAGACGTCGCCGCATAGGATGATGTCCCAGCGGTTTGCCTGCCCGACCACGTCCGCCGCCAGGGCCGTGACGGCAGCCTCGTTGGCGGCGGCGTTCAGGCGCGTCGCCGCGGCGGCCATCGGGTCGATGTCGGCGGCCTCGACCGTGGCGCCGGCGAGTGCGCAGGCGATGGCGGCGATCCCGCCCCCGGCCGCGAAATCCAGCACGCGGCGGCCGGCGACGAGTGCCGGGTTGTCGAGGACGTGGCGGGCGAGGGCCTGGCCGCCGGGCCAAGCGAACGCCCAGAAGGGCGGGTCCACGTTCGCCCGGGCTAGCCAGGCCTCGCTGGCGTGCCAAATCGGCGTGATCTCGGTCGCGAGGTGAAGCGCGATCTCAGGCACGAGCGCGGTCCTGGACCGACGGGTGTGGGCGGCGATGAACGCCTCGGCGGTCACAGTCGCCCGATCAGGATGGCGGCGGCGACCGCCAGCCCGGCCTCGCGGTTGAGCCGGAACAGGCGTAGGCAACCCGCCGGATCGTCGATGTCGAGGCGGACGACCTGGACGGCGAGCAGCGCGGCGGGGACTGCCAGGGCCGCGTAGAACGGCGCGGCCAACCCCGCCAGCCAGCCCGCGGCCGCCACGGCGCCGACCGTGCCGGCGTAGCAGGACGCCAGGAACGGACGGGTTCGTTCGGCGAACAGCCGGGCGGTCGACTTCACGCCGGCCAGCGCATCGTCCTCGCGGTCCTGATGGGCATACACGGTGTCGAACCCGAGGTCCCACAGGATGGCGGCGGCGTAGATGGCGACCCAGGCCGCGTCGATGCGCCCGGCCGCGGCGGCATAGCCCATCGGGGCGCCGAAGCCGAAGGTGAACCCCATCATCAACTGCGGCCACCAGGTGATCCGCTTGGCCAAGGGATACAGCCCCACCAGCAGCAGCGACGACACCCCGAGCGCCTGCGACAGCGGATTGAGCTGCAGCAGCACCGCGAGCCCGGTCAGCAGCAGCACGCCCAGGAACACCGTCGCCTGCGGGAGCCGCAGCGTGCCCGAGGCGAGCGGACGGGCGGCGGTGCGGGTCACCAAGCGGTCCAGGTCGCGGTCCCACATGTCGTTGACCACGCACCCGGCGCCTCGCATCACGACGCTGCCGAGCGCGAACAGCGCGACCAGCCAGGCGGTCTCGGCGGCGGGCGCGCGGGCCAGCAACAGGCCCCACACGCCCGGCAGGAACAGCAGCCACACCCCGATCGGGCGGTCCAGGCGGATCAGCAGGGCGTAGGGGCGCCAAGCCGCGGGCAGGCGGGCGACCCAGCCGTCGGCGGCGATATCGGTGTGCGCCGGGGTGACGGAAGGGACGGCCATGGCGGCTACTCACCCCAGCCCGCCGCCGGCGTCAACGCCCGGGCGCTTGACGGGCGGCATCCGCTGTTCCATGCGCTTTGCCCCGCCACCTGCCCGTTATTGGCCCGCCCCCAGAAAGTGCTGCAGTCGCATGTCGAACCCCGGAGACGCCGACGCCACGCCGATCACGTCGGTACGGCAGCTGGCCGACCACATCGCTGGCGGCGGCAAACCGCGCGACGCCTGGCGCATCGGCACGGAGCACGAGAAGTTCGGCTTCCGCCGGGCTGGCCTGGCGCCGCCGCCTTATACGCCGGATGGAATCCGCGCGGTGCTGGACGGCATGGCGGGACCGACCTGGCAGCCGATCCTCGATGACGGCCTGCCGATCGGGCTGAAGGGCGCCGGGCTGCACGAGGGCGCGTCCATCTCGCTCGAGCCCGGCGGGCAATTCGAGCTGTCGGGCGCGCCGCTGCGCACGCTGCACGAGACCAAGGCGGAGTTCGACCGCCATTTCGCCGAGTTGGCGCAGGCCGCCGGGCCGCTCGACCTCGGCTTCGCCCCGCTCGGCTTCCATCCGCTCGCCCGGCGCGAGGACATGCCGTGGATGCCGAAAAGCCGCTACGCCATCATGCGCCGGTACATGCAGACGGTCGGCGGCATGGGACTCGACATGATGCTGCGGACCTGCACGGTGCAGGTGAACCTGGACTACGCAGATGAGGCGGACATGCGGCGCAAGCTGCGCGTGTCGCTGGCGTTGCAGCCGCTGGCCACGGCGCTGTTCGCGAACTCGCCGTTCACCGAGGGCCGCCCGAACGGGTTCCTGTCGATGCGCGCCCACGTGTGGACGGACGTGGACGCGGCGCGTACCGGTGCGCCAGCGCTGATGTTCGCCGAGGATTTCGGCTTCGAGCGCTTCGTGCAGTGGCTGCTCGACATGCCGATGTACTTCATCCTGCGGAACGGCCGCTATATCGACCTGGCCGGCCGCTCGTTCCGCGACTTCATGGCGGGCCGCTTGCACGACGTGACGGGCGGCGAGGTCGCGACCGTCGGGGATTTTGCCGACCACATGACGGTTGCCTTCACCGACGTCCGGCTGAAGCGTTTCCTGGAGATGCGCGGCGCCGACGCCGGCAGTCCGGCGATGATGCTGGCGCAGTCGGCGCTATGGGTCGGCCTGCTCTACGACGAGCAAGCCTTGGGTGAAGCCGACGCCCTGGTCCGCTCGCGGCCGTGGCAGGAGTACGCCGCTCTGCGATCGGCGGTGCCGCGCCTGGCGATGGACGCGCCGTGGCGGGATGGAACCTTGCGTGATCTCGCCAGGGAGGTTATTTCAATTGCGATTCGCGGCCTGCGTTCCAGAAACGAGAGAAATTCGGCGAATATAGATGAGTCGTATTATTTGGAACCGCTGGCGGAAATTGCCGCCGGTGGACAAACCCAGGCGGAACGATGGCTCGGCCGATATGCGTCGGAGTGGGCTGGCGACGCCGGACGGATGCTCGTCGAGACGGTTTCGTAACTATTTTGCATACCATCGCATTTAATCCTTTGAGAAGCGAGCGGCCGAGTTCATTAATCTAACCATGGTTTTACTAGCATCTGTTAATGACCAAATAATCGCCCCAGAGGTTTCGGTCTCGTTCGCGGTCCGATTGCGGTTGATCGGCCAGATGGAAGCTTGGACTGTCAACAGCGAGAACGTGCTGCCTCTCGGCCGCAAAACCCGCGCGCTGCTAGCCATTCTCGCCCTCTCGGCCCCGCGTCCCGTCATTCGGTCCCGGCTTGCGGAACTGCTATGGTCACGCCGCCTGGAGGAACAAGCCCGGGCTTCGCTGCGCCAGGAGATCCACCGCCTCCTCGAAGCCTTGCAGCCGGCTAACGCCGAGATCCTCTCGATCACCCGAGACAGCCTGGCGCTCAAGCCCGAGTTGGTGTGGGTCGATGTCGAGGAAGTGTTGCGGGCGACCATCAACAACCCAGCCTCGCTCGCCCTCCTGGATGGCGAGCTGCTCGAGGAGTTCGACGGGGTCGACCCGGCGTTCGACGTGTGGCTGGCCGCCGAGCGGGAGCGGCTGCGCGACCGGGCCCGCAATATCGCCGAAGCCTTGCTGCGCGAACAGGTCGACCCGGAAGCGGCCATCCCTGTCGCGCAGCAGCTGCTCGGGATCGACCGGGCGCATGAGGGCGCTTGGCGCGCTCTGATGCGGGCCCATTCCGAGCGTGGCGAACGCGGGATGGCGATCCAGGCATATGAACGGTGCCGGGCGGTGCTGGCCGACCAGCTGGACGCGACGCCGTCGCCTGAAACCCAGCGGCTGCTGGCCGAAATCCGAGCCGGACGCAACGCTCCGGCACAAACCTTGCGCGCCGCCGATTTGGTGCGTCCCGACCTTCGCCTGAACGCGCCTCGTGGCGGCGCGAAAGTCGGTGTGCTGCCGCTGGTGATGAGCGGGACGGCGCCCGAGGAGGCGCACCTGTCGCTTGGCCTGGCTGAGGAGATCACCGCCGCGCTGGCCCGGTTCCGCTGGATGTTCCTGGTCTCCAGCTCGTCGCTCGCGCAATTCTCCAGCCGTGACGAGGCGGCGATCCGGCGGACCTTCGGACTAGACTTCCTGCTCGACGGCAGCGTGCAACGCTCCGGCCGGCGGATTCGGGTGACGATGCGCCTGCTCGACCTCCGCGAGGGCAACCAGGTGGTGTGGGCGCGGCGGTTCGACCGCCAAGTCACCGACCTGCTCACGCTGCAGGACGAGATCGCGGCCGAGGTCGTGGCGCAGATCGACCCTGAGATCTTGCTGATCGAGGGCCGCCGCGCCGCCCATCGCCATCCGGTGGATGCGACGGCCTATGACATGGTGCTGCGGGCCCTGCCGCTGATCTTGCGGCTGAAGCACGACGAATTCATGGAAGCGGGAGATTTGCTGCGGCGCGCCGTGCAACTCGAGCCCGACTACGCCGCGGCGCATGCGTGGTACGCCTATTGGCACATCTTCTACGTGGGACAGAGCTGGTCGAACGATGAGGCGGCCGATCTCGAGGAAGCTGGCCGGCTCGCGGAACGGGCGATCGCGCTCGACCCGCAAGACGCCCGCGGCCTGACGATCGCGGGCCAGGTGCGCGCCTTCCTCCATCACCAGCCGCGGGAGGCGCTGGAGCTGCACAGCCGCGCCCTCGGCCTCAATCCGAACCTCGCGATGGCGTGGGGATTATCGGCGATGAGCTACACCTACCTCGGCGAGCTCGACGAAGCGGCCCGCCGGTTCCAGCGCTACAAGCGGCTCTCTCCGATGGACCCGCACGCGTTCTTCTTCGAGACCGGGATGGTGATCCTCGAGCTGCTGCGGCGTGACAGCGAAAGCGCTGCGGCGATCGGACGCCGGGTCAGCGAGTTGAACCCCTCGTTCAGCGCCGGGCTGAAATACTACTTGATCGCGCTCGGGCACTTGGATTTGCAACACGAAGCGGCCACGGTGCGTCGTCGGCTGCTCGGCATCGAGCCGGACTTTACGGTCGCGAAATACTTGAAGCATAGCCCGCTCGACCGGCTGGCCGACCGCGAGCACTTCGCGGAAGGCCTTCGACTGGCCGGCATACCCGAGGGTGCTTCCTAGCGTCGTGCCGCAAGCCGGTCAGCCGCGCGGCTTCAGGTTCGCTGCCGTGTGGGATGGACCGGTCGACGGCAGCACGGCGTCGGCGATCGAATTGGCCAGGAAGCCGGCGATGCACGCGTAGCCGCGATCGTTGTGGTGCAGGTTGTCGGATGAAATGAACTGCTCGGGGGGGTGTCCAGCCTTCTTCCACTCCTGCATGAGGTCGTCGCGCGAGAACAGGTTAACGCCTTCGCTCTTGGCGATGTCGGCGAGCGCTTGATTGATCAAGGTATGTTCCGGCGCCGCCATGATGAGCGGCGATTGCTGGTTGTCCATGATGACGATGTCCAGCTTCGCCGCTTTCAGCCGAGCGATCCCGGTGGTGACCAGCCGCTGGAACAATCGCGGATCGGCATTCCGCAGCGCGCTGTTCGCCCCGACCTGCCAGATCACGAGCGTCGGCTTGACGGCGACGACATCGGCGTCGAGGCGCGACACTTCCTCGGCCGCGTCCTGGCCGCCGGTGCCGCGGTTGATGACCGCGACGTGCGCAAGCGGCAGCGTGGCCGAGAGGTCGGCTTGGAGCATGGCCGGATAGGAGCGGCTGAGCGTCGAGGACATCCAGCCTTCGGTGCTCGAAGATCCGATCGCGACCACGATCAGCTCCCGGTTGGCAGCGATGGCCGCCCGGCTGTGGGGCAGCGAGAGCGCCGTCGGCTTGACCGGGGGACAAGCTTCCTCGGCTGACCCGGGCGTCGGGAAACGCGATGACATGAGGACGGCCAGGGCGGCGACGGCGACGGATAGGCGCATGCGGCTCACAATGGCGAACGTCCCCGCCGAGGTCGACCCTAAATCGGCATTCTGCGGGCGGGTGGGCTTCGGGTCAGGCAGGGTCTTGCGCGCGCCTTTTTCGGCCGGCTGCGGCATACTGGCCCCGCGGCCGGTGTTCCTGGACGTTGGGACGCACGACGGTGTCGTAGTAGTCGTCCCAATCCTCGGACCGGAACTGCTCAAGCTTTGGCACCAGCTCGAAATCGTTGAGGGTCGCCTCGGCGTAGCTGGAGCGTGGCAGGGGTTGGGCCAGGAACAGCGGGTACTCCGCCCGGAACTCGACGGGAGCGTGCGTGCGCGTCAAGCGGAGGGCGCCGAACAGCGGCCCGAACCAGCGGTCGGTTTCGATGATGCCTTCATACAGCTCATAACCACCGGGCCGGGGCAAGTTGGCCGGGGCGCGCAGCAGCAAGCTGTGGCCCGGCGCCGTCCGTGCGACCAGCCCGCTCCAGAGTTGGACCAGGCCTGGCTCCTGGAGCGCGCTGACGAACGGCGGCGAGAATCCCTTAACGCTCTTCGGGGCGATGTCATCGAACGTCTCGGCGAACCCCGGGAACTGCGCGGAGTGCAGCGGCATCCAGCCATCCGCGCCGTCGAAGGTCCAGGTGATCGACGTGCCGTCCCACATCAAGCTGAAGTCGATCGGCGGGAAGATATAGTACCCGAACCCGGCCGCCGACGTTATCGCGTCGCAGTAGCGGAACGCCCGGGTCGGCATCGACCCGCTGCCCGATTTGTCCGCCCGTTGCGGGAGGCGCGCTTGCGGGACGAGACGATGGAAGGTGACCAGCGGACTGGCAGCACCGGTGGCCTCGGCCGCCGCACTGCTGACGACGGGATCGGGCATCGCTTAACTCCCAACCGATCGGGCCGCACCAGACTCTGGTACGGCCCGGCCTGCTTCAGACGCGTCGGAGGTCAGGCGGCAAGGACCGGAGCGCAGCCGCCCATACGGACGCGGCCGGAATCGTGAGTGGCGAGGACGGGAGCGCAGCCGCCGAGGCGGACGCGGCTCACGTCGTGCTTCGCCAGAGCAGGCGCGCAACCGCCGAGCTTGACGATCTTTGCATCGACAGTCGCGACGTCCGACGCTTTGGCAGGTGAGGAAGGCGTGAACGCGTTGGAAAGCTGTACTGCTGAAGTGTTCATGGAACGATGGTCCTCTATATTGATCAACCAGCACATCGAGCTGCTTTAAACATAAGATGGATGCGCTTGATCACATCTTAGAGAAAACTGTTGCCTTTGTGCGTACGACTGATGTGAGTAGCCCGTTAATAACCAGCCCGCGTCATCTTTTATCCTGTGCGTTAATTAAACATCAACGAATCGCTACGCCGCCGTTCCTCCCACCGTCAAACCAGCGAGCTTGATGGTCGGTTGGCCCACCCCGACCGGCACGCCTTGGCCATTCTTGCCGCAGGTCCCGATCCCGGGGTCGAGCGCCAAGTCGTTGCCTACCATGGTCACTTTCGTCAGGGCATCCGGCCCGTTGCCAATGATCGTCGCGCCCTTGACCGGCGAGGTCACCTGCCCGTTCTCGATCAGGTATGCCTCGCTCGCGGAGAACACGAACTTGCCCGAGGTGATGTCCACCGACCCGCCGCCGAAATTCACCGCGTAGAGGCCGCGCTTGACCGTGCGGATCATCTCCTCCGGCGAATGCGGGCCGCCCAGCATGACGGTGTTCGTCATCCGCGGCATCGGCGCGTGGGCATAGGATTGGCGGCGGCCATTCCCCGTCGCCGGCACGCCCATCAACCGGGCGTTCAGCCGGTCCTGGATGTAGCCCGTCAGCACGCCGTCCTCGATCATCACCATCCGCCCCGACGGCGTGCCCTCGTCGTCCACCGTCAGGCTGCCGCGGCGGTCCGGCATGGTGCCGTCATCCACCACCGTCACGCCGGGTGCGGCGATGCGCTGGCCGAGCAGCCCGGCGAAGGCCGACGTCTTCTTGCGGTTGAAGTCGCCTTCCAGGCCATGGCCGATCGCCTCGTGCAGCAGGATGCCGGGCCAGCCGTTGCCGAGCACGACCTCCATCTCCCCGGCCGGCGCCGGACGGCTGTCGAGGTTGACCAGCGCCTGCCGCAACGCCTCGTCCACCGCGTTGCGCCAGCTCGCCTCACCGACCAGCCGGTCGTAGCCGAACCGGCCGCCCGTGCCGTAGCCGCCGCTCTCGCGCCGGCCATCCTGCTCGACCACCACCGACACGTTCATCCGCACCAGCGGCCGCAGGTCGGCCACCCGCGTTCCGTCGGCGCGCATGATCTGCACCGCCTGCCACTCGCCGTAGAACGACGCCATCACCTGCTTGACGCGCGGGTCCTTGCCGCGGGCGTAAGCGTCGATCTCGGCCAGGACGCGCGTGCGCGCCTCGAAATCCATGTCGGCCAGCGGGTTGGCCCCGGCGTACAAGCGTGCATTGCTGGCCCGTGGCGCTTCCTGCGCGGTGCCGCTCCGGCCGCCGCGCACCGCGGACACGGTGGCGGCCGCGCGGCGCAACGCGGCCTCGCTCATCTCGCCCGAATGCGCGTAACCGGTTTCCTCGCCGAGGATGGCCCGTAGCCCGAAGCCCGAGCCCGACTCGAACCCGGCGTGCCGGATGCGGCCGTCCTCCAGCGACACCTGCTCGCTCTCGCGATATTCCAGGAACAGCTCGCCATCGTCGGTTCCGGCAAGCGCGTCCGTCACGATCGCCTGCGCCTGCCCGCGGTCGAGCGCTGCGTCGGAGCGGTCGAAGAACAGCGAATCGGTCGCGGCCAGCGGGGAAGCAGCTGAGTCGATCATCTGAAGCTCCTGAAAGGGCGCTCGGCTAAGGCAAGCGCCGTTCGACATGCAAAGTCACCAGTGTCGCCGTCAACAGCAGCACCGCCACGGCCTGGTGCGCGGTGCCCAGGGCGACGGGGACCACCCAGAGCAAGGTCGCGATCCCCAAGGCATACTGCGCCAGGACGGCGATGCCCATGGCCCACGCCGCGCGCCGGATGGCACGGCTTCGGGCCGAACGAAGCCCGGCCACGGCCGTCGCCGTCACCGCCAGCGCGGTCAGCGTCGCGAGCAGGCGATGGTCGAACTGAACCGCCGCGACGTTCTCGGTCAGGTTCCGCAGCCACGGCGACAGCGCCGCGTACCCCGGCGGCACGACCTGCCCGTCCATCAAGGGATAGGTGTTGTAGGCCAATCCCGCGTGCAGCCCGGCGACGAACCCGCCCGCCACGATCGTTAGGCCGACCAGGACGCAACACGATGCCGCCATGAAGCGGAACGCGCGGCTGTGGGGCGGCCCGGCCGGCCGTGGGTCGCGGACGGATAAGGCGGTCCATAGGATCGCCGCATAGAGCGACAGCGCCAAGGCCAAGTGGATCACCAGACGATACGCGGACACGGCGGTGCTGCCGGCGAAGAAGCCCGACGCCACCATGAACCAGCCGACGGCGCCTTGCAGGCCGCCCAACGCGAACAGCCCGGCCAAGCGCAGCCATAGGCCGCGCCGGATCGCGCCCCGCCACCAGAATACCAGCAACGGCGCCAGGAACACCACCCCGATCAGCCGTCCCCACAGCCGGTGCGCCCACTCCAGCCAGAAGATGTGCTTGAAGCCGTCCAGCCCGATCCCGGCGTTGACCAGCGTGGACTGGGGAATTTGCTGGTAGAGGCCGTACAAGCGCTCCCATTCCGACTGCGAGAGCGGGGGCAGCGCCCCGGTCAGCGGCGCCCATTCCATGATCGACAGGCCCGACCCCGTCAGCCGGGTCGCGCCGCCCAGCGCCACCATCGCCAGCAACATGAAGCAGACCGTGAACAACCAGCCAGAGACGAGCTGCCGGTCGCGGCGCTGCCGGGCGGTCTCGGTCGGGGCGAAGCGGTCGTCGAGGTCGAAGGGCATACGTCCCTATATAGAAAGCCCGCGCGCGGCGTCAGCCCGGGCGGATCAGGTTCGCGCCAGCTTGCCCGCACGCGCGCCGCGGTGCTACCGGCGCGCATGGCCCCCGTCCTCTCCGTCGTCGTTCCCGTCCGCAACGAAGGGCCGAACATCGCCCCCCTGGTGGCCGAGATCAGGGCGGCCCTGGCCGGGATGGTGCACGAGATCATCTACGTCGACGACGGCAGCACCGACGACACGCAACGCCGCCTGCGCGCGGCCGGGGGCGATGACCTGCTCGTGCGTCGGCACCGGACCAGCTGCGGGCAGAGCGCGGCCATCGTCACCGGGGTGCGGGCGGCGTCCGGCATTTGGATCGCGACCCTGGACGGCGATGGGCAGAACGACCCGGCGGACATTCCGGCCCTGTTCGCCCGTGCCCAGGGCTCGACCGGGCTGGCGCTGATCGCTGGCCACCGAGTGCATCGGCGCGACAGCCGTGCCAAACGGGTCGCGTCCCATTTGGCCAACCGCATTCGCGTGGCCCTGCTGCACGACGACACCCCCGATACCGGCTGCGGGCTGAAGCTGTTCCGCCGCGACGCGTTCCTCGACCTGCCGCAGTTCGACCATATGCACCGCTATTTGCCGGCGCTGTTCATCCGCGCCGGCGGGCGGGTGGAATCGGTTGCGGTCAACCATCGGCCACGCGTGCGGGGGCAATCGAACTACGGCACGCTTGACCGTGCCTGGGTCGGCCTGTTCGACCTGGCCGGCGTGCTCTGGCTGCAACGGCGGTGGACCCGTCCCGTCCTGGATGAGGTTCCGGCATGACCGCGCTCGGGCGGGCTTGGCGGCCGGCGCTGCTCCTGGCCGGGCTGCTGGGAGCGGGGCTGGCCGTTCGCAGCGGCGTCGGCCGGGACGCCCTCGACGCGCCGGCGCAGGCGGGGCCGCTCGCCTTCATGGCGTTCGCCGCCGTTGCCTGCGCGATCGGGGTGCCCCGGCAACTGACCGCCTACGCGGCTGGCCTCGGCTTCGGGCTGCCCGGCGGCTGCGCGCTGGCCCTGTCCGCCCAATTGCTCGGGTGCGCGATCGACTTCGCCTGGGCGCGCTGGAGCGGCCGGGCATGGGTCGCGCGCCGCATCAATGGCCGGATCGCCCGGCTGGAGGCGGCGCTGACCCGGCAACCGTTCACCGCGACGCTGACGCTGCGGCTGCTCCCGCTGGGCAGCAACGTGGCGCTGAACCTGCTCGCGGGCGTTTCGGCGATGGCCCCCGCGCCGTTCTTGGCGGCGTCGGCGGTCGGGTTCTTGCCGCAGACGGTCGTGTTCGGGCTGCTCGGCGCCGGGGTGCGGGTGGGGCAGGGGGCGCAACTGGCGCTCGCGGTGGCGCTGTTCGCGGCGTGCAGTGCGCTAGGACTGACGCTGCTCCGGCGCGCGCCTGGACACCTGATCCCGGCGCGACGACCGGCCTGCGGCTCGTGCGCCGGCGGCGTCAGTGCAGCCCGAACTCGCTCACGTGCCGAAGCTCGCCGGGGCTGACCAGGGTGGCGGAGCCGACACGGACCGAGTGGAGCCGGCCTTCCAGTTCGCGCTGCCAGAAGGCCAGGAACTTGCGCAGCCCCGGATACCGGGGCGCCACGTCCATATCCTGCCAAACATAGGACTGCAGGAGGGCAGGGTGGTCCGGCAGGTAATACAGGATTTCCGCGGTGGTAAGCCGCCAGCCGTCCAGTTGTCTTGCCAGGCGCATCGATAGGCCTCCCACGGTTGCAATACGGTGAGCAGCGATCCCTGCATCATGCCTGCGACGGGCCGGTCGTCTTACGATGCCGTGTCCAAGACGCGCCGAAAAGAAGAAAGTTCAACGTTGCCAACCGATTGGCACTCGTGAGCGATGGCTGCTGCCGAATTGCTTGACTTCGCGACAGGGACGCCGTAGGTCGCTGGCACTCTCGACATGGGAGTGCTAACCCATCACTGAGGAGCGATCCACATGAAGTTCCGTCCGCTGCACGACCGCGTCGTGGTCCGTCGGCTCGACGCCGAGGAAAAGACCGTGGGTGGGATCATCATCCCCGACACGGCCAAGGAGAAGCCCATGCAGGGCGAGATCGTCGCCGCCGGTCCTGGCGCGCGCAACGAGCAGGGGCAGGTCGTCGCCCTCGACGTGAAATCGGGCGACAAGATCCTGTTCGGCAAGTGGTCCGGCACCGAAGTCAAGATCGACGGCCAGGAGCTGCTGATCATGAAGGAGTCGGACATCATGGGAATCATCGACCAGGCCGCCTGAGTTCCGGCGCCTAAACTCCCAGAGCATTAGAAGGATATAAAGACATGGCAGCTAAAGACGTTCGGTTCGGCGGCGACGCGCGTGCACGCATGCTTCGCGGCGTGGACATCCTCGCCGACGCGGTGAAGGTGACCTTGGGTCCCAAAGGTCGCAACGTGATCCTCGACAAAAGCTTCGGCTCGCCGCGCATCACCAAGGACGGCGTGACGGTCGCCAAGGAAATCGAGCTTTCCGATAAGTTCGAGAACATGGGCGCGCAGCTTATCCGCGAGGTCGCGACCAAGACCAACGACCTGGCCGGCGACGGCACCACCACCGCGACCGTGCTGGCCCAATCGATCGTGCGCGAGGGCGGCAAGGCCGTCGCCGCCGGCATGAACCCGATGGACCTCAAGCGCGGCATCGACATGGCAGTCGCCGCCGTGGTCGAGGAGCTGAAGGTCCGCACCAAGAAGATCACCACCGAGGCCGAGACGGCGCAGGTCGGCACGATCTCGGCGAACGGCGAGGCCGACATCGGCCGCATGATCGCGGAAGCCATGCAGAAGGTCGGCAACGAGGGTGTCATCACCGTCGAGGAAGCCAAGGGCATCGACACCGAACTCGACGTCGTCGAGGGCATGCAGTTCGACCGTGGTTACCTGTCTCCGTATTTCATCACCAACGCGGAGAAGATGATCGCCGAGCTGGACCAGCCCTATATCCTGATCCACGAGAAGAAGCTGTCGGGCCTGCAGCCGATGCTGCCGCTGCTGGAGACGGTCGTGCAGTCGGGCCGTCCGTTGCTGATCATCGCCGAGGACGTCGAGGGCGAAGCGCTCGCGACCCTGGTGGTGAACAAGCTGCGCGGCGGGCTGAAAGTTGCGGCCGTGAAGGCGCCGGGCTTTGGCGACCGCCGAAAGGCGATGCTGGAGGATCTGGCCATCCTGACCGGCGGCCAGGTGATCTCCGAGGATCTCGGCATCAAGCTTGAGACCGTGACCCTCGCCATGCTCGGCCGCGCCAAGCGGGTGATCATGGAGAAGGAGAACACCACGATCGTCGAGGGCGCCGGCGATGCGGACGGCATCAAGGGCCGCTGCAACCAGATCCGCGCGCAGGTCGAGGAGACCACGAGCGACTACGACCGCGAGAAGCTGCAGGAGCGGCTGGCCAAGCTCGCCGGCGGCGTGGCGGTCATCCGCGTCGGCGGGGCGACCGAGGTCGAGGTGAAGGAGCGCAAGGACCGCGTGGACGACGCGCTGCACGCGACCCGTGCGGCCGTCGAGGAAGGCATCGTTCCGGGTGGCGGCGTCGCCCTGGCGCGGGCCAGCCTGATCCTGGCGCAACTGAAGCCGATCAACGAGGACCAGAAGCTCGGCATCGAGATCGTCCGCAAGGCGGTGCAGACCCCGCTGCGGCAGATCGCCGAGAACGCGGGCGAGGACGGCGCCGTCATCGCCGGCAAGGTCATCGAGAACGGCGAGTACAACTACGGCTTCGACGCGCAGACCGCCGAGTTCAAGGATATGGTGGCGGCCGGCATCATCGACCCGACCAAGGTCGTGCGTCACGCCTTGCAGGACGCGGCGTCGATCGCGTCGTTGCTGATCACCACCGAGGCGATGATCGCCGAGCGCCCGGAGCGCAAGCCGGCGGGTGGCCCCGGCGGCGGCGGTGGCGGTGGCATGGGTGGCATGGGCGGCATGGGCGACATGGACTTCTAAGTCGCTGCCATGCATGCTTGAGCGTCGGGGAGGGCGGGCCGCGAGGTCCGCCCTCTTTCGTGTTTCCCCGGGGCTCTTGTCATGCTTGTTTAATTGACATACCCAAGGTTTTCTGTGAATCTTGTAATCTGCAATCGAGTTTCTGCTTCGCCTTGCTGCGCCTCCGTCATCCCGGGCCGCTGCTAGTCGTCCAAAGCCCGGTTGTCTGAGCGGCCGCACGATTTTTGTGCGGCGCAATGACGGAGAGTGACGCAGCTATGGCTATCGGGACTGTCAAGTGGTTCAACACCACAAAAGGCTTCGGTTTCATCCAACCCCAGGGCGGCGGCAACGATGTGTTCGTGCACATCACGGCCGTCCAGGCTGCCGGCTTGCGCGGCCTGAACGATGGCCAGAACGTCAGCTACGACGTGGTCATGGAGCGCGGCAAGGCGGCCGCGTCGAATCTCAAGCTCGCCTGAGCAGGGCACTACCTGTTCCTGATCGGTCGGTCGCCCATGGCACGACCCGTTCATTCACCCTGCTCCGTTGACGCCTCTGGCGGCGGAGCAGGCGGTGAAACATACCCAAACAATCTGTTCGTGGACATTCCACGCACGCTGAGGAGCTGAGATATGGCTGTTGGTACTGTGAAGTGGTTCAATGCCACGAAAGGCTTCGGGTTCATCATGCCGCAGGACGGCGGCAAGGATGTGTTCGTGCACATCACCGCGGTCCAGGCAGCCGGCTTGACCGGGTTGAACGACGGCCAGAAGGTCAGCTACGAGGTGGCGATGGAACGCGGCAAGGCGGCTGCGACCAACCTTCGTCTCGCGTGACTCCGACTCCTCGGCCGAAACGCGAAGGGCCGCCTGGCGACAGGCGGCCCTTTTTCGTCGCGCGCTTCCGCAGATCCTAGCCAGTCCATCCCGACGAATCGACGCCGCTGGCCGCATTCCCGGCCCGCTCCACGGCGGCCACCTGCGTCGCGCCAGCCTCGCGCATGACTTGCTCGGCCTTCGACCGACTTGGCTCGTCCTTGGTGTGGACCGCGAGCACCAGTTGCCCGGCGGCCGCTGCGACATCGCGATCCTCGGCCTGGCTGTCCTTGACGGCGGTCCCGGCCGCGTTCGCCGCCGCCGCCGTCCCGATGCCCACCGCCGCCGCTGCCGCGATGGCGATGCCCGCGGCGCCTCCCGTCGCGATCGTAGCGCCCGCCGCCGCAAAAGCCCCTGCGTAACCGGCCATGCTGGTCCCAAGCGTACGCGCCTGCCGCATGTCGACATCCGTCATCGGATCGGACGCGCCGTCGTTCGGGGTCGCGTTGCCGGGCTCCGGCCGGGTCGCGGGCAGGCTGAAATCCGCCCGGTCAAAGCCAGCTAGCGTCAGCTTCGAAATTGCGTCTTGCATGGCGGCGTTGCTTGGGAAAACGCCCTGCACCTCCGCAACGGTCTCGCTCAATGTCGGGCCATCCTTAGTCGTCTCGCTCATGCTACCTCCTGCATTGCCCTGAAAACGCCGCAGCGACCGCCACGTTCCCCGCAAGCGCCTCCTTCAAGCATTGGGTCGATCCACCCTCTGGTGCCGCGCGCGGGCGCCGCGTTCGATCGCCGCGGCCACGAGCGGGTCGAGGCGCAGCTCGTGCACGACCAGTTCCAGCATCTGCAAAATCCGTTGCCCGGCGAAGCGGCTGGCCGCTACCACCTCGCACGCGAGGGCGTACGCCGTCTCGCGCAGCCGCGGCTCCAGCGCCTCGCGGATCATGGCGCCGGCGTGGCTCAGCCCCTCCTCCTCGTCCAGCAGCCCGATCGCAGCCTCGGTCGCCGCTTCCAGCCGCTCGGTCGAGAAGCCCTGGAACACCGGCAAGGTCTGCACCACGCCGGACATCACCCCGATCTCGCGGTCGGTGATCCCTCCATCCGCGGCGGCGACCAGCACCATCGTGCAAACCAGCGCCTCCTGTGCGTCAAGCCCGGTCCGTGCAAGCATCGTTCTATTCCCGTTCTGCTGTTGCGCGGACCCTGGGCGAACCCTCGTGCAAGATCAAGGCAGCGCGAGGGTCGTGGTAGTCACGTCTAGGAAAGCGCGCGTCTGCGCCACCGCCTGGGCCAACCCGACCCGTTGCACCTTCACCCCCGAGGGCAGCGCGGACATCACCCGCGACGGTGCCCGCCGGTCGAGCAGCACGAACACGCCGCGATCGGTGGCCGAGCGGATCAGCCGGCCGAACGCCTGCCGCAGCCGTAGCCGCGCCACCCGGTCGTCGAAGCCGCGCGGGTCGCCGCCCGAGAGGTGGACCCGGCGTTCCCGGTGCAGGATGTCAGGCCGCGCCCAGGGCACCCGCTCGAACACCACCAGCCGCAACGCGCGGCCGGGCACGTCCACCCCGTCGCGCATGGCGTCGGTGCCGAGCAGGCACGAATCTTCCTCGGTCCGGAACACGTCGACCAAGGTCGCGTTGTCCATCGCGTCGACATGCTGGGCGAGCAGCGGGATGCCAGCCGCCTCAAGCGCCGGGGCGATCCGGCCGTGCACCGCAACCAGGCGGCGGATGGCCGTGAACAGGCCCAGGCCGCCGCCGCCGGACGCCAGGAACAACTCCCGGTAGGCGGCCGAGAGCGGCCCGATCTCCGGCCCCACGTCGTTGACCACGAAGGCGCGGGTTTGGCGCGCGTAGTCGAACGGGCTGGCGACGGCCACCCGGATCGCCGGGGAGGGCAGGTGCGACGCGCCGACCCGGCCCTCGGCGGCGGCCCAGGCGATTTCCGTGTCGGCCTCCCCGCTGTCCCGCAGCGTGGCCGAGGTGACGAGCAGGCCGTGCGCTGCCGCCGCCAGGGTCGCCGCGAACGGCACGGTCGGATCGAGCCAATGCCGGTGCAGGCCGGCATCCCGGTCTCCGGCCTCACGCCGGTCCAGCCGCAGGTAGCCGACATGCGCGGGCCGTTCGCCGGGTTCAGCCGGCGGCTCGCCGAGGTCGTCGAGCATGGCCTGCCAGGACGCCAGCCGTTCGATCGCGCGGTGCTTCAACGTGCGCGCGGCTGCCTCGATCCGCCCGCGCATGCCGGCATCCAGTTCGTCCGCCTCGTTCTCCAGCCGTGCCTCCAACCGCTCGGCCAAAATCCGCAACGGCTCGGCGATGCGGCCCAGCGCACGTTCCAACCGCGATGCCGCCTCGATCAAGGGGGGCAGGACCGGGTGCACGTCGCACTCCAGCACGGCCCGCACGCCCGGCGTCACGTCCGGCGCACGGGCGAGCACCTGCCGCCGCACCAGCCGCAGCACCGCCTCCGCGGCATTCGCCTGGCCGGCTTCGAGGCCGCCCAACTCCGGCGCGTCCTCCGCCAAACGCAAGGACCAGCCCGGCGCGGGCAAGGCGCGGGCTGCCTGCAGTGCCGCCTCCAGCGGCGCTTCGAGTTCGGCCCGGCCGCCCACCAATTCCTCCAGCCGGCGCCGGAGCCCGCGCGCACGCGAGCGCCCGCCCTCCGCGCCCAGCAGCCAGCGCCGCAGTTCCGCGCCCTCGACGCCGGACAGTTCGGTCGAGAACGCCGAGTCGGCCGCGTCGAACACGTGGTGGCCCTCGTCGAACACGTAGCGCGTCGGCACGTCCGTGCCGTCCACACCGGCGCCGTCGGTGAACCCATGCGCGGCCTGCATCATCACCAGGGCATGGTTGGCCACCACCAATTCGGCGGTGCGCGCGCGGCGGATGGTGTGCTCCACGAAGCAGCGGCGGTAGTGGGGGCACGCGCCGTGGATGCACTCGCCGCGGCGGTCCGCGAGGCCGAGCGTCAGCGCCGCGCCGAACAACTCCGCAATCCAGCCCGGCAGGTCGCCGCCTTGGATGTCGCCGTCGTTAGTGGCCATCGCCCAGCGCGCGACCAGGCCGAGCGGGATGACCGAGGCATGCGCCGGCCCGCTCGCCGCGGTGCCGACCTGGTCCTCGTAATTCAGCAAACAGAGGTAGTTCTCGCGCCCCTTGCGGACGACCACGCGCCGCCGCCGGGCCGCCGGGTCCGGATGCAGCCGGGCCAGCTCGGCCTCGACCTGGCGTTGCAGATGCCGCGTGTAGGTGCTGATCCAGACCACGCCGCCGTTGCGTTCGGCCCATAGGCTGGCCGGCGCGACATAGCCGAGCGTCTTGCCAGTGCCGGTTCCGGCCTCCGCCAGCACCAGTTGCGGATCACCCCGGGACTCCCGCGGGGTGAATGCGCCGCTGGCGGCGTCGGCGTAGTCGGCCTGGCCCGGCCGCTGCTCGGCGCGCGGCCCGAGCATCTCGGCCAACCGCCGCCGCGCCTCGGCCGGGCGCACCGGATGCGAGGACGGCGCGGGCAGCGCCGCCGCCTCGTCCCACTCCGGAAGCCGGCGCCAAACCTTCAGCCACTCGGCCAAGGGCGTGGCGTCCGGCTGCCCGAGCGCTGCCAGCACGTAGGGCGCCCACAGCCAGCGCGCCTGGGCCATGCGCGCGGCAAGGCCGGCCAGCCCCGTGTTCATCGGCAAGTCCCGCCCCGCCGCAAGCCGGGCCAGCAGCGCCTGGGCGATCTCGGGCAACAGGGACGCGGCGCCCTCCATGCCATGCGGCGGCGTCATGTCGAGCGCCAAGGCCAGGCCGCGCGGGGTCGGCGCGACACTGTGCGCGGGCAGCACGAACGCGAACAGCTCCAGCAAGTCGAACACCGCACCGGGCCGCAGGCCGAGGCGGCGCAAGGTGGATGGGCCGTGGACGACCAGCGGCGGCGGAAGGGTGGCCAGCATCGCCGCGATGGCGTCGGCGCTGCCGGTCAGCAACTCGCCATCCTGGGTCAGGACGCTCGCTTGGCCATGGCCGGCCACGACGGCAGGGGATTCGGGCGGTTCGACGCGCCAGGCGGTCAAGGACATCAGTGTAGTATGGTCCAGAACGGGGCTTTTGACATCAACCAGGTGGCTGTCGGGAAAACGCGCAATTGACCAACCCAACCCCCGTTTCTAGCTTGCGTGTCATGTCCGACACACTCGACCGAAATGCTGCGGCAGTTCCGAAAGCCTGGCCCTTCGAGGAGGCTGCGAAGGTCGCCGCCCGCCTGGCCGCGAGCGGCAAGGCGGAGGCCGTGTTCGAGACGGGCTACGGGCCGTCCGGCCTGCCGCACATCGGCACGTTCGGCGAGGTTGCACGCACGACCTGGGTGCGCCACGCCTACGAGGCGCTGACCGGCCAGCCGACCCGGCTGATCGCGTTCAGCGACGACATGGACGGACTGCGCAAGATCCCGGACAACGTGCCGAACCGCGACATGCTGGCCGCCCACCTCGGCAAGCCGCTGACCCGGGTGCCCGACCCGTTCGGCACCCATGACAGCTTCGGCGCGCACAACAACGCGCGCCTGCGGAGCTTCCTCGACAGCTTCGGCTTCGACTACGAGTTCGCGTCGGCCACCGACTATTACGTGTCTGGCCGGTTCGACGTGGCCCTGCTGCGCGTGTTGGCGCTGCACGAGCAAATCCGGGGCCTCATCCTGCCGACGCTCGGGGCCGACCGCCGCGCGACCTACTCGCCGATCCTGCCGCTGCATCCACGCACCGGGCAGGTGATGCAGGTGGCCATCGACCGGGTCGACCCGGAGGCCGGGACGGTCGCGTGGACCGACCCGGCGGATGGCGCGCGCTACGAAACGCCGGTGACCGGCGGGGCGTGCAAGCTGCAGTGGAAGGCGGATTGGGCCATGCGCTGGTTCGCGCTGGGTGTGGACTACGAGATGTCGGGCAAGGACCTGATCGACAGCGTGCGCTTGTCCGGCCAGGTCTGCCGCCTGTTGGGGGCGCTGCCGCCGGTCGGGTTCACCTACGAGTTGTTCCTGGACGAGGCCGCGCAGAAGATCAGCAAAAGCAAGGGCAACGGCCTCTCGGTCGAGGAGTGGCTGCGCTACGCCCCGCCCGAAAGCCTGTCGCAGTTCATGTACAACCCGCCGCAGCGGGCCAAGCGGCTGTTCTTCGACGTGATCCCCCGCGCCGTGGACGACTACATCGCCAACGCCGCCCGCGCCCGCACGCAGCCGGACGAGGAGCAGCGCGCCAACCCGGCCTGGCACATCCACGGCGGCGCCATCCCGCCCGACGCCGCCAGCCCGATCCCGTTCACCATGCTGCTCAACCTCGCCAGCGTCGTGAACGCCGAGACGCCGGACATGCTGTGGGGCTTCATCCAGAATTACCTGCCCGGCGCGAGCCCCGCCACGGCGCCGTTCCTGGCGCGCCTGGTGGACTACTCCGTGGCCTACTACCGGGACTTCGTCCGCCCGACCAAGCGGTTCCGCGTGCCCGACGCGACCGAACGCGCCGCCCTGGCCGACCTCGGCGACGCCCTGCGCGCCATGGACCCGGCCAGCGCCGCGGAGGACATCCAGGACGTCGTGTACGAAGTCGGCAAGCGCCACCCGTTCCCCAGCCTGCGCGACTGGTTCGCGTGCCTGTACCAGGTGCTGCTCGGGCAACAGGAAGGGCCGCGTTTCGGCGGGTTCGCGGCGCTGTACGGGCTTCGCCGCACCACCGACCTGATCGATCGAGCCCTGGCCCGGACGGTCGAAGCGGCATGACGACCCGGCTGTGAAGAAGCTTCTCCGGAGCCTGCCGGCCCTGCTCGGGGTGGGGCTGCTGTTCGGCGCGATTTACGTCGTCCAGAAGGAGTTCCGCCACCTCAAGCTGGCCGACATCACGGCGTCTCTGTCGGCGATCCCGACCCTGGCGTTGGTGGCGGCGTTCGGCTGGACCGTGCTGTCGTACGGCGTGCTGACGTTCTACGACCGGCTCGGCACGATCTACGCGGGGCATAAGGTCAGCTACCGCCGGGTCGCGTTCGCCTCGTTCTGCGCCTACGCGCTGTCGCACAACCTCGGTTTCGCCGCCGTCTCCGGCGCCGCCGTGCGCTACCGGCTGTACTCGCACTGGGGCCTGACCCCGGTGCAGATCGCCAAGGTGGTCGGCTTCTGCAGCCTGACCTTCGGCCTCGGCGGCATGGTGCTAGGCGGCGCGATCCTGTTCTTCGAGCCGCGCGCCATCCCGTACTTCGGGACGCGACTGCCGGTGTGGTCGTTCTGGGCCATCGGCGCCGCGATGTGGGGCGTCGTCGCCGCCTACGTGACGATCGCGCGCGTCGCGGGTACCGTCCGCGTGTTCAAGCACGAGTTCAACCTGCCGGACTACCGGATGGCGGTGGTGCAGGTGGCGCTCGCCTCGGTCGACGTCGCCATCACCGCCGCGATCTTCTACGCGCTGCTGCCGGCCGCTCCCGGGCTGACCTACCTGCGCTTCCTGGCCTGCTACCTCGCCAGCTACAGCGCGGGCCTCGCCGCCAACCTGCCCGGCGGCATCGGCGTGTTCGACACCGCCATGCTGTTCGGCCTCGAACCGTACCTGGAGCCGCCGCAAATCCTCGGCGCGATCCTGGTGTTCCGTCTGTACTACTACGTCATCCCGCTGTTCATCGCCGGTTCCCTGTTCGCCGCCAACGAACTGCTGCTCCGTGGCGGCGTCCTGCTCAAGTCGGGGGCATTGGCCCGGACCGCGCAGTCGCTGGGGCGGCTGAGCGAGCCGGACTTGGCGGTCGGCGCTGCCGCCGGCGTGGTGGCGATGTGCGGCGCGCTGCTGCTGTCGCTCGGCGTGCTGGACGACCGGGCCGACATGTCCTGGATCGACCCGGATTTCTCGAACTTCGCGGCGACCGCCGGGCAGTTCGTGCCGTCGCTGATCGGCGCGGCGCTGATGGTGCTCGCGATCGGCCTGTCGCAACGCGTGACGCTCGCTTGGGGCGCGACCCTGCTGCTGCTGCTGCTCGCGGCGGGTTTCACCGCGGCGCAAGGCGAGAGCCTCTGGATTCCCGCCATCCTGATGCTGGCGACGGTGCTGGTCGCCCCGTTCCGCGACGCGTACTACCGGCACGCCCGGCTGCTGACTGGGCCGACCCAGGTGGGCGCCGTGCTGCCGCTGATCGCCCTTGGCGTGTGCGTCATCGCCTTGGCCGCGTTCGAGCCCCGGGTCCGCGCCTTGTCTGAGAACAGCTGGTGGGAGATCGTGCTGTCGCCCAACGTACCCAACAGCCTGCGCGTCGTGCTCGCGGTCGTCGTGTTCCTCGGCCTGTTCGCCATCTACCGGCTGCTGCGCCCAGGCCGGGTGCAGTGGCTGCCGTGGGCCGGGGAGGGACGCCTCCTCTATGCCTCGATGGGCGCAGACCCGCCCGCCATGGCCGACGGGATCGTGCTCGGCGAGAGCGGCAGATCCGGGATTCCGTTCCGCCGGCTCGGCCGCGTCATGCTGGGGCTCGGCGACCCCGCGGGTTCGCCGGTCGACAGCGTGTCGGCCGTCTGGCGGTTGCGCGACCTGGCGCAACAGGAAGGGCTCGACCCCGCCATCTGGCAAGCTGGGCCGGGGTTGCTGAAGGTGTACGGCGACTTGGGCTTGACGGCCGTGCCGCTCGGCCCGGACGGGTTGCTGCTGACCGAGGAGGAGAACCGCAGTCTAGCCACGCCTCGCCGATACCTGTGCTGCGTCGCCGAGCGCGACCTGAACATCCTGGCGCCGCAGCTTCCCGGCCTGGTGAGAACCTGCTGGAAGGGCGCTGCGAAGTAGAAGATGCAACCGGGCGAGTGGTCCGGCGTTGATGGCGCAGCGGCATGACGCCGCTTAGGAGCATACCGATGGATAAAAGTCGGATTGAGGGCGCGCTGGACCAGGCGAAGGGCGCCATTAAGGAAGGCGTCGGCAAGATGACCGGCGACCCGAAGTTGCAGGGCGAGGGTCTCGCCGACAAGACCAAGGGCAAGGCCGAGAGCACCGTCGGCGGCGCCAAGGATACCGTCCGGGACATCGCCGATAAGGCTTGACGCCTGCCGCCATGACGGCAATTAACGAACGGGCGCCTTCGGGCGCCCGTTCTGCTTTAAGTGGTGGCACATTGGTCGATAGGCAGAGCTACCGCGACGCGATGGCGCGTTTCGGGGCAGCGGTGAACGTCGTCACGACGGACGGACCTGGCGGACGCCGCGGGTTCACGGCGTCCGCCGTCTGCAGCGTCACCGACGATCCCCCGACCTTGCTGGTTTGCATGAACCGCAGCAGCGACAACAACGCGGCTTTCAAGCGCACCGGCATCCTGTGCGTGAACACCCTCGCCGCCAGCCAACAGGCGCTGTCGCCCGTCTTCGGCGGCCTAACCGGGCATGACATGGCCGGCCGGTTCGCCTGTGCCGGATGGACCCAGCTCGCGACCGGCGCGCCGGTGCTGGAGGGGGCGGTCGCTGCGTTCGACTGCCGGGTCGCGCAGGTGGTGGAGGTGGGCACCCACAGCGTGTTCTTCTGCGAGGTCGAGGGCGTGGTATTCGAGGCCGAGCACGATGGGCTGATCTATTTCGGACGCGACTACCACCGTGTCGTGACGCCTGCCGGGTAGCGGGGCCGGGTAGCGGGGCCGGGTAGTCGACGCCCGCTCCCGCAGACACCGGCCCGCCCTCACAGTTCGGCGTAGGAACCGTTCTTCCACACGTAGAACACGTAGCTCGGCGCAGTGACGTCGCCTTTCCTGTCGAAGCTGATCGGCCCAATGATGCTCTGCCACGGGCCGTCCGCCTTCAACGTCGCAGCCACTTTCTTCGGATCGACCGTGCCGGCCTTCTTCGCCGCTTCCGCCCAAATCTCAACCGTGGCGTAAGTGTAGAGCGTGTAGCCTTCCGGATCGATCTTCTTGGCCTGGAACTCCTTCACCACGGTCGCCGCCCCTGGGCGCTTCGACAGGTCGGGCGCGAACGTCATCATCGAGCCGTTGCCCGCGTTGCCGGCGATCTGGATGAACTCCTTCGTCACCAAGGCGTCGCCGCTGATCAGCGTCGCGTCCATGCCCTGCTCCTTGGCCTGGCGGATGATCAGCCCGGCCTCGGTGTGGTAGCCGCCGACGTAGATGACCTGAATGCCGGCCTCCTTCATGCGGCTGACGATGGCGGAGTAGTCCTTCTCGCCGGGCGTGTAGGCCGTGGCCATCGTCTCCTTCACCCCATTCGCGTTCAGGGTCTTCTGGGTCTCGTCCGCGAGGCCCTTCCCGTAGGCGGTGTTGTCGTTGAGGATCGCGATCTTCTTGCCCTTCTCGTTGGCTGCGATCCAGTCGCCCGCGACCTTGCCCTGCTGGTCGTCGCGGCCGCACAGCCGGAACGTGTTCCAGGCGCCCTTGTCGGTGTAGTCCGGGTTGGTCGAGGCCGGCGAGATTTCGAGGATGCCCTCCTCGGTGTACACCTTGCTCGCCGGGATCGAACTGCCGGAGCAGTAGTGGCCGGCGACCAGCTTCACGCCTTTGCTGGCAAGCTGGTTGGCGACCGAGACCGCCTGCCGCGGATCGCACGCGTCGTCGCCGACCTCCAGCGAAAGCTTCTGGCCCAGCACGCCGCCCGCCTTGTTGATGTCTGCCACCGCCTGCTCGGCCCCGGTCCGCATCTGTGCCCCCAAGGCTGCGTACTGGCCGGTCATCGGACCCGCGGTGGCGATGGTGATGTCGGCGTGGGCCGCCCCCGTCATCAAGGCGAGCGCCCCGGCCGTCCCCAGTAGAAGTCGTTCAAACATGCAGTCTATTCCCCAAAACGTGCGCCGTCCGCGTCGGCCGCGCTCGCAACCAAGCCTATGCGCGATCGGCGTGTCAGGGAAAGGGGCACGCATAGCTAGGGTCAAGACCTATAAACAAGGGCTGCTCCGACGCGGTGTGATCTGATTCAGAGATGGCGGGAAGGCTCCGCCAATGGCTGATCTGTTTTGGCTGACCAAAGAGCAAGATCGAAAACTTCTTCTGCAAGTTGAAGGAGTTCAAGCTAATAGCAACGCGCAGCGATAAGACCGACGCCAGCTTCGCCGCCATGATCCACCTCGGTGCAGCCATCATCAACTCACGATGAATCTCAACAGACCCTAGACGAGATGGCGTGTGAGCCGAACTCCGAGGCTGAGGAAGTTCAATGCCAGGCTTTCATCCCAGAAATTCAGCGAGGGGGCGTTCACAACCTCTCCAACGCGGCAGGCTCGTCCGATCGCAGCCAAGGCGCCCACCGTGCAGGAAAGTTGAAGGATGTCCGCAAGCCCGCCGAACGAGTGCTCCGTGAACAACAGCCACGCGGCTGCGGCAATCATCACGTAGCAACCTATCCGGGCGGCCGAGATGTGGGCAAACTGTCGAGACGCGTCGTCAAGGCTGGCCAACGTTGGCTTATGTGACGATCTCATCGGCTTGGCCATGCGATCCGCGTGTTTCCATGAAACGCGTCTTCCAGCGCTGCAGTCATGTTTTGAACGAAACCGGCTCCGATCATGACGAGTGCAAGAAGCACGATAAGCCGGGTCAAGCTGTTCAGGACGTGAAGCCTTGCATCGAACTGACGGCGAACATCGAGCGCCAATTTGATCATGGTTAGCTAACCCTCCCTCGCTATGATGGCGTGTTCAAGCGTGGACGCACGATCCGAGAAAATGGAGGTCGGCCGTGAACACCACGCGGCCGAGGGCGTGCCGGGTCAGGATGACGGAGAAGCCGTGCCCTCGAAGGGTCCGCCTGATGGCCCGGCCCAGCCACTCGGACGGATCGTCTGCCGTCCGCACGACGATACGTCCATTAAGTGTCAGCGCGCGCCGGGCACGCTCGATCGCGGAGGCGGCGGCACGGGGTGTGCCGATCGATGGAACGATCACGAGATCGACCGTGCCTGCGCTTGGGCAGCCATGCTGACCGAGTTCGATCGCGTTCCTGCATCCCCGCCGGATCAACTCGCACATGACGCCAATATCGGGACCAAGGATCAGCACGCGCTTGCCCACGAGATCATCGACACCATCGAGGGTTTCGACCCGGGAAGCCGATGGTGGAAAATCTAGCGTGTCGTAGGGATGGAGCATACATCCTGCCATTCGTCGGAAGCCCGGGCAGGTTGCCTGCCTGGTCAGACCTAAAATCGGCTGTACGACATCAACGATCCATGTGGGTTAGGGCCCTCGCGAATATCGAGGTCGTAAAGCGATTTTAGGCAGCACCTGCCAACACAACGCCAAAGCCCCGATCTCTCCAACGGCAAATTTTGCCCGGGTGAAAAATGAGCACCTCCTGTCCGCATGATCCGCAAGCGCCAGCTCGTAATGGCCGAGCTGGACGCCACGCAAGCTCGGCTGCGGCAAATCATCCTCAATATCGAGGTCATGGATGCGACCATCCAACGGTTGAAGCTCAACATCCACGAGTGTCCTGATTCTGGAGTCCTGCTGATTTCCTTAGGGTCAGGACCCATGAGCCCATTGATGCGGCTTGGTGGCGTTTGCTTCCAGGGAAGGCGGAAGGAGCCCGTCATGGGCGAGCAGTTTTGGTTGTCGGAGGCCCAAGTTGACCAGCTGGCGCCGCATTTCCCGCGCTTGCGCGGCAAGGAGCGGGTGGACGATCGCCGTGTGCTGAGCGGGATTATCCACGTGATCCGCAACGGCCTGCGCTGGTGCGACGCCCCGTCGGTTTATGGCCCGCACAAGACGCTCTACAACCGCCACGTCCGCTGGACCGGCAACGGCGTGTTCGAGCGCATCTTCACCGCCTTGGCGGAGCAGGTTGGTCCGCTGGAGCGGATCATCGACAGCACGCCTCTCAAGGCGCACCGGACCGCCGCAGGCTTGCTGCAGAAAAAGGGGGTCCACGCCAGATCGGACGCACCAAGGGGGCTGAACTCCAAGCTGCACGCGGTCTGCGACCGGCACGCCCGACCCATCATCCTGTTGCTGCCCTAGGGACAGATGAGGACCATAAGGGCGCCAGCCTGCTGATCGACGCGCTGCCGCCCGCCCGCGAACTGATCCCCGATCGCGGCTGCGACAGCGACGGGTTTCGCGCAGCCCTCGAGGGCCTCGGCATCGCGCCCTGCATTCCATCGCGCGAGAACCGCAAGCATCCCCACCCGCACGACCCGGCGCTCTATCGCCAGCGCCACCCGATCGAGAACCTGTTTGCCAAGCTCAAGGATTGGCGCCGCATCGCAACCCGATGTAACCGATGCACAGACATCTTCATGGACGCCATCATCATCGCCGCAACCGTCATCTTCTGGCTCGGAAATGAGTCCTGACCCTAGCATTACAGTTGCGCCCGCTGCCTCATGTGAGCGCGTTTTGCGTTGGCCTGATGTGCGCGGCGCCAGGCTGACCAGGCGAGGATGAATGCTGGGCGGATACGACGCTGTGCAAGACGTGCGGC
>JAABUV010001426.1_pt1 | contig 34701 bp, 4 predicted proteins | sample 5559971 | NCBI WGS metagenome assembly JAABUV01 (sample SAMN10711881, study PRJNA513362) | rock metagenome | isolation source: Antarctica rocks | place: Antarctica: Victoria Land, Knobhead nord | collected 2015-12-19
AATATTAATAAAGAATATTTTTAAACTATATTACTATACTTATAAGTATACTTATATATAAGAGATTAATTATTATATAATATATATAAAGATAATAGTCTTAACTTATATTATAACTTACTATATTATTACTACATATTTAATATAGGAATATATTTAATATTTTATTTATACTTTAATTATATTAATATATTATAGGCTCTTATTAATTTATAAGACATATTAAGGTCCTTATTTAGTACCTATTAGTTATATTTACTACCCTAACTAGTCTACTTAACTTTATACTAGATACTTTATTTATTATTAACCTTACTAATAATTTCTTCTACCTCCTATTATTCCTTATTATTAATAAATTTAGGTACTTATATAAAGATATTTATTATAAGAGAGTAGTCTCTTTAATAGTAAGGTTTAATTAATAATATATAGAATATATTATAAATCCTATATAATAGTAGTAATAGTAAATAATACGCCTATAAACTAACCTTATTAATAACCCGGAATAGTCTTATATACTTATAAGCTAACTTCTTACTTAGGCGTTATTACTTTAAGTTCTTTATAATTAATATTACTAAATTATTAATATTATATATCTATAACTTATAATTCTAATTATAATACTTTACTTAAGATACTTAAGCGGCCTAAAGGTATTTTATAACTTTATCTCTTACTACTTATAATATTCTAACTCTATTATTTATAGTAGGTATTCTCCCTTCTAGGGACTTATCCTTAAGTTCCTAATAAACTTCTAGGTAATAACTATATATAAGGAAAAATGGTATTATTCTAATAGAGGAATAGATACTATTTATATATATAAATTTAGTTATAAGTAGTTATCTAGCCTAATTAGTTTACTTATTATTAATAAATATATATAAGTAGTGTTCTAATACCTAATTCTAACGCTTAGTCTACCTATTAGTTTATAAGTAAAAGGCTATACTTAGGCGGCGTTTTATTTTAGAGTAAAAATAGATTACTAACTAAAAGGTACTTATAAAGATAGAACCCCTATTACTTATAATACTATTAGGTATATTATAATAATAAATAATTTTATTATAAAATATATCTACTAGCTTAGTAGTATTAATTATTATTATAATAGGTATATACCTAACTATTTTTATAAAATAATTAATAATTATAAGGATAGAATTATAAATAATTACCTTAGCTTTACTTAGAGGTAACCTAGTAATAAAGTTTATAGATATTTCTTTTTTTAGTTAAGTAGTAATAGGTAATAAACTTAATTTATTATAAATATAATAGTATAGTAACTTAGTTCTTTAATAGATATTATAAGTTTAATAATACCTAATAACCTATTTTATACTACTATTTTAATAGTATTTATATATAAGAAGATTATATATCTTCTTAATATTAAAATATCCTAATAATAGATTATTATAATAGCAACTAATTAGTTTACTATGTAAGGCTTTATCCCTTAAAATATAAAGATAACCTTTAAAGGTTAATAGCCTATTAGAGTCTAAACTCTAGGCCTTAAAATATATATAATATTATTATTTAGTAGGCGCTTCTAAAAAGGACTTTACCTAATTATTATACTTTTATAAGTTATAAATTAAGGTCTTTATAAGCCTTTAAATATCCTTATAAGTTAAGTCTAGAATATCTAGAATATCCTTTCTAGGGATAATAACCTAAATAACTATAATTTTAAATATAAGTATTATAACCGCGATAATAGCTTATATTTCTTTGAAACTATTATTCTTTTATAAGGTAAGCTTATTTTATAATATTAATAAGAGCTTTATGTTTAAGGGTAATTTTCCCTTATAATTAGATTAGTAAGATAGCGCGTTAGTAGGGTTTAACTTCCCTAGGTAATAGAATATCTTAAAGTTATAAGTAGTAAGCTTAAGCGCCTATCTAGCTTACCTAGAATTTAATTCCTTTTACTTTATAAAGCCTTTTAAGTTATTATAATTAATTTATACTTTAATTATAAAAATACTTCCTTTTAAGTAGTATTACTACTATTTTATTACTACTATAATAGTAAGTAGCTCTTAATTATAGGTTTTATAATTTTATTTTAAGTTAATTATCTTCTAAGACTAGAATATAATAAGTTACTAGTTACTATCCTTATCTTATTAGGATAGGATAGTACTTATAATAAAATTTAAGGTATTTATTTCTATCCTTAAGGCCTTTATAGGGTTATAATAGTATAGAAACGGCGCTAATATAAAGGTATCTTATAATAATTAGAATACTCTATTAGTAGTAATAGTTTAATCTAAAAGACCTATTTTCTTACTATCCTTACTACCTTTAAGTAGGCTAGTAAGTAGCTTAATTATATAAGAGTAGTTATAAATAAATTAATAATAAAAATTTATAAAGCTTAAAAAGACTTATATATCCTTATAGGTCTTAGGCTTAGGCTAGTCCTTAATTATTATTATATACTCTAGATCTATCTTAATACTATTAGTTAAGATAATAAACCCTAAAAATTTAACCCTTTTAATACTAAATTAGTACTTCTTTAAATTAGTATAAAGGGAAAATTAATATAATTATTCTAATACTTACTAAATATATTACTAGTAATGCGCTAGGTTAGAGTTATAAATAAGGATATTATCTAGGTTACTATATAGGTTATATTAACTAGACTAATTAAGGCCCTATTAATATAGGCTTAAAATATAGCTAGTATATTAGTAAGCTTAAAAGGTATAATTAAATATTTAAAGTAATTTTAATAAGTTTAGAAAGTAGTTTTCTATTTATTATCTTCCTTAATATAGATTTAATAATAAATATCCTTTAAGTCTAACTTTATAAAAATCTTAGAATTATATAAGTAGTCTAATATCTTAATAATAAGAGGTAATAGGTATCTATTCTTTAGAGTTATAATATTTAACCCCTTATAATCTATATATAAATATAGCCTACTATCCTTCTTTAATATAAAGAGAATATGTACTCTAGCTAATAAGATAGAGTAGTAAATAATCCCCTTTTAAAATAAATCCTTAAGGTAGCACCGTAGCTCCGCTAGCTTAATTTAAGATAAATTATAAAGCGGCTTATAAGGTAGTTTTTTACCTTCTATAAGATCTATAATATAGTTACCCTCTTTAAAGATAGGTAAGGTACCCGCCTTCTTACTAGAAAAGATATTAGTAAAGGCCTCTAATTCCCTAGGGAGTTAGGGGACTTCTTATTTACTAGATATTATACTAGTATATATAATAGTAAATATATTTAACTCTTTCCTAATATTTTAGGTAAATACTTAGGGCTTATTAACTTATAATATACTAGAATTAACTTTAAAGTGCTAGTAATCTACCTCTAGATCTAATAGTATATACTATTATTTTAATCTTAGTATACCTAAAATAATATTAGGGCCCTTTTAATCTATTATATAAAAAAGAGTAGTATACTCCTTTTTATAGCCCTATCTATTAATTAATAATATAACTAGTAGGCTTTATAAATATATATACTACTTCTACTAAGTACTTATACTTATAATAAGATAGCTTTATAAGGCTATAAATCCTATTAGATTATAAACTTTTATAAAACTAAGTTTAAGTATAACCTAGAGTTTAAAAGTATTATAATTTAATACTAGTTACCTTATAACTTTATTTAATCCTTTATAAAGATTAATATTATTACCTCTATTAGTTAGTCTTCTTACTCCTCTTTTAAGGTAGTTAAGGGGCTAGTTCTTTTTTTATTAATATTATACTAATATTAAAATAAGCCTAAGGCTTATTAAGATTAATATAATTTAGTTAAATATAATCTTCTTTATTATAGTAAAAATAAATTATAGAATCTATCTTAATATTAGGCCTAGCCTTCCTTTTTAAGGTATTATCTTTAAAGCGCGACTACTTATTATTACTACTATTAGAACCCTTAAGCTTTATAATATAATCTTTTAAAGATTTATTACTACCTTTTAATTTTAGTTAAGACCTACCCTAGGTTTTTTCTTAAAAACCTAAGCTACTTATATAGTACCTATATTTTAAAGTATTCTCTAGTATAATAGCCTAAGTAAATATCTCCTTATACTACTTAATAATATTACTAGTACTAAGAATTTTATTCTTTAGCTTGTTATAAAGTTTTATAAGGAAAATATAGGCCTTATACTCCTTATTAAAAGGTAGTAAATAAGACTCTAACTCCTTTAAATAGGCCTTAAAACTTAAGACCTTTTAATTATTATATTAGCGTACCTACTCCTACTTTTTATAAGTAAGGAGATAGTAGCTCGCTAGATCTATAACTAAGTCTAGTAGAAACCTTTTAAAGAATTTAAATATAATATTAGTAAGATTATAGCTTCTAAAATAGGTATATTATTAAGCTTTAAGGTCCCCTTTTAAAGAGTTTATATAATAGGTTATATAAGACTTATTTATAATAAAATACTTTAGACTTATAATAAATTTAATATTAACTTTATAAAACTAATATAAGTACTCCCTTTTAAAGGATCCTTTATAAGGTCTTATCCTTTTAGGGTAAAGTATATATATATAAGTATATTAAGATAGTATTAAGATAGTAGTATTTTAAATTCCTAGGTTAATATTAACTTAAGGATTATAAAGTACTTTATTATAAGCTAGTAATATAACTAATTTATTTTATTACTAAAGATAATAATTTTTATTCTAGGCCTCCTCTAATAGCTATTCTAGCTTATCTAGAGTAGAAGGAGTAAAGAGTCCTCCTTCTACTAAGGCGTTATAATAGCGTTCTAGTAATATTTTATATAATAGTAGTTCTACTTAATTATTACTTTTAGCCTATTAATTATTATAAGATAAACCTAATATAATAATAACTCTAGGCCTTTTCCTTTTAAAAGGGAGAGAGATTAGAATTATAAGGCCTATACCCGCTAGCTTTATAGTAGCGTATTAGGTAATAAAAGATATAGAGTTATATTATAGGGTTTAATAATAGGTATAAGTCTATTAATAAATTAGGTAGTAGGCCTATTATAATAGTAGAACTAATCTCTAAGGAACTTAGAAGAATAATAGGGGATAGCTAGGAAGATATATATCTACTAAGTATAGGCTTAGTCTAGGCCTCCTATTACTAGGATATTACCCCGTATTTCTAAGGAAGGTTACCTAAAGTAGGTTATAAGGTAGCGCGTAAGACGTATATATACCTAAGCCTAACATCCTTCTATATAAATTCTATAACTCTACTATTATTTAATAAGGAATTATATAGCTAACCTCATAGTATCTATATATTATATATTATTTTTAACTTAGTAAGGAGTAGATCTAAGCTATAATTCTTCTCTTTTAATAGAACCTCCTTTTACTTCTTAGTACTAGCCTTTTCTTTATTATTTTCTTACTACGTCTTAGTAGTTCTAATAGTACTAGCCCCCTTAAATCCCTTATTAGCTAGTTAACTAAGTAGATAGGCTAAGATAAATAGGTTATCTAGCTAGATAATATAATCTATAAAGCTAGAAATACCCTATTACTTTACTATATTAAGAACTATAGCCTATATCTTCAAGAAGCTAAGCTAGATTATCTATATTTTATCTAAATTAGTTAGTCTAATAGCTTCTTTTATATAATATATCTATTCTAGGATATACCCCTTATTTATTAATACTTATATCTTAAAGCCTTTTAACTCTAACATACTTAATATATTAATAATCTCTTTTACCCTACTTATAAAATATTAAATACTCTTATTAATAAAAAGATATATATCTACCTTCTAATATTTCTTAAATTTCTAATATAGAATATTATTTAGGGGTTTAAATTTTTTATATACTAACTTATTCTTCCTAGGTCTAGAGATATAGAAGAAGTAATTAATTTACTACTACCTCTTTAAATTAATTATATAGTAGATAGTAGGATAGAGTAGGCTTATAAGATTAAGGTTTTAATAGTTATTTATTATAGGCTCTAGATATAGTCCTATATATATATATATATCCTAATATAGGCCCTAAGCTCTTTTACTATTATAGGAATCTAAATTCTTATATAGGATTTCTTTAAGGTAGAAGAAGCTATTATATTTAAATTAATATACTCTACTAGTAAATTAAGCTTATATTCTTTAAAGAAAAGGAAGAAGATTTTATAAAGTTATTAAAGATTAACTTTATTAAGTAGTTAACCTTACCTATATATTATTTTATTAATTTCTAATAGTTTAAACTTAGGAAATAGTTAAGGCCTAGGAGGGAATTTCTTAAAAGGCTTAGTAGTAATAAGATCTTTTAGAATATAGTCTATATTATCTATAGTATAATTCCGGGGTATAGTTATTAGCTATAATAGTAAAATATAAATAGTAAATACAGCTATATTTTAGTATTTAAGAAGCTTAGATAAACCTTAGTATTAATCTAATAGATACTATACTAGGATATAGGATACTCTATTAAATAAATAGTAATATTATTATAGGATTATAATATAAGTAGGCCTAATAACTATTTATTAATACTCTAGTACTAGATAACTATTATAAATAATTCTTTAAGTCTAAAATTAATAGTTTTTATTATATTTACCTTAAGACTCTTATTATACTTAATAAGAGTCTTAGTATTAATAATAGTTTATATATATATATATTATACTTAGATTTAAACTTAACTTATAACTACTATTACTTACTAAGGAATAAAAGAATTATACTTTTAAGTATATCTTTCTTATAAAAAATTCTTTAATTCTTATAAGTATCTTCTAGTATAATATATAAAATATAATATAAATCTAATTACTATATAATATATTAGTAAACTGGGAAGCCTGTATACTATAGAAAAATGCGTATTCTCTATATATAATAGGCGCGCTTATATATTAGCCCTAGGGCTCGTTTTAATACCTCTAATTATTATAAGCTACTATTTATACCTCTATAATACTAAAAGCGCGCTTAGTTTTCTAATTATTTATTATTATATATAAATTAGATATTATAATTTATATAATATTCCTAGAAAAGGTTTATTAAATATTATAACTAATATTTCTACTACCTACTTATATATATTTAATAAATATATCTTTCTTAGAATTTATACTATTATTATTATAACCTTATTAAGCGGTATTATTATTATATCTACCTATCCTATATATTCCTTAGAGAGCGCTATTTATACTATTATTATAAGTAGTATTATTATTAGGAATTACTACTTATCTACTTATTCTAACTATAATAGTCTATCCGCGTTACCCTAATTTATCGCCTATATTAATACTAGTACTATTATTAATAATATATAAAATTATACTTATAGTACTTAATATATATCTATTAGGCTATTTACTTAGTATTTATAAACTACCTTCTAATAAAACTATTCCTACCTACTTAACCTCCCTATATTATAGATTCTCTTCTTAGATCTTATTACTTTCTAGTTAAATTTCTACGCGTGGCTTTTTTTTAACCTACTTCTTAAACCCTATATATTCTACCTTATTACTATTTATTATAATTATATTACTACCCTTTAGCGTCTTATACTATATCTATTCTAGTTATACTAGCTTAAATATACCCTAGAAATCCTCTATTAACTAGGATCTATAAGCGCTTTAGTTTATAAGTAGATCTTCTCCTTTTATTATATATAATATATAGCGTCTTATAGGTTACTACCTACTATCTATCTTTAATATACTTAGCGACGTATATCTATATATAAAGGTAGAATAAGGGTTAAAAGGGAGGTTAGCTATATATAGATAAATAGAGTAAGTAGAATTATACTATTAACTATTTCCTCTTAAGCCTTACTAATATATAAGGATAGTATTATTAAGGTTTAATACTTATACCCTAAAGAGCTATTCTATAATATTTAATTAATATTAGAATTATTACTTTAATTAGGTTTTAAGTTAGCTATTATATCTCTCTTTATATTAGTTAGATAGGAATACCTACCTTAAATACTTAAAAGACTAGAGTATTTATTATTATCTAAATTATCTAATAGTAGTAGGTTATCTAGTTAACTAGTATTAATATCTATTCTATTCGCCTTATTATTATTATTGTTTATAATTATAATATTATAGAGTATATCCCTTACCTCTTTTAAATAAAGCTTATAAATATACCTCTTATAAAGGTTAGACTCTAAGTTATTTTACATATATTATATTATTTACTAGCGCCTTATAATAGTATATAATTAACTCTTAGTTATATATCTATATATAATAGTAAGATAATTAGCTATATACCCTAGGCCTTTTTACCCTTAAATTTCTTAATATAGTAAATGCTATACTTATATTTAGATATATAATATCCTACTATTATTACGGTATAGATTAATAGGATATTAGGTAGGGGGTTAAAAAACTTCCTTATACTTTCCTTATTAGTAAAACTAGTCTTTATTAGTTTAAATACTATATTTATAAATACTTTTATTAGGATAGGATTTAACTATTTAGCCTTTCTCTTATAAACCTAATATTTAATTAGAAGTAATATTAAATAGAGAGGTAATTTATATTATTATATATAAAAGTTAGGTAGTTTAATAATATATTAACTTATACTATTATATCCGCTTATAAGCCGTCCTATTTATATATAGATAATACTATAACTTATATAATAGTTAAAGAGTATAAGCGCTATTCTCTAAATAAGTTAAATAACTAGTACTTAATTTAATTAAGATAGGAGGTAATTATAAATATTATATTAACCTTTTAAGCTTTAAGTATAATAAGTATACTATTAACCCTATTTAACTTACTTCTAATCTTAAGCCCTAACCTTTTAGTTACCTTATTCTATATAACTTTTATTTAACTATTTAATTATATAAGGTTATCTTCTAGCTATATCTCTCTTCCCTTCCCTAGGCTCTTAGTAGTATTAGAAAGAATTATTACCTTTAAATACTTTATATAATTAGGGATAATAATAGTATATATCTTATAGGAGAGTACCTTAGAATAGTAATAAATACTATCCTAGAGATATAATCTTATTCTATTACTACTATAATAATCCTTATTAATATTAGGGCTTAATAGGATATTACTTATCTTACTACTTACTCCCCCTACTAGATTTCCTATAAGAGGACTTATTAATAGTTAATTTCTCCTTAGATTATATTAGTAGATAGTTATAGTATAATATAGAATAAATACCTCTATCTCTATATATCTATTATTAATAGAGGATATTATATATTTTTACTTCTCTCTAATTAAAAGTTACTTATTCTCCTTATTACTTAATTACTTATAATCGTTATCCTTAATAGATATTAATAACTTAGTAGATTACCTATTATTCCACCTATTATAATCGCGTCCTTTATTTATCTTATAGTTCTAGAGTTAGGTTATATTAGTAACTAAGTACTACGCGTCTAGGGGTAGTAGTCTTACTATCTTATATATTATATTAGTATTATATAAAGAATAGGTATTGTATTCTTATAAGTAGATAGAAGGAAGAAGTAGTAGATTATATTATTAATAAATTTAAAAATAATAGGGGAAGGGGAAATCCCCTAGATTATTAGGAAATTAACCCTATTTTATATAGTATTAGGGGGCTAAGCTAAGTTAATTAAACTAGATAGGGTTTAATAAATTAACTAATATTACTTTAATCTATATTAAGTATATTAGTACTAATAACTTATACTACTTATTTATAGGGAAAACTATTACTAGTAATATTTACTATTACTCTTAAATATAATATCTTTATTATATTTAGGCGTAGGGCGCCTTATTATAAATACTATCTAGACTCTAGTTAGTTAAAACCGCTTATTAATACTAGGTATAAGACTTATTCTAATATATACTATATATTTTCTAGTAGCTACTAAACCCTATATATTAAAAGTAAAGCGCTTAGTACTTTAAGTATATATTTCTACTAGCGCTACCCTTTATTCCTATTTATTAGTAATAATAATACTTAGTAACCTAGGGTAGGTATAAATAATAGCGTCCTTTATCTTATTATAACCTAGGTTAGACCTAATTAGGGCCTTAAACTTTTTAAAGTTAAGGTTATTTATATCTAATAATTTTATATATATATTACTCTTTTAAATATCCTAAGTTATATATATTATACTTTAGTCCGTATTATTATTAATATATAATAAAGTATAATAAATAAAAGTTATATACTAATTAGGTTCCCTAACTAAGTATATAAATTCTAGTCTCTTATCTAAATCCCTAGATAATTTAATACTTAATATTTTATAATCTTCTCTACTATCCTTATAATATTATTTAGCCCTTATTTATCTCCTCTAATTATAATTATTTTATTAGGTAAGGAAGAGGAGGTATTAATCCTTCTATTATTTAGGGATATTATTAAATATATAAGTAAAATCTTTATATATATTAATAAACCTAGATTATAAGTAGTCTCTTACCTTCTTTATATTTAATCTTTAACCTAGTAGTCTTATAAATTCTAATTACTTTTATAATTAGGTAAGAAGAAGTATATAAGTAGTTTTATTAATTTCTAATATATCCTTTATAATCTTAGCGGACTATCCTATATTATTAAACTCCCTAGGGTTTATTCCTATTAAGTCTAGTCTAGGTAGCTATCTTATATACGCTAGATAAATAGTTATATATATATTAATATTATAGTATTATTTATTAGTAAATCTACGTAGTATATATAGTAATATATACGCTATAAAAAGTCTATTACTTATATTTTATCCCTACCTTTAAGTAGCCTATAAATATAAATATTAAATATATTATTATTTAAGTATTATTATACTACTTCCCTATTATAATATTTAAAGTATCTATTATATTATTTTATAGCTAGGGCTATTCTAGTATTATAATATAAAGTACTATATTCTATATCCTTAATAAAGAAGAATAAAAGGTAGGATATTATTATATTATAATTATATATATTATATATTAAGCCTTCTTATATCTAGTAGTTAAAAAAAGAAAAATACTTAAATTATAATTTTATCTATCTAGTAAATAATTTACTATCTTTTATTAGCTTAAAGAAAATAGCCTTTTATATTATTACTTATCTAGTCTATTAGAAAGATTTCTCATTATATATTATATTATATAAGTCCTAGTTAGTATAATTATTAATATAAGCTATATTATTATTTCTTATACCCTTCCTATATATACTAATATAATATATATACTCTTTATAATTCCTATTAAGGGGATAAGTTAACGCGCTCTAAGAATCCTTAGATTAATAGTTATACTAACTAGCTATAATTTTACTTTTATTATTCTATAGATCTTATATAAAGCCCCCCCTTTATAAATTCTTAAGAAATTTATAAGGGCTTTATTATACTTTAATAATTAACCCTTCGCGGTTAGACGCCCTATATCTAATACTATTATAAGAAGCTAAAGCTTAGTAGGCCTTTAACTATAAAGTAATATTATATAAGCCTAAGGCCTTAATTCCTATATTAGGATATAATCACGTCTCTACTTTCCCTAATTCTACTAGTTTATTATATATATTATATTATTAATAATAAGATTATCTACATCTTTTAAATCTTTCCTATTTAATTTCTAGTATCTTATTAATAGATATAAGTAAATAAAGTATATATCTACCTACTTAAGATTATATTCCCTTCTATCTATATTTCTATTAATTATAATCCTCCTATCTATCTCTTCTTAGTATTAGCGTATAAAGACGGCTAGTATCTTAATAAGGCCCTCTACTTATAAATACTATTATATTATAAATAGTATATACTAGACCCTATTATCTAGTCTAATAGCTAAAACTATCTATATTTACTACTTATTAGGTTTATACTAAAAATATAATAATTTAACTTTATAACTAAGCGTTAATACCTTAGTTATAAGATCTACCCTTTTTAGGGTAGATAGCCTTATTATAAATTAAAATAGGTTATCCTTTATAGCTAGTATTTATAAGTAGTAGGTAGTATAGTATATAAGTTATTCTTAAAAGTTTTCTCGCTTATTAATTAAATTAAAGAAAGCCTTAACTAGATAGTAATATACCGCCTCTTTATATTTATTATTATAGTTATTTATAATACTAAATTACTAAATCTACTCTATATAATATATTATTATATAGAGCTTTAATATATTAAAATAGCTACCTAAGTTTACCTTATTAACTAGCTTATACTAGTTAAAATAGGTCTTAAATTTATTAAATTAATATAACGCGTCTTTAAGATATCCTAGTATTTTATTATTATATAAATAGTATTAAGTAATTAGGATAAAGTCTACTAGTACCTAGGTATATTTAATTTCTAAACTATATAAGTTTATAAATAGCGGAGTAACTACTAGTATAAGTTATTATATAATAGCTTATTAATCCTTACCCGTCTATAGACTAACCGTCGAGTCGGGTTCTAGTACTATAGATTGGTACCAACCCGAATACTTAGTACCTATTTAGGTACCGACCTGAATACTTAGTACCTACTTCTAGTACCGACCTGAAAAGCCCTTAGTACCTTGGCGAGTTAGGTTAACCCGACCTAACTCGCCAAGGTATCGCTAAGACGCTAAGCCCCTAAAAAATAGTAGGAGATACTAGATGTTTTCTAGAATTACCCCTATACTAAAAATAGAATTTTTTTTAATTAGAATTTTAATACCCCCCTTAATTCCCTAGGGATATATATTACCTTTTTATATTACCTTATTTACTTTTTAGAATTACCTAGGTAATTATAATAATAATAATTAGAAAAAAAATAGAAAATATAGTAAGAAATACTACTAAAAATAGAAAATATTACTAGGGAAAAAAGTCTTGGTGAGTCGGGTTAATACTTCGGGTTAATACTTGGTACCACCCCTTAATATTAACTCGAATACTCGGTACTAACTATTAGTACTAACCCGAATACTCGGGCTAGGAATTTAGTATTAACTCGCTAAGAGTCGAGTCGGGTACCTGACTTGAGTTTGAAGTACCGACCCGACGCGGTTAGTCTACCCGTCTACTATATAATAGTATTATAATACTTAAAAATCTTTAAGTTATAAAAGGGAGGAATATTATAGAATCTTTTATTTAATTATACCTTCCCTAGTACCTCCTTTAATATCCCCTTAGACCCCTTTAGTTTCCTAGTATTAAGTATACTACCCTTAATAGTAAGATTAACCTATTTAAGTAAATAGTTAACCGCGCCCTTTAAGAGTTAGTATAATATATTAATAAGTATTCCTATATATATATCTATTATTATATATAACTAGGTAAAGTTTTATATTAGATATACCTATATATTATTATTTTCTAGTATATCCTTAGCCTTCTAACGCTAGATTTAGGAACGGGTAGAGGAGTAGGTTTAAGAGGGCTACTTAGCACTAAGGTTCTATTATTAATTTAATAGTACTATATAGATTATATACTATTAGCCCTTTTTAATACTAATAATTAATACTTATTCTTTATAATCTATTATAAAGCTTATAATAACTAGATAGTAGTATTATATTATCTAATCTACGTATAAAATCTTAAGACCTATAATTATAATATCTTAAATTTTTAAGAAGATATTAGTATTATAGGCTTAAATTAGATATACTACTTATATACTTATATTTTAAGATAATTAATATAAACTTATATTATATATTAGATTTAATATAATTACTATTATTAGGTATAATAGGTAGAAATACTAGGAGTATTAACCCTAGTTACTTTTAAGCTTAGCGTACTTATACCTTTAAATTTCCTATAATAATATAGACTAGTTATACGGCTAGATTACCCTTATATTATATAAGTACTATTTTATTTAAGGAAATTAATAGTAGTACTATAATAGCTCTAATAGGAAGCTTCTCTTATATCTCCTACTACTAGTTATTAGTATATATCTTAGTATATATATACCTTTTATTACTATTAAACTAGTATATAAGTTTAAATACTATATCCTCCTTAGATAAGTAATAGCCTAATAGGAATCTAAGGGTCTTAATAATATCTTAATAGATAATATTATATTCTCTTAATTTTATACTATTAATATTAGATATAACCTTAAAGGTTTATTTATTCTATTTATCCCTATTAATACTTAGTATAATCTTATCTTATAACTCTATTATAATATTAATATTTTTATAACTTAAGAGGTTATATATATATTTAAGTTAATTATTATAAAAAAACCTATTAATACTACCTTTAATTACCTTTTCCTTATATAATTATTATATAAATATATAATTATATATACTTAAGAATAGGTAATATACTCCTCTATCTTTATTAGTATAATCTAAATCTTTACTAAGCCTTAAAGGATCTTTATCCTCTTTTATAAATTTATAGCCTATACTTATATAATAACTAGTAGCCTTTATAAATATCTTAACTTAAATATATAAAGATATCAACTATTAGCTTAAATATATAAGGTTAGGTAATATATATATTAACTCCTCTTCCTCCCTACTCCTAGTAATATTAATATTAGGCGGGCTCTATAATAAGGTCCCTATATAAATATTAGTATCTCTTAGAATAGAAGTAAATAAGTCTTTATTAGTTTCTATTATAATATTAATATTTATATCCTTAATATCCTCTTAACTCTTTATAACTAGTTATAATAGTTACTATTATTAGGAGGAGGAAGGGGGTAAGGGTAAGCTTTATAAAAAAAAATAAGTAGTTATAAATATAAACCTTATAATATAAGATATATCTATTAAATCTACTACTATTCTTAAACCCTTCCCTATAATATTTATATATACGTAGCTCTATTACCCCTTTTTATTATAATAAATTAATTATAGTTTAGCTTTAATATATATTATATTAGTAGGGAGATTTAAATAGATATTCTATTTTAAGCTTACTATTTATAACTATCTACTTAGGGAATAAAGGTTAAGTATAATAAGGTTTAATAAATATTAAAAGTATTTATTAAATACTAGTATATAATTAGATTATAAATTATATTAAGTATATTTAATTTAATTAGATAAGCTAGCCTCTTTAAAGTAGGATAATCTAAGTATTAAGCCTTAATAGGTTAGCTTCTACGCGGGATTAAAACTATTAATATAAATATTACTTACTCTCCTAATAAAAAACCGCCCTAAGTAGATATAAAACTTATATTACTCTAAGAGATTATATTCCTATCTTATACCTAGCTTAAATAGGTAATTATAAGGTTATAGATTAATACGCCTAGAGCTAACTTAAGAGTATATATATATAGAGTTAGTATTTAAATATTAAATTCCCTCCCTAATAATACCCTACTAATATAAAAGAACCTCTTACCCCCCCTAGGGCCTACCTTAAAGTCTACTCTAAAGATAAGTAGAAAGACGCCTACCTATTATAAAAATCCTACTAGGAATATAGCTTTAAAGGTAACGGCCCCTAATAAAATTACTAAGTAAGCTATTTTTAAGGGTAAAATACCTATTATTAATATAGGAGGCACTTTTTCTAAGGGTACGCCGGTTATTAATATAAAGGAATAGGAAGAGCTACTACTTATTAAGGCTTAGAAATACTTATAGCCTTACTATTTAGGCTAGTATCTTATAATTTATAGTTACTATTATAAGCTAGATAGTAAAGATATTACTTTATAAAATTAAGTTATAAAGGTAGGCGTAGCTACGCCTTTATAACTACCTATTAATTTTAGGAAGATAATAAGGTTAAGGCTTATAAAATACTTAGTAGGAAAGAAAAATTACTTAATAAAAGTATTAATATTACCTCTACTTATAATACTATTATAGGGGGGTAATAATATAGAATATATTAGTAAGTTATAGGTAGAGACCTAATATAATATTATATAATATCTTCTCTCCCTCCCCTCTTAAATCTATTATAATATTTATATAATATTATACTTATATCTACGTTTATAAGCGAGGAATATTTAATATTATTAAGTAGTAGAGAGTTTAGACTATTCTATTCTTAAAAAGAAATACTAAACTTCTTTAAAAGGACTAACTTTAATACCTACTAATTATAATATCTATACTTTTAAGATTTTATAAGGAGGATATAATAGTATTATTATAATAATAAGGGGGTTTAATTCTTAGATTAGTTAAATATTACTCTTATAATAGGTTACTATTAATATCTATTATTTAATATCCCTTTTAAATTTATTACTTCTAAACTCCTAATTACTTATATAGGTAGATATTAAGGCTTTAAAATATTAAAAATAAGTAAGAGAAACTCCTATCCTAGTATTATATTAATAGATAACTAGGCTTTTATATTATATATATTTAATTTAATATATCTATATATAAATTAGATATTTTTATAATTATTATTAATGTAAGTATATATATAAGATATATATATATACTACTCTAGAGCTAGATACCTTATATAATATTATCCTCTTATATAATAAAATTAGGAATTAAATAGGAATTAAACTTATATACCTAAATTAATTATAATAAGATAAGTACTTAATAGTAGAACTAGTATTCCTTCTATAAAATTTAAAGTACTATTCTTTTATATATATTATATTACTATTAGGAAGATATTTTCCTCTTATTATAATATTATTTTATATAACTTAGAGATAGAGGTATATAAGATATAGGGATAAATACTATTAATTATATTAGTATAATAGTTATTATAATTTAATTATTATCTTATAATATATATACGCGTCGTTAATATAATATTTATATATCTAAGCCTACGCTAAGTCCTAGATATATATACCTAATAGTAGTAGATATTTATATTACTATTATTAGTTACTTAAATCCTCTTTCATAAGTATCTTAATAGAGAACTAGAGAATATTTATAAATATATTTTATATTCTATATAGTATTATAATTTATTCTACTTAATAATTATAATAATTAGGTACTTATAACAGTATTAATATTATTTTATACCTAGTATATAGGAGTTAATTATATAATCCTAGCTATCTTCTCTTATAAAGCTACTTTCTATTTATCTAGTACTAAAATTAGTATATATACTTTATAATAATATATTCCTATTATTTTATTATATAAACCTTTATTTATTAATATCTTCTATCCCTTTTATCCCTTCTATCCCTTCTATCCCTTCTACTACTTCTATTCCTTCTAATCCTTCTACGCCTCCCGCTTATTTTATCCCTTTCTTATCTTCCTATTCTTTATTATCCCTCCCCTTATTCCTTTCCTTATTATAGAAAAGTCTAAAACCCGCTAGTAAGATAATACTAATAAAGACGGACTTAGCGCGTTAAGTTAAGGATTAACACTTACTAGTAAAATTACTAAATATCTTATTATTACCTATAGTATAAAGGATAGAGATATAGAGCTTACTATCTAAGTAGATATTTAGATAGTAAACTAGGTACTTAACCTAAAAAGTAGATAGTAAGTAGGGGTAATTACTAGGGAATATTATTTTAGCTTTGAAGTAGCTATTATAATATATTAATAAATATAGACTTAACGCGTTAAGCTAAGGACTAGTACTTATTAATAAATTTATTAGATATCTTATTATTACTTAGAATATAGAGGATAAAGATATAGAGCTTACTATCTAAGTAGATATTTAGATAGTAGACTAGGTAGTTAAACTAGAAAGTTAGTAGCGAGTAAGGGTAATTAATAGGGAAGGTTATTTTAACTCTAAAGTAGCTATTATAATATATTAAATTAAGGTTAATAATAATAAAGGCTATATTCTAGTTAAAGATATCTTTATTATTTAGTAGTAAGGTTAATAGATATTATTAGTTTTAGGGTAAATTATAAGGCTAACCTTAACTTCTACCTACTTCTCTTATAAAAGGAACCTAAACTTATTAAGTAGTATATACTTAGCTATTATTACTAATTAATAAGGTTAATTAATATATTATAAATAGAGTAGTTTTAGAAAATAATTTCTTAAGAAGCTAGAGGTATTAATCTTCTCTTATTAAAAATAGATAGATAGGTAGTAAGAGGAAGGAGAGACCCTAAAACTAAGCTAAAAGGCTTTACTACTAAGAAACTATTCCTCTTAATTAAGTATATTATCTCTCGCTATCTAATTAGGGTTAATTAAGTAATTAATAGTCCTTAATTCTACCTTTATTTCTTAAATTAATTTAAAGGTACTAGAATTAGTTATATTATAAGTTATAATAAATATAAGAAGATTAATATAATCTAGAGTTTTAATATACTCCTTAATTAAGTTCTAGATAAGATTTATAAGATAGGCTTTATTTAGGACTTTAAATATATTAATAATACCTAGTAGATTAAAAGAAGATAAGTTTAAAAGGCTAGGATAAGAGATATTAAGATAGATAATATTTAGTAAGAATTTAACCTAATATATATAATTTATAAGAGGGTTTCTTAGCTTATACTTTTTATAAGAGCTACTTAGATTAAGTATTACTAGTTAAGTATATATTAGGGTATCTACTATACTATCCTTTAAAGTAATATATATAAAAGGATAATCCTTACTATCTATATTCACTTGAGGACCTAAAGGCTAAGCCTTTATTATATACTCTTTTAAGCTACTCTAATAGATATACTTAATATAAAGGAAGACTTTATAACTTTATTAGCCTTCTAGATTAATATCCTCTATTAGATTAATCTCTAATAGGTACTAAGTATATATACCTATACTTTATAGAACTTTAATTTTACTTATTCCCTTAATAAGAGAACTCTTCCCCGTACTTTAATTACTAATTATAACTATCTTTAGGAATAGTAGATCTAAATCTTTTATACCTAGGTAATATAATACTTAAATAGCTTAAATAAGCTCCTTTACTCCTTAACCTAGTATAAATAATAGTAAATTTATATACTTTAAGCTAAGGATAGTATATATAATAGTATTAATATAAGTAGGAGGTATATATTTATAAAAGTAATCTAGCTAAATAGTAGTATATAATAGGTAGTAGAAGGGCTAAGTATTTTATCTTTAATATTTAAGAGTATTACTAGCTCTTCTTTATTACCTCTTATCCGCGTACTAGTATCCTAATACTCTATATTAGCCTCTCTTATATTCCTAGTAAGTAGTTTAACCTTTAAGGCTCGCTTTATAATTATATAATAATAGGAATTTTTAAGTATAATATTAAAGAAGATAAGAAGTCTATTAATATTAGTAGTAAGTTACTTTATAATAAGTATAACTATTAAGTCTTAAGTCTATTATATAAATAGGATTATAATAGGATAAATATACTAATAAATCTATAGCTTTATATCTACTTAAGTAGGTTTAGTACTTTATATAAGTATAATATCTAGTACTACTATAGTTATTATATAGTAGATATATTAGCGTAGTATAATTTTTAGTTAGGGAGTAGGTATCTCTTAAAAGCGCGTAGTAGAATATAAGCGCTAGGTTATACTTCTTAATTTCTAGAAATATATTATAACTAGTAGTAAGTTAAATACTTTAATAGTTCTATTATTATAAAGTATATTCTTTTACTAATTAACTACATAATATACTTAAGTAGTTATTATTATCTATCTCTTACTAGACCTACTACTATTATACTTATTATAAACCCCTAGAAAACTTAAAAGCCTCTAATAATAGTAATATAAATAGTAAACTTTGAAAGAGATTTATATATCTATTATCCTAGTAGTAGAAGTTAGTTAGTTATATATATAGTAGTTACTAGTAGAGCTTAAACTTAGGCTTAAGTTATATTAAGGTAAGGTTTATTAAATCTATTCTAGTTAAATATTTCTAGAAGTATAGCCTTAATATATAATAGCTAGGTAAATATAATTATTCTACTTATATACTTATACCTATTTTATAATATATATAAGGAAAGACTAATTAATAAAAGATTATAAAAGTAAAACTATTTAAGGCCTTTAAATATAATAGATTAAATAAGTACTAGTTTAGTATTATTAATACTTTACTCCTAATACCGCGTTAATATAACTAGTATCTACCTTATATTTACTTATATTAGGGATTATAAACTAATTACTACTTATAAAAACTTAATAATCTATCCTTTATATTATAATTTCTATTAATTACCTACCCTTACCTAGTAAGAGCTTATCTAATACTAATACTTAAACTTAATAATAAAAGATAGCCTTTATACCTTTAAAATATCCTTAAGTAAACTTACTATTATTTAGAACTTAGTAGTAAAAGCCTTAATAAAATAAGTTATACTAATAATAAATAGTCTTATTATTTTACTTAACTTAACTAGCGTATAATATAGTTATATAAATATTACCTAGAATTAACTTATATAATATTAACCTCTTATTAATAATATATTACTTATTATTTCTCCTTAACCTTTAGGGACTAAAGTAGTAATAAGTAAGTATTTATAGTTTATATATATAAATACTCCTTACTATAAAATAATATTACTTATTAATAAATAGACTTATAACCTTACTATAAAGCTCTTACTTTAAATATTTAGCCTTAGGGTATCCGCTTCTAGTATTTCTAATATTAAGATAAAACTAGGTTTTAAGTTATAAATAGTAGCGGGTAAACTTACTTTATTTATAAGTTTATCCTTACTTATATAATATACCTTATTTAATATTCTTATAGGTTTTTACTCTAGACCTAAGATACTTTTTTATAGAAATATTATAACCGCTTTTATATAGGATAAAGACCTAGGTTTAGCTAGCGGCGAGGTCTATATAAATCCTAATACTTACTACCGTTATAATAATAACCGCTTTAAGGGTAATTATAGGCCTATTAAAGATATAATAGGTAATAAGGTTATAATAAAAACTAAAAAGTTACCTATATATAAAGTAAAGCTCCTCTTTCTAGGCTAGAAGTCCCCTATTAACTAATTTAAAGATAATAGTAATTAGGTAATATCTAAGATCTCTATAATTAAATATAAAAATTAGTTATTAAGTATAAAGATTAAAATTAAGGCCTTAATAAGTAAAGATATACCTACTCTAGAATATATTTACGTAGAGGAAATACTTTATACTTAAGTAATCTAACTTAATATTATATATAATATCTTAGACTAGCTAGTTATTTATATATATTTTATAGCTTATATAGGATTTATAGTAGTTAATATAAATAGAAACTATGTTAAGAAAGTATTTAAAGACTTCTATATTATAATATATATTTAAGAAGTAATTACCTATTATTAAAAGGGTAGGTTAGGTCTCTTATCCCTAATATTCTACCCTATAAAGGTATATATTAAAGGAATCCTCTAAGAAGCTAGAACTCTAGGTAATTACTAATATATTTAAGACTAACTATTTAAGATATTTAATATATCTAATAATATAATAATTAAGCTAACTATATTATTTATTACTTTAGAGCTTAATTTATTTTCTATATCTTATAATAGAATTATAAGGGTATTTATACTTAAGAAAGCCTTTCTACCTTATACTTACTAATTTAATATACAAGCTAATATAAAATATAAGGTCTGGAAGGGTTAGACTATATTATATATAAACTATCCGCCTATTTAAATACTAATATCCTATATATATATAGATAGTAATAAGTACTAGATTATAAAAGGTATATTAATTATCTACTAGGAAGAAAATAATATTAAAGATATTATAAAATATTAGAACTAGGAATATTAATTATATATCTTAAAAGTTATACCTAGAAGTAATTATATCTATATAGGCCTTCTCTAATTACCCTTTAAATTTAAATATTAGTTCTTAGTTAAAGACTCCTTCTTTATTAAATTTAAAAATAAGGAGTAGTTAGTATATATTCTCTTAGAGCTATTCCCTTTTACTAGTTTTATTAATTATACTATTATACTTTATTATCCTATTAAGGAAGGAGTTTAAAGTAACTTATAATTAGGGTTAGTCTTTAATCTAATAAATACTACTAAGATACTATTAGCTATAATTTAATACTACTATTTCTATAAACGGGCGATTATAGTTAATATTAGACTAGTCCTATTTAATATATTATATAAGTTCTAGTTAGTAGTAATTAAGACCCTAAATCCTATATATAAAGGGGATAGAAAGTATATCTATAACCTTAAATAGTAATAACTTATCCTTAGATAAGATATCTAGATATATATTATAAGTAACCTCTTTTATAAAATTAAGTATAAAGAGAAGCTTATAACCTAGGGTATTAAGCTAGATTATTCCTAGATAGGTATATTAAAGTACTTAGTATACTTACCTAATAACCTTAGACTTATTAAGGGATTATAAGGAATAGGAAAAATAAAAGTTAATATAATTATTATATTACTACTTATATTAGCTAGTAAAAAGGTAAAGGTACTAAGCCTTATAAATAGAGTAATAGACTCTTTTATTATAAAATTAAATACTAAGCTTACTTAGCTTAAGGAGGCTAGAATTATAATTATTAATAAGAATATAGTCTACTTTTATTTACTTATAATAGAATAAGTAGTTATTTAAGTAGATACCTAGTATAATATAAGTTATAATACTAGTAACTTATAATAGGACTCTATCTCTTTAATCCCTATTTTTATTTATAATAAACTTATAGTAGATATTATTAAGAAATCTTGTAAGCGCTTATATAGTATCTTAGATTACTAATATTAACTTTATAATATAAGTTTTAGTATACTACTACTCTAAGTTATAAGTATTATTAATTAGCCTAAGCTAAGTACTAATCTAACTCTAATATAGAATATTACTAATACTAGTAAAGTACTAAGTACTAACGTTATATTAAACCCTAATATTATACTAGACCTTAATATTATACTAGACCCTAATACTATTAATATTAGTAGACTAGAAAATAATAATATTTAAATAGTATTAAATAAGAATAAAACTGCCTAAGATTATAAATCTATATAAGTTATACCCTTTAAAGATAATAATAAAGATTATAAACGCGAGGTTAGGCCTAAGTAGAATAATATAAATACTCTAGTAGTTATAGAGTTATAGAAGGCGGTATAAGAGATAATTAATTATAAACTAAGTAAAGTTAATAGTATATCCTAATATAAGAGGCTTTATATATACTTTTATAAGATATTCCTCTAAGCTTTACTTAGTATCCCCTTTAAAATAAAGGAAGAGTATAAGGTATTTAAATTATTTAAATATTTACTATCTAAGGATATTTTTAGAATAATATTATTATACTTATTATAACCCTTATAAATATAGGCTATATAATTATTAAAACTTCCTTTAAAGGAGACTATATAATTATTTAAGAAGCTAGTAAGGTAGAGAATAGGGATCTTTTTATTACCCTAGTAGAATATAAGAATAATATATATCTTTCTAGTAATAATTAGTAGCTACTACCCTAGAAATAGGATATATAATATAATCTATTTACCTAACTAATAAATAAGAGTATATATAAGTGCTAAGTAACCTTAAGCTACCCTAAATATAAACTTACTAAGTAATACTAAACTATTCTAGTTATTAGTAATATTATTTTAAAAATCTAGTATAAGGGTTCTATTATCTCTATAATAGATGTAGTAAACTACCCTAATTATAGTAAAGTTATATAATTATATTAGGATATATTTAATTAGAATATTATACTTATATAGATTAAGACTAATAGTAAAGTAATTAAGATAGGATTCTCCTAATCTAGTTAAAATAAATATAAGTTATAAGTTACTATAAAGCTCTATTAATATTATATTAGATAAAGAATTAAAAGTAAGAATATTATTAGCCTTATAAGGTACCTTATATAAGTTAACCTTACTAAATAAATATTAAAATTAAAGGATAGATTATATAATATAAAGTCTACGACTATTAATAGGTATTAAGGAGATAAGAAGTTTATAATAATCCTTTATATAGTAGTATTATATATACTAGGCTTTATAGCCCTCCCTTCCTACCTCCTTTCTAGGGTCTCTTATATAAGCGACGTCTTAGTAATTATTATAAACTATATAGGAATTTAAATAGGTAATTAACCTTATATATAAGCTTAATATAAAATACTTTAATATTTAATTAGAGTAGGTAATTATATTATATATAACGCTTAACTACTATTACTAAATCTTAGTATATATAACTATAATATAGAATTAGATAATAAAGGAGCGGATTTAAATATAGGTAAATAGGAAGAGGTAGGGGACTAGGGTAAAGCTAGGGCTAATAATATAATCCTAATTAAACTAGTAAAGGGAGAGGGATATAATAAAAACGTAGCTACTAGCGCTAATAACTTAACCCTAGCTAAAGTACCTACTAATAAGTAGTAGGGGCCTAGAGGGCGTTAAAATTAATTATAAGTAGTAGAGTAAGTTAAATAAACCTAGTATAATCTAATAAACTAATAAGTACGCGGCTATATAAGACTAGGTTATAAGTTAATATTTTATATAATAAGCTTTAATTATAAGTTAGTAGATTATATACTAAATTAAATCCTTTTCTTAGGCCCCCTTCTATAGGAGTAAGTATAACTTATAAACTAACTATTATATTACCTACCCTTACCTAGTATAAGCTATTTACTTAAAAAGAAATATATACCCCTATCTAAATTAAGGTAAGTAGCCTAAGTAATTATTAATATATATTTAGTTATAAAAAGTAATATATTATATTTTACTTTACTTAATATCTAAATAAGTTTTTATCTTATTATTTTTACCTAAATAAGTTTTTATCTTATTACCTTTATATACTTTATTAATTATAGGAAATATTCCTATATATTAGACTTAGGATACACTAAGTAGTAGCTTCTTATAATAATATATAAATAATTATTTATTATATTAATAATTATTTATATATACTAAGTATAGTAGCTATTAGTTTAAACTAGTAAGGTTAGACTTAGTAAGGTTATACTTAGTAAAGTAAGTAAAGGTACGCGGCCCTACTAATAAACCTTATTTATAATAAGTATTATTAACTAATTATAAATAGAACTCGCGTTTAAGATTACTACCTTTATATAAGTTATAATTACTATTAAGTTAAAGAAAATATTACCTTAATAGTAAGGGATAAGATCTATATTACTTATTTAAATTTAATAATATAATACTACTAATAAAATATAATAAGTCTTATAATAAGATAGAGGACCCTCCTTATATGAATATAATTAAAGTATATAATAAGACTACTATAATAGATATAGATTAGAAGCCGGTAAAAGAGGATATTAAAAAATAGTATAAAAAGGTAGGTATTAAAGACTTTAAAGGCCTTAATACCTAGGTAAAGGAATATAATTTTATTATAAAGCTAGGCTAAAAGTATAAGTATAATAAGCTATACCTACTAGGTAGTTTAAATAAAAATAATAAATTTACTATACTCTTTATAATAGTATAACAGGTTTACTTAAATATTAGATAATAGGATTATAAGACTATAAAAAGAATTAAGAATAAGAAGGAAGAATATAAGAAATAATAACTATTACCCCTCTAAGATATAAGATTAGACTACTTAATAATAAAAGATAGTATAGTAGTATTACTAGCCTTAAAGTAATAAATAGAATAAGAGGCTATACTAAATTAAGATATAAGGGATATTAATTTAAAGGTAATATATAATAGGAAAATTACTAGGCTTCTCCTATTAGATATTATCTAGTTACCTAACCCTTTATTAGATATAAGAAGCCTACTAATATACTTAACCTTAGACTAGTTTATTTAGTATTATAATAAAGACTTAGAGTTAAAGCCCTTAAAAGTAATATTATAATTTAAGTATAAAGGAGCTTAGTTTCTAATTAAATTAACTAATAATTACTAACTTTATAAGGTTATAAGGGAGGATATTAATAGTGTAGGTATTAACCCTATATTTAAGTTTATAGTAGGATAGGATAATTCTACTTAATAGGCCTCTATTCTATTTAGTAACTACCTTCTCTATCTATTATAATAATTAATATTATATAATTAATATCTACTATTATAACTAGGGCCTAAATTTAAATAGGATATCCTTAGCCTAATATTAAGAGGCGTAAAACGGAGATAAAGTATAATAAAAGGATATAATTATAATAGGCTAAAGGTATAATAAAGGCTATAATAATAGCTAATCAAATATTAGGGATTTAAATAAAATATAATATATTACCTACTTAGAAGTAATTAAAAACTACTATTATAAGTTAACTATCCTTTAGCTAATTATCTAAGAATAAGAGTATTAAGCTATATAGTAAAGATAAAGATAATATAATACTAAATATTATAATACTAATAGATTATAACTAAGAGGTAGAGCTAGACTAAAAGGGGGAGGTACTTAATAAAATACTAATAAAGGATAGAAGTACTTATCTAATATAAATAGGGTTATTAGTTATCCTCTTATTATATAAATCTTCTAACTTAATTACTCTTACTAAACTAATTAAAGAAGTTAAAGCTTATACTCTAGCTAATAACCTAGTTATATCTATTAAACTAGTTAAAGCCTATACTCTAGCTAATAATATAGTTATATCTACTAAATTAATTAAAGAAGCTAAAGCTTATACTCTAGCTAATAACTTAATTACGTCTACTAAACTAGCTAAAGCTTATACTCTAGCTAATAATATAGTTATATCTACTAAACTAATCAAAGAAGTTAAAGCCTATACTCTAGCTAATAACCTAGTTATATCTACTAAACTAATTAAAGAAGTTAAAGCCTATACTCTAGCTAATAATATAGTTATATCTACTAAATTAGTTAAAGCCTATACTCTAGCTAATAACCTAGTTACGTCTATTAAACTAGCTAAAGCTTATAGTCCGGTTAATAACCTAGTTATATCTATTAAACTAGCTAAAGCTTATAGTCTAGCTAATAACCTAGTTATATCTATTAAATTAATTAAAGCCTATACTCTAGCTAATAATATAGTTATATCTACTAAACTAATTAGAAAGGCTAAAGTTAATACTCCTAATATTATAATACTATTTAATAGACTAATTAAAAAGGCCGAAGTCTATACTTAGCCTAGTACCTTACTAGAGAAGAATAATTCTCTACCTACTATTAAATTAAATAAAGTAATTAATCTAATATAGGAATCTAAATTTAAAGGTTAAGTTATAGTAGATAACTAGTAATTATTAGAAAGCGCTAGAATATTAAGCGGATAAGAGTTATAAGCTATACTAAGGTAGGGATTTAATAATATTAAGGTAGTATATAAATAAAAAGTTACTAAGTAAGGCGTAGCTATTAATCCTATTATAGAGTTAAATATTAAGGATATAAAATTACGCGAGATAATAGATATTATAAAAGAAGGAGAGGGGGATATAATAATAAGACTAGCTAAAAACTATTTAATTATAATAACTAAATAGCTTTACTTATAAGATAAGAGGTAGGAGGACTACGCTTATCTATTTTACTTTAATCCTAATATATATTATTAACTTAATAAGACTATTAAGTTACTTAAGTTATTATTAGATCTTAAGCTATTTTAGTATTTAAGGTATTTATCTACTTTAAGATAGAGGTATTCTAGAACGGCGGATACCTTATAAATATAATAGGACTTAGGAAGGTAATAAACTAAAGTACTCTACTTAAGACTATTAGCTAAGAAGGGTTATAAACTATTAAGGCTATTAGGGTAATTATCTTAAACTAGACCCTTATATTAATTATTAATAATATTAAAGAAGCTAGGATTAAAGGGAGATATAACTTATACCTCTTAAAGGGAATATTAAAGAACCCTTAGCTACTTAATATTAAATACCTATTTAATAACCCCTTTAATATTTAATACATATATATTAATACTAGAATATCCTAAAAGTTAAAGCTAAGTTATAGCTTAACCCTTATACTTATACCTCTAGCTTTACTATCCTATTAGTTAGGATAGATAAAGTATTTCCTAAATATAAAGGCCTAGAAGTATAAGTAGACTTTATAATATATATATAATAATATTAAATTAAAAGTATATATATTAAAACTAGATAAAGAGGACTACTAATTTATAATAACCTTTAGGGGTATTCCCTACTTTAATAACTTAAATAATAAATTATATATACTTTACTTTACTACCGTAATATTATATAAGGGATAAGTAAAGAAGAAGCTATTAGATTATATTCTAGAGGTCTTAAAGCTAGGTAGGTAGCCTAATATCCCGCCTTAATAGTAATAGTAGATAATAAGATAGGGCCGTATTATACTTAATAAAGTATATATTAAATTTAATAAGTATATTAAGATAATTAGTAGAGTTTAGGCACTTAATATAATTATAAAGGGTTAGATACCTTAGAAGCTCTTCCTTACTAGAACTCTATTTAAAGCGTTACCTATATATATAATAGGCTAGGTAGGTATACTCTAAGATAGTAATATAGGGTAGGCGCTATATCTTATAATACTAAACTACCCTTAGATAAATAACTATTACTAAAATTTAAAGCGCTATATAAAGTTAGAGCTTAATAAATTTAGTAAGATATATAATATCCTTATTAAGTAATATAAGGCTAGAAATATAATAGTAGAGGCGTATTATAAATATAGAGATATAATAACTATTATTATCTAAATATTATAACTATATTATACTAGTAACTTAAAGTTTCTAAGGTATCTATTAATAGACCTTTAACTTAAATACTATTATAAATACCGCGTAATATACCTAAAATAATATAAAGACGTGCTAGACTAGGGGTTTAAAGGGGTAATAAAGGAAGTTAGGAAGATATATTTAAACTAACTTAAACTCTATAAATAGCGTAAGATAGTTATTATACTAGTATTAAAAGTAAAAATATAGCTAATAGCCGCGCGTTACCCTAGGATTATATTATTATTCCCTAAATTATTATTCTAAAAAGAGATTAAGGCGCTAGCTTTTATATTAAGGGAACTAATAATTAATAAGTAGCTTAAAACTATACCTAGGAAACTATATAAATTAGAATAATAAGGCTTACCTTATAAGTAGTTAATATATTAGATTACTAGGGTTTTAAATTACTTAAAAATACTAGTATTAAAGGTTACTTTAAATAGTATATAAAGAAATAAAGAAAAGTTCCTTATCTTAATAATAAGGCCTATATTAGCCCTTATTATTTACTAGGTATATATTCCTAATAAGCTATTACTCTATATTAATAATTACCTTAGGGCTAAAGCGCTAATTAGTATATAGGTAATCTATAATATATAGAAGAAACCTATTACCCTAATCTATTTAGGCCTAATTAAGTATAAGGTTACTAAAATTATTAAACTCTTCTAGGAAGGTAAAGATAGTAAGAAGAGTTTATATATTAATAATATCTTATAGATCTTTATTAAGTCTAATATACTTCTATTTATAGGATATATATATATAATAGCGAGATTTATTACTATCTTTAACTCTAAGTAGTTATAAAGGAATAAAACGTAGGGTATTACGTAGGTTAATTAAATTAGCTAAGATAAAGAAATAATATTACTTAAACTTATAAATAACTCCTTAGAACTTAAAAAGACTATATCTAATATAAAAATTACTTAACCTAAGATATATAAATTAGTAGAAGCTATAATAAATCTAATAGATAGTAGTTATAAGGTATTAGAGGAGGATACAACTATAAATAAAAATATTAATAATAAAGGTAATCTACTTAATAAAGAAGGTTAGATTATTAGCTAATAATATAGAGATAGTATACGCGTATAAAACCCTTCTAAGGAGATAAGTAATAGTAAGCTAAGTAGGAATAAATTAAATAAAAATATAATATAATAATATTATAATATAGTAAGATTATTCTAAGATATCTTTATATATTATAAGTTAATACCACGTATATTAAACGCGATAAGTCTATAGCGGCTATATAAAATATGTACTTTATAAAATAATTTAATTATATAACTAAATAAAATAGGATAAACTAATAGGAAGGGTTTACTACCTAATATTCTCGCCTAGGTATATATAGTAATCTATATATAAGTATTAGCTAGATAATTTATAAAGGTTAAGGGTTCTTTAAACGTACTAAATATATAATAATCGCTCTAGTTATATATAAAGGTTTAATAAACTTATATAAGGTATAAAAAAGGCGGAAAATACGGGTAGTATAAATCCTAATATTCTATTCTACTTCCTAGTTTACTAATATATATAATATTAATAGTTTAAAAGAATAAGTAAAAAATTTATATAATATATTATTAAAAGATAGGATATTTAGTAGATTAAAGAAGTAAATACGTAGACGTACTACCCTCCTATTACGTAGTTAGCCTTACTAACCTGAAGTAGCTTAGCGACCTGCTTGCCCAGCTTGGTACGTCTGAGGTACCTAGGTAATTTATAGCTCTTCGAGCTAAAACAGTGTTTTGGAACAGATCACTGAATCAAAAGTTAACTCAGGTGGCAAAGCAGCGATTACCTAAGCTGAATCACTGATCTGTTCCTAGTTGCAGGACAGTCTGAATCCCACTAATATTGGTCGGCTCACCGTTCTGGCCATCATCACCTTTCGGAAGCCACGGCATTCCAATACTATCATCACCTCTCCCAATGCGCCAGAAGATGGCCTGATCAGTGGGGAAATACGAAAAAGGCCAGGATATTACAAGACAATGATTCTAAAGGAGGACAATACAATGAAGCAGGGATTGGACCAACATCAATGCAGCATATTGTAGCTCCCACTGTCACATCTTGTATCATTACCATACCAATCCGCTGATCGTGGAAACAGATGACATATTCAGTGGTTATGGGCTGGGGACGCTTCAACTTTTGCATGGAGACCTTCCATCGATCTTAATTGCTCGAACATCAAGGCGCTTCGAAAGCATGCATAAATCAATTGAGTTTGCTGAGACACGCGTTATTATTTACTAGCGACTTTCCTACAATTGCTTTTGAGCCTGCTGTCCTGCCACTGTCTCTGCTAAGTCTCAAGTTGGTGACAAACGTAAGACTGTTGGTTTACTACTTCTAGCAATTGGGTACAGTAGCCTAAGTCCGAATACTTAACACGCTCATGATGGTAGTGCTGCGAGATCTCGGCACCTCTTATGTTCAATATTCGTTCTTTGTACAATCTATCTGCATTCTCTCGGCCGTACTCCGTAGTGGAGAAGATTCCATCTACCTGGCCAGACAAGAAAAGAAGGCCAGAGGTTCGCATGCTGTCGCGCTGTACTCAGTATTCCGAATACATAAGGTATATTTTCAGATTGCTCTATGCTACACGATTATACGATGCAATCGACTTGCCTTGTAATCAATTCCCAGGCCTACTTGGAATATTACAGCATTGGTAAAGTATATGAATACGTCTTTTGGCCTACTTGGAAAATTACAGAATAGGTAAAGTATATGAATACGTCTTTTCAAAACATTCAGTTATTACCGAATCAATTCCTTCTCCCCACGACCGCAAATAGACAAGTATGCACGTCATATGTAGACGCAGCCTTGGCCGCCTAATCTGCCCAAATCCTCTGTGAAAACCTGATACTTCAAAGCCCGTCTTATAAACAGCTAACCCATTGATTCCCCTTTTTACATTCACATATTTCCACAGTACACGAAAATGTCACTGAACGCAGCATTCTGCCTAGCCTGTGCTGTGGGGATCGCGGCGCATGTCTGCATATTTATCCGGGGTGAATGGCACATGCAAGCACCTGCACTTTTTGTGTTTCATGCCCTTTGTGGCCTTCTCGTTGTCTTTTCAGTTGTGCGACATCAGGAGCTCCTACCATCTTCCCTCGCTGCTTCTTGCAAAATCATCGGGGGCTACCTCATCGGCTTGTTTGCCAGCATCATTGGGTACCGTTTGTCGCCTCTTCACCGTCTATCTAAATTTCAAGGACCAAGACTAGCCGCTGTCAGCAAGCTTTGGCATGTCTGGCAGTGTCGGGATTCACGAAACCATGAGCTGATGTGTCGGTTACACGAGAAATATGGCGATTTCGCCCGTACAGGTGCAGTCAAGACCTCATCTCAAAGAGAACGTAGGTAGTAGACAAACGCTCATGGACGATTTTAGGACCTAGTGAGATAGCCTCTTTCCATCCGGAGTCTTATACGGTCTTAGAAGGCTATGGGACTCTGTGCACAAAGTCCGACTTCTACGACCTGATGCTGCCCGACTACTCTCTCGTCTTTACGCGCCAAAAGCAGATGCATGATGAAAGACGCAGAATATGGAGCCGGGCGCTCAGTTCACTAGGTACGTCCTGTCAGACTGCTCCGACATGCGTGGACAATTTTTGCCATTATGCATTACCTATATTAACCAAGGAGATGGTTAGCCATTGAGCAGTACAGGGATAGAATCAACCGCCAGATCGGAGTCCTCATGAAGATCATATCTGACACAGCGGCCGCAAAGAAACCCGTTGTAATCAATGATGTAATGTACTGGTTCGCCTTCGACTCGATGGGCGAGTTCGCCTTCAACCAAGACTTTGGTATGATGCGGCGCCAGGAATGGCACTTCGCTGTTACCCTGTTCCGACGCGCACTCTCAGTTATCGGTATCTTTGGGCCGACCATTTGGTTGATAAGGGTCGCATTCACGTTTCTGCCCTGGTTCTGGAAGATTGGAGACTGGTTCGCAATGCTGGCTTTTTGTGATCAGCAGCTGCATCAACGAATCAAGGTCCGTCATGCATACCTTTGATGAATGCTAACATCGAGTGATTTGTTGGCCATGCTATCTGACTTAACAAATAGACAAGACCCGAGGAGAAAGACATTGCATCTTTCTTTCTGGAAGAGGCCGACAAGGAAGGAAATAGTGTTTCGGCCCTCAAATGGTTGAAAGGCGACGCACCAACGGTTGTTGTGGCCGGAAGGTAGGCAACCAACCTTCGTATGAATGGTTTCCTGATTTCGAACGCATTGCGCTTGCAAGTCCAAAGACGACTTTTACCTACAGCTGATTTGAGTCTTCAGTGACACCACAGCTCCAAGCTTAACATTTCTATCCTACTTCCTCGCCAAATATCCTGAGCATGCCGACAAGCTTCATGCCGAGCTAGATGGAATCGACCCCCTCGACCTTAATGCTATATCGGCCTTACCTCATCTTCGGGGTATCATCAATGAAGCCATGCGATTGTATCCTGTGGCAAGTACTACTGTTAGTAGAGAAACTCCACCTCAGGGTGTTATGATCGGCGACACTTTTGTCCCCGGTCATACAAAGGTGGTGGCACCTCGCTGGGTCATATTCAGACGTAAGTTCACTGCTATTTATCGTATAGTTGATTCGGCGAAGCTGGCAAGCTCTAACATGATCTTGCGAAAATAATCTAGTTGAGAGCTGCTTTGAGCGTGCTACAGAATTCATTCCCGAGCGTTGGTACAGCAGGCCAGAAATGGTCAAGAACAAGCATGCCTTTGCGCCATTCGGATTTGGTGAGTAGTGTTTCTCTCTTTCTATCGCAATATCCTGGCGCTTCCCTCTACAGATTGGAGAAGGTATCGACTAAAGCTCACTTGTCGTCACAGGACGTGCAAGCTGCGTCGGGCAAGGACTCGCCACCACCCAACTGCGATTGGTGGTGGCGTCTCTGGTCAAAAGCTTCCACATACGATTCCGAGCGGGTGATGATGGGAGCGAGATGTTGAGGGAAATGAGAGATCAGATCACGCCTCAATTGGGAACGTTGAAGCTCGTTTTTGAGCCGAGAAAATCTAGATCGGGGTTTTGATAAGGCTGCTGGGTATTGGTAAATTTGTTTGAGGGTATGGTACGGGGAATAGGGGAGATATGGATACAAGAGAGAAGAAAGGGTGCAGACCGCTTGTACCTTTACCAGTCGTCTTTCTTCATCCGTTCAGATGTTAATGCTTTTGGGGTCGATCAAAAGTGCCGCTCTCTCACCAAAAAGATTTACCTCATGTACGTGTCTGGTATTGAAGGCCACATTTCCTTTCGAGTTGCGTCATGGTGCTTTGCTCTTCCTGCAAACGTCCGCCGGATAAATGTTGGGATAGGTGAGTCAAGTCGGAGACAGAGCATTGAAGCAGCTGCATTGATAAGCTTTCATCTAGCATCACAGAAGGATGAACACCAAAACTTGGAACGGGAGGTGGGGATCATGAAGTATTTGTGATCAATATCTTTTGCAAGATACCCACTTTCTTCCTGAAATTTTCAAGACCACTTATAGCTGGCGGCTTGGAAGGATGCTCTGACTTAAATCCTACCCAGCTCAGACGTGCAAAGTCTCCCATCCTCCACGACATCCCAGTACTCGCTCCCGACTCCCGTCAGTGCATAGAACATATGCGTTGGATCATACTTATCCTTGATAGCCTTCAGCTGACCATAATTGTCCCCATAAAGCGTCTGCTGCCAATGTGGTTGCTGGAAATCCGCTTCGCTGAGGTACGCACCGCCGCCCGGGGTCAGAGCTTCCAGCTGTGGAATGAGTTCGTTGGTCATCAATTGCTGGTTGGCTAGATCAAGGTCCCAGTCTGTATAGTTGT
>JAABUV010001427.1_pt1 | contig 34699 bp, 32 predicted proteins | sample 5559971 | NCBI WGS metagenome assembly JAABUV01 (sample SAMN10711881, study PRJNA513362) | rock metagenome | isolation source: Antarctica rocks | place: Antarctica: Victoria Land, Knobhead nord | collected 2015-12-19
GGCGCGTCCGGCGCGTCGCGCGCGACCCACTGGGCCGCGCTGCTCATTGCCGCCCTTGTTCCACCACCACAACCCGTCCAATTACCCCTGCCTTTTGCCCGTTTGCACAAAACTTAGGCAGCTAGTGGTTGGAGCCTTTGCCACTCGCCAATGATATGAGCGATGATGGCATGTACGGCATCGTCAGGCATCTGTGAGGCGCATTCTTTGTCGCGGTACAGCAGTGTGGGGTATGTGGCGATCTATCCAGTCGCGCATGTCTGCCTCGGCCTCATAGACGAGCGGTGTTTCAGCGCTGCCCGGAGGCTCGAAGTGGTCGGCGACCATGGCGAAATCGTCGGGGTGGACAAGGGAACGCTCCCGCGTTTCGTTGTTCATCGCCCACCTGCGCCACGCCTGATCCCGTGGGATAGACACGTAGATGACGACGGAGGTCGCGCCGTGGTCGTGGGCCAAGGCCCTCAGGGCGTCCCGCTGCTGTCTCGTGAAGCTCGTCGTGTCGTAGACGACATCGCGGCCTTGATCGAGCGCATCGGCGGCGCGGCGCTCCGCTTCGGCATGGATGACGGCCCATCGCGCATCCGATAAGAATTCCCCGTCCAGGCCCAACCCCATATTCCGACCGACCGCGTCGGGGTCGACGACGTCTATCCCTCGCGCGGCGCGTATGGCTTGTGCCAAGACGGATTTTCCGGCGAACGATAAGCCGGTGAGGATGTATAGGACTGACATGGGCAAAGTATATAGCATAGATGGGTAGCTTCCCTTACGCCCCGTTGGATTACATGGGCGGCAGCGGAGTGAAGGATCACCTGGCATACTGCAAGCAAGGATAGCTTCTTGACCACGCGATGCGCCCATTGGCGAGGCATGCCTTGTATCGAGACATCTTCATGGATATCACTACAGCCCTCACGCTACTTGATGAGCGGCACGGCGCGGGTTCATGGGACGGCATGTGGACCGACAAGCAGTGGATGAATACGCCCGGCCCCTTGTATTGCGGCCAAACAGACAATTGTGGCACGGGACCATTGGCCGCGCCCAATAATGTGCATGTGGATCACGAGGGATACGAGTTTATCTTCCGACAGCCCGTCAACCTGTACGAACTACGGCAGGTCCTCCAAGCGGCCTATGAAGATCCTTGGCAGGGCTATGGCGCTGATGGTGACGCCCATTGGTCGTTCGACGGGTTGAAAGAGTGGTGGGCGTGTAGGCGCGAGCTAGAGGTAGAGATTGACCGTCGCTACAGAGAGCAACTGGCCTTCTACGGCTACGATTACGGGTACTACCTGGGGGCCTATTGCAGCTTCTCAGCCATCTACAATGACGTCCTTCATGGCCGCCATGCGGTACTGCGGGCGTTTGGGGCGAAACTCAACGGCTATCGTCTGCTCCCGTCGCTTGATGTGGCGCAGCAGCTTGACCACATGCGTCAGCGATTGATCGCGGAGCACGCGTCGCTAGAAGCGGATGAGGACTTCGGGCCGATTGTGGTGTACGGCTATCAGGGGTGACTCAAATTGTTGTCACGGCAATCGGCTCCGCATCGTCACCCCGAGAGGACCCGGATCCAGGGCTCGTGAATTATCCGTGATGCCACGGCTCCCGGCGTTTTGTAGGGGCGTATGGCATACGCCCATGGCCTCGAACGCACGGGCGTATGCCATACGCCCCTACAATAATTCACGAGCCCTGGGGCCCGGATCGTAGTCGCGGGCTAGCGCCAGGCCCCGTATACTACCTTTATGAAAGTGCTTGTGATTGGTTCGGGCGCGCGTGAGCACGCCTTGGTCTGGAAGCTCGCTCAGGAGCCCGTGGCGCGCGACTTGTACTGCGCTCCCGGCAACGCCGGAATCGGCCGCATCGCCGGCAACGTGGCTATCGACGCCGACGACGCCGAGGGGCTGGCCGCGTGGGCCGGTGAGCATAAGATCGACCTAACCGTGGTCGGGCCCGAGGCGGCGCTTGCCGCCGGGGTCGTCGATGTCTTCACCGCGCGTGGCCTGCGCATTGCCGGCCCGCGCGCCGCCGCCGCGCGCATTGAGAGCAGCAAGGTCTTCGCCAAGGGCTTCATGGCGCGGCACGGCATCCCTACCGCCGCCTTCGAGCTTTTCGACGACGTGGAGGCGGCGCGCCGCTACACCGGCGCGCGGGCGCTGGACGATTACCCTATCGTGATCAAGGCCGACGGTCTGGCGGCGGGCAAGGGTGTCGTTGTGGCCGCGACGCCCGACGAGGCGGCAGTGGCGCTGGACGCGCTGGCCGCCCTGCCCGGCGGCGCTGGCGCGCGCGTCGTGGTCGAGGAGTTCCTGCGCGGGACGGAACTCTCGGTGATCGCTCTCACCGACGGGACCACCGTATTGCCCCTGCCCGCCGCGCGCGACTACAAGCGCCTCGGCGACGGCAATACCGGCCCAATGACCGGCGGCATGGGCGCCTACTCGCCGCCGAGTATGGCCACCGACGAGTTGCTCGACCAGGTGCGGCGGGATATCCTGGAGCCGGCCGTGCGGGGGCTGGACGCCGAGGGCGCACCCTACCGTGGCTTCCTCTACGCCGGGCTGATGATCACCCCCGAGGGGCCACGCGCGCTCGAGTTCAACGCGCGCCTGGGCGACCCTGAAACGCAGTGCCTCCTGCCACGCCTGAAGAGTCCGCTCCTGCCGCTGCTCTTCGCCATCACGGAGGGGACGCTCGCCGAGGTCACGCCGGTCTGGCGTCCTCAAGCGTGCTGCGCCGTGGTGGTCGCCTCGGGCGGCTACCCTGGCCCTATGGAGACGGGGTACGGTATCCTGGGACTCGAAGAGGTGGAGAAGGGCGTGGCCGTGTTCCACGGCGCCACGCGCGATCCTTATATGAAGGGGACGACGGCGGCGCCGGAGCCGCAGAAGCGCGAGCGCGTGGGAGGATTCGCCATGTTTGGGTTCGGGCGCAACCGTGGCGCGCGCATCGACCGCCAGGCCCGTCAGTCCGTCGGTGACCCCTACAGCCGCACCATCACGACGGGCGGCCGCGTGCTCACCGTCGCCGCGCTGGGTGATACGGTGGCGCTGGCCCGCGCCGCCGCCTACCGCAACGCCGAACGCATCACGTTCACCGACCGCTTTTACCGCAGTGATATTGCCGCCGATGATTAGAAATACCCTCCCCCCCCGGCCCATGGCTAACTGGCCCCTCGGCTGCGGCCGACGGTCCAGCGCGCCTCTCCCTGTGCGAGGGAGAGGGGGAGCCATCCTCCGTATAAAGGCTTCTGCTATTGGAGCGCCTTTTGTCGGGAAATCAAGAGCTAGGCGGAATACAACATGCCAAGACGCTCCCCCTCTCCCCCGCACAGGGAGAGGGGGTTGGGGGGTGAGGGCATCCGTTATGTTAGCCCTGACGTCCCTGCTCCTCTCTGTATCTCACGCGCGCGCCGGACGTCCCGACGCGGCCCCGGCCGCGGGCTTTGCCGTATCGAGTGGGACGCCAACCACGGCCCCAACCACGATCCCGACGATCGCGCCCACGCCGGCGCCGTCCGCGCTGCTGCCTCCGGTTTACTACCAGAACGGCCCCCGCGTCTACGCCGCCTATCCCGACGGCAGCGCAGCGGTCCTCGTAGCGACGTTGCCGGTGAGCGCGACAGTGCGGCCACAACTTCTGCCCGACGGACGCCTGCTCTACGAGACCAATGTGGCGGCCTCGACCTTCGCCGCGGTCGACCGCTTCGGCCGCGGCTTCGGCATCCGCACGCCCGACCTGTCTCCCGGCGAGACGGTGTGGTCGGTCGCGCCATCGCCCGACGGGCGCTCTCTGGCCTGGCAACTCTTCGCGCCGCTGCCGCTCCCCAGCTATGTCCTCAGCACCGGCGTCGGACGCGTGGTGCTGACGGGGCGCTTCGGTGAGGGTGGGACGACGCTGTTTACGACGCGTGCGGACGCGCGCCTTAGCGCGGTGCAGGCGCTACTCGGTTGGCGCGCCTCGTCTTTATATAGCTCGGGTGATTCGACCTTGCTGCTGCAGGACCTCTACGGAGCTGTCGACGCGGCCGACGGCGTAGGATTCAATACGGTCCGCGGGCTGATCGAGTACGACCCCGCCATCGCCGATATCGTGAACGACTACCTGCCGCCGCTGAGTTCGGATGTTCCACCGCGCCGCGCCCTGACTGTCTCGTCCGACGGGACGTGGACGGTGTACGGCGACGCCAATTCGTTCACGCCCTCCGGAGATGGGCCACCGCTGGCTCGCCGCATCGCGGCCCTCAATCTGAACTCCAACCGGGACATCGCACTCGACACGGCCGCTCGCTACCCGACGACGCAAGCGCTCACTCAGACGGTACGGCGCAAGGTCGGGACACGCGTGGTCACGACGCATGTATCCGCCGGGACCCTGCGGCTATATCAGTATTTCAGTCACAATGTCTACGTAGCGCCCGGCGATGGCCGCGTGCTGTATACGCTGCTGACCGTCAGCTACCCACGGGGGGCGCGGCTCCCACAGACGCGACACACCGCGTTGGTGGCGACGATGGATGGCGCGTCGCGCGTGGCTATCGCCTCGGGGGACGCGGAGGGCGCGGGTTGGCTGGACAGCCATACCGCGGTCGTCAAGCGCGCCGATGGTCTCTATAGTGTCAACGTCGATTCCGGCGTCATGACGAAGCTGGCCTCCGGCGCGCCGGGGTCCCTGTATTTTATCGGAGTGAGGGCAAGATGAAACTGGTGATGGCCTTCTCGGCGACTCTCGCGATCCTGCTGGCCATACCTGGCTATGCGCCCGTGCATCCGTCAGCGGCGTCGGCGCTCTCAGTAGAAATGCCCGCGCATCCAGCGGAAAGGCCGGCGTCTCTGTTGGGAGCGCCAGGGCGTATGGCCATACGCTCCTACACCAGCCGGCTGGACAGTCAGCGGACTGACGCCAGCGCTCACAGTAAGACCGCGACGCCAACGCGTACAAGTCAGCGCGGCGCCAACACTCCCAGCCCCAGTAAGACCGCGACGCCTGCCTCGCATTCCGTCCTCGCCGCGCCGACGGCGACCGCCAGACGTACACAGCCCCGTGCGAAACCGTCAGCGACAGCGACGCGCACGCCGATACCCCAACCGGCAAAACGCCCGCTGGGCCACGCGACGCATCGGCCCTACTCCTGGATGGCCCAGACGACGCTGCTGACGATCTACGGCCGCGCCTTTAGCACCGCGCCGATCCTCGGCCGCCTGGGCATGGACGATAATTTCACGCAGATGGAGTGGCAGGTCCAACCGTACGCGCGCGGCATCAAGGCGAACAACGGCGGGACCGATCCGCGCATCACGGTGCACCTGATCTACGCCATGGCCGTCCCCTGCGGCGTCACGGGCAACTGCCTGTACTACCTCGACGACGCGGGCGTAGATATCGTCAAGACCTACATCACGGAGGCCGCGCGCCGCCATTGGCTCGTCATCCTGGACGACCAGCTTGGCCGCTCCGACCCGGCCACCGAGATGCAGCGCATTATCTCCAAGGGCTACCTGAAGTACGACAACGTGGAGGTCGCGCTCGATCCGGAGTTCCGCACTGCCGCCTACCAGTCCACCCCCGGCATCCCCGTCGGCACGGTCAGCGCCGCCGAACTCAACGCCGCGGGGGCCATGCTCAATGCCTACGCCGCGCGTCGCGGCCTGCTGCACCGCAAGATTATGATGGTTCACCAGTTCCGCGAGGATATGATCACGGATCGGCAGACACTGCGGCAAGATCTCTTCTACGTCGACACCGTCATCGTCGCCGATGGTTTCGGGCCGCCGGGGCTCAAGGCGCACATCTACGACGAACTGCTCGGTCCGGGCGTCTCGGACGCGATCCACTGGCGCGGGATCAAGCTGTTCCCCTTCAACCAGTATGAGGGAGCCGGCCACGGCGACTTCCCCGAGATGACGTGGCCACAGGTCTTCGGGCGCGCGCCGGCGCTGGACGGCGGGACGGGGTTCGCCGTCCAGCCGATCCCGAACGTGGTGGTAATTGCATAATACCCTCACCCCCACCCCGTGCGGATTGGTCTCTCTCCGCTTCGCTCCGACAGCCCAACCGGCTCTCCCGTGCGCGGGAGAGGGGAGCTGTCCTACGTGTTGTATCCTAGCCCTCGCCCTGGTCTCCCTGATACAGAGCGATCCAGTAGTGTAAGCCTCCATACGGAGGAAGCCTCCCCTCTCCCGCGCACGGGAGAGGGGTTGGGGGTGAGGGATAGCTTTTGAGGATAGAGTCATAGACGCGACGATACCGGGCGCGGGAACGAGCGTACGTGAGCGTGTCGTGGGGCGGCGCGCGGCGTGGGGCGCGCGTCTGTTGCGCGACGTGGGACTGCCGCTGCTGTTGACGCGCCTCGCGCTGCTGCTCGTGACACTGACGGCGCAGCACTGGCCTCAGAGCGTACGCACGCTAATCCTGCCCGATCCCGGCAACTTTCGTTCGGGCGCCCCGGCCGACGGTGGGCCGCTGCTCTCAGCGTGGTATCGCTGGGACGCTGAGTGGTATTTGCGCATCGCGGGGAATGGTCCGCAGATGGGCTACAGCAGCTATTGGGTGAACAAGGACCACCACTTTAGCGCCTTCGCTTTCTTCCCACTGTACCCGCTGACCGTGCGAGCGGCGGCGACAGTCGTGCCCGGCGCCCTCGACGCGGTACCATTCGGAGGACCCGCACAGCCACAGCTCATCGCTGTCTCGCTCGTCGTTTCTAACGTCATCTTCGCGCTGGCGCTCGTAGCGCTCTACCTGCTGGCCCTGGCGCGCGCGGGTCCGGCGGCGGCGCGACGCGCGGTCTGGCTGCTGTGTCTGTTCCCGACGAGCGTGTTCTTTTCGGCACCCTACAGCGAGGGCATGTTCCTGCTGTGGCTCGTGCTGTTCTTCCTCATGCTCCAGCGCCAGCGCTGGTGGCTGGCCGGGCTGTGCGGCGCGCTGGCCGCCGCCACGCGCTCGCTCGGCGTCGCGCTCGTGCTGCCGTACCTGGCGGCCTACGCGCAGCAGGTCATCTTTGCCCCTCACCCCCTACCCCTCTCCCTTAAAGGGAGAGGGGAGACCGGAGATCCTCCCCCTCTCCCGCGCACAGGGAATGCAGCCTCCCCTTCTCCCGCATCAGGGGATGTCACCTCCCCCTCTCCCGCGTCAGGGAGAGGCGCGCTGGACCGTCGCCCGCAGCCGAGGGGCCAGTTAGCCATGGGGTGGGGGGTGAGGGCCGTGAGGGCGCTCCTGCCCGCCGCGCTGATCCCCTGCGGGATGTTGGCCTACATGGCCTACCTGGGGCTGGCCTGGCATAATCCGCTCATCTTTCGTAAGGCGGAGGACGCCTGGGGCCGCTCGTTCGCGCCGCCGTGGGTCGGCATCTACGACGGTTTTAAGTGGTCGCTGCAGCAGTGGCCGCATATGGGACAACCCAACTGGCGCGGTCTCACTGACGCATCATGCGCGGTGGTGTTTTTGGCCCTCACCGCCTGGGCCTGGCGCGACTTCGACTGGTCCGAGCGCGCCTACGCCGTGGTGTTTTGGCTCTACGTGCTGTGCGTACCGAGCCTCGCCACGACCCACTACTACTCCGACACGCTGGTTTCGATGGCGCGCTTCGTCCTGGTGCTGGTCCCATTGTGGCTGTGGTTGGGACGTTCGCGCTGGCGTACCCTGCCGGTGGCGTTGCCCGCGGCGCTATTCTTTCTTGTCTATGCCGGACGCTGGGTGCTGGGCGGATGGATCGGGTGACACCCCCACCCCCCGCCTGGGTCTCTCTTCTCGCCCCCCCCGCCCCCTCCGGGGGAGCCTGGGGAGATGCCTCCCCCCAGACCCCCGCCAAACGCACAGCGTGGGTGTCATGGGGCCTGAGCATGGGAGACGGCCTGCGGCATCTGGCGACCATGCTCACCAGCACCTTCCTCATCATCGACCACAATGTCTTTATGGCGGGGGTCTGGGGGGAGGCCTCTCCCCAGGCTCCCCCGGAGGGGGCGGGGGGGGCGAGGAGAGAAGCCCAAGTGGGGGGGGCGAGGAGAGAAGCCCAAGTGGGGGGGGCGAGGAGAGAAGCCCAAGCGGGGGGCGGGCGAGGAGCGAGGCCCAGGCTCCCCCCGAGGCGCGGTGGCCCGCCGGCCGTAACTGGTGGGTTAGCCAGCCACGGACGGGGGAGTGAGCGGCTCCTCTACCTCATCCCCCTCCTCCTGCCCCTGCTATTCTTCGCGCCGTACCTCGGCGGCCATATCGTGCCGTTCGGCGTCGACATCGTGCTGCTGAATTACCCGCTGCTCACGCTGGTGGCCCACGCCCTGCGCGCCGGCTACCCGGTGTTGTGGAACCCTTTTAGCGGCGGCGGCTATCCGCTGGCGCCCTTTGGGGCCCTGCCCTTCTATCCCTCGACGTGGCTGCTGGCGCTGCTGCCCGTCGCGGCGGCGATGGATTGGACCTATGCGCTTGACCTCGTTATCGGCGGGTTGGGCGCGTACTCCTTGGCCGCGCGGCTGGGCATACGGCCGGCGGCGCGGCTTGTCCCCGCGATAGCATACCCATTCAGCGGCTTTATTCTGGCGCATGTGCTGGCCGGCCACTTCCTGGAGGTCGGGCTGATGGTGTGGTTCCCCGTGGCGTTGGCCGCGCTGCACTGGGCGCTCGACGCCTCGTCAGGGAGCACGGCGCTGCGGCGCGGCGTGCTGTGCGGCGGGGCCTTCGGTATGCTCGTCCTGGCTAACGGCGTGAGTTGGCTCATCTTCGTTGGCTACCCGCTCATCCTAGTGGCTTTGGCGCTCTCGTTAGGGGTCATACACGCGGCGGGTCGGCGCGGCGAGGGGATCGCGCCGTCCGCATTGCGCTGCGCGCTGGCGCTGGCCGTGGCTGGCCTTGTCGGCCTCCTGATCAGCGCGGTCGTGCTGCTGCCGCTACAGAGCCTTGTCGGCGAAACGCTACGCGGCAGCGGGCCTATGAGCTTCCCGCGGCTGACACGCACTTCCGAGCCGCTGGCCGGACTCGTCCTGACCGTGGCTCCCGGCCTGTTCGGTTCCGACGTCACGGGCACGTACTGGTTCCCCAACTCTGACGCCTATTTCCAGGAGGTCTACACCTACCTGGGTCTGCCTGTGCTCGCGCTGGCCCTGACCGGCGTCGTGGCGGGGCGGCGACGCGCGGACATCAGGCTCTACGCCGTGCTGGCCGCGCTGGCGCTGGCGCTGGCGCTGGGGGCGCAAACGCCGCTCTATAACGTGCTCTACCACCTGGGTCCCGGCTTCGATGTGGCGCGCACGCCCGCGCGCTGGATGCTCGTGGTCACGCTCGCCGTCGCCGTGCTGGCCGGTGCCGGCGCCGACGCGCTCCTCTCTATAGGTCGGAAGTCGGAAGTCGGAAGTCGGAAGTCAGCAGTTCACTTTCGACTTCCGACTTCCGACTTCCGACTATCGCCCCTGACGCCGCTCGCCGCGCTAGCCGTCCTGCTGCTGCTGGGTCTGCTGGGGGTCGCCGTCGCGGCGGCGCTGCCGCTCGACCATGCGCGGGCAGGGGCGGCGGCCCTGCGCGGCGCGACCCTTGGGCCGGCCCTGGCGCGCCTGCTTGTCGTGGCGGCGGCCACGGCGCTGGTCGTCCTGGCTGTCCCTCAGCTGCCCCGGCCGGCTGGGGCGGCGCTGCTCGTGGTCTTGGTGATTGCCGACCTGTGGAGCGCCAACGCGCCACTGATCCACCCGCTCGATCCGGCCCCATACTACCGCAATGCCGCCGTCACTCTGGTCCAGGGGCGTGAGGGGACGGGACGCGTGTGGTCGTTGGACCGCGCGGTCCCGTTGCGCCTGGGTATGCTCGACCGGCGCACGCTCGACATTGAGGACTTCGCGCCGCTCACGCTCTCGGACTATTATCTGTTCACGCACCCTACCAAGACGTTGGGACAGATCGACACGGGCATGGCGCGCGCCGACGATATCGCGCCCTACAATAGCCGCATCGCGGACGTGCTGGGCGTGTCGACAGTGCTGTCGCGCCGGCCCCTATCCGACCCCAGTCTCGTGCCGCTGAGTGTTGTGCGCGTTCCATACTATGGCGTGCTGCAGGGCGATTGGTCGCACCCCGGCGCGCACCCCGGCCCCGCCTACGCGTATAACGTGACGTCACGCTTGCCCTTCGCCCTGCCGCTCTACGCCACGCGCGTCGTTCAGCCGGGGCAAGCGCGCGCGGACGTCTTCGCGCCGGGCTTCGATCCCTGGGCCGTGGCGCTGCTCGACAGCGCGCACACAGGGCCGCCCGCGTCCAACCCGCTGCTCGACGCGTGGCGGCGGTTCCTGCGTCCACCGGCAGGACAACCGACGCAGGCGGGGCCTGGCGTCACGCGGCTCGGGGGCGTGGAGAATAGCGTCGTACTGCGCGTGACGATGCGACGCGCGGGAGTGCTGCTGCTCGACCAGATCTACGACAAGGACTGGACGGCGACGGTGCGGGACGAGACGCCGGACAAATCCGGCGAGTACGCTGTCGCGCTACGCCGTGCCGACGACCTGCTCACGGCCCTGCCTCTGGCGGCCGGGACGCATACGGTGACCCTCGTCTATGCCCCGCCGTCGTATCTGTACGGCGCGCTCCTCTCGCTGCTCGGCTACGCGCTCGTCCTCGGCGCCGCGTTGGCGGGGCTGCCTAAAATTCGTTAGCGCGCAGACGTCTCGGGGTAGCCTGGGAGCGCGGGCGTCTCGCCCGTCCCCGCCGCTACTGGGAGCACGGACGTCTCGTCCGCCCCGGTGTCCGGTGGGATGAGCGCCTGATGGGCGGCGACACACCAGCCCTGCGGGGATGGCTAGCCCACGCCCGCGGACGCCGGGGCGGACGAGACGTCCGCGCTCCCAGTAGCGGCCACATCGAGACGTCTGCGCGCTAACAAAAATTCGTAGCTACTGGGAGCGCCGGCGCGCTAACGATAATTCACGAGCCTTGCGTCGGCGTGCCGCCTGGCAGTGTCGTGGTCGTGTCATGGCCGTGCCCATGTCCATGGCCGTCGTCCGTAGACGTTGGCGTGCTTGTAGCCGTACTCGTCGCCGTCGGGGTCGCTGTGCTTGTCGCTGTACTCGTTGCCGGCGTCCTTGGCGTACTTATAGCCGTGGATGTCGCCGGAGGCCGCGGCGTGGACGTCGCGGTGGGGATAACTGTAAACGTCGCCGCGGCCATGGCGGTCGGCACGCCGGTCGTTGGCGCCTTGGGGATAGCGGCAATGGGCGCCGGCGTGGCGGTCGGCGCGGTCGGCGCGCTGCTCGGCGCGCCGGGGATAGGGATAACGGGCGCTGGCGTGGCGGACGGGGCGGTCGCTGTGGCGGCGCCAGCCGCGCTTGTAGGCGTGTTCGACGCCACAGGCGCCGCCGCGTGCGCGCCGGTCGGCGTGCTGGTAGCGGGTGTGTATGATACGGGCGTGTCCTTCGTCTTCCGTGGAGGCGCCGCGCTCGTGGTTGGGATAGCCTCGCGTTCGACGGCGCGCGCCTGTAGTTGGCCGTTCCCCGCCGGCGCGCCTGACGCCTCGGCGTCCTGCCCCACACGGTAGGTTTTTACCGCCGCGCCCAGGTGGACGACGGTACTCAGGCCGTTCTCGTCGACGAGCGTCACGGTCCCGCCCGCGCGGTTGACGCATGTCACGGCCCCTTCGACATCGATCAGCGCGACGCGGGTCGCGACGACGGACGCGGTCGTCACCACCATCGTCTTGGCGTGGCTCCAGATAATTTGCGTATCGATGGCCTCGCCCAGCGCGAGGGGCCGCGGCCGTTCCAAGGAGGCGGCCGCCGCGATAGACGGGGCGAAGAGCGCGCCACCGGCGCCGGTGGCTGTATACTGGCCGCCGACGATGTGGGCGGCGCGCGCGTCGACGATGACAGCGGCGCCGTTGACGCCGAGCACCTCGGCCTGACCGTGGCCGAGCAGGCGCGCGACAACGCCGCGAACGCGCAAATTCCGGCGTGAGCCCTCTACGCCGATCGTGCGCAGGTTCCTACGCGATCCTTGCGCTCCAATCACCCGCAAGTTCCGGCGCGAGCTCCCGGCCCCGATCGCGCGCAGGTTCCGGCGCGATAGGGAGCGCACGATGAGGCGGCTATGGGCGTGGGCGTCGGCGGAAATTACCAACTCATCGCCCAGAGCCACATGTTGCATCTGGGCGCGCGACGAGAAGCGCAGCGGGATGAGGGTACCGTCCGCCTCGGCGAGATCACCTGTCCCCTGCTTGACGTGGAGGGCGACGAGCGTACCGGACCCATGCCAACGCCTGGAAAACGTCTGACGTGGATTGATGGTTGGGCTGGTGGTACGCGGCGGAGTTGTCGCTGCCGGACTAAGCCCCCAGGCCGTTAAGGTCACGACCGCGGCGCCGGCAAGCGGACGCATCAATATTCTCGTACGGCGCTTCATGTTTTCTCGCTTCTCCGTCGCGGCTGGCGCGGCGCTATCGAATAGGTGGGGCGATATAGAGACATGGACTATACTCAGACACAAGCGGCGGCCACCACATCCCCCATTAGAGCCATACTCGGTCGCGGTAGCCCACTTGTCCGGCGCCCCGCGACGACTGTCCTAGCACGATCAGGTACTGGACGGCTCCCCCTTTCCCACCGATGCTAGAGAGACAAGTATTGAAACAGTGTGGACCGCGCCTCTATGTGGGCCGGCGCGGGGAGTGGGGAATGAGTGTGAGGATGACGTGCGGAAGCCACCGCTAGCGCTGCCGGCCTATTTTGGCGTTATCTATCTCTCCTGCCTCGTGCTGGTCGTCGAGCGGGTGCGCTTGCTGCTGAGGGGAACAGCGGCGCATAGTCTGGCGGGAATCACGCCCTGGTACGCGGCGGTCGTCGTCTTCGTCGTGCTGGCCTACGCGGGGGAGCGGACGCATGTCTACGTGAGCGGCTCCACCGACATGACCTTGGCCACGCCGGTGGACATCGCGCTCATCCTGCTGTGCCCTCCCCCTTATCCGCTCCTGATCGCCCTGTTGGCGTCGCTCGTATCGCAGGTCGCGCACGAGCGGCCGCCGTGGTACAAGCTGCTGTTCAACGTGTGCCACACCACCCTCACGGTCGGGCTCAGCAGCCTGCTGCTCGCGCGCGTCGCCGTGCCGACGACGGTGCTCCAACCCCACGACATTCTCGCCGCGATTCCTGCCCTTGTTCTGCTGCTCGTTACGTACTACACGCTCGACGCTGGCATCATGCTCGTCGCGCTGGCGCTCATGGAGAAGCGTGCCCCATGGCGGCTGTGGTGGGAGGAAGATCGACGCAATCTATTGCCCGAACTGGCGACCAACGCCGTCGGCATCCTGGCCGCTGTGGCGTGGCGCTTCGACCCGTTCCTGCTCGCACTCTTTGTGCTGCCCATCCTGGCGCTGCGCCTGGCGTTCAAGGCCATCATGCAGGCGGAGGAGCGCGCCACGGCGTTGCGGCGGCGTGGCGAACAATTGGAGGTGGTGTTGGCGGCAGGACAGAGCCTGCAGTTGCAGCAAAGCCCGGCCAGCTTGCTGCAACCCGTCGCGGAGGCCGCGCGCGCGTTGATGGGCGCCGCGACGGTCGCGGCCTACCTGCGCGACCCCGATGTGCCTACTCTGCTGGAGCGCATCCTATTGAACCCGAGTGACGCCGTGGAGATGGGTCCGGCTTACCTTCCCATACCGACGACAGGCCGGGGCATCCAACGCGAGGCGGACCGCCTATTCGTGCCACTGGAGTCGGGTGGGGCTGATGTAGCTGGCCTGCTCCTGCTGATGGGGGCGCCCGAAGAACGCGGTGACGAGGGCCGCGACGCCCTGGCCATCCTGGCGACGCAGACGGCCATCGCTCTACAGAACGCCAACCTGCATGAGCACGCTCTTGCCCAGGCTTCCGAGGACGGGCTCACCGGCCTACCCAACCATCGCGCCTTCCAGACACGCCTGGAGGAGGAAGTCGCGCGCGCCCGGCGTGGTGGGCGCCCGCTTGCCTTGATCATGGTCGACATCGATGACTTCCGCGTCGTCAACAACACGTACGGGCACCAGGCCGGCGACACCACGCTCGTGGCTATCGCGACGGCGCTGCGCGCCAGCGTACGGGACGCTGACGTACCGGCGCGCTACGGCGGCGATGAGTTCGCGGTCATTCTACCCGAAACGACCATGATCGAGGCGTATGATGTGGCTGAAAGAACACGCGCGGCCATCGCGGACCTCGATCTAACCAGGCTAGGCATATCTATGCGTCTGGGCGCTAGCGTGGGCGTCGCGGCCTTACCGTTGCACGCTATGACGCGCGAAGACCTCGTGCACGCGGCCGATCAAGCCGCTTACGCCGCCAAACATGGGGGCAAAGATCGCGTAGGAAGTCCCGAGGAGGCTATCCTATCGCTCGACCGCGATCCCTCCACCCTGGCCGCGCAACTTATGAACGCCAACATGGCTACTGTCGAGGCCCTCGCCGCCGCCGTCGACGCCAAGGACCCCTACACGCGCGGCCACTCGCAGCGCGTCGCGGGCTACGCTGAGGCCATCGCCCGCGCGCTGGGCCTCCCTCCAGGGGATGTCGCGCGGGTACGCCTGTCCGGCCAGCTACACGACGTGGGCAAGATCGGCGTCCCTGACGCCATCCTGACCAAACCGGGCGCGCTCGACGACGCCGAATTCGCCATCTTGAAACAACACCCCGCCATCGGGGAGCGCATGCTCGCGGCGGCGCCGTTCCTACAGGAGATCTTGCCGGCGGTGCGCCACCACCACGAGCGCTGGGATGGGCGCGGGTACCCCGATGGGCTCAAGGACCGGATGATCCCGCGTGACGCGGCGATCCTGGCGGTGGCCGACTCATTCGACGCCATGACCAGCTCGCGCACCTACCGCCCGGCGCTCGCGCTCCCCGAGGCGCGCCGCCGTCTACGTGAGGGGAGCGGGACGCAGTTCGACGCGACCGTCGTCGCCGCCTTCGAGCGCGCCTACGCCGAGGGCATCCTCACGCCGCTCTCCTCAGGGGGCACAACCCTGCTCAATCGCGACCGTATTGCCCAGGCTAGTTGAGGGTGCGCGCCACTTTGTCGTCCCATCGTCCGGACTCGGGACGTGCTTTTACTGCACGGCCCCTGTGAAGTGCAGGCCATAGTGAAGCAGGCGTGGCGCCGTGGCGCCAGACGGCTGGGCGATCAGGAAGATGTCGCCCGTGAAGAAGCCCGGCGCGGCCAATTGGGTCGTGTCGATGACCACGTTGACGGTGACCGGCGTATTGGCCGCGATCGTCGTACTCGTAAGCGGGAGCAGCGTGATGCGCACGCCGCGTGAGCGCCGCACGTTGGCGAGCCGGAGCGTGGCGTTGGCGACGCCGGCGCTCGTCGTGAACATGGCCGTCTCGGTCACGATCGAGCCGCGCGCGACTTGCGGGAACGTTGTGTAGTTCCCGCCCGTCCAACCCACGGTCGTGGCCGGCGCGGCGTCGACGTCGATCGTGAGATGCAGACCATAGTGCAAGCCTTTGACCCGACCGCCGGACACGCTGCCTTTCACATAGAGGGCGGCAGGGTAGGCGGCGACGCGGGCGTTCGGCGTGGCGGAGATAGTGAAACTGACGGGAACAGGCGCGCCCGCCGCGACGCTCGGTAGAGTGGTCACCGGCGTGAGTATGGTGATGGCGACGCCACGATCTGTGGCGACGTCGCCGAGCGCGCGCGTTACCGCGGCGTTGGTCAGCGCCACGTCGCTGGTGAACGAGGCGGTCTCAGTGACCGTCTGACCACGCTGTACGGTGATGGCGCCCAGGCTGTTGGCCGGCTGCCAGTGTATGACGGGGACTATGGGGCGCGGGTGGCCGGCGCGCACGACGCGCACGATGACGTAGAGCGGGCGCCCGTCATAGTCGTAATCCCCTGCCGCCTCGCGTCGCAGCAGGCGGCCGACCCCGACGTAGCGGCCGACCCGTACCTTGGCGGGGATGACGACGACGAAGGCGAGGTCATGGTAGCCGCGCTTGATGGCGCCAAGCGCGCTGACGCTGGGGCGCGCGTAGATCCCGCCTCCGAAGCGGATGGAGAAGGCGGCGTGCGCGATGGCCGTCGGGACGTAGAAGCGCGCTGCAATGACGGTTTCGTGGTATGCGCCGACCGGCTCCTGTCGTCTGACGGGGTTGGGCAGCCACTGTAGCGTTCTGACCTGAGCGGTCTGCGTCCGCGATGGAGCCGCGGCCTGTGCCGCGACTGGGGCAAGTGTCCCGCCGAGCAGCGCGACCGCTAGCATGAAGAGGGGAATACGCCGTAAAAGTCCGTCCATCCGTCCTCCTTGAATAACGTATGGGCCGCCGAGTGATAATGCCTCAACGCCCTACACTCACCAAGAGTACCAGGCGCCTGTTAGCGCCTTGTTGTCGAAATGTAAACGTTGTGTGAAACACGAGCCTTCACCCCCGACCCCTCTCCCTGACGCGGGAGAGGGGAGCCGCCCGGCGAGGCGCGTCGGCCTCCCCTCGCCCCTTGAGGGCGAGCCGGTTGGGCTGTCGGAGCGGAGCGGAGAGAGACCAATCCGCATGGGGTGGGGGTGAGGGCCGGGGGACGAGGGGTCGCCTTGAATTAGTGGGCATGCTACCATAGGGCAGGTTTGGGCGTGACGCGCGATGATGCTACTCTGTTTAGGGGCTACGGGCGTATCACGGATCAAGCCGTTGTCGCCGTCCCCTTTGTGTGGTTCGCCGTGTCCCCGGCGTCCCTGTCTGTCATCATCCATTGCATTGCTAGAAAGGGTCGGCACACGTATGAGGGGGCCGTTCGCGCGAGGAATACTCGCACTCACCACCGCCATTACCGCCATCGCCATGGTCGGTCACGTCCACGCGGCCAGGCCCGCCGGTCCGCCGCGACTGCCGGCCCCACCGCCTTACCCCGCGCTGCGGCAGCTGGCGCCGCCCCTGGCGCTCGCGCCCGCGAAGGGTGTTATCCCTGGTTGGCTGCACACCACTGGTACGACGATCGTGGACGCTAATGGCCGCCCGATACGCCTGGCCGCGGTCAACTGGTACGGGGCCGAGAGCACCGATTTCGTGCCCGGCGGCCTGGCCTACCGGCCCTACATGGATATCCTGCGCACGATCAAGGGCCTCGGCTTCAACGCCATCCGCCTCCCCTTCTCCGACGAGTTGGTGCAACGCAACCCGATCGTACGCCTACACCTGGAGGCCAACCCCCAGTTGCGCGGCAAGCATGCCCTGGCCATCCTGGATGCGGTCCTGAACGGCGCGCGCCAGGTTGGCCTGATGGTCATCCTCGACAACCACCGCTCCGACGCCGGCTGGACGGCGCAGAGCAATGGGCTGTGGTACGTGCCCGGCTCGCCCCGCTACACCGCTCAGAGTTGGATCAACGACTGGGTCACGATAGCAACGCGCTACCGGAACAACCCGGCGGTGGTCGGGTTCGACCTGCGCAACGAGCCGCACACCGCCTCGGGCGTTGAGGTGTTGGGCCTCGGCTACCTGCAGCGCGGCGCGACGTGGGGTCCGTTCCAGGGCGTCGACAACCCCGCGAGCGATTGGCGCACGGCGGCGACGGCGGCAGGCGACGCCATCCAGGCCGTCAATCCGCATGTGCTGATCATTGTCGAGGGCACGGAACTCTACCCAACCAAAATCGAGGCTGGGCAGTCTTTTTGTCCCGGCCACGCCGACCCGGCGTCCGGCTACTGCCCCGATGTCTATTGGTGGGGTGGGAACTTGGCCGGCGCCAAAAATTACCCGGTCGTGCTGAACGTGGCCCATCACCTCGTCTACTCACCGCACGAGTACGGCCCTGAGATGCACGGCCAGCGCTGGATCACTCCGACGTTCGGCGAGTATGATTGGCAACAGGAGATGTACCGGCACTGGGGCTACTTGTTGCAGGCGACGGGGCCGAACGCGGCGCCGGTATGGGTGGGCGAGTTCGGCACGCCGACGCGCGACGACAGCGGCGTCTTCGACCTGCGCGGCAACTCGCAGGGCCGCTGGTTCACCTCGCTCGTGGACTACCTCAAGCGCTACCCCAACGTGGGTTGGGGCTACTGGGCCATCAATGGGACGAGTTCGGGTGGGACGGATCGCTCCTATGGTCAGCGTGATATCTTCGGCATGTTGAGTAGCGACTGGTCGCACCTCTCGCGCTCTATCCTGCTACGGGCGCTACAGGGTATCCTACCAACATAGGCTATCAGCCGTCAGCTATCAGCTTCATCGATTGAATAATGAGTATAGGTGTGACACAGGCAGGATCGTACAACGCTGTCCCGCTGACCGCGTCCGATGAACGGAGGACACTATACCTATGGCAGCACAACGCGCACATCCGCCCGACCCTATAGCGCCGTGGGCCGAGATCGTGCCCGCTATGCCGCCCATGACGACGGACGAATTGCACGCCATCCCGGACGATGGATGGGCCTATGAGTTGGTCGAGGGGGTTCTTGTTCGTATGCCGTTGAGCAGTTTTGGCGCGTCTAATGTTGGGTCCCGCCTACTGATTAGATTAGGCGCATACGTCGAAGATAACGGCTTGGGCGCCGTGACCGGCGAGCAGGGCGGCTATCGTCTTGACCCAGCCCATCCGCTCACGACAGAGCTTGCTCCCGATGTCGCCTTTGTGCGCGCCGACCGTCTGCCGTCCCCGACCTCGCCCGACTATTACAAGAAAGCGCCGCAGTTGTCCCCCGATCTTGCCGTCGAAGTGGCCTCGGAGAACCAGTACGCGCCCGGTATGGGCGCGAAGGCTAAAACCTACCTTCGGTTTGGGACGCGCCTGGTGTGGGTCATCTGGCCTCGCTACAAGCGCGTGGACGTGTGGCGCCCCGGCGACGAGACGCCAACACCGCTGGGCGTCGAAGACACGCTCGACGGCGAGGACGTGGTACCGGGCTTCACCTACCCTATCGCCCGGCTCTTTCCATAGCCTATTGCGCCCCTTGGACGAGGCGCCTCGACGCTGGTATATGTATCCTGTTTGTATGCCCTGATGGCTTGCAGCGACGTAGGAGGCGAAAATGGCACTGGAACCGCACGAGGAGAGCAGAGCGCTCAAGGTGGTGGATGAGGACGTCAACTTGCCGATGCCGACGAATACAGATGTGGTATCCGCGGGGGCGGTGGCCGCTGGCGTGATCGTGGCGGCCTTGGCGGCGGGCGGTATCGCGCTCGGCCGCACGCTCATTCGCTCAATCGCGCAGGCCCGACGTGTGGATGAGCCGCGCCCTGTCGTAGCCGCGCGCGAGGACGACCGCGCGGGACGGGTCATACAGGTGACGCAGGTGACGCGGGTCAGTATGGTCGTCGTCGAGGAATGGGTGAGCCGCTAGCCGCTCTAGTCGGCGACTCGTCCGCCGAGCAGCCGGAAGCTGAGGCTGGCGACGAAGCCCTCGATCAGGCCGACGACGGCGGCCGGGATCACCCCGATGACCACGACCGCGACCAGCCATGTCGCGAATTGAAGGCCGCCTGTTCCGTGCGTCAGTAGGGTGATGAGAGCCAGCGCCTCATAGAGCATTGCGACGACGAGGATGCTCGTGATCGTGCCGGCCGCAACCGGGCGGCGGGACGCGCGCGTACGATAAGCTGTGACCAGTACAAGCAGGGCTTGCACGCCAAAAAGGATGAGGATGCCGTTTTCGTCGCCAATCGGAGTCATACGCCTACAAGTATAGCCCATGACCACCATTCTTGGCTATACATGGCTCGGAAGTGTTACGCCCCTATAGTCCGCTGCTAGTGATATGTCTGATTTCGTGTACGACCTTCCGCGTTTGCTGGATATTTACCGAGCCGAGCAGGCATTGGCGCGGCAAGATGAGCCGGCGTTGCGCTACCTGACGCATCCGCCCGTCGTGCCCGCGCCGCGCACGCTCGGCGTGCTAGCCGGCTCGTTTAACCCGCTGACGCGGGGGCATGTGGCGCTGGTGGAGGCGACGCGGCGCGCGAGCGCGGACGCGGTCCTGCTACTGCTCCCGTTGCGCGCGGTCGATAAAGAGACCGTGACGCGCGCCTCGGCGGGCGACCGCGCGCTACTGTTGACGGAGTGGGCGTCCCACCAGACCGGCGTCGGCGTGGCGTTCGTCAACCGGGGGCTCTACGTCGAGCAGGCCGCGCTGCTGGCGGCTGGGTTCCCGGACAGCCGCATCGTGTTCATCGTCGGGCACGACAAGATCACGCAAATATTCGACCCGCGCTACTATGAAGACCGTGACGCGGCGTTGCGCGCGCTCTTCGCGCGGTCCTCATTCCGCGTGGCCCCGCGCGCGGGGCAGGGCGACGGGGGGCTGCGCACGCTCTTGGCGCGGAAAGAGAACGCGCCCTTCGCCGCGTCCGTGGAGCCGCTCGCCGTCGACGCCGATGTCGACGCGCTCTCCTCCACGACGGTGCGTGAGCGGGCGCGCGCGGGTGAGCCCTGGGAGGCGCTCGTGCCGCCCGAGGCCGCGCATTTTATCCGCGAGGCCCAACCTTATTCGCCACCTATGCGCTTATCCGGCGGCGAGGAGATCGACCCCTACGGCCTGCGCCAGACGATTTTGCATGGGGCCGCGACGGGACGCCTGGGTCTGTACCCCGGTAATTTCGAGCAACTCAATCGTACGGTTATCGCCGATACGGAGGACGGTCGGGAAACGCGTCGCTGGATAGTGGACGATCTGCTCATCGAGCGCCGACGGAAGGGGTAGGCAATCTTTGCCAGCGCAATGAGCCGAGCGCGCTCACTGATCCCATGCCGCGAGATCGTCGGCGGGCAACTCCGCATCAATGCGGCTGACCTCGGCTTGAAATTTGGGGTCGTGCGCGGCTTGCTCCCACAAGCGCGCGTCGGCGGCGTCACGGATCAGCCGGGAGGTATCGCGCGCGAGGGGCAGGGTGAAGGCGACGCGGGCGCCGTGGGGGACGGCGGGTTCGGCCCAGATGGCGCCGCCGTGCGCTTCGACGATGCCCTTGCTGATAGCCAGCCCCAGGCCCGCCCCGCCATGCTCGCGGGAGCGCGACTTGTCGCCCCGATAGAAGCGCTCGAAGACGCGCGGCAGGTCCGCGGGAGCGATGCCGGCGCCGCTGTCCGTCACCTCGACGCGCACCGCCCCGTCAGCGCGACACGCCTCCACGCTGACATGGCCGCCCTCAGGGGTGTGGCGCAGGGCATTGTCGACGAGGTTGACCAGCACGCGTCCGATCTGGCGCGCGTCGAGCGGGAGCATCGGTAGGCCGGGCGCGGCGCGCCCATCGAGCGCCACACCGCGCGCCGTGGCCTGCGGCGTCATGCGCTCCAGTGTCTCCGAGAGCAGGTCTTCCAGTGAGGTGGGCGCCGGCGTGAGCGTGAGCGCGCCCGCCTCGATGCGCGAGAGTTCGAAGAGGTCGTCGATCAGCCGGCTGAGTTCCTTGGTCCCCTCGCGCATTATACGCAGGTAGCGCGTCACCGTCTCCTCGTCCGTCACCACGCCATCGAGGATGGCCTCGATGGTAGCCCGAATAGCCGCGAGCGGCGTGCGCAGGTCATGCGAGACGGCCGCGATCAACTCGCGGCGGGACTGCTCCATGCGGCGCTCCTGACGCGCCACGTCCGCGAGGCGGCCGGCCATGAGGTTGAGGTCGGCCGCGAGGTCGGCCAGTTCGTCGCGCGTGTCGACCATGACGCACGTCTCCAGGTCGCCCTCGGCGATGCGCGCCGCTCCGGCGCGTATCCGCGCGAGTGACGAGCCCATCGAGTTCGCCAGCAGATAGAACAACGCCAGGGAAAGTATCGTCGCGTAGACGAGCAGCACGACGAAGACGCCGTCGTAGGGTTTTTCCACGGCCATGTTCACCGTGGCTCTGAACGCGGCGGCGAGGGCGATAACCTGTCCCACGGCATAGGCGGCGAACAGCTTGAGGCGGATGCGGCGGATGCGCCCTAACAGGTCCAGGCGCAGCGCGACGAAAAGCAGTGGCGCGACGACGAGCGTGACGACGACGAGATCGGTCCACAACTCGTCAAAGGCCTGGGGCTTCGTCCCCGCCTCGGCCCGCTTACCGAGTTCGGTGGCGACCCAACTCGTCGCCAGCATCACGACAACCACGATCACGGTCGCGCGTAGCGAGCGCAGCCACGCGTTTGTGCTAGTCACGCGCTATACCTCGAAGCGGTAGCCGACGCCCCACACGGTGGTGAGGTAGCGGGGCTTAGCAGGGTCGGGTTCGAGCTTCTCGCGCAGGCGGCGCACATGTACGGTCACGGTGCTGTCGTCGCCGTAGAAGTCGTAGCCCCACACATCGCGCAATAGGCTCTCGCGTGTGTAGACGCGGCCGGGGTGCGCGGCCATGTGCGCCAACAGGTCGAACTCCTTGGCGGTCAGGTCGAGCGATACGTCGCCGCGCAGGACCCGGCGCGTCGCCAGGTCGATGCGCAGGTCGCCGGCCGTGATTGTCTCAGCCGGAGTTGGGTCGGTCGTCGCCATGGTGCGGCGCAGCACGGCCTTGACCCGCGCCACAAGTTCGCCGGGACTGAACGGTTTGGTGACATAGTCGTCGGCGCCAAGGCCGAGCCCCAGGATCTTGTCGGTCTCCTCGCCGCGCGCTGTGAGCATGATCACTGGGGTCCCCCCGTGCGTGGCGCGCAGCTCACGACAGATCTCGAGGCCGTCGCGGTTAGGCAGCATCACATCCAGGACTATCAGGTCGGGATGGAAGCTGTCGACCGCCGCCATAGCCCGCGCGCCATCGGCCACATGCCGCACGCTGTAGCCCTCGCGCTGCATGTAGCGGCCCACGACCTCGGCCATCGTAGCCTCATCCTCGATGATTAAGATCTTCATCAGCAATCAACAATCAGCAATCAGCTATCAGCCGTCAGCTTGTCGACGGCATCGGCCTGGTTCGCCCCATCACCATCACTCGTAGGATGCCCGCCAACTGACGACTGACGACTGACAGCTTCCTCCTCGGCCACCCACTTGGGGTGATGCAGCCGCGCCCACGCGCGGCTGACGCGGCCGCCGAAGATACCGGCGAGGCCGGGGCGCGTGGTGGGGTGCAGCGCGGCGAGGTAGATGTGCCCGGCGACGAGCGCAGTCGTGACCAAGGCCAGGATGTCGTGCAGGTTGACCGAGCCTTGCACCGCGAATCCGGCCCAGGCCGGCAGGTGGCTGGACTGCCACAGGATCAGCCCCGTGACACCAAAGCCGATGGCGGCGGCGGCGAGCAGAATCGTGTTGACCTTCTGGCCGGCGTTGAAACGTCCCGCCGGCGGCCGGTCGTGGTCCTCGGACAGGATAGCGCCGGGCTCGGCCAGGAAGCGCACGTCATCGTCGTCCCACACGTCGAGCGCGTGCAGATCGCGGCGCAGCGAACCGCGGTCCCCCAGCAGCCAGAACAGCAGCGGGCCGCCGATGTAGAAAGCCCCGCTCAGGACATGCAGGTTGAGGATCGTCAGGTGCGCGAGGTACACCTTGGCGGCCAGGTCGCCGAGCGCGGGGAAGTATAGGAACAGACCGGTAATCAGCAGGGCAAAGAAGCTGGCCGAGTGTGTCCAGTGCAGGCCGCGCTCGGTGCGGTTGAAACGCTCTATCGTCGGGGCTACGCTACTCATCACTTGGTCCCCAGATAGGCGTCGACGGTGTAGCCGTTCTGCTCCCAGTAACCCAGCACTTGGTGGTCGCTGAATTCGACGCGGTTGACCCACTTAGCGTACTTATAGCCGTACATTTCGGGCACAACGAGACGCAGTGGCGCACCCTGCACGGGCGCCAACGCCCGGTTGTTGAGACTGTAGCCGAGCATCACATCGGGTTTGAAGGCCTGTTCGGGTATGCGCAGACTCTCTGAGTAGACGCCGTCGGAACAGTAGAAGTTGATGAACTTGGCGCTCGCGCTAGCGCCAGCGATACGCGCCAGCGTTTGCAGCGACACACCTTCCCAGCGGACGTGTGGCACCTTCCAGCCCGTCACACACTGGTAGTCGCGTACCTTCGCCACGCTGGGCAGGTTGAGCAGTTCATGATACGACAGCGAGAGCCGGTGTGTGACGAGGCCATCGACAGTAAGGCGCCACGTCTTGGGGTTGAAGACTGGATCGGGCGCGACCCGATAGATGGTGAAGCCCGGCGCGGCGCCCGAGGGCTCCGTGAGCGTCTTTACGCCTCTGACCGCCCCACTGAACATGTCGCCCGACGCCACGCCCAGGACGCCGACGCCCAGCGCGCCCAGGAAAACTTTGCGCCCGATACGGCGTTCGCTACCAGGGTAACTTGCTCCCACCCCATCAGGGGCTACGCCGCCATTGTGCTCTCGTATGTCCATGCCGCCGCCTAATCCTCTCGACACGATCCTCCCGGAGGCCACCGTGTCGCTATATATTGCTCTCTATACTATAGTATGACTGAAATGCGCAGTATAACCAGCGACGCGTACGCCGTAGTCTCTCTATTACTTATAGTATGACCGGCGCCGCTTACGTTGTGATTGCGTGATTCTTACAAAACTCTTACAGAATTCTCCATTATAGCGATGGGGCGCCTTTAAGCAACCAGGAAGGAGGCTGATTTTGGCAACCGACGAACACGCGTCCGATAAAACAGTGGATCGAGAAACCGGGACGACGGCGCCCGACGACTGGGCACCGCGCGAACGCATCAGCTGGTTCCCCATTCCCGACGAGGCCGACCTCGACCCACGCGTGGCCGACCTCGTAGCGCGGCAGCGCGCCAAGCTCGGGGCGCCCAACAACGTGGTACGCGTCCACGCCTGGCGCCCCGAGTTGATGCTGCGTTGGCTCGACTTCTACGAGTACATCAGCAAAGGGCCGTCGGGCCTGAGCCGGGCCGAGCGCGAGATGATCGGGGTGGTCGTCTCGGCCGACAATCGCTGCGTCTTCTGACTGACCAACCACGGCGCCGAGTTGCGGCGCCTACTGGGGGACCCCGTGCTGGCCGAACGCATCGTGCAAGACTACCGGCGCGCCGGACTCGCCGCGCGTACCCGCGCCATGCTCGACTACGCCATCAAGATCACGCGCGCGCCGGTCGAAACGAGCGAGGACGACATCGCGGCGCTGCGCGCGCACGGCTTCAGCGACGAGGACATCTACGACATCATCAACACAGCCGCTATCTACAACTTCAACAACCGCGTCGCCGAAGCCGGCGGGCACCTGCCCGACCGCGCCAACCACAGCGTGTTTCGCTAGCGCTGCCTTACAGAGGTTGCTTTGCAGCGACGTATCCCCTGGGACCGCCGGCATCCTATCGGCTTGCCGTCGCGGGCGATCAGTGCGCCTCTGGCGAGCGCCGTCCGCGCGACCGTGGGCCGGCAAGATCGGGGCCCCTTTGGGGAGTGGTCCCAGGGAGTGCGGCGCCGCGCTGCAAACAAATCCCCTTCATCCTGTATTAGCGCGTCGTCCGCCAATCCGTCGATTGCCAGCCGACTACTTACTGAGCGACATAGGGAAAGGAGCGCCCGAGGCAATGAGCAGTACGCCGCGCATACGCCGCGCCACGAGCGAGGATGGGGACGCCGTGTGGCCCCTGTTGCAGAGCATGGGCAAGGTCGGCCCGATGGATGCGGCAAGACAGCGGTTCGAGCGTATCGTACGAGACCCGAGTCATTATTTCTCCGTAGCCATATACGGCGATGCTTTGGTTGGATATGCTTGGGCGCAGGATTATGGCGCGCACCTGCGAACCGGCGACAGGACGGCGCGGCTGCACGACCTGTTCGTGCGGCCGGAGCGCCGTGGGCGCGGTATTGGCGCGGCCATCTTTCGTGCCGTACGCGAGTGGGCGCGACAAGAGGGCGTCCGGTACCTGGAGTGGCAAGCAAGCCTCTCCGCGGTCCCATTCTACGAGCGCCTGGGCTACACCGGCGACCCATGCCCCCAGCCCGAGTACCCTTATTTCGAGATCGACTTCGCGATCGAATCTCCGTCGGGAATCTCTGTCTTGCGGGACACGACGAGTGACACCTCAACACCGGCCGCGTCGAGTAAGCGCGCGGCCCGATCCCAGGCCATGCCCCGATAATCAGTCGCCTCGTAGCGCGAGATAGTACTTGATTCGAGGCCGGCGCTCTCTGCTAACTCCTGCTGCGTCAACTCCTGCCCGACACGTACAGCCGTCAGCAAGTACCCGAGCCGCTCCAACGGCAACGCGTCAAAGTCGAGATCCCGCGCGCGCTCATAATCATCAACCTCGGTCTGGACCTGTGCAAGCACGGTACGTGGCGACTCCAGCATCATCTCCGTCATTTCCTCGTCATAGCCTTGCTCTCGGCAAAACGCGAGGGTTTCGACGATGGCCTGTTGAGCTTCCGCGATACGCTGCACGCCGATCTGGTATTCCTTCTTAGTACGAATCATGTGTCCGTCCTCCTTGCTAGTCGATGAGCCGTATGATACCTTTCGGGATGCTGTCGCGTGTATAGCGAAAGAAGTGCGGCAATTGACCGGGGCGCATCATCAACGGTGAGCGGACGACACGAAACAACTCAACCTGATAAACTCGCCACATACGTGGGCGCGATTCGCCCTTCTCCTTCACGTATTCCCACGTTGCTTTCTTGGCAACATCGGTTAGAAGCGGATTGATCTGTTCGAGCTTCGTATGCTGATCCCGCGGATAAACGAGCGGGTCAACGACATAATAACCGTCGATATCGCCAGGAGACGGCTTATTCTGGACGAACGAACCGTCGATGTAGATCTCAACGATGCCGACACCGCGCAACTGTTCGACGAGTTGGGCAAGGTTTTTCACTTGTCGAAGCCGGCGCTGATTGTCCCAGGTGGGTATGGCAGGTGACGGCCCAACTACAAGCATCGAGCCTTTGAGTTCGTCTAACGTCAGCGGATGGTCACCGGGCGGCAGCACGCCGTCCGCTGTAAACGGCGGTAATACGTTTCCCAGCGCCACGCCCGTCCTTTCTTCTTGTCTACCACCATAGTATACTATTAATTGGCATATTTGCCAAGCACGTCACCCTGTCACACCTATATTTATTACCGTGAGTGGATTATGGAAAAACTGGTACCGCGAAAGCTCCAATCGGGCGACACGATACGGGTCGTCGCCCCGGCGCGCTCTTTAGCACTCATCGACCGCGCGACCAGGGACATCGCCGATAAGCGCTTCCACGAGATGGGGTTGCGCGTGACCTTCGGCAGGCGCGTCGAGGAGAGCGACGGGTTCGCCTCGTCGTCGATCCACGCTCGCGTCGAAGACCTACACGAGGCGTTTGCCGACCCACAGGTCGCGGCTATCCTCACCGTGATCGGCGGGTACAACAGCAATCAGCTATTGCGGCATATCGACTGGGAGCTGATCCGCGCGTACCCCAAGATCCTATGCGGCTTCTCGGACATCACCGCGCTCGGCAACGCTATCTGGACCAAGACGGGTATGATGACCTACTCCGGTCCGCACTATTCCACCTTCGGGCAGAAGCTGCACGCCGAGTACACCGTCGACTACTTCGCGCGTTGCCTGATGTCCGACGCCCCGTTTGCCGTCCAGCCGAGCGCACGGTGGAGTGACGACGCGTGGTACAGGGATCAGGATAACCGTGTCCTCGTCCCGAACGATGGCTATCTCGTCATCAACGAAGGCGCGGCGGAGGGGGTGATCGTAGGCGGCAACCTCTGCACGTTCAACCTAGTACAAGGGACGGAGTTCATGCCGGACCTGACGGATACCGTCCTCTTTATCGAGGATGATTCGGAATCCTTGCCGCACACCTTCGACCGCGACCTCCAATCGCTGATCCACCAGCCCGGCTTCGAGGGGGTTCGCGGCCTGGCGATTGGCCGCTTCCAAAAAGCCAGCCAGATGACGCCCGATCTGCTGCGCGCGATTATCGAGACGAAACGGGAACTACGGGGTCTGCCGATTATCGCCGACGTCGACGTCGGCCACACGGATCCCAAGATCACGTTCCCCATCGGCGGCACGGCGCGTCTCACAGCCGCTCGGGCGCAGTCCATCATCGAGATCCTTACCCATTGAGGCCGATCCTGGGAGCGCGGGCGCCTCGCCCGTCCCCAATCGTAACCCTCTGGGACCGCCGGCATCTTGCCGGCCTACCGTTGCGCCCATACACATTGACTACAATAGACGCCATGGCCGCGAACGCAAGCCGGCGAGACGCCGGCGGTCCCAGGGGGGGCGGCCTCTTCGGACGCTCCAGCCGCCCCATCGTCGATGGGCGCCAGAGAGGATGGGGCCCATCCCCTCCGGCCGCGGTCGCGCGACCACTACCTGACCCTATCGGCGATGGCGAGGGCCTCCTCGTACGCGTTGTACGAGGGCTGGCAGGGTTGGTCTACCAGCAACTGCCCGGTCGCGATGAGCAGCCGGCCCACGCGGCGGCGTACGGCGCGCGGTTGACGGTGAACTAAACGCGCCAGGCGGTCTTGCTCCGCCAGGCGTAACAACTCGTCGATGCGCAGCTTATGCGTCGCGAGTACATCGAAATTGGTCATTGCCTGTTACCTCTCTGTCACGCGGCCTATACGGCCCGTTGTGTCTATAAATGGACCTTAACCGTCGCTTCGGCGACGGGAAGGGTGAGAGATCGTGGCAGGGACGCCATGGCCCGGCCAACGCTTCGCCGTGAAATGTGCGATGTTCGTTCGTGACGCGCCCCGCGACGTTGCGGCCGCTGACGCCCGATGGAAATGCTCGAACCATGGATCCTCCTCCTAGCAATGACTATGTTCTGAAGACACAAAAAAACCGTGAGCCGGACTTGTCGTCCTGCCCACGGTCATCGCGATGGCGATGTAGTAGTCGGTCAGCTCGACGGCTGACCCCAACTCGGCGTGGGCAGATGGCGGGCGCGCGGGCCCGCGACGTAGAACGGCGCGGTGAGCCGTCCTTTGGCCGTGATCTTCGCGTGCTGCATTATGCCTCTACCTCCATTGTTGATGGCGCGTTAGTGTCATATCCCGCGCACTGACAATCGTATAACAGGGCTCCAGCTTTTGTCAAGTCCTTGACGGCGAATTATATTCGCTGACCGCCGAGCGCTATTGACAATGGGCCGCGGAATGGGTACAGTAAAAATGCCGCCTCACGGGACGTTTTCTATGTGCGTGTCTTTTTTGAGTGGCGCGTCGCTACCCGGTCAGGCATGTCTGCCATGATATGCGGATTTGTGAGCCAGCGACGCCGGTAGGTGTGGGAAAGGAGGTGGGGCATGGACGCCGGGCCCAGTAGTAGTCGCTATATGATGATCGTACGGAATATACAGGACTATGACGACCAACAGACGTTATCCCACCGGATGGCCGCCGCCCGCGTCATCTCTCCCCGCCGCCCGGACCACGCGCTAACCCTCTAAGCGCCTACAGGTCCACGACCGTACCTAGTGGTACGGCGCGCGGCGCTTACGTAGGAGTGCCGCGCGCGTTTGAGCCTTCCGGTCACCTTGTCACAATCGACATCGGACTTGGAGGTGATACCCATGCCTTTCTACACCGAACTGGTCGGCCGCCCCGTGGTCGACAGCGGCAACCGCCCCGTCGGCAAGCTCGCCGACATGCTCGTCGCCAACGACGCCAAGTACCCCGTCATCACCGCCGTCACCGTGACCCCGCGCCGCGGCAAGGACCCCGTCACCGTGCCCTGGGACCAGATCGTTTCGCTCGACGAACCGGTCGTGCTGCGCCATGCCCTTGATCAAATCCCGCCGTACCAGGCAGGCGCCGACGAGTTGAGCATCGGCACGCAGATCCTCGACCGCCAGATCGTCGACGTGGAGGGGCATAAAGTCGTGCGCGCCAACGACCTGCAACTCGCGCGCACCAACGGCCACTACCGCCTTATCGGCGTGGATATCGGCGGGCAGGCGCTGCTGCGCCGCCTCGGCCTGCAGCCGCTGACCAAGCGCCTGGGCCTGGGCAACCGCGAAAACTTCATCGCCTGGGAGGACGTCGATCCGCTGGCCAGCAGCGACGCCGCCGGTATCAAGCTGCGCGTGTCGCACCAGAGCCTCTCCAAGCTGCACCCCGCCGACATTGCCGAGATCGTGGAGGACCTCTCCATCAACGAGGCCGCCGCCCTGCTCGCGCGCATGGACGACGAGGCCGCCGCCGACGCCCTCGAAGAGGTCGCGCCTGAGAAGCAGGTCTCGCTGCTTGAGCAGATGGAGCGCGGGCGCGCCGCCGACATCCTCGAAGAGATGGACCCCGATGACGCCGCTGACGTACTCGGCGACATGCCGGAGCGCACGCAGCAGGAACTGCTGGAGCAGATGGAGCCTGAGGAGCGCGGCGAGGTGCGCGAGCTGCTGGGCTACCGCGAAGACTCCGTGGGCGGCATCATGACTACGGAATACCTGGCCGTGCCCTCCACGCACACCGTTGAGCAGACGATGGAACGCGTGCGCGCCGAAGCGCAGGAGATCGACCTCATCAACTACGTCTACGTGGTGACGGACCTGACCACGGAGGAACTGCTCGGCGTCGTCTCGTTGCGCGACCTGCTGGTGACCGCGCCGGACGCGCCGGTCGCCGACATTATGACCGGCAACCCCGTCACCTTGCACGTCGAGGACGACCAGGAGAACGCCGCGCGCATGATCGCCAAGTACAACCTGATCGCCGCCCCCGTCGTCGACGACCACAACCGCCTACAGGGCATCGTCACCGTCGATGACGCCATCGACATCATCCTGCCCATGGCGTGGAAGAAGCGCTTGCCGCGCATGTTCGCCTGATAGCTGACCGCCGTCAGCTTTTAAGGCGTGATCGTGAAGTGCGCCGAGCCGATGTCTACGCCATTGACGGCAACGTTGCAATGGAACTTACCGCCGGGCGTCTTGAACTGCGGATGCTCGTAGTAGTAGATCGTGAAATCGCCAGGTTGACGGGGGATGGCTTGCTGCCAGAGGAAGGCGTTCGGCTGGTCGTTATACCATGTGAACGTCACGGAACCTTGCGCGGGTAGGGCTGTATTACGGGCTAAGCAATAGACCGACGGATAGCCATCTCTAATCGGGACACTCGCCGCCGAGAGGCTTGTCGCACCCTTGGTATCGCTCACCGACAAAGCCACAATTACTTTGGGCGGCGTGTTGGGGGTGGGGGAGGGACGCGGCGTGGGGCGCGGCGTTGCCGTGGCCTTCGCGCCCGTGCCAGTGCCCGCGCGGCGTGTTGGCGTCGCGGGCGGTATCGTCGGGAGTTGCTGTACCACCGGTCGTGGCGTGGCCGTCGGCAGCGGCGCGGACGCCGAACTGGTGAACGCGCCAAACGCGCGGAAGCCGCCCCACAGGAACACAGCGCCCAGGGCCAGCACCAGCAGCAGGTTAATCAGTGTGCGAAATTGACCGTATATCACGTTGGGAGAGTACGGCGCACGGGGATAAAAGTCAAGGGCTGTTCTTTCCCCCCTCCGCCCCCAAGGGGGAACCTGGGGAGATGCCTCCCCCCAGACCCCCGCCAACCACGGCGCATGGGGATGAACGGGCGAGGTTACCCAGCCAGTGCACAAGGGCTGACCTCCCCCTCTCCCGCGTCGGGGCAAGGGGATGATGGCATCTGCTCCCCCTCTCCCGCGCACGGGAGAGGGGGTTGGGGGGAGAGGGGGAGGCCTACCGGCTGCCGACCGCCACGCCGCCGAAGGCGGCCTCGCGCAGGGCGTCGGCGACATCGGTCTGCTCCCAGGGCAGGTCGAGGTCGGGGCGCCCGAAGTGGCCGTACGCCGCCGTCTGGCGGTAGATGGGGCGGCGCAGGTTGAAGCGGTGGATGATCGCCGCCGGGCGCAGGTCGAAATGCTCACGGATGAGCCCTTCGATCTGGCTTTCGGCGACACGCTCGGTGCCAAACGTCTCGAAGTGGATGGCTAGCGGGCGCGCCACGCCAATGGCGTAGGCGATCTGCACCTCGAAGCGGTCGGCCAGCCCGGCCGCCACGACGTTCTTAGCCACATGGCGCGCGGCGTACGCGCCCGAGCGATCAACCTTCGTCGGATCTTTGCCCGAGAAGGCGCCGCCGCCGTGCCGCGCCATGCCGCCGTAGGTGTCGACGATGATCTTGCGGCCCGTTAGGCCCGCATCGCCCATGGGACCGCCCACGACGAAGCGCCCCGTCGGGTTGACGTAGATCTTGGTATCCGCATCGATCCAGTGCGCGGGGATGGCCGCGCCGATGATTTCGGCGCGCACATCACGCGCAATGCGCGCCTGCTCGATCTCCGGCGCATGCTGCGTGGAGACGACGATGGTGGCCACGCGGGCGGGCGCGCCCTTGTGGTACTCCACCGTGACCTGGCTCTTGCCGTCGGGACGCAGGTAGGGCACCGAGCCGTCCTTGCGCGCCCGCGCCAGTTGGCGCGTCAGGGCGTGGGCCAGCGAGATGGGCAAGGGCATCAACTCGGGCGTTTCGTTGCAGGCGAAGCCGAAGACCATGCCCTGGTCACCGGCCCCCGTCGCCTCGATCTCGTCCTCGCTGATCTCGCCATCGCCGCGCACTTCGAGCGCGCGGTCGACGCCCATCTTGATGTCGGGCGACTGGTTGTGCACGGACGCGAGGACGCCGCAGGTGTCGGCGTCGAAGCCGTACTCGGCCTTGGTGTAGCCGATACGCTGTAGCGTGCCACGCACGATCTCAGGGATCTCGACGTAGCCCTTCGACGTGATCTCCCCTGCCACGAGCACGAGGCCAGTCGTCGTGGCGGTCTCGCAGGCCACGCGGCTCATTGGGTCGACCGCGAGCAGCGCGTCGAGCACGGCGTCGCTGATCTGGTCGCAGACCTTATCGGGGTGCCCCTCGGTTACCGATTCACTGGTGAACAGGGTCTTATCGTTGCGTATGAAGTTTGATTCTCCTGCCATATTTCCTCCAGCTGTCAGCTATCAGTAATCAGCTGTCAGCTTTTTGTCTCAAGATAACGGCGCCTGCTACTGGCGGGCCGCTCACTCGCGCACAAAAGCTGACAGCTGATTGCTATTATGTTCCCGACTCCCACGAGCCCAGGTACTTCTCTTGCTCAGGTGTGAGCGTGTCGATCGTGACGCCCATGGAATGGAGCTTGAGGCGCGCGACCTCCTGGTCGATGTCCACCGGCACGTCGTAAACCTTAGGCTCGAGTTCGGCGTGATGCTGGACCATGTACTCGACAGAGAGCGACTGGTCGGCGAAGCTCATATCCATCACCGCGGCGGGGTGTCCTTCGGCGGCGCTCAGGTTGACCAGGCGGCCCTCCGCCAGCAGGTAGACGCGGCGCGCGCCGCCGTCGAGGCGATACTCCTGCACGAAGGGACGCACCGTGCGCACGTCCGCGCCGAGCGCGTCGATGTTGATCTCATCGTTGAAGTGACCCGAGTTGGCGATGATCGCGCCGTCCTTGAAGCGCGCGATGTGCTTCTGGTCTACGACGTGGTAGTTGCCGGTGACCGTGACCACGACATCGGCGATGGGTGCGGCTTCCTCCAGCGTCATCACGCGATAGCCGTCCATCACGGCCTCGATGGCCCGTGTGGGGTTGATCTCAGTGACAATGACGTTGGCGCCGAGCCCGCGCGCGCGCGAGGCCACGCCGCGGCCGCACCAGCCGTAGCCGACGACGACGAGGTTGCGGCCGGCCAGCAGGTAGTTGGTGGAGCGCATAATGGCGTCCATGGTGCTCTGACCGGTGCCGTAGCGGTTGTCGAAGAGGTGCTTGGTGTCGGCCTCGTTGACGGCGATGATCGGGAAACGCAGCACGCCGTCGCGCTGCATGGCGCGCAGGCGGATCACGCCAGTCGTCGTCTCCTCGGTCCCGCCGATGATGCCGTCGATCAGCTCGGTGCGCTCTTTGTGGATGGCGGAGACGAGGTCGCAGCCGTCGTCCATGGTGATGGTGGGCCGCGTGTCGAGCGTAGCGTAGATGTGCCGGTAGTAGGTCCCCTCGTCCTCGCCCTTGATGGCGTAGGTGGGGATACCGTACTCCTGCACGAGCGCGGCGGCCGTCTCATCCTGCGTCGAGAGCGGGTTGGAGGCGCACACCGTCACCTCAGCGCCGCCCTCCTTGAGGGTACGCACGAGGTTGGCGGTCTCGGTTGTCACATGCAGACAGGCGGCGATGCGCTGGCCCGTCAGCGGCTTCTCGCGGGCGAAGCGCTCACGGATGAGGCGCAGCACCGGCATCTGGGCCTCGGCCCATTCGATGCGCTGCTTCCCAGCGGCGGCCAGGGCGATGTCTTTGACGTCGTATTCTTGTTTCTGTTCGACAGCAGTCATGTATTGTCCTTATCCCTCATTGGGTATTGATCCCCCCGCTTATCTTTGTCGGCGTATCAAGCCCGCGGCCAAAGCGGCATGGCAAAGAACGGACGCTAACGTGTCTAACGCTCCCTCGCGGGTATCGAGAACCAGATATGGTGTGACATGGTAAAAGCTTCAGTCGCCGTCGCCCTGTTATACGCTGTCAGACCGTTGCCTGATAAACGCGGGCGGTCTAAACGTGGACACCTGCCGCCACGAGAGTGGCAGCGACGATCCCCTATGACCGGCGGGTACACGCCCGGCGATAGAAGACGGGTGGACGCCCTTTCTCGCGTCGTCACGTCGGCAACTAACTGTACTTCAACTAGACTACCGCACACGGCGCGTCTTGGCAACAATTAGTAGTCAGTAGTCAGTAGTCGGTAGTCAGTAGTCAGTAGTTAGTAGTCGGTACTCGACTGTTGTGATTTGAAAGGCATTGGTTGATCACGTTGGCACGATGCCCTGGTGCTTGGCAAACAAGGAGGTCATCACGTCCTCAATGGTGACCCCACCGAGGAGACGATCATGCGTATAG
>JAABUV010001428.1_pt1 | contig 34691 bp, 7 predicted proteins | sample 5559971 | NCBI WGS metagenome assembly JAABUV01 (sample SAMN10711881, study PRJNA513362) | rock metagenome | isolation source: Antarctica rocks | place: Antarctica: Victoria Land, Knobhead nord | collected 2015-12-19
TATAAATATTCTTAACTAAATTATTAATAGTATTTCTAGGGGTATAACTATATTTCTAATATAATATATCTTTATTAGTAGTAGGGCTTTTCTAGATATTAATACTATTATTAATAGTAAGGAGATTACTTATAAATAGTCCTATTTTATAATATATAGCGTCTATTAGGTTAGGGTTATTAAGTTACTTATTAATAGTAAGATTTAAATATATAACCTTATTCTAGAAATAGGCCTTTTAAAGATACGCCTTAATAACTTAGCTACTAGATCCTTCTAGAATAACTAGGAGTATTTATTAGAAGTTATTATAGAAGTAGACTACCTTACCCCTAAAATAAGCCTAGTTATTATTATAAATATCTTAAAGGTTATAACTAATAGCTTTTATATTATATTAACTCTATATAAGAGACTTATCTTAAAAGATAATATAAGCTTACTTCATTAGCTTAGTAAGATTAATACCCTTCTTAATCCTATATAAAGAGGTAGTATTAGAGTCTAGGGGTATCTTAAATTATAAGTAAGTAGTTTAACCTCCTTATAATAGTATTAATATAATACTAGAAGACGCTACTACTAGAGTAACCTTTTACTAGGAATATAGCCTTTTTATAATAATATTTTATACTATTATCTTACTAGTCCCCCTAGTACTATTAAGGAAGAATAGTATACCTAGAGTACTAAATTTATTATTAGTATTAGTATTAATAGCGGCGATAATCTAATTAGTAGTATAGTATTAATTAGTATCTAGCCTACTTTATAAGACCTTAGCCTTATTAGGGGTAATTTAATAAGATATTTCTTCCCGTAAAAGTCTATTTAAAATATTATTAATATTATTAAATAGAATAGTTAGAATTAGTAGGCTATATTAAGCTAGATCTTTAGTATATTTAGGGGTTAATTAATATTCTAATTAGCCGTTAATTAGGTAAAAGGCGTACTACTTAATAAATAACTATTACTTATAATAATTATCTAGGATTTAAAGTATTAAAAAATCCCGTTATAAGAGGTATAAGTAGTTATTTAAGATATATTCCTTATATTTATTTTATAAGGTAAGGGCGTTAGTAGGTTAAAGTTTAACTAATACTAATATAAAAAGACTATATAACTTATAACCTCCCTAAAAATCCTTTCCCTTATTAAGGATCTTATTAGTATATCTATTATTTTTAGTTAACCTAAGCTTTATATAAGCCTCCTTCTAACCTATTAGCTAGCTATCTACTATCTAAAGGTTACTAAATAATATAGCCCCCTTAATATAATAGAGGAGTAGTTAATAATAGTAGAGATCCTTTATTTTAAGACTAATAAAATTAATATACCTAAGAGTCTCCCCCTTTTTATAGATTTTTTATTACTTATTTCTTTTATTTTATATAAAGAACTTAGGAAAATCCGCGTATAGATAGTTAAGTAGATCCCTTATAATAACTAGATATTTCCTATTCTATTTTATAAAAGGTAATAGCTAACTATTATTATAAGCTTCCTTAGTAAGATAGTTTATATTAAAAAACTCTATTAATATAGTCTTATAAAGCTTATTACTATCTATTAGCTTTTATTTAATAGCCTTATTAGTAGCCTAGTTATTAGCTAGCTTAAAAAGGGTATGCTATTAGTCTAGGAGGTAGATTTATAAATACTTTATATAAGGCTTTATAATATTTATATTAAATAAGAGTATCTTCTAGATAGCCTTAATAGACTTAATCTAGCGAGCGGACTAATACTCTATAATCTTATCTACTAACTCCCCTTACTATTACAGCTAGCTATTAGGAGTAGGGTTATTATTATTACGCGTATAATTCCTAGTAAGGGAGATATTAGCCTAATTAGGTCCCTTATAAATATATTTATATAGATAAAAAAAATAGACTTAATAGAGCTATAAATCTTAATATTAATATAGGTACTATATTTCTTTAATAGGTATAAGTTATAAGGGATAACCTATCTATTATTAATAGAGGAATTAGGTTTATAGGGGCTAACTAGATATTTATAGAAAGGATAACTTATATTAAGTATAAAAGATATCTCTTAGTAAAAATCCTTTAGAAAAGCCTTATTATAATAATTCTTCTCCCGATTAAAATATCTATTACTAGGGACCCTAGTATAGTAATTATAAACTATATATTATAAGACTAACTTATATAGTATATTATTATCCTATTAAGGGGGGATAAATACTTAAATAATACTATTAATATTACTAACTATCTAGATCTAATCCTCTTCCTGTATAATAAGGAGAATATAAGTATATAAGAGACCTTACTTTTAAAACTTAATAATATAATAGTAGCCTATATAAATACTAAGGACGTATTACTTAAGGAGGTCTCCTATTAGCTCCTAGAGCTTCTAATTAAAGATACGGGTAATTAGATTATAATAGTACTCTAATATCTAACTAGGTTCTAGTAAGCTCTAAATATTAGGCTACTTAGAATTATATATAAAGGTAATAAAAAATTTAGGTTTACCCCTTTTTTAGACTATTATTATAATATCTTATATTCTCGCTTTTATAGTACGTAGGCTTCCTAGTATTATTAACGGGAGGATAGTTACCTTACTACTAATATCTTTAAGCGAGATATCTAGATTAATACTAAGCCTATCTATTAGGCTAGAGTAGTAGTCCGCTTAAATAGTCTATTAATTCTAATAATACTAATTTAGGTTATTAAGCTCTATTAATATCTAGATATTAGTAGCCTAGTAGCTAAATAGATATCTACTATTAATAGTATAATTAAAGAAATTAGGCTAGATCTAGATATTAATTAGCTAATTATTTAAATTATATTAATTACCCCCTAGCTATTATTTAGATAATTTAGAACTATTTATAACTAAGCGGATTTAGGTTTAAAAAATAACTAGGGAAATATATTAAATAGTCTTACTTATATCTATTTTATATAAAATTATTATCTTATTACTAACTAAGACCTATTATAATCCTAAGGTATATACTCGCCGGTAATATACTAGTCTAGCTCCTACTTAGGGTTACTACTATCTTCCTACTCTAGTTTATTATTACTATTAATTAGGGTATACTAGGCGAGCGTACTAGTAATATAGTTCTATCGCGATATGTATAATAGATAGTCGCCTAGAAGCTAATAGCTAGCTAATAGAAGGTAGTTATACTACGACTATTTACTAAATAGAAATAGGAGTAGATATTAAAGGGCTATATAAGAAGGATACTAATTAGGGATTAATATAAGGCCCCCCTTAATAGTTTTAATATAAATATCCCGCTTAATCCGGCCTCTTATAATATTATTAGGAGTTATTATAATACAGGCGACTTCTATAAAGGTAGGCTAATTATAAGTACCCTTATCCTATTATTTAGGATTTAACTATTAGATATAAACGCTTATAATATTAATAGGATATTATAATTTATCCTCCTTAAGGTAATTATAATAGGATTTAAACCCCTAGATATATAAGTTAATAGACTAGAGGGTATACTAAGTAGAAGTAATGGTATCTTAATTTAAATTATTAAAATATTAATAGTAAACGTCTAGTTACTCCTATATACTATCTAGTATATAAATCTAGGCGAATTTTAGCTTAAGGCTATTATTAGTAATAAGAGGACCTATTAAATAATAAATAGACCCTTAGATCTAGAGGGTAGTTTAATTAATATAAGTATTAATATTAGTTATACCCTTACTAGTTAAAGATAGATAATTGTTATAACTAATAATATTATTTAAAAATTCTTTACTACGTATAATCCTCCTTTATATAAATTATCTATTAACTATAATACTATTAACGTCGCTAAGTAAGCTATTAATAAATTATACTTTAAGCTCTACCTCCTTTCCTAGCCCTTTAAGTAATAAGTTAACGTCGGCGGGCTTATATAATTAGTTAGGAGCCGGCTAGTTATTCTTCCTACTATTATAGTATAGCTATTAACTGTCGTCCAAGCTACTATATTTATTTTCCTATAATAGTACGTTATAGTATAGATACTTATTACCGGCGATATTAAATAATCTATTAACCTAGAATAAACCCCTATTTATTACTATCTTAGGGTCCTTATATACCTAATATCCCTAACCTAGCGTTTAACCCTAATATATATAATTCCGCTATTAGTACGGGCCTTATTAGAGGGGAGGTTAGTACTTAGTATCATCCTTTATATTAGCTAGGCGTCTAGTATATAAGTAATAGGTATATTAGTAGTATTTAGAGGGAGGCTAGGGAGCGAATTATTAAGGGAGTAGGTTACTAGGGGTCCCTAGGTAGAATAACTACTTAAATAGTTATATTAGTAAGGGGTATATACTACTAGGGAGTAATACCCTTATTAAGGTAGTTATAAGGGCGAGTACCTAATAGTATTTCTCTAAGGCGAGGTTCTATTAACGTAATATATATAAGGTTCGCTAGTAGGTTTATAAATCTAACTTAGGTAACTAGATTAATTTTCTTTAAGCGTCTAATATACCTTATACTATTACTCTTATAAGATTTAATTCTCTTATTAATAGTATTAAGGTATAGCTTAGAAAGAGCTACACGCTTAGAAGGTATTAGTAAGGAGCTAGAGGAGCTATATTTAGTATAAGAAGGGTGATAATATATACTTTAAAGATAATTAATATAGCTTATAAGGCGTAGATTATAGGAGAGAGGAATAATATCTATAATAAGGTATTAAATAATAAAAATAAGGTAGGAAGAAAAATTAGTTAGGCGGTAGGGAAGTACTAAGATATTAGATACTTAGATTAATATTAGTAGGTAAATCTATTTATTCTAATATATCTTTTAAACTACTATATTAATTTTAATTACTTTTAAAGCGTTAGATAGTTAAAAGTAAGTTATATAACTTTATTTAGTTAGAAAATATTATAAAGCGTTAGTATATAAGTAGGTAGAATAGGAAGAATTATTAGACTTTTAATATTCGCGCTAGTCTAGGAAAGGAATCTAGGGGGCTTATTAACTAACTAATAAGGTATAATAAGCTTAGGGTCCTAATTTCTATATTTTCTATTATAGTAAGAAGATAATAAATATCCTAGGTAATATATCTATTAATAGTAATTATAGGTAAAATACTCTATCTCTTATTATAAATAAAGAATTCTTTTTATATTACCTTTACCCTATTTAATATATACTTATATTTCTTGAAGGTAGACTACTTATTTATAGTACTCTTATCTAGGAAAATAAGCTATTCTACTTACTAGCTAGTAAGACGTAGTATTTAATTAATTCTAAGGAATTAACTTTACTAGTATATAATCTTTTTTACTTACTTCTTACTCTAGTTAATTCGCCTAATAGCCTTATTAATAGCTTATTATAAGATAGTAATATTAAATTAATCTTAGAGAAAGTCTTATATCTTATCTTAATATATTATAAATTAATAGGCTAAGAAGTCTAGAAGCTCCTTTATATAATATAATAATAGTATAAAATACTAGCTACTTAATAGAAGGATACCCTCTAACTATTAGACTATTCTATATTTTACTTAATTACTCCTCTATTACTCTAGCATCCTCCTTTTTATTATAGTAGCTAATAGTATTTCTTTATTATTATATCTAAGAAGTAGATATCCCGCGACCTCCTCTTATAAATATAAGCTATTCTAGCGGGGTATAAGGTAAGGAAGGGTAGGGAGGCGGTAATAGTAATATAAATAGTAGGTAATAGTAGTAATAGATTATATAAGTAAAGTATATATAACCTTAATTAGTAATATATCTAGACTACTTAGATATCTATTAGGTACTTTAGAGATATATTAGTTTATATAATATAAATTATATAAGAATTTTAGATTTTTCTCGGGTAGTACTAAGACCGCTACATAAAAGTATTGGAACGGTAACGCTAGTAACATGATTATTTTTATAGCATCATTCTTCATAGATTCTCAACTATCAGTCACCGAACTATTAAGTAGCCTGTTACATGCTGCATTCTAGCCTGGTGCCAATAGAAAAGGCGGAAGGCTAGGCGCAAGTAAGGCTGGGGTTGATGGATGTTAATTGGTTGACTTGTTTGTTTGCCGGGAACCGATGAAAATGCCTGGATTTACTGCGAGAAGTACTTCCTGAGCAATCATTGCGTACTAAAATGCAGATTAAAGACCTTCCTTTGTGGGTGCCGGATTCGTCAATAAGTGTGCCTTCCAACGTCAGACGTTCAATAATTCTTACTCGACAACCACACAGCCAACTCAGAGCGTTCTTGGCTTCTAAGGGTTCACTATCGAATGCCTCACATCAAAAACCAGGGGAGCTTGCACTAAAAGGTGTCATCCTCGGAGCTATTGAAGTTACGGGGGACGCTTGTAAAAGGAGTGAACCGGGGGCCACGATAATGGGTCTTGAAAACATAAAGACAGTCCAGAGATGGAGGTCACTTGCCCGCATAGAAAATGCTCCTAATCGTGTATATCGTGGCCCGAGTCAGTGTATATACAATTGCTCAATGGGATGCCAAATACATAGAAGTGCTCCCGAAACTGCTGATGACGCTTTTTGGGAGGTTCTGTGTTCTTATTTAGAGCAGGCATCACCCGATGGCATGACTTTGGGTGACCAACCCCTGTTGAGAGACCTTCAAGCAGCTCGAAAGTCTTACCAAGAAGCCTTAGAGTCCCTGATGACACCGATGCAGTGCTCCTCAAAGCAAAGAGCCAATCCATACATTAGTGACGTTATCATATCGGTTGGTTCGAGAAGATTCTTCGCGTCGAGGAATCCAAGAGAATTACTCGGACTTGCGCCCTTCAGCGCACAAGTAAATGATCAGATTGCAATAATCATAGGATCTTCTGTCCCTCACATAATTCGGAAGCATGGAGACACCCGAAAACTAGAGTGGACATATATAGGCGAAGCCTACGTACACGGTTTCACGGATGGAGAGGCGCTAGATTTAGGCGGTATACAGGAAGTTGTCCTGGCGTAGGAATTGTAGCTCACAAGAATGGCTTGAATTATGATGGGGATCCTTTCTTTAGTACTGTTAACAAGAGCTTGTTTACTATCAAATGGATAAGAGGATTAGTGGAGATAACGGATTGGGAGTATCCAGATGAGTAGCAGTAGAGCGGGTCAGAATAAGCGCAAACTTTACATCTTTTTCAAGGAATATATGGTCAGAACAAGAAGATCTTGGCTTGGAAAAACTTCATGCCCTTTTACTTATCTCGTAAAATCCACGCAAGTATCAAATTTTTGCGCTAAGATGTTAAAAAATTCGACGGCTATTTTCGGCCATGTATCACTACTACCGTCAAGACAATTTTGTGATTCTGCGATTTTGATTCCAAAGTGCTTTTTCAGGCTCAAGATTCCATACAAATTTTGAAATTTATACTGTAAAATTTCCGAATATTGATCTTCTGGATGTAGAATTTAGAGGGATCTTAGCATCGAGCTTGTTTTCTTTATTTTTAACCGTGAAGAATCTTTTTTTTTTAGAAAAAAGGGCACAGTAACGATTTTTACAACTCTTGATGGCTCCCGATTTACCGTGTGGAAAATTCTCTGAACATTTACAGCAGGAGGTATATGGCTAAGCCTAAAGCTACTACAGGCGCAATTAGGCAGCAGCGTTGGCCGAATATCATTGATTTCAGACCAAGGAGCTTTAGCCGGCTACAAGGCTGCTGCTAATTTAGGCTCCCTTATGCTACGCCTCTTTGCTTTCCCGGTGCTCTCCCGTACTCCCTTAGTACTCTTTTACTGCGCCCCTTTACTCCCTCGCTACTCCCTTTCCCGACCTGAAACGGCAGTTACTAATCCTAAGTTCGTGGTATATATATTATATATATAGATTCCTAGGATTTAATAGCACGTGACTAGCTACTAACTAAGGTACCGCTGATTTACTCCCCTGCTAACGCCTATTTCGTTGATATACTCTCCCTTTACTCCCCCTTACTCCCTTAATACTCCCCCCTACTCCCTTACTACTCCCTTACTACGCCCCCGTACTTACTTCTTACTTACTTTAAAGTAGCCCTACTCCCTTTTTTAATTGAAAATAATAATCCCTAATCCTAAGTTTAAGGTATATATAATACTAGAAAATACGTGTAAAAATTCAAGATTTTTACATTAGAAAATCACCCCTACTACCTAGCGTTTAGTAGGGAAGGTAAATAGTAGGGAGTATATTAGATATATATACCTATTCTAATAGTATTATATACCTAGTAATAAGATAGATATTACCCCCCATTTAGACTAATATTAGATATGTTAGTAGGTAATATAAATAGTAGTAGAGAGTATATCAGATGTTTTAGTAGGTAGGTAGCTTATAAATGTAATAGTATTAGCTAATATATTAATAGACTGATATAGATTATTTTAACAGCGTTATATACCTAGTAATAAGATAGATATTACCCCCTATTCAGGCTAATATTAGACACGTTAATAGGTAGATATTAGACACGTTAGTAGGTAGATATTAGACACGTTAGGTAGGGACGTGAATAGTAGGGAGTATATCAGATATTTTAGTAGGTAGGTAGCTTATAAATACGATAGTATTAGCTAATATACTAATAGACCGATATAGATTATTCTAACAGCGTTATATACCTAGTAATAAGATAGATATCACCCCCTATTCAGACTAATATTAGACACGTTAGTAGGTAAGGTAAATAGTAGGGAGTATATTAGATGTTTTAGTAGGTAGGTAGCTTATAAATATAATAGTATTAGCTAATATACTAATAGACTAATATAGATTATTTTAACAGCGTTATATACCTAGTTATAAGATAGATATTACCCCCTATTTAGGCTAATATTAGATACGTTAGTAGGTAGATATTAGATATATTAGTAGGGGACGTGAATAGTAGGGATTATATCAGACGTTTTAGTAGGTAGGTAGCTTATAAATGCGATAGTATTAGCTAATATACTAATAGACCGATATAGATTATTTTAACAGCGTTATATACCTAGTAATAAGATAGATATTACCCCCTATTCAGACTAATATTAGATATATTAGTAGGCGTTATTATAGAATAGGTAAAATATAAATAATAATAGAATTTTTATTATTCGTAATCTATATTCTAGCTGTTAGTACATAGAATTTAGTAGGTATATCTATTTATTTAGATATATCTTTTAAAGTACTATACTAATTTTTATAATTTTTAAAGTACTAAATAGTTATATATAAGTTATATAACTTTATTTAAATAGAAAATATTATAAATAGTAGGTATATATATAAGTAGAATAAGAAGAAATAGTAGACTTTTAATATTTACTATAATTAGCGCTAGTTTTAAGGAGGTAATTTAGGGACTTTAGACTAATTAATAAGCTATAATAAGCTTAGGATCTAAAATTAGGTATTTTCTATTATAGTAAGAAGATATATTTATTTATTAATAGATTTATTTATTTATTAATAGAAATTAAGTACTTAGTACTTAAGTTATTTAAGCTAATAAAAATTAATATTATCTAGTAAATAAAGTAAGACTAAAAAATAGTATATAAGTTTTCTATTTAATCTACTTAATAGGAAAGCTTTTAAGATACTTACTAATCTATTTAAAGTTATATTACTTTATCTAATTATACTCTAATTATAAAATTTCTATAAATAAGAATATTACTATTATTACTTTTATTAAATTATTAGTAATACTAATATTAAGAATTACTCTATTAATTAGTAGGTAAGATACTATTAGTAAAGTATATCCTCTCTAATAAAGATTAGTAGATTTAACCTTATAATTTTTATAAAAAGGATAGGCTACCTACTCTTTATTAAGTCTTATTTTATATATTATATACGAGGACTTTATAGTTTAAAATATTTAGATTTAGTAGGTATTATAAATAAGTAAAAAATTATTATTTATTATTTACTTAAATCTAATTATTTATTATTAATACCTACTAACCCTCTTTAAAGGTAATTCTAAAGCTATTATCTACTTTTAAGATCTTAAGTAGTTTCTCCTAAGATAGGTAATTAGTAGAAAGATTAAAGATATCTCTTATACTAATAATATCCTATTTATTAAGTTTATTAGCTTATATAAAATAGAGAACTATTACTAGAACTAAAGTAGAGTTACTATTATTAATTAATTATTCTATTACTATTACTTTATCTCTTTTACCTAATATAATTAGTTTAATATCTATATCTACTAGCGTAAGCTTAACTATATTAGTAGGGTATAATAATAATAAGGATTAAATAACCTCTTCTTTCTTTCTAGTTTTACCCTTACCGCGCTCTATTAAAATATTTAAGCTAATATATAAACTCTCTTATAATTATAATAGATTTAAAGACTCCCTTCTTACTATATCTATTAAGCTAGAAAGAGATACTTCTATTATAGAATCTATAGGAATTAGTTTATATTAACTACTTAGATAATCTTTAATATTATATTTTACTATTACTTCTATTAACTTACTTAGTTTATTAGTAATAGTTTTATATTACTAATAGATACTAGAATTAGTAGTTAGTAGAGGAATCTATAGTAAATATAATTTTTAATAGTAAGATAAAATATAAAAGGAGTCTAAGTAAGTTATAAGGAATATATAATGTAGATAGTAAGACTTCTTACTTACTCTAATAAACTAAAATAATAATTTATATTACTAATTATAATTATAGAAATTAATAAACTATATCTTAGTATATATAATTAGATTTAAGGAGTAAATTTTTAAAAAATAGTTCTCTATATTTAATATATTCTAGGTCCTAGTAATATATAGGAGGTATTCTAGAGTACGAGGTCCTACTACTTTATATAAGATATATATTAATAGTATCTTACACTTAGAGAAGGTAAAAGGTATTTATAAAGGCGCTATAACTAATTTAATAATTATAGGATTAAAAAGAGTAGGAAATTCAAAGGTAAGTTAGACTAAAGCTTTAAAAGTAATATTATATTATCCTAGCTTAAAAATAATATAAATCTATTATAGTAAAGAATAGGTATTAGTAGAGAATATAACTTAAAGAAGATTAAAGTAGAATACTTAAATTTTTTAAGCCTATTTAATATACTTAACTAGACTCTTTAGTTCTAAATTTAGAAGTAGATCTTTAATTATAATAAAGTACTTAAACTGTATTAGAAATTCCTTTAAAGTAGGCTCTAAGTTATAAAATATTATAATCCGTACTTTAATAGTAGAGATAAGCTTATTAAAGATACTTTTAATAGTATAAAGATCCTTTAAATAGTATTATATTTTCGCGATATTAATTCTAATAATTTTAGTAAGAACTTTAGCCTTAATATTAGACTTTTCTTATATTAAAGAAAAGTAATATTAGTTCTATATAATATAGTATTTTATTATAGTAGTAGTAGTTAGTATACCTCTATTACTAATAGTATTTAGTATAGTTATAAGTTTTTAGACTTCTCTTAAAGTCTTTTTATATATTTTAGTATTATTAGTAATTTAAATAATTATCCCTTATAATACGCTTTCTTTTATATATACTACTAAGACGCTCTTATAATCTTTTCTTATAACGTAAATAAGTATAAAAGAATTAAGGAATTTCTTTTTAGTAAGCGCTCTCTTAGTATTATTATCTTATAGATATCTTAGTTAAGACTATATACTATAACTTCCCCTTAAATAGGATTAAGTATACGGAGTAGAATATATTAGTATATCTACCTTATATATAGAAGTCTCTACTACTTAGTTAGTAAGGCTTAGTACTCTTAGCGTATATATTAATAGACTAGTAAATCCTAGATAGTTATATAATATCTAATAATCCTTTAATCCTCTATATATATATACTTACTACGTGATATAACTATTTTAAAGGAATAGTAGCTTAAATAAAGCGATTCTATATATTAATAGTTAGTTCTATAGGTATTATTATAGGATAAGCTACCTAGTACCTATAATATATCTCTATTTAAGAAAGTTTCTTTTTTTTAAGAAAATTACTAAGATACTAATAATAATTATCTGCGTTTATAAATATAGTTATTACTAGATCTTATATTAAGTATAACCTATATAATTAAACTCTCTAGTATAATAGCTACGATTTTTCTCCCTTCTTAAAACTCGTTTACTATATATATAATAGAGGTAAAACCTTAGTAAATAAGAAATATCTTCGTACCTTATAATTTATATAATAACGTACTTATTTACTATTATAGTCTTTCTTAGTTATTTCTAAATTATTTTGAATTATTTATTACGCGAATTTATTAGATTTCCTATCTATTTTTATTATATTAGATAATTTAATCTATTTTTTAACCTGAATATATACGTAGGTAGGCCCCTCGCCCTAATTAATTCTAGTAAGTAACCTCGCCGCTTTTTAGGTAAGTAGTATTACGTGCTCTTACCTCTAGCTTACCTAGCTAAGGTAAGCTAGAGTAACTATATCTTAAAAAGGTTCCCTAAGGACCCTAATTATATCCTACTTTTCCTCTATCCCTATATAGATAAAGAAAGATTAGATTAGTTACTATTAAAATCTAGACCTTTATTTTAAGATTATCTATAATAAAAAGATACTATAAAATTAAATATAATAGAAGCTAGAAAGAGAATAGAGAAGGCTATGTTATAATAGAGTTAATAATATAGTCGCTAGCCTATTACTTGTTTATAAAAGCCTTCCGCGGACTATAAAAGTAGTCCTTAATAGAATCCTTAATAGGGAATCAATTAATCTATATAAACCAGATAGAGTACTTATTAATTAGTAGTAATACTATACTATAGGCTTTATAATACTATTTAATCGTCGTGAACTACTAAACCTACTAACGCTACCCTTATAGTACTATTAATCCTACGGTCCTCCGGGAGAAGTCTTTACTAACCTTTCTCCGTAACTAAACTAACTTATATCCTTACGATAATAAGGCCCTTAATAGTAGGACTATATAAGCACCTTACTAAAACTATAATAGCCGTCTACTAAAGCCTTTAATAGCTTACCTCTATACCTTACTTTATATAAGTACCGCGTTCCTTCCCTTCTTAAAATCTTAGTAAGGTTATAACTAATAGTCTTTCTTAAACCGCTATTATAATATCCCTACTACCTCTTAAATAAGACCTTATTATTATAGCCTACTAGATCTATAAGTTTATTAACGCTACCGGAAAGGCTTATAAATATCAAGTACTAGAAATAATAGGATATTATATTAACTATATTATTAAATTCTATAGATAACTTAAATAACTAAGTAGTATTAAAGTATAGACTTAATATTCTATATTAGTTAAACTACTACGCTTTCTATATAATTAGGCTATTAATACCCTAGTATTTTAGAGAGCTATTAGGTCCTTTACTAAGGATACTAAATAGTACTATAACCTTCTATAACTTTAAGTATACTTTATAAAGTATTAGAACCCTCTAGTAGTAGGAGTAATAAGCTCTACCTTATCTAATAACGAGACTATTAATCCTACTACTAGGGGTATATTAGCTAAAGAAGCTATCTATAATTATCCTATTAAACCTTCCCTACTAGTTATAAGAGATAATATAAGCTTTACTAAAGTATAATATACTAAGCTTTATAAGATAATTACTAGTATTATCCTACAGCTACTTATAAACCCTATTATAAATCCTACTATAAATATAGATAATAATACGCTAAGATTTAACCCTAATAATATTAATTACTTTAATCTATTCTATAATAATAAATTAGTAGATATAGTATTAAGTATTAAGTATACTAGTAAGACTATATACTTCTATAATATATATATATTTATAGACCGGATTAAGGACGTTATTTATATAAAAGGAGATATTATTTACTAAAACCTATAGCTATATCTTTATAGAATAGTTCTAAGCTAGTATACTTTAAAACTAGGAGAAGGAAATAAGCGCTTTATTACTTATAATATTAATAAATAGTATTATCTATTAATAGAATATTAGAAGGTACCCTATAATATTAGTATAAGTACCTTAATTCGTGAGAGGTATATTATATAAGATACTTTATAACGTTAGGAGCCTTATAAATACGCGTAGGCTATTATAAGAGCTACTTAAGATACTAAACTTAATATAATAAAGGACTATATCTTACTTATTTAGTATAGGCTTAATATAAAGTTCTAGTAGGATATCCTAGAGCCTAGTAGAACTATAGACTATAATAATTTCCTTAATTTATTAGATAAGAGAAAGTACTAGTAGTAGATATATACTTCTTATTATAGGAAGCCCTATTAATAGTAGTAGTAATAATAACGTGGTAGGTATTAATCTTAATTCCTAGCTTAGTAGAAATAGCCTTATAAGCCTTTATAATAGCCTCCCCCTTAATATTAACCTTATTAAAATAATAACTATAATAATACTTACTATAATAACCTATACTAGAAGCCTTTAATAGGCTATTAAGGCTACCGGCTAAATTAAAACTAGAATTAGTAGTTTAATTAAGGAGTAAATATTCGTACTCTACCCGCGTAGCTAATAAGGCTATAAATTATAGTACTAGTAAACGCGTCTAATTCTTAATCTAATAAATAATATTAACCTTAATAAGGTCCTTAATATAGATAGAATTAAAATTAAAACTAATAGGGCTGAATACTATTTAGACTAAGAGGTATATACCCTTAGAAGCCTTAACGAACCTATTAAGCTACTACAGAGGATACTAAAAACTCTAAGAACTTATAGTAATACAATTAAGAAGATAATAATATATTACCTACTAATAACCCCGATTAGTATAACGAAGGTACAACTAAGTAATATCTAGATAATCTATCCTAATACTATTAAGTATTAGTTACCGAAGACTTTAAATAATAGGAAGAAGGTTTTAGTAACTACTTCTTATCTATACCTATATTATTACTAGATCACGGATATTAATATTATAATAAGAGATTCTTATCTAAGAATAAACTTTTTATTTACCTCTAAGACTAATATTAGAGATCTACTATATTAGACCTAATAAAGCCTTTAATAAGGACCTTGTTAACTATAGTAATAACTATAGTAGACGCTAATACGTTAAATCCTTCCGTAGATAATCTAATAATTATCTATTTATTAGTAGAGGCTATCTAAGAAACGGGCTATACGTTTAAGAACTACTATTATATATTAACCTCTATTAGCTAGACTACTAATAGGGAAGATATTAAGATATACGCTAATCCAGGGTATATAATATTAATAACAGATGCTACCTTTATTCCTAAAGGTACTAATATTAAGATTATACCTACTAGCATTCTAATAAGAGGTCTTAAGTCTAAACTATATTATTCGGATAAGTTTACTACTATTACCTTCTACCTTAAGGGTAGGGCTAATAATAAGTTAGCTATTACTTAAATTACGCGAGAGGTCTATATTATAGATAACCTTAAGGCTAAAATACTTATAAGAGCGGATATTATAACTCCTAAAGAAATAGTACTAAATTTCACGAAGTAGTAAATTACTATTAGTAGTTACTAGGATATTATTATACCTATAAGTACTTATATATAGTCCACCCTAGTAAGACGGGTTATTAAGAATAAAGCTAAATTTATAGTACCTACCTAGTCTATTATAATAGTCCTAGTAGTTTATAATAGGTTACTTCTAGATAATAGAGACCTTCTTTTTAAGCCTAATTATAACCTTAGTCTTAGCTACGCTAGTAGAGTATTTACTTATATTATTAATATATCCCTAGGCTAGGTTTTTATTAAGAATAATATAAACTCTAATATTATTATTCCTAGGAAGGTAAGACTTAGTACTATAGAGGAGTTTAATTATAACGGCTATTTTATAGTCGATGCCTATTATACTAGCCTCGCTACTCCTAGGTAGTAAAATACTTAGAAAGGTAAATTCGCTAAAGTAGCCGGATTAGCTACTATTATAATAATAATAGCTTTATTAAGAAGTCTATAAGAGGCTTCTATAACTATAATATAAGCTTCTATAACGCCTAATAAGGGCCTTAATTAGAACCCTTTACTAAATACTACGATTAACCCTACTCTAGAGTATATACTTACTAATAGAGTTAAAATCTATAGAGAATCTCGCGTAGCTAATTAATTAGTAAATATTATTAATTCTTACTAAGACCTTTTTATAGATAAAGGTAACACCGTAGATATACCTAAAGAATAATAGATACTAATTCTATTAAAGCCTAATGTAATATCTAGACCCGCTTAAGTATATCCTCTTAGGTAGAAGGATAAAGACGTCGTTAATAAGACCTTTAATAAGCTCTAGGCCTAAGGGAAACTTATATAGTTAGATTAGCTAACTCTATATAACTACCCTTACTTTATAGTCTAGTAAGATACTTCTAATAAAAGGAAGGGTCGAGTTATTATTAATATCAGGGAGCTTAATAAGATTATAGATAGTAATATATACCCCTTACTATTATAAGCCGATATAATAGCCTTAGTCTAAGGCTATTAATATATCTCTATTATTAATATAGTTAAGTAGTTTTATTAGTTTTATATCTAGGTTAAGGATTATTATAAGCTTATAATTATAAGCTATTATAGCTAGGAGTAGTCTTTTATAGCCCTTATAAGTTATAAGGGCTCGCTTTTATATATTTAGTATTAGACTAATACTATACTTTAGTAATACTAGGCTTTTACTAAGGCCTATATTAATAATATTATTATATACTTATATACTTTATAAGAGTATATTAAATACTTATATAATATCTTTAATCTATTCTAGAAGAAATATATAAGCCTATTACTATTAAAATTATATATTAGCTACCTATCTATTATACTACTAGGCTAGTACGTCGACGGCCTAGGAATATTAATAATTAAAGAGAAGGTTATAGCTATTATATCCCTACGCTTTCCCTATAACCTTAGAGACCTAGAAATATTCCTTAGCCTTACTAGATAGCTCCGCTTATCTATTACTTATTACGCCTAATAGGCGGATCTATTATAAAAATATAAGGTCATCCTTAATAAGGGCCTTATTATAGGAGTAAAAGAGCTAGTATAAAAGAGATATATAATATAAGTTATCTTTTATAAGCCTATACCTAAGGAAATACTAGTATTCTAAGACTTATAAAAGGCTTTTAGTACTCTACGCTTTCTAATCTACTATAACTATAATAGAGTACTATTAAAGCCTTTTACGAGGGCTAATATCTAATTAATAATATTCTTTAGTAGATATCTTAATAATATAGAATAGAATTATTAGCTTATAGAACTAGAAATAGTAGGAATTATTTAGGTTATAAAAAAGATTAGATATATAATTAAGTCTAATCTAAAGCCTCCTATTATTATATATACGGACTACTTAGTAGCTATACCTATCTCTAAGTAAATAACGCTAAATACTACTAGTATTAATAAGTTAAATCTATAACTTGTTAGAGCCTCTTAGTACTTATCCTCGTTCAACCTAGAATTATATTATAAGGCCGGAAAATCTAATATTATACTAGATACCCTATTAAGACTACGTACTACTATTATAAATATACCTAGTTTAACTAAAGGCGTACTTAACGCTCTTTATAGTAGGACTATAAAAGCCTTCCTTAGGAACTTAATACCTAAAGCCTTTAGTCTAATTAAGGACCTTAATAAAGGTAATATTATAGTATATTATACGACCTTAGTAGATATAACTAATAAATTCAGGTCTAGGCTATAGAAGGCTTATAAGGCTAATAACTAATAGAGAAAGATTATAGGTATATTAAAGCCTTTAATAAATACTACTCCTTTAGTAAAGCCTAGTCTATTATTTATCCTTTATAATAATCTCATCTACTATATTAGTAGTAAAGGAAAGTATAGGCTATATATACCTCTATCTATAAAGTAGAAGCTATTTAAATAAGCCTATAACCCATTAAATTATAGTAGTTACTACTAGTATTATAATTAACTCTTAGACTCTGTATATATTTATTACCTAGCGAAAAATCTATAGATATATATCTCTTATTACCCTTAATACTAATTAAATTAAATAAAGAGATACCTATTATATAGTAGATAAGTTCTAATATTAATACTATTAATACCCTTTTATACTATTATAATAGATTTCATTATTACTTTACTTATAATACTTATAGGGATAAACTACTTACTTACTATTATATATAAGTTCTTAAAGAAGGTCCTTCTTTTACCTAGTATTAATATATAAAAAGTACTAGAGTAGGTTAAAGTAGTACTTTATAAGCTATTATCCTATAATTAGGGTATACTAAGAAGTATTATTAGTAATTAAGACCCTTAATTTATATTAGACTTCTAGTAGGAAGTCTTTAAATATCTTAGAGTTAAATTTCTTATATTTATAGTATATTATCTATAGACTAATAGGTAGAGTAAATATACTAATTAAATAGTAGAAATTATAATAAGGTTCTATTTAACCTATAATCCTAATAATTAGAATAAATAGGATCTAATACTACTATATATCTAAGCTATATTAAATAACTCGCTAGTAGTAATTATAGGCTTTACTCTAAATAAGCTCTACTACGGATTTAAGGTAAATAATATTATAGATATACTTACTACTAGGAATATACCTATAGAAGCCTTTAATAAGCTACGGCTTACTAAGTATAAGGAAGCGGAGGACTATATATTATTTATTAATACTATAATAAAAGCGCGTTATAACTATAAATATAAGGAACTAAATCTTATAACTAATAACGAAGTTTTTCTCTACCTATACTATAAATATAAAATATCTAGTATTACTAATTATAAATTATCTTAGTAATAAGTAGGACTATTCTAGGTACTATATAAAATTAGTTTACTTACTTATAAGTTAGACTTTCCCCCTACTATATATATCTAGCTAGTTGTTTTAGTTATATAACTAGAACTAAAGATACTAGGCCTAGACCCTTATAGAAGGGCGTTTAATTAAACGAACCCTCCTATTACTATAAAAGACGGTGTAGTATATAATAATAAATATAAAATTGAATAACTAATTAATAGGCGTATTAGCGAGGGTAAAACCTAATATCTTATTAAGTAGGCTAGATATAGTAACTAGGATAATACCTAGTATAACTTAGAGGATCTAAGCGAGGCTAGTAATATAATAAAGGCTTATAAGGATAAGTATTAAGGACCTTAATAGTTAGTTAATATTACTTCTACTTTTACTTTTATAATACTAATAAGGATGTTAGTCTTATTTATTTTCAAGGTATATTAATATAGTCGCTAGCCTATTACTTATCTATAGAAGCCTTCTACGGATTACAAAAGTAGTCCTTAATAGAATCCTTAATAGGGAATTAATTAATCTATATAAACTAGATAGAGTACTTATTAGTTAACCTAGCTTAAAGATACCTTAAGAGGTACTATTATATTACACCTTATATACCTTAAGGGGACTAACTTAGAATCTATACTATTATATTCCTAGATAATTATTTACTTAAATAGATTTATATAGTCTCTTCTATTATAGCTATCTTTATATTAATTCTATTCTATCTCTTAATATAATAGAGTTCGCTTCCGCTAATAGAAAGCTTATATTAGTACCTTCCTTTTCTTAAGGTAAGCTTCTTTTAACTTATATTAACTAATTCTTTTATTAGTTTATAGTTATAATAATTTATATCCTTAATCTTCTTACTATAATAGAAAATACTTAATTTCAGACCCTAAGCTTATTACAGCTTATCGATTAGTCTAAAGTCCCTCGAATTCCCTTTCCTAGACTAGCGCTAATAGCGGTAAATATTAAAAGTCTAATATTTCTTTATATTCTACCTACGTACGTACTAACGCTCTATAATATTTTCTAATTAGAAGAAATTATATAACTTATCTTAACGTACTTAACACTTTAAAAATAATAAGAATTAGTATAGTAGTTTAAAAGATATATCGTTATAAATAGATTTACCTACTAAATTCCATGCGCTAACGGCTAGAATATGGATTATAAATAACAAAAATCCTAGCATTATTTACATTTTACCTATTCCATGATAACGCCTACTAACGTGTCTACTATCAGTCTAAATAGGGGGAAATATCCGTCTCATTTCCAGGTATGTAACGCTGTTAGAATAATCCATATCAGTCCATTAGTACATGCATATGATATGGCTAATGCTGTCGCATTCACAGGCCAAAAACCCTACTATTCACGTCACCTACTAACTTGTCTAATATCGGCCTGAATAGGGGGAAATATCCGTCTCATTACCAGGTAGGTAACGCTGTCAGAACAGTCTAAATCGGTGCATTGGTGCATTAGCTAATGCTGTCGCATTTACAGGCCAAAAACCGTACTATTCACGTCACCTACCAACGTGTCTGATATCGGTCTGAATAGGGGGAAATATCCGTCTCATTACCAGTTATGGAACGCTGTCAGAATGGGTGCATGCATATGATATAGCTAATGCTGTCGCATGCACAGGCCGCCTACCTACCAACGTGTCGCTATTCACCTCACCTACCAACGTGTCTGATATCGGTCTGAACAGGGGGAAATATCTGTCTTATTACCAGGTATGGAACGCTGTTAGAATAATCCATATCGGTCCATTGGTGCATGCATATGATATGGCTAATGCTGTCGCGGCCACCTACCAACGGGTCTGATATGCTCCCTACTATTCACTTCACCTACCAACGTGTCTGATATCGGTCTGAATAGGGGGAAATGTCCTTCTCATTATCAGGTATGGAACGCTATCAGAATGGGTGCATACATATGATATGGCTAATGCTGTCGCATGTACAGGCCGGCCACCTACCAACGTGTCTGATATGCTCCCCGCCATTCACGTCACCTACTAAACGCCAGGTAGTAGGGGTGATTTTCCGACGTAAAAATCTTGAGTTTTTACAGGTATTTTCTAGTTAATTATATTAGTATATAGAGATTATAATACTTCTTTATATAAAAGAGGAAGATTATACTTAATCTTATTTAAAAATTAGTCTATAAGTACTAGCTAGGACTAATACCTTAGTTAGATCTTAAGTCTTTAAACTTATTATATAAGTAAATACTATTAATATTAAATTATTCTTATTTATAATTAAGTCCTATTTTCTACTAAGAGTATTCGCGTATTTAGAGTTTCCTTAGAACCTTAGAACCCTTTAATACTAGTAAAAGAGAATATTACTCTATTATACTAACTTATAAGTAAGTATAATAAGGAAGTATTCTTACCTAGTATAATAGTATAAATTATAATACTCTCTTATAAAGAAGGCTTATTAGTTAGAAATTTATAAATAATCTTAGTCCTAAGTTTTATATTATACTCTAATATATAACCTGTAAAATACTAAGCCTAATAGATATATACTTTACCTTATACTTCTATAACTTTACTTACTAATATCCTTCTTAAATCTAATATACTTGCCGCTTTAATATCTTATTAAGATAATATAATATAGTTATTCCTTATTAATAAATAGCCTCTAGTCCCTCTATCTACCTATTCTCTTAGGATTATAGTTATTTCTCTAAAGGCTCCGCTCTAAAAGATCCTTAAGATTACTAAGATAAATACCCTAAAATAAACTCTACTTAGACGGCTTAATTAATTAAACCCCTAGAACTAGTTATAACTTTATAGAGAAAGGGCGGACCTAATTTATATCTACTATTATTTAATTAAAGTTAAACGGGTTTTTAATACTTATACTTAATCCTAGTACTAGGTCTATTTACTAACCCTTTAGTATCCTCCTAGACTACTACCCGTAAGCTGAAAGCGCTAGACTAAATTAGATAATATACTTATCGCCTTAGATATTAATAATTTAAGTAGGAAGATAGAGATATAAAGTATTAGTAGTATAATAATAGAATTAGAAATCTAGGTATATAATAGGTACTTTAATAGAGTTACTAATATAGAAGTAATAATAAGGTTAGATATTATACCTTTATATATTTCTTAACTATAGTTACTATAATTACTACAAGCTCTTCCTAAGCTTTATTAACTACTCTTTAAGAAAGAAGAGGCTACTACTATTATTCTTATCCCCTTAACTATTATCTAGAGCTTAAATTATATTAGTTAGACTATCCTAATTAATATACTCTATTTTATTACCGTCTACTACCGTAACTCTTATATTATATTAAAATCCGTCGTACTTAATCTAGTTAAATTATAGAGTAAGAATTACACCTTAATAGATATACTATATAATATTCTAGTAGAATAATATATACCTAAACCTTTTTACTAATTTTAGGTAGGTTAGTAAATACCTTTAATAGCCTTAAAAGGTTATAGTTAAACTCTAATATAATAGAAAAGGAGGAATTATTATTATCTTATAATATCTTATTAAAGGAATTCTTAAGAGGTCTTATAGAAAACTTAATAGTATTTAAACTTATACCTATTATAATCATATACTACCCCTTATAATATGTATTAAACTTAGTAATATAAAGGTTATAGCTTTAAGTATAACTACCTAATTTTAGATTATATTAAATAGATAATAGAGCGCTAATAGAAATACCCCTAATTAGATAAACTTACTTTAAAAGGCTCTTACACTCGATTTAACTAGTCTTAAGATAGCGTATATAAATATAAATATCTCTAATAGTATCTTTAAAGTAAGTAAAGAGGAGTTTACTACTTAAGTATATATAGTCTTATTTCTAAGTTTATTAGATATTAGAACGGCTATAATTTAAGTAGAGATCTAGCTAATATAATTAGAAGGGGACTTAATTACCGCTAGTAATAGAAGATCTCTAGATACCCTTTTATATTTAATAAGAATATTATAACCTGCGGATTTAATAGTTATTCTTCTTAGTATATTAGATAGGAGGAGTTATAAAGGATATTAAAGAAGTTTTAAGGCTTAATATAACCCTTATATAGCGGATTAAGAGTAGATTAATAAGTAAGAAGCTAGAGAGGCTAGATAGTAGAAAGATAACGTATACTATTTTAATTAATATAATAGTAAGATCCTTACTTACGAATAAGATTAATATTTCTAGGGTTAAAAATCCTAGTTAGTACTTTTTTAAGAATAAAAGATATTTTAATCTTATATATAAAGCATGCCTAAGAAACGTATAGTATCTATTAATGAATAATATATTAATACCTTATAATATAGCTATATTAGAATTTAGGAAGAGAAGAAAGTAAGAAAACCTTAAGCTCCTTATCTTATAGTAAAGAGTAGAGGCGTAAAGTTTATCCTTTTAGAATTAATCCCTCTAGAATAATACTCCTTCTAGATACTACTTTTAATAATCCTTAATAGCTAACGTATTAGAATATAAAGTAACCTCTTATAATTATTATTAAAGGAGTTTATATTCCTTTATAAGGTTTCCTACTATTAAGTTAATACTTATAAATTCTATACTAAGACCTACCTTAAGTAAGTATTTATATATAGTTGGATTTTTTATAATAGGGGTAGATTCTATTCTACTCTTACTTAACTATCTTTATTATATCTAAATATTATAGAGAAGTATAATAGATACTATACTATATACCTTTTTAAGTTATTCCGCCTTATATTAAATCTTATTAAGAAGATTAGGAATCTTATAAAAAGCTTATAATTACTTAATATATTTCTTACTATATACCTCTAGCTTTATAGTCGTAGTATTTATTATAGGGATTTTAACGCCTAGGGCCTTTATATATTTTATGTATAATTATATAATACTTTATATAATATCTATAATTATTATAATCTCTAATAGATAGGTTATAATTATATTATTATTCCTACGATCCTTAAAGAGCTTATATAAAAGGTAAAGTTTAGTATTTAATAGATTAATCTCTTTAATAGCTTAATTTAATAACTTAGACTAGGCTTTAATATTAAGACCTAGATTAAGAATAATATTTAACGTGGAAATAATATCTAAAGCTAATATAGTAATAGAAGCTAGAGAATTATATCCTAGTTCTACTTATACAAGTTAATAAGGCTTCCTAGCTATAAAACCAGCGTAATTTTACCTCTATTACTAGTATAAGACTATCTTTTTAGTTCTAATAACTACTTGTAATAACCTATTAGTAATTACTTACTAACTTCTAAGGCCGGAATTATTTTATCTTATACCTATGCTAGAAACCGCGTATTTTAAAATAATAAGCTTTATATCCTCTATAAAAATCAATGATTTTAAATTATAATACCTCTAGCCTTAAGTTAAAACAGCCTATTAATTAATATTAAAAAAACGTGAATATAATAAACTAATTAAATCTCTCGTACTAATAAGGTATAGCTAAGAATATTAATAATTAAATATAATTAAATATACGTCGTAATTTAATTACTTTTTAACTAAGACTTATATCTAATTTATAAATTTAAATTTCAGAATATAAGGCTAAAATTCAATGAAATAGTAATACCCTAGGATATATATATAATTATATAATATTAGTAGCTAGAAGTAATAATACTACTATTTCCCTAGTTTTAAGTATAAACCCCCTGCGGGGAATTAGCCTTAGCCGCTAAAATTCGCGTTAAGCAGGGGGTCTATATATAGAGGTAAGCGTAATTTAGCGTTTTACTCTAGAGGTTATTAGAACCATGGAAATATTCCGCGTACGTAAGATATAGGAATAGGCCGTAGTTATACTAATACCTAGAATACTAGATAATAATAGATTATCCTAGTGAAATAATAGTAGGAACTATTTCCTAGATAATAGTTATAGGAACGGCGTTTAGGATATTTAGGATTCCTAGGATATAAATACCCTAGACTACCTAACTAGATCTCTAAAACAATACTTATATAACTAGGTAGACTTCCTAGGTAGACGGGACCTCTTCTCGTATTTAATAATAATCTTAATCTTACCTAAAGCTCTAAGAAGTTATAACTAGTAATTAATAACTACCCTACTTCCTCTACTCTACTCTACGAGAACTAACTACTATATTAAACTTAACTTGTTTAGGCTTAAGGTTGTAATAGACTCTATTTACAGATTTAGTAAACTTTTATTACTTTTAAATAATAAACCGAATAAAGTGTACTACTCTATAAAGAACTTGATAGTTATTAGCCTTTTACTATACAGGCTTATATATTTTATACTTTGAAATCTTAAAGTTAACGCTACTCTACCTATTAGCTTGTAAGTAGTTATATATTCCTTTAACGGATTTTCTACTTTTAGTATTTTCTTACCTATCTCTTATTAGAAACTTTAAGAATACTATATTTAAATATAGTATTTTAAGCCCTAATTATCTAAGGTAGATATTTTAAAACCTTATTAATTTATATAGATATATTATTTAGACTTTATCTTTACTATAACTACTAGAAAGGGGCTGTCTAATATAAGGATTATATTTAGAATTAGATTAATATAAGATTGGCTTGATAATATAGAATAGGTGAAAAAAACTACCTTGGCTCTTACTTATTAAGGCGTCTTATAATCTCTTTAGCTACTTATAGAATCTTATAAGAAGTAGTAAAGTCTAAATAGTAGAAAAGTATAAAGGGTAGCTTAAGCTAGGATAGAGGAGATCGATTTTAGGCTCCTACCTGCTACGCCCCTGTACTACCTTATAGTATTCCCCCGTACTCCCTTAATACTCCCCCCGTACTCCCTTATACTCGCTTACTACTCCCTTACTACGCCCCCTTACTCCCTTAGTACTCCCTCTAAAGCGGCCCTACTCCCTTTCCCGACCTAAAATAGTAATTCCTAATCCTAAGTTCGGGGTATATATAATATATATATAACTAAAAGGTACTATAAAATGGGAAATCGGTAGCGTAGTAGTAATATTAGGGGGATGGTATATAAATGCAGCCAGGTAAGATCTTAATCTGGAGGTCGTATATCTAACCTCAAGTACTGCTCCTGTAATCGCAATTGCCGCCTCGCCCTCGATGCGTTAATGGACTTTTATATTATAATTAGCTTTGTTCCGTGCGGAGATAGGGGCAAAAATTTATGGGGGAGGATATATCAGGTATCCTTTTTGGTGCGATGCGAGATCTTGCTGATGACTCGTTGCGTAAGTATTTTCTCAACAAGGAAAGCATTTTTGTAAATATCGCAGTGGCGTTGACAACTCTCACACACTCATTTGTTCAAGGAGCAATAATGTCGCTGGGTGAGTCAATTTCCTCATGACCCTCGACCTTGACTTCGGGCGTATCAGCTTTACTTGACGTAGTACCTACAAGAGCCATTCTTGGTCTTCATCCACACAGTCACCGCTTTTGTCATGCGAAACGCCACCGCAATGGACCTTGCTTTGATCCTTGTGGACCACAGAGCAGGTCGTCGACTAGAGGGACTGGCGGGCACAACATTACCAGATCTCTGTCCAAATCCAACACCCATTGAGAACATATCAATATCTCTTGGAAAAAATCGATTCTGAAATCATTCGAAGGGCGATGTATCAGCCAGGCACATTACAAGGTCTGCCATTCGAGTATGTCATCACCTGATGTCTCGTTCAGTCAGTTCTTGTAAGAAAAACATTTTACATTAGCTATTCCCTGAGGTTTCTTTGACACCAGCAAGGAATGAATGACTGCTCACCTTGTCCACCGACTTTCTGCAAGATATGCTAGAAAATCGCAATGATGCCGCCGACGATTCGAACGGCTTCTGAAGCTCATACCGGATCTCTTCCCCTCAAGGGACTGAGAGTTCTCGTAGTAAGTAATATGGTAGCATTAGCTAATATCTTATGATCGGTGCTTCTAGTGTCTTGACAGAAACTGTAAGTCTGCCTTATAACGTCGGATTAGTTCAGTTGTTTTCTCAGTCGGTGATCAAGACTTGTCGTGCATATCTTGGTATCCTTGCATTTTCAGCGATAGTAACTAGCCCCAGAAATTGCTCAGGTAATCCCTGCTACCACCAACTCAACCTACGCGGATGTGTAGTGTCGAGTCTAGTCTGGCCTTCTTTGTCGATGGTAAGGAATGGTTAAAGATTAGCGCATATCTAATGAAAAGCGAGCGCCCAAAAGTCTTACTGTCAGTTGCTGTTCAAAGCAAGAATGATATAGCTAAAACGCTCATCACGGTACACATACTTTGCATATATGCCATATATAGTCGAATTTTTCTGGTACAAATGAGTACGACCGAAGGTTCTGTTAGTGCTTATTAAATTTCTCATAGAATCCGAGGTCGGGACGATGTCCAGAAGGTTTCAGGGCCCAAATCAGGACAGCCATATCTTGGAGATTCATCATTGCGAAGCGGCCTGAAGTCGGAATTTTTGCAGGCGGTAGCTGTTCCGCATATGAAGCCTTTAAGAGAGGTAGGAGGTTCATGAAAGCTTTCGAGTTAAGTCTAAATCTAAATGGTTCGCAGGGATCAATAAAATATCCTATATCATGGCAAGGCATCCGTTTCAGGGGGCAAGGCCAAGACCTGGATGCCATAATCGCCAACATATGGGTTAAGGTCAATGGCCCTGCGATGGGGATGTTAGGTGCCCTTAGATGGATATCGGAGTATAGGATCCCAGCCCACATTGTAGAAGCTAATTATCCATTATTCGGTCATGCTTTGTGGTATTGTGAGGTATACTCGAGATCATATCGTGGGTATCGTAGGGCGATCATTGCATAATTCATCATTCTTCCGCCCCAAGCCATACTCGTCACTTACCCCTTACCTTCTGAGTATCCAAAGCCGTGCATACTATTCACCTCAAACATGAAATGGCGAAGCCTCCTAGGCCTCGAAACACAATATATCAAGCTCAAACGAATGACATCATGCCAATACCATTTCATCACCGGAATGCAAGCGTTCCGTGGAAGGGATTCGTAGGATACCCAACGCTTGAGCTGTCTGGGCCACGGAGAGGTCGAGGATATAGCCGCCGCGAGATCAGACCATCAACCTTTTGCCTGCTCCCCTCCTCTGGCACGAAAAAACTCCACCTTCACACCCTCCCATCCATTCTTGCGCCATAAGTACTCTGCTTCCTTCTTTTTCAATGCATAGTCGTGGTAAAGGTCTCCGAATTCTTGTACGACAAGCCAGCGCGGAAAGGAAGGGTCGTGTTGTCTAAAGCAGCTGATCCGTAGGTATTCATCGAGCGATGTCATGAAGGCGTACTGCCGGTACATTTGGATGAAGTCCTCGTCTGATTTTGTTGAGGGAATTTGATAGATCAGGAGTCTGGTGGCTAGCGACAATGATACTGGGAAATGGGGGAAAGATAAGTTGACGTGGTATGGGAAGCAAGGAAGGATAGGGGTAAGGCAGTGAACATACGGGGTGTCGCAAGGAACGTTTCATGGGCTTCGGAATACGTGGGCGCCGGGTTGTCGTTTGGTATGTCTATGCTTTCGTAGAGTCTTAGAACTGCGCCTTTGGCGCATTCATCCTGGTCTGCCTTGATCCAGGCATTGACCGCGTCATCAGTGAAAAAGTCCATTTCGTGATCATAGTACGGGTCATAATCTGGCAAGTTCTTCAGATCTAATCCATCAAAGTCGAAATCATACCCGTCGTTGATAATCTCTGACTCATCATCTGGAGGGTCAGGTAGACCGGAAGGCATAAGGACTGGTTGCAGCTCAGGTGGTAGATCTGGGCCATCAGGGGTCTCTTCTACCGGAGGCTCATGATATGCTTCCGCTTCGAGTTCAGCATCGATCGAGTCTCTCGATTGGGGTGGCAACGGGTGCAGCTGGGCGGCCTGAGTTCTCGTTTTTGCGAGGTCGTCGAAGAGTGATAGAGCAAGGCCACGTGGCGCGGTTTGCGAGCGGTAGTAGATAATATCGTACAGTTGAAGTTGTCGAGTGGTCTCTCTCATCACTTTCTTCACCGCCAAGCTTGCCGGTGCATTAGGATGCAAATCGAGCGGCCTCGACGATACATACAAGAGGCCAGTTACCGTATTACGAGACCTCTGGGAATGGGAATGAGAACTGCCAACTTGGAGACGAAAAGGGAGATGAAAGTTGGAGGGATGGGGGGGCACGCCGGCACAGTGACGCAGTAATTTCATTGATTGTACAGGACAGGCAGCATTCCACATAGGTCTAAAAGCAATGAAATATTTTCAGATCCAGGCAGAAACAGAGGCGCAGGTATAATATCATTTAATAACATTGACAACGAAGATCTCCGCTGTGGCGGGCTCAATCCCTCGGACGTGCGATTGGCTACAATATGGCCGCCAAGTCCCTTCGGGCTAGTCAAGCTAACTCTCCCAAATTAGTTAGCGCGACAGGGACATTTTTGGAGAGGACATACTACCTATGATCTCTGTCACGCTAACAAGTAACCTGCCGGACACACCACCGTGCCACAGTAAGCAAGCGGGTTTCAAAATAATACGGACACATTTCCCTCCCAAAGTGTCCGAATTTCTGAAACCCGGTAAGGTACCTACTACGTTGCAGGGGGTTTGAATGTAACTTTTATATACACACTAATCTAGCCAGATGTATGTTTCATGTAGACTGTGATGATCTAAATAGGAAAATTACAGGAGTGGGCTATATGGGTGGAGAAGCTTCCAGAAATATCGATCGTAATTTTGCTAGCGTCTGCCAAGACGGGACATTTACTATGTACTACTAGTAATTTAGTGGAGACCATAGTAGTCAGTACAGCTAGCCCAAAGCGGCTTAGCCATAAAGATCAGCCTCACGTTTGAGACTGCAATAAACATCAAATGGTTGGGGGAATATATAGGTTCGGGGCGCTGGGTCAATGGTCTCAATCCTGCAGATCTATGTACGAGATTGATGTAACTCAACGGAAGATTCCGCGGAAATGTCTGTCCACTACCAACACCAAGCCTAGTATATGCCAGACCTTCGAAACGTATCAATAACATTGCGCGCCGTTCAGTCAGGGTTTCAACGAACTCAGCATCATGAACATGGGCCCAAAAGCGCAGAAGATGGGGAGGATCGATAACTTGCGCACGCCTGCGCCTCAGACTGGGGCGTCATGCTGCAGGTATACCAGTACAAGGGAGTGCAAATTTGTGTTGTAGGCAAAGGGATTATCATCGTCAGAGTGTTTTTGCTGTCTTCTGATATTGTCGTGCCACTGTAGGAGCTGCCAAGGAGCAAGAAGAAAGGGGGCAAAGGCCCCTGCATGTATTAATTCATGCGCGATTTAATATGCCCCTTATCATCGCGGTGCCACTTCAGCAGCTATATCTGGCCCAGGACATGAGACGGTTCGGCTGACGTACATAATCTATTCTTCACAGACAAATGACGAGTTATTCATCCCAATCAAGCAAAGATTCCCAGGAGTCTAAGAACAGGTCGGTGTTTCGTGTGCAGCCTGAACCCCAAACTACTTTAAGATCTTTGGGAAACGATCTATTCCAGGAAATACAATGGTCTGCAGACTCATGACGGGATTCACACGAAGCCAACGAAGCTCTAGGTCTATTCCAAAGGCCGGACTATGTTTCATAACGTTTGTACCTGCCTGCTCTGGATTGCGAGGGTCATGCACAAGCTCGGCGATGCAAAGGAGCAAATAAAAGGATTCTGCAGCATGTATAGGCTTATGTCTATGCTGAGCAGAAGGAACGCTAGTTGATCTTGGTCTTCACTGCCTTCTTCAAAGGTCTCGACACGAGATGTTATTGGTGTTCATTTAGGATCGAATGACCAAGGATCTATAGGAATATTAAGGCTACTAATACGATTCGAAAGGTCTCAAGAATCTGATCACGGCTATATTGATTCACCAGGACATGTTTCGTCCACAGTTGTTGGCATTGGCAGTGCCCACTCCCATGTGGCGAAATCGAAGCACCTGAGGACAGCAGGAGTAGCACTGCCGTCATCTTCTCGAGGTGAATATGTATAAGTATGGATCGGAATCGCTCATTACATCCATCATAAAATCAGAGACTTCGTCTGCGACGAAAGATAGCCCCTTGAACCCTGGATCAGAATCGCTCAACTCATCCATGATACGACTTTGCCTGTGACGAACAACAATCCCTTAAGCCCCTGATCAGAATCGCTCAATTTATCCATCATAAGACCTTGTCTGCGACGAAGAACTACCCCTCGGATCCTGAACAACTTCATCGATAACAATAAAATTTTAATAAAGGTTTCAGCAAGTATATATATATCATTTGACTAAACATGCATATACTTTGGCGAGCATTTCCCGTCCTCGCACTACTGAGCCTTCCACATATGGTTCACCCAACGCCAACCCCGGAGGGCAACACCTTGGCCATTCGCGGAGATCCCGACCTACCAAAAGAATTACAGCCAGTATTGAAGGACGACCATCTACCGGATGGAGATCCTAAGGATGCAATCCAAGATACCGACTTCGATATCACCCTCGATGAATTGAAAGATTGTGAAGACTTTGATCCCGATGGAGGCGATTCTGGGTCCAAATCACGCCTTCGTAAACGGAAAAGCCGCTCAGGCACTGTTAGAGCACTTCGGAATGTATATTATAAAGGTACGGTTCCGTCATCCTCCCTTTTCCCTAATCTTTGATGGGGCCATTGCTCACATCCTGTGTCGAGGTAAGAGATATAAAGAGGCTTTTATAGCGTCACCGGATAAGCGCTTTATCTTTCTCAAGTCGAAAGGCGCTAGAAGCAAGAAGAATCCTGTGGGAACGTATGAGACCTCCAAAGAAATTCCAAAGAATTCCAAAAAGGAGTGGTATCTACAATGGCAGCCTGATCATGTCTGCGACTTGGGAATCTTTACGCAACTTGGCCGTTTGGACACGCCTAAAGGGATCAAAGAAGCAGCATGGACAACGGCACAAGATGGTATATTTGGAGAGACGCCATCAGTATGTCTCAAGCTTTCAAATAATAGCAAGGGTAACGCTAATGCCGAGATTTCGATAGAACGGCGGGAACCCGAGCGCAAACGACAACACCAAGATTCTAGGCCAATTGCTGAGTAAGTTACTACTGTTATCCTCCAAAGCCTCTACTCAATCTTCTTCACAGACAGTCCCCAAAATATTCGAGGAATGTCGGCTGAGATGAACGCGGCGAAGAGCAAATTGATGAGGTGGGTCTACTCTTCCAGCACTGTAAGTAAAATGCGTCCCACAAGGTATACTACCAATTTGACGCGTTGAGCTAGGATACACCGGATTTTTACAAGAAAGTCCACCGCAGCACTGCTTGGGGAGTGTATAGGCACCTGGTCAGAACCAAGGATCAGTTCGACGATACCATGAAGAAAGCATCCACAGTGATCAAGGACTTTATAAAAGACGACGACGAAAGCGCAAAGGCCATCGAGAAATACTTCAATGAAGAAGGGTCGAAATTTCCGAAAAAGGCCATCGACCAACTGGCAACGGCCTTCAAGGATCCCCCACCCGAAGACTCAAAGAAGAGCATCTTCAAGGTCGACGACTGCTCCAACACCGCCGATTCCCCCGATGATCCCGACGCCAAGACCAACAACGCCCCCAATCCTACACCAGTTGCCGCCACTCCCACACCAGTCGCCCCCACCCCTACACCAGTGACCGACAGCTGCGATGTCTCGTACAAAGTGGCCTTCGACACCTACGAGATCCGCGGCAAGAACTTCGATGAAGCCAAACTGGGCAAGGACGGGTCCGGACTCAAGAAACAGCTCGGAGGCTGTGCCCTTATCACGTTTCATTTCGAACAGACGCCCAATGATCCCAGATTCACATGGTATGCTAGCGGGCGGACCGGCGCTACACAAAAGAAATGTATCGGTCATGCACTTGAGAGTGCTGGCGGCGTTGACGTAGGCAACTGCCATGGTGCTGGCTGAGACGACGGTGCTGAGTACGACTGGTGGCTCCATGGCGAATCTCGGATCACGTCGGCTTTTTGCAAGTCTGGTCGCTACCTCGGTGTTGCTGGGTCTTGTGAGGGCGCTGGCATTATACGATAGGGATAAGTGTCGCGGTGTACTGGCTACGCCTCGGTCGTGCTATACCTGTTATATTTGTCTTGCTTGATTTGTCCAATTTCATCTGTCTTTATCAATCATCTTGTTTTGGATTTCGTTGGAAAGCATGGTGCTGGCAGCCTGTGTAAGATGGCGATGAGTGTCGCGGTGTACTGGCTGCGCCTCGGGTGTGCTATCCCTGTCTTGTTTGACTTTGTCCTGTATTACCTGTCTTGGATTAAACTGGCTTTATCATCGTCTTGTTTTGGTTATCATTGCAAGAGAACGGCTGCTGGCAGCCTATCATGAGCAGGACTGTAAGATAGTGGCATTAAATCCGCGTCAATATAAATCTTGACACTCAAACTCACCAGTTCCTATGCCATAATTTGAGTCCATTCGTGAAATCTAGCATCACCATCACTATCAATCTGCCCCAACAGTTGAAATGCACATATCAATTTCCGAAGCACTCTAACAATCTCATCTCAGTCATAGATGAAAACACGTCTGAATATGGTATGGTGTTGTAAGATCATAGACAAGAGGGGGCAATTGTCGAACAGTATCCCTACGATACAAGAGTGAGGATATAGTAATGTACAATCCTAATCAGAAATCCAAAAATCACATACTCACCCCATAAGCCGCAGACGTAATCCGCCCACTTTACCACGTCGCTATCACCACCTAATACACCCCAAACACATGTCAGCTAATGCAGCCCTTCTACAATAACAGTAAATATCCCTCAGCCAACAGAGATCCCTAATCCCATCCCATCCCCTTCCCTTTCACATCCTCCGCCCTATACCCTCAAATCACTCCGAAACATCCCACACATCACCAACAGACCTACAAATCCTACATCCCTACACCCTTATTCCTCATACAAACCTCCTCAATCCATAAAACCAATTCCCAACATCCAACTCTAAAACCGCCATCTCAACTCCAGGCCCCAACCCTCTCGCTTGGGAAACTCAGTATCTATGTATTCAACAAATTACCCATCTGCACGACAGCGAAGTAAATTAGCATCGCTATCAAGTGTACACAGGTGCATAAATATTTCCTTTAACTTTCAAAAACCCAAGCCCGCAGAGAATTATCTTACTTACTATACTATACACAGCTTCAGGCGAAGTATAGATCAGAGTACCTTACCTATTCCTACTCTAAAACCAAGAAAACCCCATCGTCTATTAACAAAAACAAATCCTGATTCCATACAGAATAATCATCTACCCACCATCCCATAAATTATCTTCCCACACCAAGCCCTCCATCTACCTATCCTTCCATCCTCCCAAGTCACCAAACCCCTTCCACACCTAACACACCTCATCTCCCATCCTTCCCCTCCCAACTTTCCACCCATTCTACACCACCAAACCATGAAAAAAAGCTCATCCCCAATCCACTATTCCGACACCCAATCACAAAAACCCACATCCTCCCCCTTCCATCCATCCACACATCCACACACCCACACCCACACTCATACACCAAGATACCCATCCCCCCATCCTACCCATCCTCCCATCCTCCCCATCCAACACCCCCCCCTTCAACAGAAACCCCAAAACCACAACACCCAGAAAACCCCGC
>JAABUV010001429.1_pt1 | contig 34667 bp, 29 predicted proteins | sample 5559971 | NCBI WGS metagenome assembly JAABUV01 (sample SAMN10711881, study PRJNA513362) | rock metagenome | isolation source: Antarctica rocks | place: Antarctica: Victoria Land, Knobhead nord | collected 2015-12-19
TATCTCGATTTTTTCCTCGAACGTCGTTGTCATATGATTGATGTCGCTTCGCTTCAGTGACGAAAACTGAGAAAGCTTTTTAGATAGCTGACTTTCGATTCTAGCTCATTTTGCAAAGCGTCATATCAATTTGAGTGCTTCGCTCAGCTCATGCATTTGTGTTCTGAAGTGTGCGCGTTTCGTTTGTCGAATGATCTTGTTTTTATGATCGTTGTGCTTCAGATATTCATTTCACGCTTCTAATGTGCCTTGCGTTTTTCATATGATTCGCAGTCGTCTTGATTTCATTACTACTTCGAAGCAGCTTTGATTTCAAAAGTCTCTTGCTCGATTTGACGACTTTGTCAAGAAGATAGATTTCTCGATGATCTTCTGTAACACTCTGATAATCTTGCACACTCTGTCATTCATCATAGTCTTGTCGTCTAGAGCGCGTTTCAAAGGTAGATGTATTCGCAGATAAGCACTTAATGCTTCTGTATTCATTTTCTTTCAAAGTTGTCAAGTCAAGAGTTGCACTGAGATTGTTTGTAGACATAGCTCTGTGATGATCGAAAGATGATTCGACCTCTGATGCAGATTGATTCGTATCTTGCACTTGCGTGTCATAAACTGTATTTTCTCGCTGCTAAAGACTAGATCAATCGTCGTAAATTGATTGTGAGCTTCGCGAGTAATAGTGCCTGGTTTCAGTAATAATTTCAGCCTTGCGTTTGTAATGACGTTTAGTAGAGTATCAGTCGTCGTATGACGAGTGAAGCATCTTCGCTCTTCTCAGTGAGAATGATGTAGATTGAAATCTTCTACGATCAGTTGTTCGCAGTCATTCTTGAGTAGTTCATTCAAACGAGAAATGATTGAAGATCTCTCTGTGAATGTAATAAACAGTGAGCATGAGTTGTAAACGTTTAGAAGTCTTAGCGTCTGCGTTTTGTCATCTGTGTTGCGAGTTAATATTCTGATTGAGCAAATGTCTGACTCAGCTGTTTCTACTATTCATTGATCGAGTCTTAAATGTTTGTTAACGTATATGCATGTTCTTGATTGAGATGACGAGTTTTTCACTAGGTGAAAGAAGTTGTGTGCTGCGCTAAATGACTGCGAGTCGTTGTTGTTGCGATCTTGCTTCTGTATAGCTACTATGTCGAATTCGTGAACTTCTCTGTCAATTAGAAATGATTCTTGAATTCTTAATGATTTTCTGATGTTGTACTGTAGAATTCGTAGAAAAGACTGTTTCGTCATAGAGTTATTCGTAGCTGTTGTTGACTCTGCGATAAGAAGACTCTTTGTATGCTTTCAATCATCGACAATCTTTCTTGCTTTCTGATTGAACGTTTCTGAATCTGCTCAGATGTCGTCTTGTCTGAGTCACTACTCACGCAAGAGAAAAGATCGACTCGTCTCTTCTTGATCTCTACTATCTGTCAAGCTGATTCGTCAGCGATTCGACTGCGTGTTTTCAGCATGACTGTTGCTGAGCTCGAGAGATTCGTTGAATCGAAAGAATTCGTTGAACCTGAAGAGTTCGTTGAATCTAAAGAGTTCAGAAACAGCGAGAAGAATGTGCGATTGTATTTAGATGTCTCAGAGTATCTGAACGATCTATTTCTATAAATTTCGAACGCTTGTTTCATCTGCTGTCGTCACTTGAAGCAGATGCATCTTCAGAGTTCGTGATTTTCGTTGCAGTTGACGCAACGTCTTTTATTCAAAGGCATCACACACTTCTCTATGTGATGCTTGCCTGCGCATTTTTCGCAGCGCTGATTCTTTCTGCAGATCTTAGTCATGTGATCAAATTCGTGACATCTGAAGCACTGTGTGATGTGACAGTTCTTTTCGAATAGCTCGCATGCACATTCTTGATACGAGTTCAGCATGCTCACGTTCATTAGTCGATTCGTCATCGCTTCGATCGCGATCTCTACGATGAGCAACGAATGAGTCTTTTCGCTATCTGCTACCTTCTTGAGTCAGGCTATTCTTAGAACTTTCAGATCTTCATGAAGCCTCGCGTTATCTTTTATCAGTCTTTCAATGATCTTTTCTTGATTGCTCATGTCTATTGTAGTGCGTACTTCATGTGTCAGCACTGCGAAGATTCGACGTGCTATGCGTGCCGAACTCGCGATTTCTTTTGCTCACGTCTGAGTCTTTTTCAGATTTGCTCGAGCATCTGAGCTAACTGCGTGAAGGGAAATGTCATCACTGCTCAGCTTGCGAAGTGACACGATTAGATCTCTTTGATCTGTCGACACGTCTGCGATTCTCTGTAGAATCTGTTCGATCGACTTCTTCTGTATCTCTTCTATTTCTCTTCTGTTCATTATCTTAATCATGACTTTTCGTCTCTTGCGAAGCGACGACGAGTCGTCTCTGAGACGTTGCTCTCTCGTCGCTATTCCTTCTCTTGTCACGTTCGCTCATGACGTGATTTTCGTTGAAAGACGCGTGTTTTTCTGTGTATGCAACTGCTTGTTAAGCAGTTGAACTGATGTTTTCAGTTTCTGTACATTCTTCGCGATGAACGCGTTCTGATTCGCGTGATGTTTTTCTTCTGAGTCGAGTCGAAAACGTTGAATCAGCTTCAATGCTACCTCTTTTCACGAATGATCTTTGCTCTTCTCTTTCTCTAACGTTGATATCTTTATTAGTAGATCAATAATGTTAGCAACGTTCTCTTCGTCGTCACGTGAGCGTTTCGACCTTGCATCTCTGTTTTCTTGCGACGAATCAACGTCGCTCGCAATCGTCTTCGAATCAGCACTGCTGCGATTCGTGTGATTCATCGTCGTTCAATCGTCTTCTAGATTCACTCTGCCTTGTTTGTAGTGCTCTTTTTCAAAATTTGTGATGCGTGCGTTGTGATTGTTTTTGATGTTTTATTGTTGAAGATTCAAACATTGAAATCTGTTGTTTTAAAAGTAAGCAGTCAATCAGCATTTTACAAATTTGAGTCAAGTGAAATCTGTAAAATGAAATGAAAGAACTTGAACTTAATTGTTACATCAATGATCATCTTGAAGAGACTCATGAATCAAAAATCAGTGAATAAATTTATTGAATCTGCTCTCATAACAAAGCAAAGCACTTAAGTTGATCTCGATGAACTTTGACTTTTTCAGTCAATTAAAGCAAAGAAAATCATCAATATTATCTTGATTGAAGTCACTGTGTATTGAACTTTAGTCAAGAATAAGAAGATTAAGATTTTTTCATTAATCATTAATAAAATCAATAAAGCGCTTAGCTCAGTTAAAGATTTCACAGAACTGAATGAAATGATATCAATTATGTCATTAAATGAACTGAAGAAGAAGCTTTCAATTGTTTATCACGACTTTCTGAATATTTTTAATAGAAAAAAAACAATACATTTGTCTTCACATCAATCATACAATTACAAGATTAAAATTAGAAAATGAAAGTAAACTGATCATCAAGATTAAGTTGCTCATATTTTCAATTCAATACAACTTGACTCGATTGAAAATTGAGTCAATTCAACTCAATTCATCAAGAACTTAAGCTTGACATCAAGAGAGTTAAATATAGAAAATTTTCCGGTTTTTGACTTTTGCATTATCTTTTTGCATTATCTTTTGATAAAGAGTCATGAAAAGAAACATGAAGATCATTTGATAGAAAGTTATAAAGAAAAACATGAAGATCATTTGATAGAAAGTCATGACGAGAAACATGAAGAAGAACATGAAGAGAAACATGAAGAAAAATATAAAGAGAAACATGAAGATCATTTGACTTTAGTAGAGAGTCATGATGAGAAAACATGATAGAAAGTCATAAAGAGAATTATGAAGACTGTTTGATCAAGCTATTTACATTTATTTAATATTTTGTTGAGTTGAGTTGAATTTTCGAATCGAGTTATCGAGTCAAGCTTCTCAACTCGATCTGAGTTTTCAAGTTCAACTTCTCAATTCAACTTGATACTTTTTCAAAAAAAATTCAACTCGACTCAACATGATCAGTCTAGATGAGAGTTAATTTTCTAGAAGTTGATTATATTCTATGTTAAGTCACAAGCTGCAGAAAATGAAAGAGTATTTAGAAAAGAATTTAAAGAAGAAGTTCATCACACTCAGCAAAGCTTTTTTTGCTTCGTCAATACTATTTGTCAAAAAGAAAGATGATAGTTTTCACTTTTGCATGAACTATTGAAAACTGAATGCTCTGATTAAAAGAAATCGTTATTCAATATTCTTGATAAACGAAGTACTAGCTTGAATTTAAGGCAGTAATTATCTGACTCAACTTAACATTATTGCTGCGTTTAATAAACTGCATATGAGTTCAGAAAGCGAGAATTTAACTACTTTTGTTACTTTCTTTAATGTTTACAAGTATAAAGTAATGCTCTTTAAATTAATCAATAAACTTACGTTCTTTCAGCATTATATCAATGATGTATTGTTTGACTGTCTGCACAAATTCTGTCAAGCATATTTGAATGATATTCTCATTTACAGCAAGATTCTGAAAGAACATAAAACTTATGTGAAAGAAGTGTTAAACAAGCTTCATGAAGCTGATCTACAGATAAATATTAACAAGTGCAAATTTAAGATTCAGAAAATCTCGTTTCTTAAACTATTAATATTCATTAATGATTTGTGAATGAACTCTTGAAAAGTAGATATGATTCGAAGCTGAAAAGTGCTGCAATCGTTGATTCGTATGCAGATCTTCATTGACTTCTGCAATTTCTATCGATGATTCATAAAGAACTTCTCAAAGATTGTTCAATTCATAATAAAGCTGACTTGAAAAAATCATCTTTTTAAATAAACAAAGATTTGTCAGATGATCTTTGAAGAACTAAAGTAATAAATGATGACAGCTTTCGTTCTGAAGCATTTTAACTTAATCAGAAAATTTATTCTGAAAATAAACTTCTTGAACTATGTAAACAATGAAGTATTGTTTCAATATGATGATGAAAACATTCTACATTTAATGATCTTCTATAACAAGAACATGATTTTCGTAGAATGCAACTATGAAATCTATGACAAAGAACTGTTGATTATTATTCGCTGTTTAAAACATTGATGTCTTGAATTGAAATGTATGAATATTTTAATCAAGATCTTCATCAATCATTTAAATTTAAAGTACTTCATGATCATTAAAGAATTGATTCAACGACAAGCTAAATGAGCTGAGAAGTTAGCTGAATATAACTTCAAGATTATATATCAGTTGAGAAAACAGAATCTGAAAGTCAACGTGCTAATCAGAATGTTAAACGTTAAGTCAGTTGAAGCAAATAATGATTGAAAGCTATATTAGCATTAAATACTATTATCAGAAGACAAATTCAAGCTGCAGTCAATAAAAGTTCATTAAGAAAATTATGAGAAAGCTGATCAAGATCTGACTTAAATCTTACTTAAATCTGACTCAGATTCAAAACAAGAATCGAATGCTAACAAAGATTTGATTAAAGAAATGATTTCTATTCAGAATTAAATTATAGTTGAAAATCAAATGAATTAACTGTGCTTTGATATTCAAATAATCATGAAACAGAATAGAAAAACTTGTCAAAATATTAATTTACACAATTGCAAAGTACTTGATGAAGTACTCTGAAAAGATGATAGATTATGAGTTTCTTCGTCAATGATCACTCAATTAATAAGAGAAGCATATAATTTTTCAATCAATAATTATTCTGACATGAATTGAACGTTGAACTTGCTGAGATAATCATATTGCTGATTGAAGATGAGAATAATGATCAAGCACTACATTCAAAACTGTTACATTTGTTGTAGATCAAAAGCATTGAGAGATTGAATCAATAAACTGCTGAAGTCATTGCTCATACTTAAGCAGTAATGACAGAACATATTATTAAACTTTATTATTGATCTATCAGAAAGTGATGAAAACAACGTAATTCTGACAGTCATAGATCAATTATCTAAGAAACGACATTATATATTGTGTTGATCAGATGACGAAGAAATCTTTGCAGAACAAATAGTTAAACTATTGTTGATATGAATCTTTAAAACTCATGAACTATCAAGATTAATAATGTTCAATCGTGATTCACAATTCATATCAATTATCTGAAAGTTTCTATGTCTGAGACTAAACATTAAGATGAAACTATTCATTGATTATCATTTTCAGATTGATGATCAGATAGAAAGAGTGAATCAGAATGTAGAATGATATTTACGAAGCTACTGCTCATATATGCAAGATGATTGATTCATTTGATTATTCATGATCAAATTCGTCAATAACACTGCTATTTCATCATCAATTAAACAGTTGACGTTCTTTCTAAATAAGAGCTTTTACTCTCATATGAGCTTTGATTTGAATTCAATTGAATATAAGATCACTTAAGTTAAAATCGAAGCAAACAAAGCAGAGAATATATTTGAACACATGAAATGATCACTAGCATTGATCAAGCAAGTCTTAGCAAGAGTTAGAATCATAATGAAGAAACAGATTAATAAACATTAAAAGAAAATGATTTACAAGATAAATGACATGATGTTTCTGAATTCTAGAAACATAATGATCTCATAATCATTAAAGAAACTAAACAATAAAATGCTAAAATTCTTCAAGATTCTGATTAAGATTAAACATGTTTATTAACTGAAATTGTTATTAACTATGAAGATACATTCAAAGTTTACATCAAATCTGCTGTGACTAAATTCAAAGAATTCTTTGAATGAACAATGAAATAAATCGTCTGATTCTATAGTGATTGACGATGAAGATGAATGAAAAGTGAAGAACATACTGAACTTCAGACATTATGAATGAGATAAATGATTATAATATCATGTCAATTAAAAAGAATACAACGTCAATTTACATTGATACAATGTTAATGAAAGTGAATTCAAAGAATGCTTGAAGATTGTAAATGACTTTTATGAATGATATTCAATCAAGTCAAGATAGAAATTGACTTAAGAAAGATCAATTAAACTGCAGTAATGAGAACATTGTTAAATGAAGAAAAGAAATAATGTTGCAAGCATGCACTTCAAGTTAGTCTAACATAAATTATGTCAGACTATCATAAACTAGTATAAAGCTGATGTTAACACGTTAGCAATCTAGCGTGTCTTTGTGAGTAAAACTTACGACGTGTTGCATCTTTTTTCTTCTTCAGCTTTGAACTTCTATTTACACTTATGATCAACTCTATGCAAACTCATAACAAACATTAACATTTAATAATTGATAAAGATTTTAATAGAAATATCAGTCAGCTTCAGCTCAGATTATTAATGTTTAAATGCTTAAATGATGATCAGCAGTTTCTTATCATTTATCTTTAAACTGATTACGTCAAGTCAAGTCATTGAGTTCAAGTTAAGTTTTCAACTCATTAAAACTTAATTTAAGTTGAAATTTTGAAATTAAGTATTTAAGTTGAGTCATGATGTTGATATTAAATATTCAAAATGAATCATGATGTTAATATTGAATATTGACTTGAATTCTTGATTTGATTCATCAAGATATGATTTACTACTATTAACTTGTTGAATAATAATGCAACAAAATAATGCAATTAATTTGATTACATCTTCATGATTCATGAGAATACTGACTATTATTGATAGAGATTTTCTCATGAGTATTAATCATGATTCATGAAAATACTGATTATTATTGATAGAGATTTTCTCATGAATATTAATCATGACTCATGAAAATATTAATTACAATTGATAGAAATTTCTTTATGAGTATTGATCAAAATTCATAAGAATATTGATTATTGTAATTGTAATTATAATTGTAATTGTAATTCATACATTCTTGTGACATCAATTTAGATTCAACTCATGAAAGAAACTATGCTATGTATATTAAATGAACAAAACTCTTTAAGAAAGAAAATCGCTTGTTGACTATATAATGACTTCACATCATTGAAACAATAAATTTGACACTATGTTATCAGTAATAAATTTATAGCTTTTATTCAGCATGTGATGCTTAAGTAAACTCTTAATGAGTGTCTATGCTGTTTGATTATGATGCATCATCTTTGCTCTGCTCTTCATTGACAATATTTTATACAATGATGTTTCAATTCAATTCTTGATTCAAAGATGAAAGATGTTCTTTTTGCACTCATGATGCTCATGATTGTAACGTAAAAACTGTGTTCTCTTGCTCAATGATTATCATTCATTGAGCAAAGAAATATGTGATGAAAGAGAAATGTGCATAATGAGAAGATAGAGTGCAATTGTATTAAGTAATTTTATTCTGCTCTTGAATTAACTTATGTCACGTAAACGTTGAATAAATTGTTGATATAAATGTGCAATTGCAATCATTTGATGCATAATTTATTGAAAATATGTTGTATATGTTGCATGCAACATACATAAAGCATGATCTCTATGCTGATTTTTCTCTTAGACTCAAGAGATTACTTAAAGAGTTTTCTTGTGACAAATTCACAGTTCAAGAGAAACAAGATCTTTCACTGCTCAGATTTTGACAATTTACTTCTTAAGCATGAATTGCAGATGTTTCATCTGTGATACATATGCATATTGCAGTCGATTTCTTCTTTAATCACATTAACATGCGTTACTGTTTTCTCAAGCTATACAGATAATGTCTTCAACTAGAGATTGATTTTATCATCAAGACATTCAAAAGTCAGAATTCAATGAAAAGATGAGATTCTTAAGATTGACAGTCATCGTCATTGTATATCACATCTTGCAAACGCTTACTTCACTTATAAAGTGTGCAACTCATTTATTTTGTGTTATCTGTAAAAATCTTTCTTATGTAGATCAATCATGTCTTGCAGAAATGTTCATATACTACACTTTTAATCAGATAGCATAGTTTGATCATTCTTTATTAACTCACTTGTGTCTTTCTTCTTTTAATGAAGTTTTCTCATCAGCATATCATTTACATATAGAATGTCTGTATTTAAACATCTGTTAAATGATATTAATGAGATTCTTAAGTTTGCTTATGTCAAATTTAATGAGACTCATGAATTATTTATATTATAGTAATAGACACACAGTCTTAACAAGATTTATACATAATTAGCATATAAATTTAAAGAATGTTCATGATTTGAGTTCTTTCTGCTAATCATCTTCAACAGATTAAACGCAAGAATGTTCTGTTTCAGTTCTCATTATCATGATGACAAAATGCTGAATTGAATGATTTTCATAAACAATTTTTCTTGTAGTTTTGCGTTTTATTTGATTTTCTCATCTGCATGCAGATTGTTTTATAACATGCACATTGAGATTATTGAAGTCTGCATGATCACGAAAACTCTGCATGTGATCAATGCATAGCGCTTCATCATCACGCAGCATCTTAATATCATTCAAACTTTTGATAATCTTTAGACTTTACTGTAGTTAAACAGTAGATTTGTAGTCAGCATTGCGTACAGATGAGTTTCATCACTGATCAATACTGATTATTATTAATAAAGATTTTCTCATGAATATTAATTATGATTCATGAAAATATTAATTACTATTAATAGAAATTTTCTGAGTTTAATAATTATAATCAAAAGCTTTAATTAATTGCATTACTCTGTTGCATTATTAATAGTACTGTGAATTCTGCTTAAGAAATCTCTATTAGTAGTAATCAATATTTTTATGAATCATAAACTCTGAAAATATTATTCAATAATATCATGAATTCTGCTCAGAAAACTTCTATTAATAGTTGAATTCTGAATTTTCAATTGCTTAATGAATTAAGTTAAGAATTCAAATTCTGACTTAACTTGAAATCAATATTGAATTAAATTACAACATTAATATCAAGTACTTGAATGAGTCAGAAAGTAAATATGAAAACTTAACTTAATAATCAGTTTAAACATCAATTCTTTTAAGTTTAGCGCAGAAAGCAGAAACATATATATAAGTTGCAAGTTTTTTTCTATAAATACTTTTCTTTCTTAACATTTATTTACTAGTTAAATGACATTCATATAACTCACTTTATGCTGATTTCTAACACTTTGTATTACAAGTAATTAACAGACATTTATGATAAATATGTTTCTTTTAAACTGATTGCGTCAAGTTGAATCATTGAGATCAAGTTGAGTTTTTAACTTGTCAAGACTTGATTCAAGTCAGAATTCTTGACTTAAGTATTTAAGTTAAGTTGAGATGTTTGACTTAAGTATTTGAGTTAAATCAGAGAATTGAAATCGAGTATTGATCTGAAATTTTCGATTCAACTCATCAAGACATGAAGATAAATAGATAAATATTCTATTATGACTCTTTATTATGACTCTCTATCATAGCTCATCTTCATGACTTTTCTTCATGACTTCTTTTCATGACTTTCTATCAAACAATCTTCATAGTTTCTCGTCATGACTTTCTATCATAGCTTTCTATCAAAGCTCTCTATCAAATGATCTTTATGTTTCTCTTTATGTTTCTCTTTATGTTTTTCTTCATGTTTCTCTTTATGACTTTCTATCAAAAAGATAATACAAAAAGATAATGCAAAGGCGAAAAATCGGAAAATTTTCTATATTTAGCTCTCTTGACATCATATTTGATTGCTTGATGAATTGAGTCAAGTCAGTGAGTTTTGACTCAACTCAAGATTGATATCAAGTCAAGTTGAGATGTTTAACTCAAGTATTTAAGTAAAGTTGAAATGTTTAACTTAAGTACTCAAGTTGAGTCAGAATGTAAATATGAAAATATGACTCAACAATCAGTCTAGTTTCTTTATATTAATGAAACATCTTTTGAATCAACATCTTTCTTATATTTTAACATGTTTTCTTTAAAACTAACATTGAATCTGAGTAATTACTATATAAAGCATGTTTTTCTTTTCTTTTATATCTTTTTTCTTCTGTATTTTTAAAATCTTAATTCTAACTATCTTTATTGAATCAAACATTTCATTCATGACATGATTAAATTGAATATTTAAACATGATTTTAACATTACTTTAAACATTCATTAATTACATGATACTGAGGTCAGCGATGAAACTCATCTGTACGCGATGCTGACTACGAATCTACTGTCTAGCTACAGTAAAGTCTAAAGATTATCAAAAGTTTGAATGACATCGAGACGCTGCGTGATGATGAAGCGCTGTGCGTTGATCGCGTGCAGAGTTTTCGCGATCGCGCAGACTTTGATAATCTCAATGTGCATGTTATAAAACAATCTGCATGCAGATGAGAAAATCAAATAAAACGCAAAACTACAAGAAAAATCGCTTATGAAAATCATTCGATTCAGTATCTCGTCATCGCAACGATGAGAACTGAGACAGAACACTCTTGCGTTTGATCTGTTGAGAGTGATTAGCAGAAAGAACTCGAATCACGAATATTCTTTAGATTTACGTGCTAACTACGTATAGATCTTGTTAAGACTGCGTGCCTGTTACTACGACATGAACAACTCACGAGACTCGTTAAGTTCAACACAAGCAAACTCGAGAGTCTCGTTAATATCGTTTAACAGATGTTCAGACACAGACATTCTATACATGAGCAATACGCTGGCGAGAAGACTTCGTTAAGAGAAAAGAAACATAAGCGAGTTAGTAGAGAATGATTGAACTACGCTGCCTGATTAGAAGTGTAGCATATGAACATTTCTGCAAGACACGATCGATCTGTACGAGAAAGATCTCTACAGATAACGCGAAACAGATGAGTTGCACGCTTTACAAGCGAAGCGAGCGTCTGCGAAGCGTGATATACAATGACGACGACTGTTGATCTCAAGAATCTCATTTCTTCACTGAGCTCTGACTCTCAAATGTCTTGATGATAGAGTCAATCTCTAGTCGAAAACATCGTCTGTATAGCTTGAGAGAACAGTAGCGCGTGTCGATGTGATTAGAGAAGAAATTGACTGCGATACGCATGCGTATCGCTGACGAAACGTCTGCGACTCATGCTTAAGAAGTAAACTGTTGAAATCTGAGCAGTGAGAGGTTTTGCTCGTCTTGAACTGTGAACCTGCTGCGAGAAACTACCTCTCGCTAAGAGAGAAACCAGCATAGAAGTCGTGCCTTATGTATGTTGCATGCAACGTATGCAACATATTTTCGATAAACAATCAGACGAGTAAAAGCAGACAAAGCATCAAGCGCTTCAGATATTTCAAACAGAGCGCTTCAAGCGAGTCTTGCAGAACTGATCTCAGTACTGACGAGTTTATTCAACGCATGCGTAACACACAAGTATCATTCGAAGCAGTTCAAAAAGACTCAGACAATAGTACTATGCAAATCGAAGAAAAGTGACTATATCAATTCAAAGACGTATCGACTCATTGCTTTGCTCAATATCATGAGCAAAGCGCTGAAGTTGATTATGATCAAAAGACTGAGTGACATAGTTGAGACTCATTGCATGCTATTAAATGCTCAAATGAGAGCGAGACGCAAGCGATTTGTGATCTCGATGTTAGATTTACTAGTAGATCAAGTTCACACAGTGTAAGACTGTGAAATCAAATATGTGATCTTCATGCTAAGCTTAGACGTCGTTGAAGCATTCAATCGAGTCTCACACATCAGACTTCTGCATACGCTGAAAATGAAAAGAACGTTAAGCTACATAATCGAATGAACACGCAGCTTTCTAGAGAATCGAGAGACGTCGCTAATATTCGACGAACAAACGAGCGACATGCGCGAGATAAACGCAGACATATCGCAGAGATTTCTCATTTCATCGATTCTCTTTCTATTCTTCAACGCAAGTCTAATTGAAAAATGCGAAGCATTGAAAATTAAAATCAAAGTGCTTGACTTCGTAAATAATATTAACATTCTAGTCTACGACAGATTCACTGAAGAAATTTGCAGAACACTGAGCAAAGCACACGACGTCTGCGCGAAATGAGCTTGCACTCATGACGCAACGTTCGCATCAGAAAAGTATGAGCTCACGCATTTCACTAGAAAATCGAAGAGATTCAACATGATGACTAGCATACAAATAGAAAGCTTAGTTATCAAATTGAAATTAGACGTACGAGTTCTAGAGATGCAACTGAACACAAAACTGCGATGAGACGCGCATCTTCAACAAATAGAGACGAATCACGTCACAAGAATGCTGACACTTAGTCATCTTGAAGTTTTCACATGAAAAGCTATCTTCACAAAAGCGAGGCAAGTATACTCAGCAGTAGTGAGATCAGAAATCACATTCGAAGCGTCAGTCTGACATCAGCGCGACAAGAAAGATGAACTGTCGAGCAAAGAACGCAGACTAGAAACACTTCAGAATTAAGCTCTGCGTCACGTAGCAAAAGCGTTTAAAAGAGTAAACATTGAAACTTTAGAGACAGAAACATACACGAGTTCGCTACATGTTCATCTGAACATGCTACAGAACAAGATCACGCTACACAGTCGAATCAACGATCAAACGCAAGAGATCAGACAAGCATGCGAACTAATATGCATTCGCTTGACGAGAGTTAATCGCGTCATTTCTCGCTCACTCGTCATCAAGAAAAAAGTACTTCTGAATGTCTTCATTCAAGAAGATGCGAAGATACAGTCAAGACGCAGATGATACACTTTCTTCTTCACAATGATTTCAACAAGCGATAGCATCGCAATAACGCAGTATCACAAAGATCAATGAAATCAACGATGAGAAAAGTACAGAGAACGCGTCGCAGACGTCAACGCAATCTCAGCACAAAGGTTGCATCTGAGCAATAAGATGATAAAGATGCGTGATGATTTTCAGAAAGCAGAAAGCATTCTTGCAATGTACATCAGAATTGAATGCATAGATCTGAACGCTTATCTGCACTCTAGAAACGTTTCAGGCATGAATAGCTCGCGATGCGACTGCGAATGAAGTCATCAGACGACGAAGCATGTACTCATGCACTGCTCGAACTGATCGCATCTGCGATCAAGAATGCTACAAGATGCTGACTTCTCAAACTATTGAATAATCGTCATCATCACGAAGAGTCTCAGAGCAGTAGCGAAGATGATGATAAAAACGAAGCTCTTGAAGCAATTTAGAGTGACTAAAACACTCGTTCTTTAACGTGTGATCAACGCAAACAAATTTGATACATAGTCTCAAAACTCACTGTTTCGACTGCGTGAAGCAGTCGTGTAGACTGCGAGTGATTTTCTATCTCAGAGAATTTTGTTCACTCGATACAGATAGCATAAAGTCTTTCATGAGTCGATCTAATCAATGTCACAAGAGTGTATGAATTTATTATTATTATTATTATTATTACATGATACTGATTTTGTTACTCATTCAAATTCACTCAACTGATAATCACATGAGTATAAAAAAGTTTGTGTATTTGATGATCAATGACATCAAAAGACAAAACAACATTAAGAAATTAATAGAATTAAGAAATTAAAATCTTAATTGTTAAAGAATTTACAACTTATTCAGTATGCAACAATTTAAATTAATTAATAAAATTAAAAGATTAAAATTTTAATTGTTTAAAAATTATCAAAAACTTTTTCTTAAATCAGTAATGAAATAATCATAACACACACATCACAAATTTTGAAAAAGAGTACTATAAACAAGACAGAGTGAATTTAGAAGACGAGTGAATGATGATGAATTGCATGAATTGCAGCAATGCTAATTTGAAGACGATTACAAGTGACGTTGATTCATTGCAAGAAAACAAAGATGCAAAGTTGAAATGCTTACATAATAATGAAGAGAACATTACTAACATTATTGATTTACTAATAAAGATATCAACATTAGAGAAGAAGAAAAGCAAAGATCATTCATGAAAAGAGATAGCATTAAAGCTGATTCAATGTATTTGACTCAATTCAGAAGAAAAACATCATGTGAATCAGAATGCATTCATTGCAAAGAATGTATAGAAATTAAAGACATCAGTTCAACTGTCTAATAAGCAGTTGCAAACACAGAGAAGTATGCATCTTTTAACGAAAATCATGTCATGAGCAAACATGACAAGAGAAGAAACAACGATAAAAAAGTAATGTTTCAAAGATGATTTATCATCACTTTACAAGAAAAGAGAAGTCATGATTAAAATAATGAACAGAAGAGAAATAAAAGAGATACAGAAGAAGTTGATCAAGCAGATTCTACAGAAAATCGCAAGTGTGTTGACAGATCAAAGAAACTTAATCATGTTACTTTGCAAGCTGAGTAGCGATGACATCTTTCTTCACGCAGTTAGCTTAAATGCTTGAGCAAATCTGAAAAAGGCTTAAACATGAGCAAAAGAAATCATGAGCTCAACATGCATAACACGTTGAATCTTCGCAATGCTGACACATGAAATATGCATTATAATAGACATGAATAATCAGAAAAAGATTATTGAAAGATTGATAAAAGATAATGCAAGACTTCATGAAGATTTGAAAGTTTTAAGAATAATCTGACTCAAGAAGATAATAAAAAGCGAGAAGATTCATTCATCATTCATTGTAAAAATCATGATTGAAGCGATGATAAATTGATTAATGAACATAAGCATGCTAAACTCATATCAAGAATGTACATGCAAGCTATTTGAAAAGAACTGTTATATTACACAGTGCTTCAGATGTCATAATTTTGATCATATGATTAAGTTCTGCAGAAAGAATCAGCATTGCAAAAAGTGTGCAGACAAGCATCACATTCAGAAGTGCATAATGTCTTTAAATAAAAGATGTTGCATCAACTGCAATGAAAATCATGAATTTTGAAGATGCATCTGTCTTAAATGATAACAGCAAATGAAACAAGTGTTTGAAATTTATAGAAATAAATCGTTCAGATACTCTGAAACATTTAAATACAATTACACATTCTTCTCACTGTTTCTGAACTCTTTAAATTCAATAAACTTTTCAGATTCAATGAACTTTTTCAATTTAATGAATTTCTCAAACTCAGCAACAGTCATATTGAAAACATGCAGTCAAGTCGTTGATGAATTGATCTGACAGATAGTAGAAATCAAGAAAAGATGAATTGATCTTTTCTCTTACGTGAATAGCAACTCAGACGAGACAACATTTGAGCAGACTCAGAAATATTTAATCAGAAAGTAAGAAAGACTTTTAATAATTGAAAGCATACAAAGAGTCTTCTCATTGCAGAGTCAACAACAGTTATGAATAACTTTATGATAAAACAATCTTTTCTATGAATTCTACAGTACAACATCAGAAAATCATTTTTAATTAACAAAGAAGTTCGCGAATTCAACATAGTAGTTATACAAAAGTAAGATCACAACAACAATGATTTACAATCATTTAGCTCAGCACACAACTTCTTTCATTTAGTGAAAAACTTATCATCTCAATCAAGAACATGCATATACATTAACAAATATTTAAGACTCAATCAATGAATAGTAAATTCAGTTGAGTCAGACATTTGCTTAATCAAAATATTAACTCGCAATGCAGATGATGAAACGCAGATGTTATGATTTTAGTCTTCATTTATTCTTTCTAGTCTTCGTCTTGATTTCATTCTAATTGAGTCTAGTGAGCATTCAAGCTAGAGATGATGTCATTGAAACTTTGCATTATATGTGTAAGATGTCAACTCAATCGAGTCTAGCACAGAACTGAGAAACATACATATAAGAATTGAGTTCTTTTCTGTAAATACTTTTCTTTCTTAGCATTTATCTATTAGTTAAATGACATTCATATGACTCACTCTATGCTGATCTCTAACAGTAGATAAATGCTAATCAACTACTCTGCTATTGACGTGTAAATGATACGAAATAATCTACTTCGTTTATTCAGAAAATTTGTAAGAAATTTTTCAAATTACTTTCATCAAATTTATTCAAATTTATCAAAATCATCAATTTCTCATTATCACAATCTATTTATCTTTATCTTCTCATCATGATACGCGACAACGAGTCAGTTAAGTCATGAACAGCTCACTTGCTTAAAAGCATTGCAAATAAATGAGTTTCTTTACTACTCTTCAATGTCTCAACTGAAGCTAAGAACGTTGAGATTTTATGAAACATCAAGATCAAAGAACAACTACGTCAATGAGTTCTTGATCAGTTGAATGAGATCATTAAGATGTTAGATGAGCTAAGAGATCAACAAGACATGACTCTGAAATGCAATAAACATTGAATCATTCTACAGATTGAACATACTCAGAGACTGAAACAGCTAGAGATTAATTGCATGACAATAAACATTCTAGAAGATTTTAACACTCAACTACGAAAGACAATGTTGAAACTCAAAGAGAAACAACGTTTAGCTGATCAGTCTCAATCTCGACAGACTACTGAGTCTTGATCTACTATGAATCATTTATTTCAACAAAATATCAAGTTGCATGCTTTTATCGAGAATCATACTCAACGAAAGACGTTTACTAAGTTCATCTCATTCAAAAATGAAGATCATTGATTCTACAAATTTTCGAACTCATCTATATTCACTGATGAAGACGAATCAAGTTAAGAAGATTAAAGAAATAAGATGAATGATAAGCTGATTGTCAATGTTGATCAATTCAATGATGAAATCATTTGTATTGTTTACATGATGTCTAGATTAGAAGATGATGCTGCAAAGTACATCTTCGCTTGACATCATTTTGATTCTTTGAATTCATTCACTTCAATTTACGAGTTATTTAATCATTTGAAAGAAATATATGATGAACTGAATAAGAATCAAAAGTCTCAACGCGAATACAACGCTCTGAGACAAGCAGACAAGTCTTTTAATGTCTTCTACTTCAACTTTATAAAGCTATTCAGCTATCTCAATTATGATGATTGCACTCTGATGAACAATCTTCAGAATAAAATCAACAATCGCTTGCAAAATGCTTTATCAATTTGTTCAAAGAATTTTACTTCGCTTTTTCATTTAAAGAAATTTCTTCAAGATGTGAATAATAAACAGCGAGTTAACTATCAGCTACGCAGCGAACGATGCATTGTCATCATCAAAGTCACTGTCATATCTGACAAACACGCTACTTTCTTGTCAATGATGACTTTAATAATTAATTATGTTAAGTCAACTATCTTTTCTATCTTTAAGTTAGCAAGATCATCAATCATCTGCTACATCTGCAAGACTTTGAATCACTTGTTCAAGAATTGCTCTAAGCTGAACAAGATTAACATCTCTGCATCTTGAGCTTTCATTCTTTGTTTACATGAAATTATCATTTTGAAGAATAAAGAGAATGAGAAAATGTCTTCTTTCAAGAATAGCGAGACAAAAAAATAGTGACTTTCATCAAAGACGCGATGAAAAATGTGTTAATTTCTTCAACAACAAGCATGTCAGATGATTCTTTTGCTTCTGAATCTTTGACTATTAAATATATACTTTCTAGCAATGAAATTAGTTACTCATTGAAGTCATTGATTGACATCGAAGCTGCTGACTATTCGTTCATTGATGAAGTGATTGCACAGATTGTTTATGATCAGTTGCAAATTGAGTTTCTGACTTTGATCAAGACAAAGTCAATACAAGAATTTGATGATCATTATGCAAAAAAACTCATTACTCATGTCATTTATTCGAATCTGACAGTTTAAGATCATACGATTGACATTGCTTTTATGTTAATCACTCAATTAGATCAACATCAAATGATTTTCGAAAAAACATGAATGAACAAAATCGATTTAGTAATTGATATGCAAATCGATTTTCTTCGATTTTCAAATTTCAATTCTACTAGTCAGAAATCAATTACTTTACTCTCAAGCAATAAAACAATCACAAAACAGAAGAGCTTAATCTTTACTCACATACTGAAGAGATTTTTCACTTTCGTTATATCTCAACTCAGTCAGAAATCACTCTTTTTCAGTTAGTTCAATGAGAAGTCAGTTAAACTAATCAAACAGTTAAAATCATGTGACGCGACTTTAACTAACGTCAAAATTTCTAAATCAACGTCAGATTCATTGAACATTGTCATGATTAAAGCTGCGACTTGTAGAATGTTAGTTAAACGATCAGATGTGAAGATCTTTGCTGTTATCATCTTGAAAATTGATCGACTCATAACTACAGTTGAAAATAAGTCTGAAAAAGTGAATCTGCATGAGCTCTCACACGTCAAGACTCTTGAGAAGGTCAAAGTCAAGCTTCTCTTCAAGTATCATGACTATCTAGACATGTTTGATCGAGCTATGATTGATCAGCTATCATCTCATCATTTCTACGATCACAAAATTGAGTTGATTGATGAAAAAACGTTTTCTAGAAGCAGACTTTATCAGATGTTCAATCACAAACTTCAGAAGATAAAGAAATATCTGATCAATCATTTAAACAAAAAGTTCATTTTCTTCAACTTTGCATCATACATCTCGCTCATCTTGTTCATTGAAAAGAAAGACGAAAGTCTGCGTTTCTGCGTTGATTACAGAAAGCTCAATGCTTTGATCAAACGAGATCATTATTCTTTATCATTGATAAACAAGACTTTCACTCATATACAAGAAAGCAAGTATCTAACTCAATTGAACATCATTGTCACGTTTAATAAACTTTGTATGCACTCAGATAGCAAAGATTTGACTATCTTTATTATCTTTTTCAACTCATACAAATATCATGTAATGCTCTTTGAATTAACAAATGAATCAACGTTTTATCAACACTATATGAACGACGTGTTGTTTAAATATCTATATCAGTTTTGTCAGATTTATCTAGATGATATTATCATTTACAGCAAGACTTTGAAGAAATACAAGCAACATGTATGATTGATCTTGCATTGACTACAAGAGATCAATCTATAGATAGATATAAACAAATGCGAGTTTCATGTGCAGAAAATCATCTTTCTAAAACTATTGATATTCATCAAAGAATTGAAGATGAATTTTTGAAAGATACAAGTCATCGTAAAATGATTTACACTCAATAATCTCACTCAGATACAGTTTTTCATTGACTTCTGCAACTTCTATTGACGTTTTATCAAGAATTTTTCGAAGATTGTTCATCTCATGATTCAACTTATTCAAAAGAAAATCATATTTGAATGAAATGAGATCTGTCAGACAACATTCGATCATATGAAGAGACGTATAATTGAGACTTCAATACTTCGTCACTTTGATCAGACTTGTAAGATTATTCTTGAAATTAACTTATTTGATTACGTCAATGATGAAGTTTTGTCTCAATATGACAACGAATAAATTCTACATTCAATTGCTTTCTATAGCAAGAACATGTCTTCTGCTGAATGTAACTACGAAATATATGATAAAGAACTGCTGATTATCATTTGAGCATTTGAACATTGATGACTTGAACTGAAGTTAACTGACATTTCTATCAAGATGTTTATCGATCATCAAGCACTTATCTCATTGATGAAAGACAAAGAACTAAGCAGACGATAAATACGCTGAGTAAAAAAGCTCACTGACTTTAACTTCAAGATAATGTATCGATTGAGCAAACAAAACATCAAGATCAATGCATTAACTCGTTGAGTCAACGTCATGCTCAAAGATCTCAATGATGAGTATGTTCATTATCAATGAATCACTATTTTGACGTTGAATTGAATGAAGATTGCTGATTTAAAGAAGAACATCAGCGAATTAATCTATAAACAGATTTTTGAAACTAATAGAATCAACGAGAATTGTATGCTACTTCGCGAAGTAATAGCAAGAGACGAGATACAATGTGAAGATATTAAATTAAAGAATTATTGTGTTCAGAATAAAATCTTATATCATGATAATCAGTTATGAATTTCGTTCAATGAACTTCTACAAATGAATCTGATTCGTGAAGTACATGATCAGTCATTGATGAGTCATTCTGATATTCTTAGAACTGTAAAGATCATAAAACGAAATTACTATTGATCATTCATGTGAAAGACAGTAGATTGATATATTTGAAACTGCTATGTCTGTCAACGTTCAAAAACATCTAGAGATAAATCAAATGACTTGCTTTAATCTTTACTGATACTCGAACAGCGATGACAGAACATAGTCATGAACTTCATTATCAATCTATTTGATTCATACAACTACAACGCTATTTTGACTGTCATTTGCAGATTGTCAAAAGAAAGACATTATATTTCTTGCATTACTGATGATGAAGATATCACAGTCAAAAAAACAGCTGAAATGTTGCTTTAATGAGTATATTGAACTCACGATTTATCAAACTTCATTGTGTTCAATTGAGATTCTCAGTTCATCTTCATTCTTTGAAAGTTTCTTTGCAAATGACTGAGCATTTCTCTTCAATTATTCATCATCTATCACTTTCAGATCAACGATCAAAGCGAACAAGTCAATCAGAATGTCAAAAGATATCTTCGTTTCTTCTGTTCATATATGCAGAATGACTGATTCAAGTGATTGCTCATGATTAAGTTTGTCAACAATAACGTCTTGTCTTCAATCATCTTCTTAACTCTCTTCTTCATAAATAAAAGCTTTCATTCTCATATGAGCTTTGATTCTGACATCATTGAGTATGAAAGCATTCGCGAACGCTTGCAGATCATCAGAGTTGAAAATATATTTGATCACAAGAACAAGATGTTAATCTTCGCTCGCGAAGCTTTGAACAAAACATGAGAATGAATGATGAAACAAGTTAACAAGCATAGAAAGAAGATCAATTACAAGATTGAATCAAAGATGTTTCTAAACGAAAGAAACATCATTACAGCGAAACTCTTCAAAAAGCTAGATGACAAGATGCTTGATTCATTCAAGATCACAAACTCTGTTGACTTTTTTTATAAATTGAAACTATCAGACACTATGCATATACATGATGTATTTCATTCAGAACTTCTTCGTTCTATCGTTGATGATCTTCTGTCTGATCAGACAAATGAACTCTTGAAATCAATAGTGATAAACGATGAGAACGAATGAAAGATCAACAATATATTGAACTTTCAATGATATCAAAGATAACTTCAATATCAAGTTAAATGAAAGAGTTATGACAATGATCTCAACTGATATAACGCTGACGATGACGAATTTATGAACGCTCAAGAGATGATTGATGACTTTTATATCAAATATTCAAGAAAAGCGCACTAAGAAATAACATTCATGCGAACATGAATAATTAAGAAAGAGAAATAATGTTATGATTCTAGTCTTCATTTATTCTTTCTAGTCTTCATCTTGATTTCATTCTAATTGAGTCTAGTGAGCATTCAAGCTAGAAGTGATGTCATTGAAACTCTGCATCATATGTGTAAGACGTCAACTCAATCGAGTCTAGCATAAAGCTGAGAAACACACATATAAGAATCAAGTTCTTTTCTGTAGATACTTTTCTTTCTTAGCATTTATCTATTAGTTGAATGACACTCATATGACTCGCTCTATGCTAATCTTTAACAGCAGATGCTAAAACTTCTAAACGTTTACAATTCATGCTCACTGTTTACTACATTCACAAAGAAATCTTCAATCATTTCTCGTTTGAATGAACTATTCAAGAATGATTGTAAACAACTGATTATAGAAGATTTCAATCTACATCATTCTCATTAAGAAAGATGAAAATGCTTTACTCATCATACAATAATTGATACTTTACTAAACATCATTACAAACGCAAGACTGAATTTATTGCTGAAATCAAACATTATTACTCGTGAATCTCACAATCAATTTACGACAATTAATTTAGTCTTTAACAGCGAGAAAATACAGTTCATAATACATAAGTGCAAGATACGAATTGATCTGCATCAGAGATTAAATCATCTTTCAATCATCACAAAGTTATGTTTACAAACAATCTCAGTGCAACTCTCAACTCAATAACTTTGAAAGAAAATGAACACAAAAGCATTGAATGCTTATCTGCAAATACATTTATCTGTTACGAGTGTGTCAAAATTGAATAGAGTTTTCTAGTCAACAAGCTCTAGAGATTTTGACTCATGTTGAATCTCTAGCCTCAGCACTCTATTCTAGCGCTTCCGATACTCGAGCAAATCTGCTTCGTTCTCTTTGTTTTGCCCTACTATAGATACAGCTCGAAACTCTCTTTGATTTCTTCTGTATTCTTAATATTCTAGTTATAGCTATCTCTATTGATCAAACATTCTATTCAGCTACGCACTACCTCGCTGCAGTGTGATTAGATTCTAGGCACGGTCTCAACATTATATTAAGAATTCGTTAATCACATGATATCGATATCAATATTCATTCAAGATACTCGTACAGACAGAACGAGTCTAAAGAAATTCGTTTACCTGATGGTCGACGCAATCGAAAGACTGAACAACACTAGAAAGTTTGATAGAATCAACGACGAGGCTGTTTGAATCGCTAGACAACTTATCGCTCACTAAGTACGCAAAGTTCACTCAATCAAGAGAATCAACTCATTCTCGTGAAACAGACGAGTGAAAATAAGCTGTTCAACTCGATTAAGAGAATCAACGATAAAGAATCTTCGTGAATTGCTTGAGAATCAATTCATTCTCGTGAAGCAGATGAGTGAAAATAAGCTGTTCAACTCATTTCTTTCTCTTTTCGCTTCGAACCAAGCTTGTGAATCAGGCGAGTCAAAACAATCTGTGCCGTCAGATCAAATTAGTGAGTCTGCTACTACAAATGACGTTCTCATAGTGAGTCTGCTACAATGACACTCTTCGTCAATGCAATGATCTATCTACTTTCATCGCCTTATCTATCAGTGAACCTGGTTCTACGTTCACATGCAAATAGTGAGCCTGCTACAATGGCAAGCCGAAAGTTGATCTCTTCAATGAGCAAGTCAACTAGTGAGTCTGCTTCAATGACACTCTTCGTCAATGCAATGATCTATCTACTCTCATCGTCTTACCTACCAGTGAACCTGATTCTACGTTCACATGCAAATAGTGAGCCTGCTACAATGGCAAGCCGAAAGTTGATCTCTTCAATGAGCAAGTTGACTAGTGAGTCTGCTTCAATGACACTCTTCGTCAATGCAATGACATATCTATTCTCATCGCTCTACCTATCAGTGAATCGATCTACCTCACGTTCACGTGCAACTAGTGAGCCTGCTTCAATGACAAGCCGATAGTCGATCTCTTCGATGAGCAAGTCGACTAGTGAGCCTGCTTCAATGATCATTCTATCTCACATAGTAAGTCTGCTACAATAGACATTTGACGAGTTGATTTGAATCAATAGAAAGATTGATAGAAAGGCAGGCATCAAGACTCTACGTCAGTGCTATGAACTACACTACAAGTCATAGAAACATGACTTTTAAAGAGAAGAAGATAATGTTACGAGTGTGTCAAGATTGAATAGAGTTTTCTAGTCAACAAGCTCTAGAGGTTTTGGCTCATGTTGAACTTCTAGCCTCAGCACTCTATTCTAGCGCTTTCGATACTCAAGCAAACCTGCTTCGTTCTCTTTGTTTTGCTCTACTATAGATACAGCTCGAAACTCTCTTTGATTTCTTCTGTATTCTTAATATTCTAGTTATAGCTACCTCTATTGATCAAACATTCTATTCAGCTACGCACTATCTCGCTGCAGTGTGGTTAGATTCTAGGCACGGTCTCAACATTATCTTTGAATCGCTTTCTAAATGACAAGATTATAATGAATGACAGAATGTGCAAGATTATCAGAGTGTTACAGAAGATCATTGAGAAATTTACTCTTTTGACAAAGTCATCAAATTAAGCAAGAGACTTTTGAAATCAAAGCTGCTTTGAAGTAGTAATGAAATCAAGATGATTGCAAATCATATGAAAAACGTAAGACACATTAGAAGTGTGAAATAAATATTTGAAGCATAATGATTATAAAAACAAGATCATATGACAAATGAAATGCACACACTTTAGATCACAAATGCATGAGCTGAGCGAAGCACTTAAATCAATATGATGCTTTGCAAAATGAGCTAGAATCGAAAGTCAGCTATTTAAAAAGCTTTCTCAGTTTTCGTCACTGAAGTGAAGCGACATTGATTATATAACAACGACGTTCAAGAAAAAAATCAAGATACTGCAAGAAAAGTTCTTTTTCTCATCTTCTTAAGCGAATGTCAGTAACATCGCAAAGTTGTTTATATTTCTGACAGTCTCATTCAATTCACGCATCACAAAAGATGAAGTGAAGCAAACAATCAAATGAGTAAAAGCAAACAAAGTGTCAGATGCTTCAAATATTTTAAACAGAGTGCTTCAAGCGAGTTTTGCAGAACTAATCTCAGTATTGATGAGTTTATTCAACGCATGCATGATACACAAGTATCATTTGAAGCAGTTCAAAAAGACTCAGACAATAGTACTATGCAAATTGAAGAAAAGCAACTATATCAATTCAAAAATGTATTGACTCATTGTTTTGTTTAATATCATGAGCAAAGCTCTGAAGTCAATCATAATCAAAAGACTGAGTGATATAATCAAGACTCATTGCATGCTATTTAATGCTCAAATGAGAGTAAGATGTAAGCAATTCATGATTTTAATATTAAATTTACTGATAAATCAAGTTCACACAGTATGAAGTTATGAAATCAAATATGTAATGTTCATGCTAAGTCTAAACGTTGTCAAAGCGTTTAATCAAGTCTCACACATCAGACTTCTGCATACATTGAAGATGAAAAGAACATTAAACTACATAATTGAATGAACATGCAGCTTTCTAAAAGATTGAAAGACTTCGCTAATATTCAATGAATAAATGAGCGTTATGCGCGAGATAAACGCAGACATATCTCAGAAGTCTTTCATTTTATCTATTTTCTTTCTATTTTTCAACGCAAGTTTAATAAAAAAATGCGAAGCATTGAAAATCAAAGTCAAAGTGCTTAACTTCGTAAATGATATCAATATTCTAGTCTATGACAGATTCATTGAAGAAATCTGCAGAATGCTGAGTAAAACACATGATGCATGCGCGAAATAAGCTTGCACTTATGATGCAATGTTCACATCAGAAAAGTACAAGTTTACACATTTCACTAGAAAATCAAAGAGATTTAACATGATAATTAGCATACAGATTGAAAGCTCAGTCATTAAGTTGAAATCAGACGTACAAGTTCTAAAGATTCAACTGAACATAAAACTATGATAAGACATGCATTTTTGATAAATAAAAGCAAGTCACGTCATAAGAATGCTGACACTTAGTTATCTTGAAGTCTTCACATGAAAAGCAATCTTCACAAAGACAAAACAAGTATACTCAGCAGTAATGAGATCAGAAATAGCATTTGAAGCATCAGTTTAATATCAGCATGACAAAGAAGAAGAACTATTGAACAAAGAATGCAAATTAAAAACACTTCAGAATCAGACTCTGCATCATATGACAGAAGCATTCAAATGAGTAAGCATTAAAACTTTAAAGACAGAAACATACACAAGCTTGCTACATGTTCATCTGAACATGTTACAAGATAAGATCACATTACACAGTTGAGTTAACAATTGAATGCAGAAGATCAGATAAGTATGTAAACTAATACATGTTCATCTGATGAAAGTTAATCACGTCATTTCTTACTTACTCATCATCAAGAAAATAGTACTTCTGAATGCTTTAATTCAAGAAGATGCAAAGATACAGTTGAAATGCAAATAATACACTCTCTTCTTCACAATGATTTCAACAAGCGATAGCATCGCAATAATGCAGTATCACAAAGATCAATGAAATCAACGATGAGAAAAGTACAGAGAATGCATCACAGACATTAACATAATTTCAGCACAAAGATTGCATCTGAGCAATAAGATGATAAAGATGCGTGATGATCTTCAGAAAGCAGAAAGCATTCTTGCAATGTACATCAGAATTAAACGCATAGATCTGAACATTTATCTGCACTTTAGAAACATTTCAGACATGAATAGCTTGCGATGTAACTGCTAATGAAGTCATTAAATGACGAAGCATGTACTTATGCATTGCTTGAACTGATCACATCTGCGATCAAGAATGTTACAAGATGCTGACTTCTTGAACTATTGAATAATCATTTTCATCATGAAGAGTTTCAGAGCAATAGAAAAGATAATGATGAAAACAAAGCTCTTGAAGCAATTTAAAGTGACTAGAACACTCGTTCTTTAACATGCAATCAACGTGAACAAATTTGATACATAGTCTCAAAACTCACTGTTTCAACTGCGTGAAGCAATTGTATAAACTGTGAGTGATTTTTTATCTCAGAGAGTTTTGTTCACTTGATATAAATAGCATAAAGTTTCTCATGAGTTGATTTAATTGATGTCACAAAAGTGTATGAATTTATTATTATTATTAGTCAATCATACGCAGCTAATCATCATGTTAACATCATTAACATCATTGACAGCTGATTAAATCAAAGATTCAATCAAATATTATTTAATTAAATTATTAATCTTATACTTAAATTTAATAGCTGATAAATTGAATCATTTATCTTTACACATAAATAATTAAATAATTAACAGCATTATGATTAATAACAAGATTCATTTATATGTAATGTCAACTACAAATCTTTTGATTCTATTCTGTGTTCAAATAGAAGTTAAAAGAGTTAAAAGATCTCAATTCAATGCAGTTCAAATGATGTTAAAACATTATGTGATCAGAAAAGTCATTATGCAGAGTTTTCATTCATATGTCAACACTTTCTCTAACAGTCACAATTGATCTATGAAGAAGATTAATGACATGTCAATGTCAGTAAAAGATGAGAAGATACTGTTAGTGAAAAAGATAATTCAAATGAAGAGTCTGCAAATTGTGATTACAAGTGATTGAAGAATTTGCAACTTGTTGACTGCATTGATATTGAAACATCTTCATCACATCAACAGTATCATCAAGTAATTGATAAAAAAATATCAGATAAAATATTTGTTTCAAATGATGAGTTTAAGAGTCATGATTACAATGCTTGAAGAAGTAGTGACTCATTGATCACGCTGATATACTGAGAAAGCTTGAACTCATCTTTTTTACTTGACATCAAGTCATGTATTCATCTATGTGAAAAATCAAGAGCTTATGAAATTGATCAGAATGCATTCTCTACTATTGATCAGAATCATGCATTGAATGATTATGATTGAATGTTTATACTAACAATTTATTCAATGTTTACATGACATAAGTTAAATTAAAAGCAGAATAAAGTTATTTAATACAATTTCACTCTATCTTTTCATCATACACGTCTCTTTTTCATCACATATTTCTCTGCTCAATGAATGATAATCATTGAGCAAGAGAATACAGTTTTCAACATTATAATCATAAGCATAACAAGTGCAAAGAAAACGTCTTTCATCTTTGAATCAAGAATCAAGAATCAAATCAAAACATTGTTTGTATAAAATATTATCAATGAAGAGCAGAGCAAAGATGATGCATCATAATCAAACAGTACAGATACTTTCATTAAGAGTTTACTTAAGCATCACATGTTGAATAAAAGCTATAGATTCATTACTGATAACATAGTGTCAATTTTATTGTTTCAACAACGTGAAGTTATCATGTAGTTGATGAGCGATTTTCTTTCTCAGAAAGTTTTGTTCATTCAATATATATAGCATAGTTTCTCTCATAAGTTGAGTTTAAATCAATGTCACAAAAGTGTATGAATTTAAATTAAAATCAAATCAAATTAACAGCATCGTTAAACAGTTTGATAACATCTTCGTTTCTTGCATTTTACATGCTCATCGCTTTACTTATTATTCTACATGCTCATCACTCTACTTATCATTCTACATGCTCATCATTCTACTTATCATTCTACATGCTCATCATTCTACTCATCACTTTACATGCTCATCATTCTACTTATCACTCTATTTACTTGTTAATCTACTAGTTAATTTACTCATCAGCTTGCTCACTTCAAAACATGCTTTATATAACGTGTTTAAACACACGTCATTCACTTTATGATTTACTTTATGATTTACTTCATAATATGCTTCATACATGCTTCATAATACATGTTAATTAACTCAATAAAACACGTTTTTCATGACTTAATATTGAACTTTCTATCAAATTTTCTATCAAATTCTTTATCAAACTTTTGATCAAACGTTTTATTAAATTTTCTATTGAGTTTTCTACTAAGCTTCTCATTAAGCTTTCTACTAAGCTTTCTACTAAACTTTCTATCAAATGCTTTATCAAATTCTTTATCAAACTTTTTATCAAACTGACTTGAAAACAGTACTGTTATCTTTATAATTAGTAATCTTCACTCTCAGTTGAAGATTGACGTTAGAAAATTCAGAGAATTCAGAGTATTTACTTCTTCTCACTTTTTTCTTTCTTCATAGTTTTACTTTTCAGAATAACAACAATCATATTTCAATAATGTTAACTAGCTTAATAAAATACACTCTTTATGACTCAATATTGAACTTTCTATTGAATTCTTTACTGATCTTTCTACTGATTTTTCTACTGATCTTTCAATTGAGCTTTCTACTGATCTTTTTATTGATTTTTCAATTAAGCTTTCTACTGATTTTTCTACTGATTTTTCTACTGATCTTTCAATCAAGCTTTTTACTGATCTTTTAATTGAGCTTTCTACTTATCTTTCTACTGAACTTTTTACTGATCTTTTTACTGATCTTTTAATTAAGCTTTCTACTGAGCTTTTTATTAATCTTTTTACTGAGCTTTTTACTGAGCTTTTTACTAAGTTTTCTACTAAGCTTTCTACTGAACTTTCTACTTAGACTGATCGCGTCAAGTCGAGTACTCAACTTAAAAAGTATCGAGTTGAATTGAATTTTTTTTGAAAAAGTGTCGAGTCGAATTGAGAAGTTGAATTCAAGCACTCGAGTCGAGTTGAGAAGCTTGATTCAATAACTCGATTCAATAACTCGACTCAACTCAACAAGATATTAGATAAATGTAAATAGCTTAATCAAACAGTTTTCATGATTTTCTTCATGACTTTTTATCATGTTTTTCCGTCATGACTTTCTATCAAAGTCAAATGATCTTCATGTTTTTTCTTCATGTTTCTCTCTATGTTTCTCTTCATGTTTCTCTTCATGTTTCTCTTCATGTTTCTCTTCATGTTTCTCTTCATGTTTTTCTTCATGTTTCTCGTCATGACTCTTTATCAAATGATCTTCATGTTTCTCTTTATAACTTTCTATCAAATGATCTTCATGTTTCTCTTTATGACTTTCTATCAAACAATCTTTATGTTCTTCTTTATGACTCTCTATTAAAAGATAATGCAAAAAGATAATGCAAAAGTCAAAAACCGGAAAATTTTCTATATTTAACTCTCTTGACGTCAAGCTCAAATTCTTGATGAGTTGAGTCAAATTGACTCAATTCTCAGTTGAGTTGAGTTGCGTCAAGTTGAAAATATGAGCAACTTGACTTGAATCAAGTTGAAAATGTGAGTAACTTGACTTGAATCAAGTTGAAAATGTGAGTAACTCGACTCGATCTTGATTCAAGTTCAAAATGTCAATTTGAAACTCAACTTGATGATTAGTTTATTTCTACTGAACTTTCTACTACTGAGCTTTCTACTAAGCTTTCTATCAAGCTTTTTAGTAAGCTTTCTAGTGAGCTTTTGATTGAGCTTTCAATCAAGCTTTTTATCAAATGCTTTATTAAACTTTCTACATGCTTCAAATTATTCATTGATTGAGCGCATAACATGAGTTGAACAATGCTTTCTACATGAGTTTTTTCATGATTTTCTATCAAGCATTCTTCATGTTTTTTTATTGAGCACTCTTTATGATTTTCTATTAAGCACTCTTCATAATTCTTTATCAAACAATCTTTATGATTGTCTATTAAACATTCTTCATGACATTCTTTATGATTTTCTATCGAATACTTTACATAGTCAACAATTTGTTCAAATAAATGATTAAATAACTAGTTAAATAATAAATTCATTGATTTAATATCTTGCTTTTACATGTGCTTGAATATATAAAATTGAGCATATAGAATCAGAATAATCAGTGTCAGCAGTATTATTTTGATGATTTATGTCATTTTAATGATTGATGTTATTTAAGTTATTAAACATGCATTTGCAGCTAATCACGTTAAAGTGATCTTATAAGAAGAAGAATTGATCAAAATGATAAATCATTTAATTTATTATTTAATTACATGATTAAACACTTAATGAAATTTGTTAATGTGAAAACTCAATCAGAGAACTTTGAAAATTCAAACTCTTAAGTTAAAAGTTTTAAAAGTTCTGTTATTTATTCTAAGCTTTTGAAATACATATTAATTTATTTTAGAAAAAACACTGTATAAAAGAAACGTCAATTTATGTTTAATTTCTCTGCTTTCAATGAAGCTGATGATGCTGACATTCTCTGAAATATCAAGAACATTAAATAACTAAAATAATGAATCAAAAAAGATTTGAATTAATTTGTAAAAGTTATGATTATGATTGTAATTTATACACTCTTGTGACATCAATTTAAACTTGATTCATGAGAAACTTTATGCTATTTATATTAAGTGAACAAAACTCTTTGAAAGAGAAAATCACTCGTCATTTATACAACTGCTTTGCGCAGTCGAAACAATAAGATTGACACTGTATTATCAAGTAATGAATTTATAGCTTTTATTCAGCGTGTGACGCTTGAGTAAACTTTTAATGAAAGTGTCTGTGCTGTTTGATTATGACACATTAGTTTTGCTCTGCTCTTCATTGATGATATTCTATACAACGATGTTTTGATTCAATTCTCGATTCAAAGATGAAAGATGTTTTCTTTACATTCATGATATTCATGATTATAACATACATAAAGCTGTGTTCTCTTACTCAATAATTGTCATTTATTGAGCAGAGAAATATGTAATGAAAGAAAGATGCACATGATGAGAAGATAGAATGTGATTGTATTGAGTAACTCTTTTCTTCTCTTGATTTGACTTATGTCACGTAAACATTGAATGAATTGTTAGTATAGACATGCAATCACAATCATTCAATGTTTGACTCTGATCAATGAAAGAGAATGCGTTCTGATCATTTTCTTGAGCTCTCGATTTTTCATGTGAATAGATGAATGACTTGACATCAAGTAAAAAAGATGAGCTCAAGTCTTCTCAGTATATCAGCATGATCAACGAGTCACTACTTCTTTGAACACTGTAATCATGATTCTCAATACTTGAAATGACTATTCTATTTGATATCTTTTCATCAATTACTTGATGACACTGTTGATGTGATGAAGATGTTTCAATATCAACGCAGTTGACAAGTTGTAAATTCTTTGATCACTTATAGTCACAATTCACAAACTCTTCATCTGAGTTATCTTTTTCACTAGTAGTATCTTTTTATCTCTTACTGACATTGACATATCATTAATCTTCTTCGTAGATCAATTGTGACTGTTAGAAAGAATGTTGTCACATGAATGAAAACTCTGCATGATGACTTTTCTGATCATGCAATGTTCTAACATCATTTGAACTGCATTGAATTGAGATCTCTTGACTCTTCTAACATCTATTCAAACACAGAATAGAATCAAAAGATTCATAGTCAACATCATGTACAAATGAATCTCATTGTCAATCTTGTAAAAGTCATGAATGAACTTTGAAAATAATGAGATTTAAATGTAAAAGCTCTTGATTTATTTAACAAGATATTTAGTGATCAAATATAAATAAAATAAAATAAAAAAAACTTATTATGATGAAATGTTCAAAGCTCAACGTTAATTTGAGAAAATCATTCAAAAGATTGAAGACAAGAATTAGAAGTTAAAAAGCAAACTTTAAGTGACTAAAAATATCACTTCATTGATTTCTATTTTTTTCATCTTCAGCAAGCAATTTTAAAAACTTTCAAATTCACTTTTGTTTATTGATGAAATTGAGTTCATTTGAGATGATTGACAGGAAAAATTCATGATAAGCTAGAAATCAACGTTAATCATTTTGACAATGATAAAGTTATATTAATTTACATTCATTTTCAAATCAGTAAAAATGCAGTCAAAGTTACTTTAATCAAACATCAGCAAGATTCATTAAATCTTTATTCAATGATCAATGATTTACTGAATAAACTTGCTCAGTTATATGATGGTTTCAACAAAAAGACTAACTTTCAAAGAAAATACTTTAATCTCATTCAAGAAACACGCAAATTCAATGAATTTTATTCTTTATTTCAACGTTTGTTTTTTTATTTAAATTATTACAAGAGACAATTGTTGAAATCATGTCTAGAAACTAATCACACTGTCGTGATGTAGTATGTAGCTGAGTAGAATGTTTAATTTATAGAGATAGCTATAACTAAAACTTTAAGAATACAGAAGAAAGAAGATACAAAAGATAAGAAGAACATGCTCTTTATAGTAGTTACTCAGATTCAACGTTAGTCTCAAAGAAAACATGTTGAAACACAAGAAAGATGTTGATTCAAAAGATGTTTGTGACATAAAAAAATGTGTTTGTCATAAACATTTATTAACTACTCATAACACAAAGAAGTGTGTTTATCTAAAAGACAATAAAAGCTGATTAGAAAATGTTAAAAAATAGAAAAGATGTTAAATCATATCTGAATTAAATTTGAATCAGATTTAGAATTAATCTTGACTAAATCTTGACTAGTTTTAATTAATATGCAATCAACTCACTAGCATTAATTGTATAATAATTAAAGTTAAATCTTTGATCTTATTCAATTCTGACACATTCGTAACATTACTTTTCTCTTTGAAAATTCATGTTTGCATAAATAGAACAAATGAAACGCAAAAATTTTCACTGTTTTTCAATTTAGTGTGATCTGTCTGAATAAAGCTTATGAAATTCAACTAGAACTTTCTTCAAGTTCTCAAATTCTTCTTTATCAACATAGTATCATTCATCATCTTGATTTAATCTTGTTCATTTGATCTTGTATTATATTCAATCTTAATAGCATTTAAAGTTTAAAATGTCATTTATCTTTCAATGCTCATCATTTTTAATAGTGAAAGATTTAAATGATTCTGAATGCTGTTCTGATAAAAGATCATCAAAATAAGAACATAATAACTTTGAACTGAACATCAAATGCAGTTGCTTCATGCTTATTAATAAATGAAGATGATAAAAGATTTCAACTTTGATAGTGATTTGATGAAATTTTAACTGTTTGTCTTTCAAATTCTTACATCATTTAATTATCTTTATGTTTCTAGAGAATAATCAAACTCAGTCGTTTACTTCATAAATAATGTTTCATTTATGTTTATTAACTTAAGCTTTAATGATTTGCTTCGTTTTTTTTAAATTGCTAATGATCAAAGATAATAATTGTAATTGTAATTGTAATTGTAATTCATACACTCTTGTGACATCGATTTAGACTCGACTCATGAGAGACTCTATGCTACTTATATCGAGTGAACAAAACTCTCTGAAGAAGAAAATCACTCGTCGTCTATACGACTGCTTCGCGCAGTCGAAACAATGAGATTGACACTGTGTTATCAAGTAATGAATCTATAGCTTCTATTCAGCGCGTGACGCTTGAGTAAACTCTTGATGAGAGTGTCTGTGCTGTT
>JAABUV010001430.1_pt1 | contig 34661 bp, 34 predicted proteins | sample 5559971 | NCBI WGS metagenome assembly JAABUV01 (sample SAMN10711881, study PRJNA513362) | rock metagenome | isolation source: Antarctica rocks | place: Antarctica: Victoria Land, Knobhead nord | collected 2015-12-19
CTACGCCGCGTCACCCTCGACCCCTGGCGCATAGGCGCCGTCACCGCGGCCGCCCTCGTCCTACTCACCATGCAGAAAGGCACCCGGTGAGAAAACCTCCGTGTGCTACGAGAGATTCCTTCGTCCGAAATCCGCACGAGCCTGGTTGAGGCTGCGTTCTACGAGGCTCGCAAGATTCCGCCGGCAGTGCAGTATGAGTTCGCCCATCCAATTGAATGGTATATTCGCGAGGGCTACCTGCAGCTGTCGGCAGAAATTCCATGAGGTGGCAAGAAGCAGGGCCGGGGCTCCACCGGGCACGGCAACCGCTACCTGGCCCGGGTCATCGGGGAGGCAGCGGTGTCGGCCGGGCGCACCGACACCTTCCTCGGTGAACGCTACCGGCGCATCGCCCGACGGCGGGGCTCGGTGACCTGACGCGCACGCAGCTCCTGGAGGATGGCGGCCGTGCGGTCGGTAATCGGCACCTCGCGGCGGGACTTCGCGGTCTTGGTGCTTGTGATCACGAGCTCGCCGTCCTCGCGCGTCAGGGTGCGGATCTGAGCCAACCGTCGTCCTCCTTGACGTGACTGCGCAGGCCGTAGCGGGTGCCGCTGGCCGCTTTGAGCAGGCTCTTCACCTGCTTGGGGGTGAGGTATTCCCCTCCTTGACCTCCATGCGCGGGCGGGTGATCGCGGCCACGGGATTGTCGGCAAGCTCGCGGTCCTTGACGGCGGCGTCGAAGACAGCGCGCAGGATCGTGTAGGCGTGCGCCGAGTGGAGTCGCTGAGCCCCTTGCGGCGGAGCGTTGCCAACCAGTCGTCGACCGTGCTCGGCCGCACCCGGTGCATCGGCGTCGCGCCGAGCTGGCTGCCAATGATGTGGTGGCGGGCCACGGCCGCGTACATCGTCTTGGTGCTCGTCTTGCGGTCCGAGTTCGCCAGGGTCGTCTCGATCCAGGTCTCGGCTTACTGGTCGACGAGCTGGCGGGTGTGGCGGGCCGGCAGCTCCTTCTTCAGTGTGGCCCGGACCTCATCGGCCTTGTGATGGGTCTCCTTGGCGGTTCGTCCGGTGACCGTCACGCGCTTGCGGACGCCGTAGGCGTCGGTGTGGCGGATCAGGATCTGCCAACGACCGTCCTTACGCTGCACAGGTCGGGATCCTTCACCGTTGGCGCGTCGAGTCGGCGTCGCCATGGACCTAGCGTTTGACCCTCTGACCACGGCGAAGCCGATTGCCGACGGGCTGTGGACAAGGAGTCCCTTCCTTCGCGGCTCATCGGTGGGAGACTGTCGGCGAAGGCTCGACGATGTCAGGAGGCAGCCATGGCAGGACCGCTCGTGCTGGATCGCCACGCGATCGAGGCGCTCTGTCGGAAGTACGCCGTGCGTCGCCTCCTACTGTTCGGCTCCGCCGGTACGGAGTATTTCGACGAGGCGACCAGCGACATCGACTTTCTTGTCGAGTTCGATGACGCACCCGTGAGCCGCTTCGATGCCTACTTCGGCCTCAAGGAAGACCTAGAGGCACTCTTCGGGCGCCCGGTCGACCTCGTCTCGACGGCTGCCCTGGAGAACCCGTATTTCGCGAAGTCGGTCGCCAGCACCAGTCGAGAGCTGTATGCAGCCTGAGTCGCCGGCGCTGATCTGGGACGCCAGACGAGCGGCAGGTCGCGTCGTTGAGTTCGTGTCGGGTCGGAGCTGGGACGACTACCGACAAGACGTCATGCTTCGCTCGGCGGTCGAGCGCCAGTCTCAGATCATCGGCGAGGCGCTCAATCGGCTCAGCAAGGTCGATCCAGCCACCGCGGACCGGATCACGGACCTCGCCCGGATCGTCGCCTTCCGCAACGTCCTGGTGCACGGCTACGCGCAGATCGACGACGCGTTGGTCTGGGAAGTCGCCTCCACCCGAGTTCCGGAGCTGTCAGTTGTGCTGGCCGGGCTCCTGGATGACCCGTAGACGCTTTCCTCGAGCGAGGCACCGACTAGCGCGAGCCTCTGAACCAGCCGCCGGGTCGCCGACCCCACGGGGTTCGCAACTGCTCGAGCTCATCGCTCACGCTACTCCACTTGGCGTCCCTGAGTTCCCCGTTTTCGTGGGGTGCGCGGAGCTGGCGGAGCACATTGCGGCAGGCGGCGGGGGAGTCCAGAACGGCGGCGACGTGGTCGTCGAGGGTCGCCGGGGGCGCTGGCTTCTCGATGTACTCAATCGCGATAGCGCCGTTCTTGGCTACCCGACTCTCCTCGTAGCTTGGCCGCCGACAGGCCTGGGAGCACCAACGCTGGGGCCGTCCACGCCGCGGTGTGGAGGATAACTACAACGGCTGCCCGCAACGCGGGCACGTGCGTTCGTCAACCATGCCGACGACCCGCGACCAGCTGACCGCCACCAGCACAGCGCCGTCACAGCCGGGCGCAGGCAGTGTCGTTGCCAATGGGGCCACCGGGTCCCGACCGAAAGGAGGTCGTCATGGCGCAACTGGTAACAGTGGCAATGGCGTTGCTGGTGCTGGGCCCGATGGCGTTGGCGGGGTGGTTCGACCCAACGCCCGGCTCGGCACGCGAATACTCGCCGCATCGAGCACACCGCGAACGTTGGTAACGGGCACCGAGCCCGCTCAGCGCCGCCACAGCCGCCCCGCTGCACCATAATGTTGACCGATGTGGAGGAAGCCGTGGTCGCCGCCGGACCCAGTCCCACCGTGCTCAGCCGATGAGGGTCCTGCTCGTCGAGGACGAGGAACGCCTGGCCGAGACAGTTCGCCGTGGCCTCGTCGCCGAGGGTTTCGTTGTCGAGATCGCCTCCGACGGTGCCGAAGGGCTGTGGCGGGGCACCGACGGCACCTACGACGTCATCGTCTTGGACATCATGCTGCCCAAGCTGAACGGCTACGACGTGCTCAAGGGCCTGCGGGCCAAACAAGTGTGGACGCCGGTCCTGATGCTCACCGCCAAAGACGGCGAGTACGACCAGACCGACGCCTTTGACTTGGGCGCCGATGACTACCTGACCAAGCCGTTCAGCTTCGTCGTGCTCATCGCACGCCTGCGTGCGCTGCAGCGACGCGGTGCGCCGGAGCGGCCCGTGGTGCTCTCCGCCGGGACGCTGTCGCTGGACCCGGCGCGCCGTCGAGTCACCCGCGGCGACGTCGAACTTTCCCTCACCCCACGCGAGCACGGGCTGTTGGAGTTCTTGCTGCGGAACAAGGGCACCGTGGTGACCAAGTCGGAAATCCTGCGCGGGGTCTGGGACGCGCACTACGAAGGCGACGACAACGTTGTGGAGGTGTATGTGGGCTACCTGCGACGCAAGATCGACGCCCCGTTCAGCACCCGGTCGATCGAGACGATCCGAGGGGTCGGCTACCGCTTCTCCAGCGACGGCGGCTGACCCGGCCCATCCAGCGGCAGGCGCACCACGACCGACGTCCCGCCCCCGGCCGACTCGCCGACCTCGACCCCGCCGCGGTGCGCAGCGACGATCTCGGCCACGATCGCGAGCCCCAGACCGGAACCACCGCCAGCACGTGCCCGGCCGGTGTCCAGGCGAACGAAGCGCTGCAACACCCGCTGGCGCTCGTCCACCGCGATGCCGGGACCGTCGTCGGCGACCGTCACCGTCGCGGTGCCGGCCGCCCACGCGCAGGACAGCACCACCCGGCTGCGCGCGTGACGAACCGCGTTGTCGGTGAGGTTGCGGATCACGCGGGCCAGCGCCACCGCATCCCCCCGCACCCTGGTCGGGGTGATTTCGGCGACAACGGTGTGCCCGGAGGTCAACCGGATCCGGCCCACCTCGGCATGCAGGATGTCGTCGAGGTCGACGTCGACCACCCGCAGCGCCAGCCCCCGTTCGTCGGCCTTGGCCAGGAGCAGCAGGTCGTCCACCAGGTGCTGCATGCGCTGGGCCTCCGGCAGCAGAGTTTCTGTGAGCAGCGCCCGGTCCAGGATCTCCGGACGCTCGCTACCCAGCTCCAACGCGGCGGTCACCGTCGCCAATGGGCTGCGCAATTCGTGGGAGGCGTCGCCAACGAAGCGGCGCTGCGCGGCGTGGCCCGCCTCGATGCGGGCGAGCATCGCGTTCAGCGTCACGGCGAGTGCGGTGATCTCGTCCCGGGCGCGGGGGATCGGTAACCGCTCGGACAGGTCGGCGGTGGTGATCTCGCCGACCCGGCTGCGCATCCGTTCCACCGGTCGCAACGATCGCCCGACCAGGGTGTAGGTCGCTGCGCCGGCGACGACCACAATGATCGGCAGGCCCAACGCCAGCAGTGCCGCCACCGTCGACAACGTCTCGGTGATCGGGTCCTGTTCAGCGCCGACAACCACCGTGTAAGGGGTGTCACCACCGGACACCGCCTGGGTCTGCACCCGGTACTCACGAGTTTCCCCGCCGATCACAGCGGTGGCCCGTGGTGGAATCAGCGCCTTCGACGGCGCCCCCGCGGAGGCCAGCAGCACCGTGCCCGCGGCGTCCACCACCTGGACCACCGACGTCTGCCCGGTGGTGGCCAGCAGCTCGGGGTTGACCTCTGGTGGGGATTGGCCGCTGAGCTGGGTGGCGATCACCCGCGCCCTGGCCAGCGACGCGGCGTCGGCGGAGGACTCCAGTGAGCGCTCCAGCACCAGCAGCAGGGCTGCGGCGGCGATGCCCAATGCGACCGCCACCACGGCCATGGCGGCCAGCGCCGACCGGGAGCGCACTCCCCACGAGGACGGCGCGAGCCGAGCCCGGAGGCGGCGTGTTATCCGGTTCGGCACACCTGAGGGTCTACCAGGGTTCTCAGTGCCTGCTCAGGGCGCCCGGGGCAAGGTCGGTTCTCAGGTCACCCGTTCCGGTGGTGGCCGCACACCACCCGGCGCGACGGAGGTGCGATGCTCGACACGCTGGTTGCGCCGACCCCGCGGCGCGGGCGAACACCCCGACCCGGGCGATGGCACCGGGTGCGGCGGGTGCTTGCCGTCGCCTTGGTGTCCTTTCTGCTGGTGACGACGGTGTCCTACGTCCGGGCGCTGACCTACCCCGGCCACGCCACGTTTCTGTCCCGATCGGCAGGGTGGGTGCGCGACAACGGCGGGGACCCGCTGGTCAACGTCCTGGAAAACTGGTACTACACCCGGCACGCACCGTCGACCAACCCGCCGCCGCTGAGCTCGCTGCCCCCCGCGCCAGCCGCGACCGGCAGAACCGGCCCGGTGGCACTGCCCGGGTCCGCGCGACTGCCCGGTGAGGGCCGATGGGCGCCCGGGCGCCCGAACGCGCAGGGCCAACCAGCGGCCTACACAACGTTCATCCAGCCGGACCCCGCGCACGCCAGCGTGATTGCTGGCGTGGCCTGGATCCGCGCGGGCGCGACCAGCGCACACCTGGTCGCTGGCACAGCCCAGCCCAACACCGGCCGCTGGCCGGGTGGGGGCAAGATCACCCCCGCCGACGTGCCGGGGCTGGTGGCGACCTTCAACTCCGGCTGGAAGCTGCAGGACATCTCCGGCGGCTTCTTCGTCCGCGGCCAGACGGCGGGTGCGTTGCGCCCCGGGCAGGCTTCTCTCGTCGTCGACGACACGGGGGCGATCACGGTGGGCGCCTGGGGGCGGGACGTGGCCATGACCCCGCACACCGTGGCGGTGCGCCAGAACCTGGCGCTGATCGTGGACCGTGGCGCCCCGGTTGCCGGGCTTGCCACCAACGCCGCGCAGCTCTGGGGCAGCGCGAGCAACCAATTGCAGTTCACCTGGCGATCGGGAGTCGGTGTCGACGCTGCCGGCAACGTCATCTACGTCGCCGGGGACGGTCTGACGCTGGCCACGCTGGCCGATGCCCTGACCCGGGCGGGGGCGGTCCGGGTGATGCAGCTGGACATCCACCCCGGCATGGCGTTCTACGCGTCGTGGACACCCACCGGTCCGGTGCCCAGCGGTTCGGGGGTGGCACCGACCAAGCTGCTGCCCAGCATGCCCGGCTCGGCGCAGCGTTACCTGGCGCCGGACCAGCGGGACTTTCTGTACCTGACCTTGCGGTGACGTCGCGGCCTGCGCGGGAGCACCGACCTGGGTGCGCTGTGTGGCAGTGTGGTCGCAGCGGATGCTGGGGAGATCGAGGTGGTGCACGTGGCGGGGCAGGACGCCGCGCGGGAGGCGGCCGAGCTGGCCTCCGACAACGCGCCGCACGAAGCGAGCGTCAGCGACCGGGTGCTGACCGTGCCCAACGCGCTGAGTGTGCTGCGGCTGCTGGGGGTGCCGCTGTTTCTGTACCTGCTGCTGGTGCCGCGCGCGGACGGCTGGGCCATCGTCGTATTGGCGGTCAGTGGTGTCACCGACTACCTCGACGGCAAGGTGGCCCGCTGGCTGAACCAGTCCAGCCGGCTGGGGGCGTTCCTCGACCCCGCAGCGGACCGGCTGTACGTGCTAGCCACCCTGCTGGCGTTCGTGGTGCGCGACGTGCTGCCGTGGTGGGTGGCCGCGGCGCTGATCGGCCGGGACCTGGTGCTCGCCGGTGCGCTACGGGCGGTGCACAGCCGCGGTGTGCGGGTGCTCGACGTGCACTACCTGGGCAAGGCCGCCACGTTCTGCTTGCTGTACGCGTTCCCGCTGCTGCTGGCCGCCCAAGGCGACTCGACGTTCGCCGCCCTCGTCCGGCCGTGGGCGTACGCGTTCACCGTCTGGGGGGCTGGGATGTACCTCTGGGCCGGGGTGCTGTACCTCATCCAGGTGCGACTGGTGCGTCGCGAGCTGCCCCGAGTCACCGCGGCGGTGCCGCGGTGACTCGATCGGTGCGCGCCGACGCACCCGCGCTGCCGCGGCGCAACCCGACGCCGTCGCTGCTCACGGCGCTGCTCACCGACCACCTCGATCCCGGTTACGCCGCCGCTGCCCGGTCGCCGAGATCGCCGCGCCGCCGTGCCCCGTGGACGGCCGCCGGTGCGCTAGCCGTGGGGCTGGTGTTCGGATTGGCCGTGGTCCAGGCCGGTGCACCGGGAACCGACGCGGTCCGCTCCGGGTTGGTCGCCGACGTGCAGGCTGCCCGGCGCAGCACCGACGAGCTTGCCGCCCGCCGCGCGGAGCTCACGGTGACCGCAGACGGCGTGCGGTCCACCGCGCTGGCCGGCAATGCCCAGGGCCAGGCCGCGCTGGCGGAGCTGCGTCGGCTGCAGGCGCTGGCCGCCGCCACGGCGGTCACCGGCCCCGGTTTGCAGGTGACGGTGACTGACACCGTCGCCACCACCCGTTCTGGCGCCGGGTCGCAGCGGGGCACCGTGCTCGACCGCGACCTGCAGCTGGTGGTCAACGACCTGTGGGCGGCCGGGGCGGAAGCGATCGCGGTAGGTGGGGTTCGGCTCAACCCGACGAGTACGGTGCGGCAGGCAGGGGGGGCGATGTTGGTGGACAACCAGCCGATCTCCTCGCCGTACCTCGTCGCCGCGGTCGGCAACTCCGCTGGGCTGCAGACCCAGTTCGTGGTCAGTGATGCCTACCTGCGGATGGCCGCGGTGGCCCAGGTGTACGGGGTCGGGTTCACCCTGCAGCCCAGCGACCGGCTGAGCCTGCCCGCCGCGGCCACCGCCGAGCTCCGTGTCGCCGTGGCGAAGGGGCCGACGTGATCCCCGTCCTATCACTGGTAGCCGGGGTCGTGCTGGGGCTGGTGCTCAGCCCCCAGGTGCCCGACCTGCTGCAGCCCTACCTGCCCATTGCCGTCGTCGCCGCCCTCGACGCGGTCTTCGGTGGGTTACGAGCCCGGTTGGACGGCATCTTCGATGCGAAGGTGTTCGTGGTGTCGTTCGTGTTCAACGTGGTGACTGCTGCGCTGGTCGTGCTCTTCGGCGACCAACTCGGGGTGGGTACCCAGCTGTCCACCGCGGTGGTCGTCGTCCTCGGGATTCGGATCTTCGGCAACGCCGCCGCCATCCGCCGTCACCTGTTCGGGGCCTGAGCGATGCATCCGGACAGCCAGCCACCCGGGCCCTCGCCCCGGCGCCGGGAAACGCCGCCTGACCCGGGGATCACGCCGCAGGCGCCGGGCGCCGCGAGCCAGTCCAGGTCCGCACGGTTGCGGTCCACGGCGCTGGTCGCGGTGCTGTGCGCGGTGCTCGGGGTGGGCATCGTCACCCAGGTCAGGCGTACCGGTTCCGGCGATACCCTGAATACCGCTCGACCAGCCGATCTGGTGGTGCTGCTGGACAGCCTGCAGCAGCGCGAGGCCGCGCTGCGCCAGGAGATCGCCACCTTGGAATCGACCTTGTCCTCACTGCAGGCCGACGGTCAGGGCTCGCAGGCGGCCTTGGCGCAGGCTCAGCAGCGCGCCCGGTCGTTGGCGGTGCTGGTAGGCACCGCGGCGGCCACCGGCCCTGGGCTCATCCTCGTGCTGAACGATCCGGATGCGAAGGTCGGCCCGGAGGTACTGGTCGACGAGGTGCAGGAACTGCGAGCTGCCGGTGCCGAGGCCATGCAGATCGCCGGGCAGGGTGGCACCGCGGTGCGGATCGGGGTGGACTCCTCGTTCACCGGGCGGGCGGGCTCCATCCAGGTCGACGGAGTGGCGCTTCGTGCGCCGTACAACGTCACAGTGATCGGTGACCCGCCGACGCTCGCGGCGGCGCTGAACATCCCCGGGGGGGTGGTGGATACCGTGGCCCGCGCGCAAGGCAGATTCGATGTGCAGCAGCTCGCGCGGGTGGAGGTGAGCGCCTTGCGGGTGCCTCGTGCGCCCCAATACGCTCGCCCGACCGGATGACCCGGACCAGCCCAACCCGGCAAGCCCCCACGAGAACAGGATCGAAGCCACCGTGCCCGACGCCCCCCAAGACCAGGTCCCAGCCGATCTGCAGTACACCGCCGAACACGAATGGGTGCAGCGCACCGGTGCAGCCACGGTACGGGTGGGGGTGACCCATTACGCCCAGGCTCAGCTCGGGGACGTGGTCTACGTGCAGTTGCCTGAGGCCGGCACCGCGGCGACGGCGGGAGCTGCCCTGGGTGAAGTGGAATCCACCAAGAGCGTGTCCGACGTGTTTGCTCCACTGTCGGGCACGGTCACCGCACGCAACGACGCATTGGACTCCGACCCCGAACTGGTGAACTCCGACCCCTACGGTGCCGGGTGGTTGGTGGACATCGAGGCCGACGACCCGGCGGCGCTGGACGGCCAGCTCGCTGCCATGCTGGCCGCCTCGGCCTACCGGGAGTTGACCGGCGCCGCAGGGTAGATCGGTCCCGCCACGGTAGGTTCGACCGACGACGTCAGCCCACGAAGCTGGCGGTCCCACCGGAGGAGGAGTGCAGTGAGCCAGAATGACGAACGCGGTGGCTCCGCGGCGGGTGGTGGCCCGCGCGAGGGCGCAGCCGAGACCACGTCGGTGTTTCGTGCGGACTTCCTTGCCGAGATGGAACGCGCTTCAGGGGACAGTGGTACCGCCGCGCAGACACCAGTGGCCGGTGTCGAGGCGCTGCCGGCGGGTTCGGCGTTGCTGGTGGTCAAGCGCGGCCCCAACGCCGGATCACGGTTCCTGCTGGACCAGGCTATGACCTCGGCCGGACGTCATCCCGACAGTGACATCTTTCTCGACGACGTCACCGTCAGTCGTCGTCATGCGGAGTTCCGTCGCGACGTCACCGAGTTCGCTGTCGTCGACGTCGGCAGCCTGAACGGCACCTACGTCAACCGCGAACCGGTCGACAATGCCGTCCTGGCCAACGGTGACGAGGTGCAGATCGGCAAGTTTCGGCTGGTTTTCCTCACCGGCCCGCGTGCCGTGGCCGATGCCAACCGGTCAGTGGGTGCGGACGGCCGGTGACCGCCGCGGGGCGCGCGCAGCGCGGAGCCAGGTCCATCGGTGCGGTGCTGGACGCATTGCGCCCCGACTTCCCCGACGTCACCATCTCCAAGATCCGGTTCCTGGAGTCCGAGGGACTCGTCACCCCCGACCGCACCCCCGCCGGGTACCGGCAGTTCAGCGGCGCGGATCTAGAACGACTGCGGTTCGTGCTGGCCGCACAACGCGACCACTACCTGCCGCTGAAGGTGATCAGGGAGCAGTTGGCGGCCCTGGACCGGGGGACCGCACCGTCGACCCCGCTGGGCAGGTTGCCCCGCGCTCTGACGATGGCCGCACCGGTGATGGATCCGCAGGATCTGGTGCCCGACCGGGTGGTGCGGGTGACCAGGGAAGAGCTGCTGGCCGAGTCCGGAGCCGGCGAGGCTCTGGTCGACGAGCTGGTTGCCCATGGCGTGATCCGCCCCGGCTCCGCCGGGTTCTTCGACGCCGATGCCGTCCTCGTTGCCAGCACCGCCCGGGCGATGGCCGAGTTCGGGGTGCAGCCCAGGCACCTGCGGGCGTTCCGCTCCGCCGCCGACCGGGAGGCTGGGCTGGTGGCGCAGATCGCCGGGCCGGTGGCGCGCCAGCGCGACGCCGGTGCGCAGGCGCGCGCACAGGAGTTGGTCCGCGAGTTGGCCGTGCTGTCGATGACCATGCACGCCACGCTGGTCAGAACCGCGTTACGCGACGAGCTCGGCGGCTGAGCAACCCTGGTCGCACGGCGTGATCACCCCGGGCGGGCGGGGTGCTCCGCGTGTAGCGTCAGCGGTGCTGGTGGGGCGGGCACGACACGAGCGGACAGGCGGTCAGGATGAGCGAGATGCGGGTGGTCGGCATCCGGGTAGAGCTCCCAGCCAACCAGCCGATCCTGCTGTTGCGGGAGTCCGAAGGCGACCGCTATCTGCCCATCTGGATCGGTCAGAGCGAGGCCACTGCGATCGCGTTGGAGCAGCAGGGCGTCAAGCCGGCCCGGCCGATGACCCACGACCTGATGAAGAACGTCATCACCGCGTTCGGGCGGGCGCTCGAGCAGGTGCGGATCGTCGACCTGCGGGAGGGCACGTTCTTCGCCGAGCTGGTCTTCGACGGGGACGTCCGGGTGTCCGCTCGGCCGACGGACTCCATCGCCCTGGCGTTGCGGGTGGGTGTCCCGATCCACGCCGAGGAGTCGGTGTTGACCGAGGCCGGTCTGCTCATTCCGGATGAGCAGGAGGACGAGGTGGAGAAGTTCAAGGAGTTCCTGGACTCGGTGTCGCCGGAGGACTTCGGGGCCACCGGGGGTCCACCGGCCTGACCGCCCGTGGACCGGGTGACAATTCGGTCTCACCCTCAAGTCGAGGTTCAGAGTCGTGCGTGTCCCGTTGACCGGTGACACCGAGCGCCCCTACCGTCAGGTCCGACGAACAGGTCAGACGGTGCACGACCGGGACCGGCGGCATGAGACAGGGAGACAGTTGTGGTCGACAGACCGCACGAGGACGGGGTGGAGCTGCAACCTGGTCTGTTCCCTGACGACACGCTGCCCGACGAGCTGGTCGGCTACCGGGTGCCCATCGCCTGCCAGATCGCCGGAATCACCTACCGGCAGTTGGACTACTGGGCGCGCACCTCGCTGGTGGTGCCCTCGATCCGCGGCGCCCACGGCTCGGGTAGTCAGCGGCTGTACTCGTTCAAGGACATCCTGGTGCTCAAGGTGGTCAAACGACTACTGGACACCGGCGTCTCGCTGCAGAACATCCGCGTCGCGGTGGAGCACCTGCGCCGTCGCGGGGTCTCCGACCTCGCCAGGATCACGCTGTTCTCCGACGGCACCACCGTCTACGAATGCACCTCAGCGGAGGAGGTCAACGACCTGCTGCAGGGCGGGCAAGGCGTCTTCGGGATCGCCGTCGGCGGCGCGATGCGGGAGCTGACGGGGACCATCGCGGAGTTCCCCGCCGAACGGGCCGACGGCGGGGTGGTCGAGCACGCACCCGAGGACGAGCTGGCCCGGTTGCGGCGCGCGCGGACCTCGCGCCGCACCGGGTAACCGCTGACGCGCCACGGTCTCGGTCGCCAGGACCTACACTGGGCGGGCGTCGACGTCGCGCGGGAGAGAGCCTCGGGCCAGCCAGGCCCGGGCCGCCGAAGGAGCAGCACCTCCCCGTCAACCTCTCAGGCACCCAGGACCGCGCGGGCACCGACGCCTCTGGAAAGCGGTGGGAGCACCCACCCGCCCACGGGGAAAGCCCGGTAGCCGGGTGAATCTCTCAGGCGCCCGCAGGTGGGCAGACGACAGAGGGGGAGGGCCCCGACGCAGGGCCGCCCTGCTCGGTCCCGCCCTGACCTGGAGGCCCCGTGAGTTCCCTGCTCCCGCCGTCGTTGCTGCAGACCGCGCACACCTTCGCCGATCGCCACGTGGGCCCCGACCAGGCCCAGGTGGCGCGGATGCTCGACGTCATCGGCGTGGCATCCTTGGAAGAACTCGCCACCGCCGCCGTGCCCGCCGCGATCCTCGACCCGGCGGGGGCATTGGCCGGGCTGCCGCCGGCTGCCACCGAATCGCAGGCGCTCGCCGAGCTGCGCGGGCTGGCCGCTCGCAACACGGTGACCACGTCGATGATCGGCCTGGGCTACTACGACACGCTGACCCCGGGTGTGATCCGGCGCAACGTGCTGGAAAGTCCCGCCTGGTACACCGGGTACACCCCCTACCAGCCGGAGATCAGCCAGGGTCGACTCGAGGCGTTGCTGAACTTCCAAACCATGGTGTCGGACCTGACCGGTATGGACGTGGCCAACTCCTCCATGCTGGACGAGTCGACCGCTGCCGCCGAGGCGATGACTCTGCTCCGCCGGGCTGGGCGCTCGCGCTCACTCCGCTTCGTCGTCGACACCGACACCCTGCCGCAGACCATCGCGGTGCTCACCACCCGGGCCGCGCCATTGGACATCGAGCTGGTGCCCGCGGACCTGGCCGTCAACGGTCTACCCGAGGGTGAGTTCTTCGGGGTACTTGCCCAGCTGCCCGGGGCATCCGGCCGGGTCGTCGACCACACCGCGCTCATCGACGAGGCGCATTCCCGGGGCGCCCTGGTGGCCGTGGCCGCCGACCTGCTCGCCCTCACCCTGCTGCGGCCCCCCGGCGAGCAGGGCGCCGACGCGGTGTTCGGCACCAGCCAGCGCTTCGGGGTGCCGATGGGTTACGGCGGCCCGCACGCCGGTTACCTCGCGGTGCGCAGCGCCACCGCGCGCCAGTTGCCGGGACGCCTGGTGGGGCTGTCGGTCGACGCGGACGCCAACCCTGCCTACCGGCTGGCGCTGCAGACCCGCGAGCAGCACATCCGCCGGGAGAAGGCCACCTCCAACATCTGCACGGCTCAGGTGTTGCTGGCCGTGGTGGCCGCGATGTACGCCAGCTACCACGGCGCCGACGGTCTGCGGGTGATCGCCACCCGGGTGCATCGCTGCGCAGCGGTGCTGGCCGCTGGCCTGCGGGCCGGGGGCGTCGAAGTGGTCCACGAGGCGTTCTTCGACACCGTGCTCGCCCGGGTGCCCTCGGGGGCTGACCGTGTGGTGGCTGCCGCGCACGAAGCCGGCATCAGCCTGCGCCTGGTCGACGCCGACCATGTTGGGGTGTCCTGCGACGAGGCGACGACGCCGGCGCACCTGAGCACCGTGCTGGCCGCGTTCGGGGTCCCTGTCGACCTGGATGAGGCGGCGCCGGACGCGCTGCCCGCCGCGCAAGCGCGCACCAGCGAGTATTTGACGCACCCGGCCTTCACCGCGCACCGCTCCGAGACGTCCATGCTGCGCTACCTTCGTGCCCTGTCAGACAAGGACATGGCGCTGGATCGCACCATGATCCCCTTGGGCAGCTGCACGATGAAGCTCAACGCCACCACCGAGATGGAGCCGATCACCTGGCCGGAGTTCGCCGCGCTGCACCCGTTCGCGCCGATCTCCGACGCGGCCGGGATCCAGCAGATCATCGCCGACCTGCAGCGTTGGCTGGTGGCGATCACCGGGTACGCCGCGGTGAGCCTGCAGCCCAACGCCGGCAGCCAGGGCGAGTACGCGGGGTTGCTGGCCATCCGCGGCTACCACCACGCCCGCGGGGAGGCCGGCCGTGACGTCTGCCTGATCCCGTCCTCGGCGCACGGCACGAACGCGGCGTCGGCAGTGATGGCCGGGATGCGGGTGGTCGTGGTCGGGTGCGACGCCGAGGGCAACGTCGACCTGGTCGATCTCCGCACCAAGATCGACGCCCACCGCGACACGTTGGCCGCGATCATGGTCACCTACCCCTCTACGCACGGGGTGTACGAGCACGAGATCGGCCAGCTGTGCGCGCTGGTGCACGACGCCGGCGGCCAGGTGTACGTCGACGGGGCGAACCTCAACGCGCTGGTGGGCCTGGCTCGGCCGGGTCGCTTCGGTGCCGACGTCAGCCACCTCAACCTGCACAAGACCTTCTGCATCCCGCACGGCGGTGGCGGCCCGGGTGTCGGACCGATCGGGGTCGGTCAGCACCTGGTGCCGTTCCTGCCCGGCCACCCGCTCGCGCCGCAGTTGGGTTCCGGCGGTGCGGTCTCCGGCGCGCCATGGGGCTCGGCGTCCATCCTGCCGATCAGCTGGGCCTACGTGCGGATGATGGGCGCCGACGGGTTGCGGCGCGCCACCCTGACCGCCGTCGCCGCCGCCAACTACGTCGCGCGCCGGCTCGACGAGCACTACCCGGTGCTCTACACCGGTGACCGGGGCATGGTCGCCCACGAGTGCATCCTGGATCTTCGCCCGATCACCAAGGCGACCGGTGTCAGCGTCGACGACGTGGCGAAGCGGTTGGCCGACTACGGATTCCACGCACCGACTATGAGCTTCCCGGTGGCAGGAACGCTCATGGTGGAGCCCACCGAGAGCGAGGATCTCGGGGAGATCGACCAGTTCTGCGACGCGATGATCGCCATCCGGGGGGAGATCGACCAGGTCGCCGCTGGGGTGTGGCCAGTGACGGATAATCCGCTGCGGGGCGCACCGCACACTGCCCGCTGCCTGGTCGGGGAGTGGTCGCACCCCTACCCCCGCGAGCAGGCGGTGTTCCCCGGTGCGGGCATACCCGGACTCGACACCCGGGCGAAGGTGTGGCCCGCGGTGCGGCGCATCGACGGTGCCCACGGCGACCGGAACCTGGTCTGCAGCTGTCCACCGGTGGCTGCCTACGGCTCGTGAGCGGCATCTGGCGCCGGGAACGCGCACGAGCCGCTCACGGCAGCAGGTCGGTGAGAGCGGTGGCCATGGCCGGGGAGCCGGCGCCGCCCACATTGCGTAGCTGACCGCCGGTGGCCGAGGTGATCTGGCCCAGTGCCGCCACGTCGGCGCTGCCCAGCGCTATCACATTGACCATGACCGGCGCGGCTGGATTCTTACTGGCGGCGATGGTCCCCAGCACGCCGTTCAACGTGGTGGCGACATCGTCGTTGGGTCCGTCGGTGATCAGCAGAACGGAGTTGGGTCCGGTGGGGGCATAGGTGCGCACCGCGTCCCGGTATGCGGCAGCGATCGAGGCGTACAGTGAGGTGGCCGTACGTGGTTGCAGTGCGGGGAGTGCGGCATCAAGAGCCGCCCGCTGAGCGGCGCCCAGTGCCGCAGTGGGTACGTCCATCTTGTAGGGCAGCGGCCCGGCCAGGTCTGCTGAGAAGGTCCACAACCCCAGGCTGCCGGCGTCGGGCAGGGCTCTGGCCCGGCACAGGATTGCGGCCGTACTCGCGGCCAGTCGGGTCGAACCCCCCTCGCTGACTCCCATCGAACCCGATACGTCCAGCAGCACGGTGCTGCGTGCCTGGACGAGCGGCGTGGTCAACGCCGTGGTGATGGTGTCGGCAACAACCGGGTCGGTGACGGGCAGCGCGGCGGGGACCGCCCCAAATTCCACCGCCGCGGACGGTACCGGGGCACGGCCAGCCGCGGTGCGAAAGCCGACGTCGGTGAACAGCTGCTGCTGATCGCTGGTCATGAGGAACTCCCGGAACGCCGCCGCCGCCCGGGACTGGGTGGTGTCGACCGAAGCGCCCTTGAGCTGCACGTAAGGGTAGTCCTGGCGCGGCGCCGTCCCGCCCAGTTGGGCTGCGCTGATCGAGCCCGGCGCTGCCCGGGCAGCGGCAAACACTTGCTGTTCGCTGGCCGGCACAGCCTGGTAGGGGCTGCCAGGCACGGTGGGCAGCGAACTGATCGCCGCGAGCGCCGCAGCCGTGCTGGCCGGCTGCAGGGGCGGTCCCGCGCCCAGGGCAGTTAGGGCCCCACGTACACCCGCAGCGGTCAATGACGCTGCGGTGGGAGCAGCGCCCCCGGTCAGCCCGGCGACGACGGCCTGGGCGGCCTGCGGGGCCGCGGTGGGTCCGGCCGAGCCGGTGGGCAGCGCCGCGGTGAACGCCCCCCAGTCCGGGTGGCCGTAACGCGACCAACCGTCACCGGCCCGCTGCAGCGCGGGCAGCTGTGCCCAGCTCAGCCCGGCCGCCGTGACCGCGGGACCGGCGTCCCGGGCGACGGCCAGCACCATAGGGCTGACGACCAGCGACGTCGGGTCACCGTCGATCTGGTCCGCGGCACCGGCCCTCAGCCGTGCGACGGTGGTGCTGTCCGGGGCCACCCACGCCGCGGGTGGCGGCCCAAGGCTGGCCGGGTCCCAACCCTGCCGCAGTGCAGTGAGCACTTGGGCGGAGTCCGTCGCCCGGACTGACACGGTGATGCATTGGTCGCGGATCACCCGGGCGGCGGCGGTGTAGCGCTGGGCCGCCACGGTCAGCGGGCCGGCGATGTCTGATTCGGCCACAACGGTAAGGGTGGAGCTGCCACCCACGCACGCGGCGGCGGCCTGGGCGCTCTGTGCGCCAACGTCGGCGCGCAGCTTGAACCAGCCGACAGTGAGCAACCCCAACACCAGGACCACGACGAGGGCGACAATGAGGCCCCGACTGACGCCACGGGTAGCCGCTGCGTCCCGGTGCCGTGCCACGGTCGCTTCACCTCCGGTCTGCGTTCGGGTACCTGTCACCCTACTGAGCGATAGCGGTGTCACACCCTGACCGCTGCGCCCGCCTTACCCGGCCAGCCGCGCGGCGATCGCCGCGCCGAGCGCGGTGCCCGAGCGCCACGCCGACTCGACCTTCGGGGTTCCCCAGCCGTCACCGCACAGCCCGATCAGCGACTCCCCGAGGTGGTAGGGCAACGCGCGGGGTTCGGCGGGGCGGGCATAGCTCCAGCGGTACGCGTGCGTCCACTGCACCCCCAGCTCGGTGTCCAACACCTGCATGAGGGCGGTGATGACGTCGGCTACCACGGCGTCGGGTTCGGCCAGGTGCCGGGCGGCGAGGTCGGTGCTGGTGTGGGCCAGCAGCACCGGTGCCCGATCACCGCGGCGGGCACCGTCGTCGACCAGCAGCGACAGCACCGGGTGGTCGTTGACGAACATCGCGGTCAGCGCCGGCCAGGTCCGTGCAGCGGCGCCGACCGCCACCGAGATGACCGGGCGCCAGACCCGTTCCCGCAGCTCATCAAACAATGCCCCGACCGCCGGGTCCAGCACCGCGACCGCCTGCGGGTCCGGCATCGCCAGGACCACCGCCGCCGTGGCCACCCCGTCGACCCGGGCATCGGGTGCCACCCGATTCACCGCGGAGCCCAGCCGGATATCGAGACCGTCGGCCAGGTCGGCCACCAACGAGCGCAGCCCGCCGGGTGCCCGCCAACGCTGCGGTCCGGTGCTGGTACGGCGCCCGTCGGGGGAGTGCACCGCGAGCGTGTCGGTCCACTCCGTGGCGAGCCCACGCCGCTGCCAATCCGCGGCGACGGCGGCGAACTCCGCGGAGTCCACCGTGAAGTAGGCGGCACCGGTGTCCACCCGGCGATCGTGCAGCAGCGGACTCGCCATCCGACCGCCCACGGTGCGGGAGCGTTCATGCACGATCACGTCCACCCCGGCCGCTCGCAATGCCCGCGCGCAGGCCACACCAGAAATCCCGGCGCCGACCACCGCGACGCTCACGCGCGACCGGGTTCGCGGTGGGTGGCATCACGCACGGTGCCGACGAACTCCTCGACCAGGTCTTCCAGGGCCACCACCCCCACCGTGGCACCGCTGGCGTCGACCACCCGGCCCAGGTGCGCCGAGGCCCGCCGCAACACCGACAGTGCCACGTCCAGGTGGTCGGTGGCGGGCACCGTGGGCAAGGTCCTGACCCGGGCCGCCGGGATGACGGTGCCCGGGCCGGCACCGTCGTCGAGCACCGCGTCCAGCATGTCCTTCACGTGCAGATAGCCGATCAATGACCCGTCGCTCAGCTGTACCGGGTAGCGGGAGAACCCGGTCTGCGCGACAGCCTCCTCCAACGAGCCCAGGGTGGGTCCTGACTGTCCGTGCGGCAGGCTGCGCACCGAGGCCAGCGCGATCACCACCTCGTTGACCGTGCGCCCGCGGGTGGTCAGCGCCTGGGTCAGGCGCCGGTGCTCGCTCGCGTCGAGCATGCCCTCCGAGCGTGACTCGGAGATCATCCCGGCCAGCTCACCAGGGGTGTAGGCGGTGTCGAGCTCGTCTTTGGGCTCGACCCCGAACGCGTGCAGGGTGCGGTTCGCGACGAAGTTGTACAGCCCGATCAGTGGTCGCACCGCCCGCACGAACGCCACGTGCACGGGTACCAGCAGCAACGCGGTGCGCTCCGGTCCGGCGATGGCGATGTTCTTGGGCACCATCTCCCCAAGCAGGATGTGCAGGACGACCACCAGGGCCAGCGCCAGGGTGAACCCGACCGGGTACACCAGGGCGTCCGGCAGCCCGACGGCCTTCATCGGCAGTTCGATGAAGTGCGCCACGGCGGGCTCACCGACCCGACCCAGCAGGATCGAGCAGATCGTGATGCCCAGCTGCGCCCCGGCGAGCATCAGCGACAGCTGCTCACCTGCCTCGATCACGGTTCGGGCCCGTCGGCGGCCTTGGGCCTGCAAGGTCTCCAACCTGTCGCGCCGAGCCGTGATGAGGGCGAATTCCGCCCCGACGAAGAAGGCGTTGGCACCCAGCAGCAGCACAGCGAAGAGCACGGCCCACCCGTCACCCACGCTCACTCACCTGCCTGCCGACGTCGTCGGTGGGTGCCTCGGGGTGCAAACCGACCAGGTCCACCCGCCGTCCGTCCATCCGGCGCACGGTCAGCCGCCACCCGTCCAGGTGCACCACGTCGTCGATCTGCGGGATGCGCCCCAGGTGAGCGAGCACAGCCCCACCCAGCGTCTCGTACTCGCCCTCCGGCGCGAGGAAACCCGTTGCCTCGGCCACCTCGTCCACCCGCAGCAGACCGGACAGGTCCCAGCCGCCCTCCAACCGCTGCACGTCGACGACCCGCTCGTCGTGCTCGTCGCGGACGTCGCCGACGATTTCCTCGATCAGATCCTCCATCGTGACCATCCCCGCGGTGCCGCCGTACTCGTCGACGACCAGCGCCACCTGCAGCCCGTCGCCGCGCACCCGGTCCATCAGCGCGTCACCGTCCAGGGTGGCAGGAACGGTGGGCACCCGGCGCACGATCCGGTTCAGAGTGGTGGTTGCCCTGGCCGCGTCGGGAACCACGAAGGCCTGTTTGACGTGCACCACCCCGAGGGGGTCGTCCAGGTCACCCTGGACCACCGGGAACCGGGAGAACCCGGTGCGGCGAGCGGCGGCCAGCAGGTCGTCCACGGTGTCCTGGGCGGACAGCGTCTCGATCCGGACCCGCGGTGTCATCAGCTCGTCGGCGGAACGCTCCCCGAAGCGCAGCGAGCGGTCCAGGAGGACGGCGGTGCCCTCGTCGAGGGATCCTTGGCGTGCGGAGGTCCGCACCAACGACCCGAGTTCCTGGGGCGAACGGGCCGAGCGCAACTCCTCCGCCGGTTCGATGCCCATGCGGCGCACCACTCGGTTCGCCGTGCCGTTGAGCAGCGAGATCGCCCACCGGAAGGTCTGGGAGAACGCGGCCTGCGCCCCGGCGGTGAAGCGCGCGGTGGGTAGCGGAGCGGCGATGGCCAGGTTCTTGGGCACCAGCTCGCCGAACACCATGGACAACGACGTGGCGATGACCAGGGCCAGGACCAAGGAAATGGCACCACTGACCGAGCGGCTCAGCCCGACGGCGGTGAATGCCGGGCGCAGCAGCCCCGCCAGTACCGGTTCGGCGATGTAGCCGGTGATCAGCGTGGTGATGGTGATGCCCAGCTGTGCGCCGCTGAGCTGGAAGGACAGCGTGCGGTGGGCATGAGAAACCTGCTGGGCGCGCCGATCGCCGTCCTTGGCCTGCTCGTCCACCGTGGAGCGTTCCAGGGCGGTGAGGGAGAACTCCGCGGCGACGAACAACGCGGTGCCAGCCGTCAGGGCGAGCACCCCGAGGATGCCGACGACGGTGAACAGGACGGTCAACGGAGAGCACCGTGGACGGGGTGAGCGGGGGGTGCCTCAGGCACCACGGTCCTTCCTCTGGGTACACGGCTGGTTCGGCGACACCGGCCGCCGAGTTCCGACCATCGTACGGGAGGAGTCAGACGATCAGCCCATCCTGGCCGCGACCTCGGGCGGAAACCCCCCGGTGGCGATCGGCCCCCACCGGGTCGGGGTAATGCGCAGCAGGGACTTGCCTTGGCGCGCCATCGCCGCGCGGTACTCGTCCCAGTCGGGGTGCTCGCCGGCAATCGAGCGGTAATAGTCGACGAACGCGTCCTGCGCGCCGGGCATCTCGAGGACCTCGGCGGTGCCGTCCACCTGCACCCACGCGTCGTCGAAGTCCGTGGACAGCACGCACACGCTGACCTGCGGCACCCGGCGGGCGTTGGCGGTCTTGGCCCGCTGCGGGTAGGTGGCGATGACGATTCGCCCCTGCGGGTCGACGCCGCAGCTCACCGGGGACAGCTGTGGGCCGCCGTCGCCGCGGGTGGTGAGCAGCACCGCGTGGTGGCGTGGCTGCAGGAACTCCAGCAACTCGGTGAGGGTGACGGACTCCGCTGTCGCGACCTTGGCCATGTCCGCCAGGGTAGTGCGCTTCACCACCCACCCGGCAGCGGTCGCCCCTCGGCGAAACCGGCGGCGGACTGCACCCCCAGCACAGCACGGCCATGCAGCTGCGCCAGCGTGCGCGCCCCGGCATAGGTGCACGTGCTGCGCACCCCGGCACAGATGTGGTCGAGCAGGTCCTCCACCCCGGGGCGCTGGGGGTCCACCCGCATCCGCGAGGTGGAGATGCCCTCTTCGAACAACCCTTTCCTGGCTCGGTCGAAGGCGCTGTCGGCACTGGTCCGCGCGGCGACAGCCCGCTTGGACGCCATGCCGAAGCTCTCCTTGTACAGCTGGCCGGCCTCGTCGCGCAGCAGGTCACCTGGTGATTCCAGGGTTCCGGCGAACCAGGAGCCGATCATCACGTTCGAGGCGCCGGCCGCCACCGCCAATGCCACGTCGCGTGGGTGGCGCACCCCGCCGTCGGCCCAGACGTAACCGCCCAGCTCGGCCGCGGCCGCGGCGCACTCGGCGACCGCAGAGAACTGCGGGCGCCCCACGCCGGTCATCATCCGAGTGGTGCACATCGCGCCGGGTCCGACCCCGACCTTGACGATGTCGGCGCCGGCGGCGAGCAGGTCCCGGGTGCCGGCCGCGCTGACCACGTTGCCCGCCACCAGGGGCACCCCCAGTCGGAGTTCGGCCACCGATGCCAGCGCCTGCAGCATCTTTTCCTGGTGCCCATGCGCGGTGTCCAGCACGAGCAGGTCGACGCCTGCCTGCACCAGCGCCTGCGCCTTCGCCCCGACGTCGCCGTTCACTCCTACTGCGGCCGCGACCCGCAGTCGCCCCGCGCGGTCCACGGCCGGGGCATAGATCTCCGCCCGCAGGGCGCCGGTCGCGGTGAGCACCCCAGCCAGGGTGCCGTCGTCGGTCACCAGCACGGCCATGGTGGCGTGCGCGGCGTGCAGGGTGTCGAAGACCTCTCGGGGGGTGGTGCGCACCGGCACCTGGACGAACTCGGTGTCGAGCACCTCCGAGAGCCGGGCGAAGCGGTCCACCCCGGTGCATCCGGCCTCGGTCACCAGCCCGACGGGGCGCCCGTCGGCGACCACCACCGCTGCGCCGTGCGCCCGTTTGGTCAGCAAGGCCACCGCATCCGACACCGCGTCGTCGGGGTGCAGCACCACCGGGGTGTCGGCGACGAGGTGCCGGGATTTCACGAAGGACATGGTCTCGGTGACGGAGTGCACCGGCAGGTCTTGCGGCAGGACGACCAGCCCACCCCGCCGGGCCACGGTCTCGGCCATCCGCCGCCCGGCCACCGCCGTCATGTTCGCCACCACCACCGGAATGGTGGTGCCCGAACCGTCGGTGCTGGTCAGGTCGACATCGAAACGGGACGCCACATCGGTGCGGGCCGGCACCAGGAACACGTCGTCGTAGGTCAGGTCGTAGGGCGGGGTCTGGCCGTCGAGGAAACGCACAGCCGCCGACGCTACGCGTCGCGCACTGCCATGATCGTCACCGGTGAGGGAGGTGGACCATCGTGCCGGGATACGTCGTGCTCATCCGCGGGATCAACGTGGGCGGCAACAAGAAGCTGGTGATGGCGCAGTTCCGGGAGGTCCTCACCGGGCTGGGATTGACCGACGTGGCGACTGTGCTCAACAGCGGCAACGCCGTTTGCACCGGCGCGGAGCAGCCCACCGCCGAGCTGGAACGGACGATCGCGGCCGCGGTGCAGGCTCAGCTGGGGCTGCGTGCCAGCTGCCTGGTGCGGACGGCGACGCAGTTACGCGGGGTGCTGGAACACAACCCACTCCTCGAGGTGGCCACGAACGGTTCGCGGCTGATGGTTCTGTTCCTCTCGGCGCGCCCAGCCCCGGACGCCGCGGCCGAGCACGACCCGGTGGCACTGGACCCCGGTCGGGTCGCCGTCGGTGATCGGGTGGTGTACCAGTGGTGCCCGGACGGGGTGCTCGCCGCACCCGATGTCGCGACGTTCCTGATGCGCCACTGGGCGGTCGCGGTGACCGGCCGCAACTGGAACACGGTCAGCAAGCTGGGTGCACTGCTCGGGGGGTGAGCGGTGCACTCCTACGATGATCGTTGACATCGATCATGGGTGACACCACTGCTCAGAATGGAGCTCCTGTTGCGTATCGCACTGCTGGGCACTGGCCGCATGGGCACGCACCTCGGCCGGCACATGCTCACCGCCGGACACGACCTGACGGTGTGGAACCGCAGCCCGGACAGGACCGCGGCGCTCGTGGTGGCCGGGGCGAAAGCGGCGCACACCCCGGCCGAGGCCACCGACGGGGCAGAACTTGTGGTGACGGTGCTGTTCGGTCCGCCGTCGGTGCGCGACACCGTGCTCGCCCCGGATCTGTTGGCGGCCGCAACGCTGTGGCTGGACGTGACCACCGTCGGGGCCGAGGACGCGGCGTTCTACGCATCCTGGGCGATGCACAAGGGAGTGCGTTACGTCGCGGGTCCGGTGCTGGGGTCGATGACGCCGGCGGCGGCTGGTGAGCTGGGGGTACTGCTCGGCGGTGCGCCTCAGGACGTGGCCGCCGTACGCGAGGTGGTGCTGTTGTGGGCGGACGCTACGAAGGTGCGGGAACTGCCGCGCGCGCAGGACGCCGCCGCGGGCAAGCTGGTCGCCAACGTGGCGTTGGGGGTGGCGATGCAGGGGGTGGCCGAGGGGCTGACGTTGGCCGCTGACATCGGCCTGGATCGGGAGCTGGCCCTAGCCGTGCTGGCGGGTTCGGTCCTCGGTCCGGTGGTGCGGGCGAAAGCGCAGCAGCTGGCCAACCGGGAGTTCGACGCCGCGGAGTTCAGTGCCGAAGCCCTCGCGAAGGACCTCGACCTTGCGCTGTCGGCCACCTTGGGCTTGCACGCGGTGCAGGCGGCCAGGGACGCGTTGGAGGCGGCCATCGATGACGACCGTGGCGGTGAAGACTTTTCGGTGATTACCGACGTGTAAGCGCGGCGGCGCCCACCGCCCTCGCCAGTCGACGTCACCTAATCTCAGCGGCTGGTGCTGCCGCCGGAGGACCACTTGACCGCGCTGCCGGTGCGGGTGCGGGGGGCTGCTGAGCGGCCCCGACCGCTGGCCGCTGCCGCCCCCGCTGTGCTGCGGCCACCGCCGGAACGCCCGGTGGCCGCAGCACGGCGCGGCCTGCCCTGCACCTGCGGCTCCGGCGAGGCCATCACCGGGGTGCCGCTGGGGGTGCGAGCGCCGGTGATCCTGGCCAGCTCGGTGTCCCCGGCGCGCACCAGGGTGCTGACGGCCTTCACCCCGGCTTTTCGGGTCATGGCCTCGACGTCGCGGCGTTCCGGGTGGGTGACCAAGGTGACCACGGTGCCGTCGTCACCCGCGCGGGCGGTGCGACCGGCGCGGTGCAGGTAGTCCTTGGAGTCGGCCGGCGGGTCCACGTGAACCACCAGGCTGACGTCGTCGACGTGGATGCCGCGGGCGGCGACGTCGGTGGCGACCAGGACTGGGGTGGTGCCGTCCTTGAAGGCGTCCAAGGTTCGGGTGCGATTGTTCTGCGCCTTGCCACCATGCAGCGCGCCCGTCTTGGCGCCGGTGGCGCGCAACTGCTTCGCGAGGCGGTCCACCCCGTGCTTGGTGCGCACGAACATGATGGTGCGGCCCTCGCGGGCAGCGACGTGCGCCACGACGTTCTTCTTGTCGTCGGGGTCGATCAGCAGCAGGTGGTGCTCCATCGTGGTGACGCTGGCCGACGGCGGCGCGGTGGAGTGGGTGACCGGGTTGCTCATGTAGCGCTGGACGATCTTGTCGACTTCGCCGTCCAGGGTCGCCGAGAACAACAGCCGCTGACCCTTCGGGGTCTTGTCGAGCAGCCTGGTCACCTGGGGCAGAAAGCCCATGTCCGCCATGTGATCGGCCTCGTCCAACGCGGTGATCACCACGTCGTCCAGGCGCACCGTGCGCTGCTGGAGGTGGTCGGCGAGGCGACCGGGGGTGGCGACCAAAAGATCCACCCCGCGCGCCAGCTCGGCGACTTGCCGGCTCATCGACACCCCGCCGACCACTGTCGCCACCCGCAGGTTCAGCGCGTGCGCCAGCGGGGCCAGCGCGGCGTCGACCTGGGAGGCCAGTTCGCGGGTGGGCACCAGGACCAGCCCGCGAGGTGCCCGTGGGGCGCTGGTGGCACCAGCGAGCTTGGTCAGCATCGGCAGACCGAAGGCCAGCGTCTTGCCTGAACCGGTCTGTGCCCGGCCCAGGACGTCGCGCCCGGCCAGCGAGTCCGGAATGGTCACCGTCTGGATGGCGAAAGGGGCCTTCAGCCCGTGGTCGTGCAGGGCGCTGACCAGCGCGGTGGGCAGCCCGATGTCGGCGAAGGTGGCACCCGCGCGCGCCACGCTCAATGGCGTGTCAGTGGGTTCGGCAGCGAGTGAGACCAGGGGGGTGCTGGGCCGGCGCTGGGAGCGTCGGCGACGGGTCAGTGGTGCGGACATGGGTGTACCTCCGGTACGTAGACACGTCCCGATGGCCACAACACTGTGAGCTAGGAGACGTCGCGCAGGGGTGAACGCCCTGCGCGGGATGGTCAGCGGGCAGCGGGTTGCTGCCGGGTGGGCCAGGCGGCCCATCGGGCGGTAACGCTACAGGTACGGCCGGTGTTCCCCTCAGCCCGGCCCGGCCCGTCGCCGCGCCGGTGCAGCAGCGGCCGGGCCGGATCGAAGGTCAGACCCTGACGCCGGTGCGCAATGGCACTCAGCGCTTCCAGCACGACGCGGTTGGCCAGCGCCGCGGTGATGTCGGCGTGGTCGTAGGGCGGTGACACCTCCACCACGTCCAACCCGACGATCGGCAGGCTCAGGCACAGTCGGCGCACCGCGTCGAGCAGCTCACGGGCGCTGAGGCCGCCGGGCTCGGGTGTGCCGGTGCCCGGTGCGTGTCCCGGGTCGCACACATCGATATCCACGCTGAGAAAGACCCCGTCGCACTCGTCGGTGGCGATCGCCGAGGCTTCGTCCAGGCAGATGTTCAGTCCACGGTGCACGATCTCGGTCATCTCGTAGGACCGCATCTGCTGTGCGGCCATCCAGTCCAGGGTGTCCGGACCCGGCCAATAGCCCCGTAGTCCGACCTGCAGAAACTTCTCGCCGCGGACCGCGCCGGACTCGATGAGCCGACGTATGGGCTGGCCGTGGCCCCACAGCGAACCGAACTCGACGTCACCGGTGTCGGCGTGGGCGTCGAAGTGCACCAACGACACCCGTCCGGCACCGAGGTGGTCGGCGACGCCGGATGCGTCGGCGAAGGTGACGGAATGGTCGCCGCCCAGCACGCAGGGGATCGCCCCGGTGGCGGTAATCGTTGCCACCGCGGTCCGCAGGGCGGCCAGGCTTGCCACGATGTCGCCCGGGGGCATGCAGACGTCACCCGCGTCGAGCACCCGCAGGTCGGTGAGCCCGTCCACCCGCAGCGCCAGGCTGGGGCGCGAACCGTCGGGTGGCAGGTAATCGGTGCCGCGGATGGCCTGCGGACCGAATCGAGCGCCCGGACGGTGTGAGGTGCCGCCGTCGAACGGAGCCCCGAGTATCACCACGTCGGCCCCGGCGAACGAGTTCGGGTCGGCCAGATCGCAGGGGGAAATTCCCAAGAAGGTGATGTCGGGACCGAACATCGCTCCATAGCGCGCCATGTGCCGCACCGCAGTGCCGAAACGCAAGTACTACCGAAAGCGGGTCGAACGTGGCCATGGACGAGGGTTCACGACGTCACTAGGGTTTGCCCACACCGGAATCCGCATCATTGGTCAGAGAGGTCAAGCATGAAGGTCGGGGTACCCAGCGAGGTCAAGCCCCACGAGTTCCGGGTGGCCCTCACCGCGGCCGGGGTCCGTGAACTGCGCGCGCACGACCACCCGGTGCTGGTGCAACGCGGCGCCGGGGTGGGATCGGGGGTGACCGACGCCGACTACATCGCGGTGGGCGCCACGCTGGTCGACACTGCGGAGCAGGTCTGGGCCGAAGCCGACCTGCTGCTGAAGGTGAAGGAGCCGATCGCACAGGAGTACCCGTTGATGCGCGCCGGCCAGGTGCTGTTCACCTACCTGCACCTCGCCGCCAGCCGACCGTGTACGCAGGCTCTGTTGAGCAGCGGGACCACGGCGATCGCCTACGAGACCGTCACCATGGCGGACCGTTCGCTGCCGCTGTTGGCCCCGATGAGTGAGGTGGCCGGCCGGATGGCCCCGCAGGCAGCGGCGCGTTTCCTGGAGCGTTACGCCGGTGGCCGCGGGGTCCTGATGGGGGGAGTCCCCGGGGTCCGCCCCGCCCAGGTGACGGTGCTCGGCGCCGGGGTTTCCGGCATGAACGCAGCCACGATCGCGGCGGGAATGGGCGCCGACGTCACCGTGCTGGACCTCAACCCCGCCCGGTTGCGCGAGGCTGACCGGGTATTCGGTGGCCGGGTGCGCACGTTGGCCTCCAGCACCCACGAGATCGAACAACTGCTGCCGTCCTCGGACGTGGTGATCGGGGCGGTCCTGGTACCGGGGGCGAAGGCACCGACCCTGGTCACCGACGACATGGTGGCCACCATGCGCCCCGGTGCGGTGCTGGTGGACATCGCCGTGGACCAGGGTGGGTGTTTCGAATCCACCCGCCCGACCACCCACGACGACCCGGTGTTCGGAGTGCACGAGACGGTGTTCTACTGCGTGGCCAACATGCCCGGGGCGGTGCCGGTGACGTCCACCGCCGCGCTGACCAACGTCACGCTGCCCTACGTGTTGCGGGTGGCCGACGGCGGCTGGCGCGACGCGGTGTCGGCCGATCCCGGTCTTGCCGCCGGGGTCAACGTGGTTGACGGTCACCTCACCTGCACCGCGGTGTCCGACGCCTTCCCCGATTTGCCGAACGCCACCCTGGCGTCCGTGTTGCGCTGAAGTGAGGGAGTGACCATGCGAGACGTCCAGAACTTCGTTGCCGGCCGATCGGTACCCGCGGCCGAGCGCCGCACCACCGACCTGGTGAACCCCAGCACCGGCGCGGTGTTCGGCCGGGCGCCCCTGAGTGGTCCCGAGGATGTCGATGCGGCGTATTCCGCTGCGGCGCAGGCTTTTCCGGGCTGGGGCCGGTGCACCCCGGCGGAGCGTCAGCTGGCGTTGTTGCGCATCGCGGACACCCTGGAGCAGCACGCCGCGGAGCTGGTGGCGTTGGAGTGCGAGAACACCGGAAAGCCGATCGCGCTGACCGCGTCCGACGAGCTGCCCCCCATGGTCGACCAGGTACGCTTCTTCGCTGGCGCAGCCAGGGTGCTGCAAGGCACCTCGGCGGGGGAGTACCTGGCCGAGCACACCTCGTTTGTGCGGCGGGAACCGGTCGGGGTGTGCGGGCAGGTGGCCCCATGGAACTACCCGATGATGATGGCGGTGTGGAAGTTCGCCCCGGCGTTGGCCGCGGGCAACACCGTGGTGCTCAAACCGTCGGACACCACCCCGGTCACCACGGTGCGGATGGCGGAGCTGGCCGCTGAGCACCTGCCGCCGGGTGTGCTCAACGTGGTGTGCGGTGACCGCGACACCGGGCGCGCGTTGGTGGAGCACCCCATCCCGCAGATGGTGTCGATCACCGGCTCGGTGCGGGCGGGGATGGAGGTGGCGGGGTCGGCGGCCCGCGACCTCAAACGCACCCACCTGGAGTTGGGCGGCAAGGCACCGGTCCTGGTGTTCGCCGACGCCGACCTGCCGGCGGCAGCAGCGGCCATCGCCGGCGCCGGGTACTTCAACGCCGGGCAGGACTGCACCGCGGCGACCCGGGTGCTGGTGGCGGCGGAGGTACACGACGAGTTGGTGTCGCTGCTGGCGTCGGCGGCGGTGGCCACCAGCACCGGGCTGCCCGCCGACGAGGTGGACTTTGGGCCGTTGAACAACGCGGTGCAGCTGGAACGGGTGAGCGGGTTCCTTCATCGACTGCCTGAGCACGCCCTGGTCGCGGCGGGCGGGCACCGGGTGGGGGGCGAGCTCGCCGACGGTTTCTTCCACGAGCCCACCGTGGTCAGTGGGCTGCGCCAAGAGGACGAGATCATCCAGAACGAGGTGTTCGGCCCGGTGGTCACCGTGCAGAGCTTCACCGACGAGGCCCAAGCGTTGTGCTGGGCGAACGGCGTGCCCTATGGGTTGGCGTCCTCGGTGTTCACCCGCGGCCACGCCCGGGCAATGCGGGTGTCGGCGGCCCTGGACTTCGGCTGCGTGTGGATCAACACCCACATCCCGCTGGTCGCGGAGATGCCGCACGGCGGGTTCAAGCACTCCGGACACGGCAAGGACCTGTCGCTGTACGGGCTGGAGGACTACACCCGCATCAAGCACGTGATGTCCTACACCGGGTGAGCCGCCGCTCGCCGCTCAGTGGCGACCGGAGATCCGGTCGGCAGCATGCGCCAGCGTCACGGTGCGCGGACCGGCCCCGGGTCGGGACTCGAGCCGGTCGGCCGCCCGGTAGGCGGTGTAGAGCGCGTTCACGCCCAACCAGCGCAGCGGTTCCGGCTCCCAGCGGCGCACCCGGCGATCCACCCACGGCAGCGCGGTGAGGTCGCTGTCGCGGCCGAGCACCAGATCGCGCAGCGTGCGCCCGGCGAGGTTGGTGGTGGTGACCCCGTGCCCGACGTACCCACCGGCCCATCCCAACCCGGTTTTCGGGTCGAACCCCACGGTGGAGCACCAGTCCCGCGGAACGCCGAGCACGCCGGACCATGCGTGCGCTAGTGGCACCCCGGCGACAGCGGGAAACAACCGGTGCAGCAACGACTGCAGGGCGTCCACCGTGGCCTGCGGGGTGTGGCCGTCGGTGTCGACCCGCGAACCGAACCGGTAGGGCTTGCCTCGCCCGCCGAGCGCGATCCGACCGTCGGCGGTGCGCTGGGCGTAGCAGTAGCCGTGCGCGGCGTCGCCGAGGGTTTCACTACCCGCCCAACCGATCTCGGCCCATACGTCCGCCTCGAGCGGCTCGGTGACCACCAGCGAGGAGTTCATCGGCAGCCAGGTGCGGCGTAGGCCCGGCAGGCGAGCGGTGAACCCTTCGGTGGCCCGCAGCACCACCGGTGCGTGCACGGTGCCCGCCGCGGTACGCACCAGCCCGGGCTCGATCCCGGTGACCGGCGTCTGCTCGTAGATGGCCACTCCACGGCCTCGCACCAGTGTGGCCAGCCCGGCAACGAGCTTCGCCGGGTGCAGCCGCGCGCAGTGCGGGGTGAACGACCCACCGAGCGCGCCGCTCACCCGGACCCGTTCTGCCACGGCGCCCGCGTCGAGCAGCTCGGTGTCGACCAGGCCCCAGCGACGGTCCTCGGTGACCGCGGCCCGCACCCGGTGCAGCTGGGCCGGGGAGGTCGCGACCTGTAGTTCACCCCCCTTGACCAGGTCCGCGTCGATACCCTGAGCGGCGCAGACGGCGATCACCTCATCCACCGCCTGGTGCATCGCCTCCTGCAGGGCGAGGACCCCGGCCCGGCCGTGGGTGGCCTCGAAGCGCTCCCGACTGCCGGCCAACGCCCCGGTCAGCCACCCCCCGTTGCGCCCGGATGCCCCGTACCCGGCGAACCGTTGCTCGCACACCACGATGTGCAGACCCGGGTCGGCCTCGGCGAGGTAGTACGCCGTCCACAGCCCGGTGAGGCCCGCACCCACGATGCACACGTCGGCGTCGACGTCACCGGCCAGTGGCTCGTGCGGCGCCGGCAGCCCGAGGTGGTGCCACCAGAACGACACGTCCCCGTTGCGCACCTGGCTACAACCGTGCCCAGGCCTCGGTGAGTACCGCGCGCAGCACCTGCTCGATGTCGTCGAAGTGGTGTTGCTCGCTGATCAGCGGCGGGGCCAGCTGGATCACCGGGTCACCCCGGTCGTCGGCACGGCAGTACAACCCGGCATCGAACAGGGCCCGGGAGAGGAACCCGCGCAGCAGCCGCTCGGATTCCTCGTCGTCGAAGGTCTCCTTGGTGGCCTTGTCCTTGACCAGCTCGATCCCGTAGAAGAAGCCGGCGCCGCGGACGTCACCCACGATCGGCAGGTCGGTCAGCTTGTCCAGGGTCGACCGCAACCCTGCTTCGTTGGCCCGCACGTGGGCGTTGAGGCCTTCGTTGTCGAAGATGTCCAGGTTCGCCATCGCCACTGCGGCCGACACCGGATGGCCACCGAAGGTGAAACCGTGCGCGAAGCTGGCGTCTCCGCGCAGGAACGGCTCTACCAGGCGTTCGCTGGCGATCATCGCACCGATGGGGGAGTAGCCGCTGGTCATGCCCTTGGCGCAGGTGATCATGTCTGGCTGGTAGCCGTAGCGGGTGGCGGCGAAGGTCTCCCCGAGCCGACCGAAAGAGCAGATCACCTCATCGCTGACCAGCAACACGTCATAGGTGTCGCAGATTTCCCGCACCCGGTCGAAGTATCCCGGCGGCGGCGGGAAGCACCCGCCGGCGTTCTGCACCGGTTCCAAGAACACCGCCGCGACGGTCTCCGGGCCCTCCATGAGGATGGCCCGCTCGATTTCGTCGGCGGCCCAGCGACCGAAGGCCACCGGGTCCTCGCCGAACAGCGGGGCGCGGTAGATGTTGGTGTTGGCGACCTTCACCGCGCCGGGTACCAGCGGCTCGAACTGCTGCTTGGCCTCCGGGATCCCGGTGAGTGCCAGCGCGCCCATCGTCGTGCCGTGGTAGGCGATGGTGCGGCTGATCGCCTTGTACTTCATCGGCTTGCCCACCGCCTTGAAGTACTGCCGGGCCAACTTCCACGCCGTCTCCACGGCCTCCCCGCCGCCGGTGGTGAAAAAAACCCGGTTGAGGTCACCGGGGGTGTGGCTGGCCAGCCGCTCGGCCAGCAGCGCTGCCTGCGGGTGCACGTAGGACCACAGCGGGAAGTACGCCAGCTCACTGGCCTGCTTGCTGGCGGCCTCGGCCAGTTCGCTGCGGCCATGTCCGGCCTGCACGACGAACAGCCCCGAGAGCCCGTCGAAATACCGCTTGCCGGTGGAATCCCAGATATAGGGCCCGGAGCCGCGCACGATGACCGGGACGTTGCCGCGCTCGTAGGAGGACAACCTGGCGAAGTGCATCCACAGGTGGTCGTGGGCGGCGCGGGCGGCGTCGGCGTCGCGGGCATCGAGATGAGCGGAGGTCATTCGATGATGATCGTCGTCCGAGGCAGGGTTTGCAAGGGAATCCGTTGTTCTAGCGGGTGCCCCAGGAGTAGGTCTGCTTGGCGAGGCGGAGGTAGACGAAGGTTTCCGTGGAACGCACCCCGGGTATCGACCGGATGGTGGCGTTCAGCAACGACAGCAGCTGCTCGTCGTCCTCGGCCACCGCCTCCACCAGAATGTCGAAGGAGCCAGCAGTCAGGACCACGTAGTCGATCTCGGCGACCGCCACCAGCGCGTCGCTCACGGTGCGCACGTCGCCTTCCACGACGATCCCGATCATTGCCCACCGCGCGAACCCCATCACCGTGGGGTCGGTGACCCCGACGATCTGCACCACCCCGTCCTCGCGGAGGCGTTGCACCCGTTGACGCACCGCCGCTTCGGAGAGCTCGATTCGCTTGGCGATGACCGCGTAGGACACCCGACCGTCGAGCTGCAGCTCGGCGATAATGGCCTTGTCGACGCCGTCGATCGCTCGATGGTGGGGTCGCTGCGCCAACGTCAGGACCGCTCGGCCGCGACGGGGGCGGATGGGGCGGTGGCCACCGCTTCGCGGGTGGGCCGGCCCAGCACCCAGAACAACACGCCGAGGGCGATGAAGACGACCAATGGCACGAGCTCGGTCAGCAGGTAGGTCCACCGCTCCTCGGGGACCCAGTCGACGCTGGGCAGGTACCCGGTGCTGAACCAGCCGTCCCCGATACCGGGGAACAGCAACTGCAGCGTGGCGAACAAGATCCACAAAGTGGACAGGATGGTGAGCGCGCCCAGCATCGGTGCCCGGTAAGGCCGGGGGTCGGTCGGGCGGGTACGCCGTAGTTTCCAGGCTGCGGGGAAGATCCCGAGGTAGCTCAGCAGGGTCGTGGAGATGGCGAGGTTCAGGGCCACCGTGAAGAACTTTGCGGTGTTGCCCTGGGTGATCTCCGTAGCCGCAATGAGGATCACCGTCGAGACCACACCCGAGAGGATGTTGACCCGGACCGGGGTGCCGAAGCGGGCCGAGATGGCGCCCAGAGCGCGAGGTGCGGCTCCGTCGTACCCGGACACCGCCAGGGCCCGGTCGGAGCCCATGATCCAGGTGACGCCCGAGGTGAAGACCACCAGGACGAACACCACCGCCGTCAGGGCCGCGATCAGCGAACCGGCACCGGTCAGGGTCACCGTGCCGTCGGCAGCAGTCGAACCGCCGTAAACGGTGAAGGACTGCTTGAGGGCGTCGGCGAACCCGGCGAAACCCTTGACCTGATCCAGCGGCAGCACGAGCAGGATGCCCAGCACGGGCAGGCCGTAGAGCAACGCCGTCGCGGCCACCGACTTGAACACCCCGGCGGGGACGTCGCGTTGCGGGTCTTTCATCTCCTCACCGGCGCTGTTGGGCAGCTCAAAGCCCACCAGGGAGAACAGGATGAGCGGGACAAGGGCGACGAAGCCGCTGTAGGTGGGGCTGAAGCCGTCGGTGCCGATGCCCTGGAAGCCGTTCTGCAGCCCGTAGACCACCACCGTCACGGTGAAAAATCCGAGCAAGGCGAAGCGTGCGTAGGCGCCGATGGTGGCCACCCACTTCCCGATGGCGAACGACAGCACGGCCACCAGGACGCCCAACCAGATGAAGGTCAGGCCGAACGCGTACACGACCGGGCGGCTGAAGCTGGCGCCGCCGTTGTAGAAGGACACCAGGACCGCCAGCGCTGTCGCGACCAGCGTCCCGCCCAGCCAGACCGGGTTGGTCACCCAATACAGAAAGTTGTTCACCGACGCGGGGAGGTGTCCGAATGCCATCCGTACCCACACGTACGGTCCACCCTCCTGCGGGTAGGCCGCGCCCAGCTCCGCCAGCACCATCGACGACGGGATAGCGAACAGGGCGACGGCGATGACGAGCCAGGTGAACGCCTCGCCCCCGCCCGCAGTGATGGTGCCCAGGCCGTCGATGCCGACCAGCGTGCACACCAGAAAGAAGAAGATGTCGGCCCGGCCGAAGTGCTTGCGTAGCTTCCCACGTTCCTCCACCGCCGCAACCGTCGCGAACTCTGCGGTGCGTGCGTCCAGGACAGCCATGGTGGTCCTCTCGGAAAGCCAGAGTGCGGCGTGCGTAGGACCAGAATGCCGATCCCGCGGCCGTAGTCAAGACCGGAGAGGGATTTCGTAGGTTTCGGACTGGTTACCGACGCATCCGGTCGTCTACCTGCTCACGCACTGATCTCCCGGCGATCCGCCCCCCACAACGTGTGGAAGCTGCCCTCGGCGTCCACCCGGCCGTAGGTGTGCGCCCCGAAGTAGTCCCGCAGCCCCTGGGTCAGCGCCGCTGGCAACCGCTCGGCACGCAATCCGTCGTAGTAGGCCAGCGCGGAGGCAAACCCGGGTATAGGGATGCCCGCCTGCGTGGCGGCCATCACAACGCGCCGCCAGCTGTCCTGGGCGTGCTCGATCGCGTCGCGGAAGAACGGGTCGACGATGAGGCTCGCTGGGCGGTCCGACACCTCGTACGCCTGCCTGATCCGGTCCAGGAACCGGGCGCGGATGATGCAGCCGCCGCGCCAGATGGTGGCCATCGCACCCAGGTCAATGTCCCAGCCGTGCTCGGTGCTGCCCGCGGCGATCTGATCGAAGCCCTGCGCGTAGGCGACGATCTTGGAGGCGTACAGCGCTTGGCGGACGTCCTCGGCGAACTGGCTGGCGTCGTCGGTGTTCCAGGTGAGCGAA
>JAABUV010001431.1_pt1 | contig 34643 bp, 14 predicted proteins | sample 5559971 | NCBI WGS metagenome assembly JAABUV01 (sample SAMN10711881, study PRJNA513362) | rock metagenome | isolation source: Antarctica rocks | place: Antarctica: Victoria Land, Knobhead nord | collected 2015-12-19
CTAAGCTTATTAAAGAGCTTTAAATCGCCCTTATAAATTAGGGGTCCCTACTTAATATAAGAGATAAACTCCTATTATTAGTAGTACGCCTTAAGGCTAATATTAATAAGATAAAAAGCTTAGGTAAGAAAGGCTAGTAAAATATATTATATAAATACGCGGATTATAATAAAGGTAAAAAACTATAAATAAATAGGGATAATATTATAAGAGGACGAGGAATAGGTAGTTATAATAGTAAGAGTAGTTATAATAAGCCTAAATTATATAACTTATTAGATATTACTTATTAGAATTATAATAAAAAGGGCTATTATACTACTAGTTACCCTAATCTACTAAAATAAAGTAGATTTTAAATAAAAGGAAGATACTTAAACTTTAGTACTATAGGTAAATAGGGCTAATATATAAGTAAGGAGTAGGGAAAAGGCTAGACTCTATTAAGGACTTTAAATTATTAGAGGAGAGGTTATAAGGAGTAGAGGTTAAACCTCTAATACTATATTAATATAAAGTTAAGTTAATATTAAAGTGTAAGCCTCTTAAATATAAGGGATATCTTAATTATAATTCCTAGTTAAATATTATCTTATAAGCTTACGCTACTATAGTAAGTTTAAAATATATTAAAGATACTAAACTACTATATCTAAGCTTTATAAATAGTAAGCCTATCTTCTATTATAGTATATATAATATAATATACTAAACTATTAATAGTTAGGGTTCTTCTTATTAATATACCTATATCTTCTATATAATAGATAAGGTAGGACTACCGCTAGTTATTAGTAGACTTATATAGTATATAATAGGTATTAAGGTTAATATAAGTATAAGGAAGTAGTATTTTAGAATTAATAAGTTATTATTCTAACTAAATAATTTATAATAGTTTATAAAATTCTTAAAGAAATAGCTAGCTATTTATATACTTCTTATTTCTAATATTATTAATCTAGAACTTATATAATTAAGACTTAGAGTAGTAGATATAAGTAATCTAGATAAGGAATACGTAGTTAATTTATATATATTACCTCTAGAGTTTAGTAAGTTCTTAGATATATTCTTAGTTAAAAAAGCTAGATATCTACTATCCTATTAAGGAAGTAATTATACTATTAATATAACTAGTAACCCGCCTTATAAACCCTTATATAACCTATTAAATATAGAGTTAGTAGAATTAAGATACTATCTAGATAAAGCCTTAATAAAAGGATAGATTAGATACTTTAAGAGTCTTATAGAATTACCTATCCTATTTATCTTAAAGAAGGATAGAGGCCTATATTTATATATTAACTATTATAAGTTAAATAAAGTAACTATTAAGAATAGATATCCTTTACCCCTAATTAGTAAAATATTAGATCGCTTAAATAGAGTAAAGGTCTTTATAAAACTTAATCTTAAAGATATATATTATTATATTTATATCTAAAAAAGAGATAAGTAGAAGACTACGTTTTATATATAATATAGTTATTTTAAGTATTTAATAATACTATTTAGTCTTATAAATACTCTAGTAACCTTTTAAGCTTATATTAATAAGTTCTTAATAGGGTTACTAGATAAATTCTATATTATTTATCTTAATAATATTCTTATCTATTTAGAATTATATATAAAGTATAGGGATTATATATATAGAGTACTTAAGTAGCTTTAATAATATAAATTATTTATTAATTTAAAGAAATATTAGTTCTTTATAATTAAAGTAGAGTTCTTAGGATTTATTATCTTAATTAAAGGCGTTATAATAGATTAGTATAAGGTAGATACTATTTAGTTATAACCTAGGCTAAAGAGCTTTTATAAAGTATAGATTTTTCTTAGATTTATAAATTTTTATTATTATTTTATTTATTAGTATTTATAAATTATATTACCTTTAATAGGGCTATTAAAGGGTAGTATAAAAGGTATTAAGATAGGTCCTTTTAATTAGCTTAATAGAGCGGAGTATATATTTAATATACTCTATTAAGTATTTCTTAATATACTAATATTAAGATATTTTAGTCTTATATTACCTATATAAGTTAAGATTAATATATTAGATTTTAGACTAGCTAGTATTTTATTATAACTCTAGGAATTAGGTTAATAGTATCTTATTTATAAATTATACACGCGTCTATCTAAACTAATAAAAGATAATTACGGGGGCCTACAGGTATTTTATAGTCGCTACGACGGTAGCCGACTCGTAGGGGAAACTATATACTTATACTAAGTATAAGCGCGGGTAAAAACCCTTACCTTTCCTACCTTCTTTATAACTTTTATTCCGTTTTCTCTTTATACTATATTTAGTCCTTTATAATAATAGGCGGTCGTGTTTACTATTATATTAGTCTAGCTCCCTAGGGCCGGCTTATATACTATAAAAGCGAAATTCGCTCCGGTAGTAAAGATTTATATCTAAGGTCGGCTCTAGTATAACTACTTCGCTGCGAGCGAGAACTAGCCTAGTAGCCCGGTCTAGATTATCTATCTCGCTGCTCGTTTTACCCCCCCCGCGTTTACGAGTATCCTGTAGGTATCTACCGCGCCTAAGGTATCCTTTAGCTCCTAGCGGCGGTCCTAGAGCCTAGGGTAATAGATAAGGATATACTTTATATCCTGCCTACGTTAGCCGTACCCGCAGCTTATAGATATATAACCGGGGACTTTATACTAGTATAAGAAGGCGGCTAGCCCGATCTTTCCCGTCTTTATCTACGTAAGGACGGAGCTCTTAGCCTTTTAAAGGCCCTTATAAAGGGTCCTCCTACCGGTTTATAGGCCCCTGAGCTAGGCGGGGGGGCGATCCCTAGCTCCTAGTCCCGACTAGTATTCGTCTTATATAGTATTAGTAGTATCTTATAACCTTTTAAAGTAAGAAAATAAACTTAAATTAAAGAATATTATAAAACTTATAATAAGGAGTTACTTATAATAGTTATAATCTTTAAGTAGTAGAGATACTACTTAGAAGGTAGTTTCTATCTAGTTAAAGTACTTATTAATTATAATAACCTAAGGGGTTTTATAAATATAAAGGCCTTAAATAGTTAATAGGTAAGATAGGTAATAAGACTCTTAACTTATAACTTTATTATTAAGTATAGACTAGGTAAGACTAACTTAGTTAATATACTATTAAGGCGCCCTAATTATAAAAGTAAGGGTAAGGTAATAAATAAACTTATCCTTATATTATAATAAAAGCTATTAATAGTAGCAGGTTTATTAAACCCTATTTTCTATACTATAATTAAGGCCTATATATTTCCTATACTAAGATAGGGCTTATAACCCTCTAGTAATAAAGGCGAACTTACTATAATATATAATATATATATAAGGTAGTTATAGATACTAATACTAGTTATAAGATTAATAATACTAGGAATTATTAATATAGCTATTAGAATAATAATTTTAGATAAAGTATATCTATTAAGGTATAGAGACCTTTAACCTAGTAATATAGGGAGTATAAGTAAGACGCTACCTTAATATACTTATAATATAACTAAGAAATAGCTTAACCTTATTACTAGAACTATTAGTTATAAATAACTTATTCTATATTTTCTAGCTAGTATAATAGTAGAGAATAAAATAGTATATATTATAACTTTAAAGTCTATAATTAAATTAATTAAAGTACTTTAATAAGAAGATATTTTTATTAGCTAGTAACGCGTAGGCGAAATAATAGATGGATAAGTTAAGAGAGCTAGTTAATAGATATTTAATAGTTAAGGTTTATTTAAGTATAATAAGAAATTATATATTCCTAAAGACTTATTAATTTATAAAGAGCTATTAAAGTACTATTATAATAACCCTTTAGTAGGGTATTTTAGGCTTAATAAGATACTTAGTCTCCTTTACTAAAAATATACCTAGATAGGTATAAAGGTAGATATTAAAGAATATATTAATTTTTATAATATTTATTAAAGAGTTAAGGTAAAATAATATTAATTATATAGCGACTTAATTATACTTCCTAAGCTAACTAGGTTATAAAGGTTAATTATAATAGATTTTATTATAGATCTTCCCTTATATAAATAGTATAGAGGTATTTATAATACTATCCTTATAGTTATTAATAGGTATATAAAGATACTTCGCTACCTTCTTATATAAAAGGATTATAAGGTAACTAATCTTATAAATATTTTATTTAAGGAAGTCTTCTTAAAGTATAATATACCTAATAATATTATATTAGACTAAGGGAGTCTATTTATAAGCGCTTATTAGTCTAACTTATACTACTATTTAAAGTTAAATTATAGGCTAAGTATAGCCTTCTATTTATAAACTAATAACTAAATATAATATTAGGATTAAATATTAGAATATTATTTAAGAACTTACTATAATAATAGATAAGATAATTAAGTAGGGCTATTACCCCTAGCTAAATTTATATATTATAGTATAAAGAACGTAATAATAGGCTATAATCTATTTAAGCTTTATTATAACTATTAACCTAAGATTCTTATATATTCTAGGGATAGAACTTATTAAGAGGAGGTACTAGATATAAGATAATATATTTAAAAACTTTATAAATTATATAAAGACCTATTAAGTTAATAGTAAGATATATTAGAAATATAAGTAAAGTTTTATAATAGGAAGTATAAACTAATATCTTTTAACTAAGGAGACTTAGTTATACTAAATATAAAGAACTTAAAGTAAAAGTAACTAAGTAGGAAGCTATCTTATAAGCTTATTAGTCTATTTTATATCCTTAGACCTATTAATAAGTAGGTATATTACCTAGTATTACTATTAATATATATAATTTACCCTATTTTTTATATTTCTCTTTTAGAGTTATATATACGTAGGTAAGGTAATATCTTTATACCTAAGCTACTACCTTTAGAACTTATTAATAATAATAAGTAGTAGGAGTTAGAAGAGATTTTAGATAAAAAGATAAAGAAGGGTAAACTCTAGTATCTTATTAAATAAAAGGGATATCCTCCCTAATATAATTAATAAGTTTTAGAAGAAAATCTAGAAGATATATAAGAAATACGCGAAGACTTTAATAAGAAGTAAAAGTACTATTATTATAAATAGGAGTTATAAATATTAAAATAGAATTTAAGAATATAATAAAGGATATTTAATTAGTTACTTATTTATAAATTATACACGCGTCTATCTAAACTAATAAAAGATAATTACGGGGGCCTACAGGTATTTTATAGTCGCTATAACGGTAGCCGACTCGTAGGGGAAACCGTATACTTATACTAAGTATAGGCGCGGGTAAAAACCCTTACCTTTCCTACCTTCTTTATAACTTTTATTCCGTTTTCTCTTTATATTATATTCGGTCCTTTATAATAATAGGCGGTCGTGTTTACTACTATATTAGTCTAGCTCCCTAGGGCTGGCTTATATATTATAAAAGCGAAATTCGCTCCGATAGTAAAGATTTATATCTAAGGTCGGCTCTAGTATAACTACTTCGCTGCGAGCGAGAACTAGCCTAGTAGCCTAGTCTAGATCATCTATCTTACTACTCGTTTTACCCCCCCCGCGTTCGCGAGTATCTTATAGGCGTCTACCGCGCCTAAGGTATCCTTTAGCTCCTAGCGGCGGTCCTAGAGCCTAGGGTAATAGATAAGGATATGCTTCGTATCCTACCTACGCTAGTTATACCCGCAGCTTGCGGATATATAGCTAGGGACTCTATACTAGTATAATTAGTTACTTAAAAGTAAGTATAAAGAGTATTAATCTCTTTTATCTTACCTATTAAGAGTAGGTAAAACGCCCTAGGGGCGCTAGTATATAAAGATAACTTAGGAAAGAAGTAAAAAACTATCTAATTAAATTAGGAGAAGGAAACCTAGTATTAAGTAGTTAAAGCTTACTTAGCTACTTATATAAGCGTAGGTAATATAATATTAATATACTAAGTACCTACTCCTTATTATTTATATCTATCTTATCCTCTAGGCTAGAGGCTAAGGGCTTAAGGCCTACTTAAAGATATATTAGTAATAGTTATAATAAGTAATAAATGTAATAAAAGTATAAGGGAGTATACCTTAACTTACTTAATATTATAAATACTTATAAGAGTTTTATTAATATATTCTATTATTTAAAGAATTATAATCTATACTTCTAATATACTTATTAAGCCGGCGACGAGATCTACCTATATATAGTACCGGCTACGAACCTTCTAGTATCTTAGTACTAGGAGAGCTGAGAGATCTTATAGTATTTTAGAAGCACCGTCTAGGGTTATCTAGTTATTACGGAATTGACACGTAGGTAGAGTATAGTAATAACGAGAATAGGAACGCTAACGCGATAGAGAAATAGAGAAGATAGAAGGAGAACTCTAAGAAGATTACGGTAAAAGATTTAACGCGATAGAATATATAGATATAGATAAAAAATATATACTATATAAATACCCTTCTACCTCTCCCTAATATAGCCTCCGCTTCCCTACGTGTATTATAAACGCGATATACTAGTAATACTAGTAATACTAGTATAAGACGATAGAAATACTACCGATATAAAGCCTCTACAGTATTATAGGATATATATAGTACTTCCATACCTATACCCGCTATAAGGTCTCTTACGAGGCCACGTCCTTATACTCTAGCCGATTCCGCTCCGCGCGGTCTAGGTAGCCTAAGTCTGCCTACCTTAAGGTAAGCCAGATAGTATACCGGGTATATACTACCGCTATTACTACCGTATAGCGGCGAGGATACTCCAGTCCCCTTCCTAGGTAGTCCTTGCGGTACGGCTGCAGGTAGAAGAGTTCACCTAGTAACCGTCTACACTTAGTAATCGTCCGGCCTTATAGGGCTGAACCCCTATAAGCGTACCCTAGAATATTATAAATATAGTCTATAACGTCTATTTCATACTATAAATCCATAAAGCGACTGTTTCTAAGCTATTTAAATCATCCTTTACGAGGTTTTCTTATTCGCATGCCTCGTCCTAATTGGCTGATTCCTCTAATCACGTGTCCTTCCTGTCCTTCCTGTCCTTGCTGGCTATTTTACCCCCGTAGGCCCCGTTCCAACTCCGCCGTAGTTATTCTAATAGGTAACCTGATAATAAGTCTTTTTAGTCGCTTAGTCATCATGCGGGCGATAGTATAGTCCCCCTTACTTGGTATTTCTTCCTGTATCGCCGTCGTCGGGGGTACTCTAGTTCTATATAGGATCGCTGTTACGGACGTGGCTATAAGGGACCTGAAAGGGGTAACGACTACTAGCCTAATTACCGGGGGTAATAGCTTCTTCCTAGGAGTAGGACGTGATTTAGGACCGGGTTTTTCCTTCGGTTTAAAGATTTCTAGACTGAGTCTATTCAGGGTAGTAACGACAGCTTTCTACGCTTTATTAGCTTGATTAGTCTATCGTTTTATAAGTACCGCTTCATTCATGAATCTAGTAGCCCTATAGTTCCCCTTTAGACGATTAGATTTCTATTACTTCCATCTATTAAGTTCTATAAGTTCTGTATTAGTAACGCCCTAGATTATAGACTTAGCTATTACTTGAATAGCCGCTTTACCTACTTTTTATAGAATATTTAATAGATTAGGTTATTACGTCTTAACTCCGGTCTACGTAATATACTATAGGATTTATTAAATATATAGAGCATTAGCTAGTATTAATACGAGGTGAAATTTCCCGTTAGGGCTAATTAAGGTAATTATTACCTTAGGAGGTATAGTAGGGCGGATCTTAATATTATACTATTAAGGTAGCTAAGTCGTAGGAAAATGTTATAGAATTAATTCAGGCCTGAATGGTAATAGTCCTACTATAGCCTAGGCCTTCTTTATATTAACTGCTATTATCGCTTCTTACCGGGCCTATTAATAGATATCTAAGAAGTCTACCTTATCGATGTAATAGCTTGCCCCTAGACATGTAACTCGCTAGACGTGGGATTTATAAGCTGTCGCTAAGGGAGAAAAAATACTAACGTCTAATAGCTGAAGTAGATATATTATATATAGCGGTAAGTAAAGAAGAATAATCTTATAGTCTATATAGTACTAAATCGCTGTAGTTATAATATAAGAAGCATGGCTATTAACTAGTAGTATTCGATATTCTCCTTTTTAATACGCTCGTGTCTCTTAATTAAATCCCCTTTAAAGCCATTTAAACCCGATCGTATTATTAGTCTAACCATTCTCGCTAATATAAATTTCGCCTGATTTAAGAGCTTCTTTCCAAGATTTCTGGATTAATTTGCCTTTGAAAATGATCTAGGGGGGTAGAGATCTACTATCTATTAAGACGCACTTAATAAGCGATACCTATTCACGATTCCTATATTATATTATATAAGCCTTCTTCTTATTATACTTAGGTATTATAACTTTAAGCTTGGCGATTACCCCTTATATAAAACCTTTCTTATCTATATTATAGATATCCCTCTTATCTACCTCGTACTCTATCTTAATACGTAGGTAGAGATTAAACCAGCCTAATAGTACCTTAGGATCCTGTACTATAGCACGTTCCTTGTCGAGTAGCGGAATATAAGCTATCTTTACCTCCGGGTATCGTGATATAAATTTCTAGGGCTAGTTTAGTCTAATTAGGGTTTTATTATCCTTTATAAGAAGGATTTTATTCGCTATAAAGCGTATTTACTCTATCCTTAGTAGCTAACCCTATATATAAAGACGGAGAACCTAGGCTAGAAGTACTACTTCTTCTCTAGGAGTAATTCGCTGTTAGCCTTTATAAGTATTAGATATTAGTTTACGGCCCCTAATCCTATCAGCGAGTATACTCTTTAGTATACTATGTTACTTAGCTGCCTTCGTGATTAATAGGATTCTATTACCGTGTCCCCTAGCCTTGATCTAGGCTGTGTAAGCTAGTTCTATACGATCTTCCCTACCTAGTTCGGTCTTATATAATAGAGGAATAGACGGTAGCGGTACGTTTAATATACTAAATAGATTTATAGATAGTAATTTTATAAAATTCAGGTTATAAGAAGTTATAAATAATAAAATCTAAAGCTCTAAGGTAGCCTTATAAGGTACTAACCCTATAAGGCCAGACGATTACTAAGTGTAGACGGTTACTAGGTAAACTCTTCTAGTAGGTACCTAACTTGAAACAGGACGTAGGTATTAGACTCCTCACCTAATAGCCTGTAAGCGCGATAGGGCTACCGGTCTAATTAGCTAACGGTGCCTATTATCTTCTATACGCATATACCTTAATAGTAGCGGCCGATATAACCGTAGTAAACACACCGGGTATCCGCTACCTTACTATACGGCGGGGGGATGCTTAGCCGCACCTAGGTAGTCCCTACGGTATAGTAGTAGGTAGTAGAGGCCCAACCCGTATAGAGATACGTGGATATTAGCCTTCCTACCTAATGGTCTGCAAGCACGCCAGGGCCGCTGGCCTCCTCACCTAGCAGTACCTGGCACCGATAGACTAGTAGGTAAGTACTAGTTCTATTACCTCCCTTTACGTATATACCCTCCCCGTCACGGATACTATAACCGGGACTATAAGGAATTATCCGTTATAAGGATTTATCCGTTACGCTAAATAGATTAGATTAAAAATAGCCGGTAGAGATAGAAAAGAGAAAGGGGCTAGGCCCTAGATAAGGAAAAGAAGTTTTACCTACAGACGAAACTTTGGTGTAATAGGTAGTAAACCTAACCCCTCCACTACCTCCCTAGTAGTAGGCCTACTAGGGGGGGGAGGGAAGGAGCTGTAAATGGTTAAGAGAACCGTAATTATCAGGTGGAGTTTTTATCCCTGTAATAGGGTTTCTCCCCGAATAATATATACGTAATACGTACCCCTAAATAGCCTACCCTTATTAGCTTTTTAGCTAGTATAGGAGTATAATTAATTAATTAATTAATATACTTATTAATTTCTTTTTACTACTAAGATATATTATAATATAGCTATAAGAAGCTAGCTTAGAGTAGATAATAATTATAATATTTATAAGGGTAACGCCTACTACTTAAAGCTTTAATTTATCCTCTAGAGTATTTAAATAATCCGCGTTATTAATTAATTAATAGAGCTTAATTACTTTATTATAAACTAGGATTATATTATTAGGAATCTAGAAGTTAAGTAATTAATATATATTATAACTATAAAAGTAACTTAAGAATATAGGGAAAATCTACTAGTTTATAATTATAATAGACTTTTAAATAATAGTTATACTATTTAAATATTATTTTCTTTTTATTAATAATTATAAATATAGCTTTATTTATACTATTAATATAAGTACTAAGTATAATATAATTATAAATACTTATACTTTATAAGTCCTTTATTAATATAATAAATATATCTCTTATATATATTTTATTTTAGATAGGAAGCTCTCTAGGAATATATAACTAGGGAAGTAGGGGTAAGAATAATATATTACTTTATATTAGCTACGTAGTTAAGATATACTTAAGTACTTATATCTATAAAAGAGGGATAATAAGTAGGTATAACTAGATTATTATTTAGGCTAAATAGGTTATTAATACTCGCGGCGGAGTTAGAGTAAGAAGTAGGCTTAGGGATAGGGTTATATAAAGGAGGAGTAGGCTCCTTAATAGAATTATTAATAAGAATCTTTATAGGATTTATAATAGGAGTTTTTATAAGATCCTTAATAATTAAATTACCTAATTAGGCGTTAGGATCTACTTCTACTTTTATTATAAAAGCTAGGCGTACTATATATATTATATTAATTATATTTATATAAAGAGCTAATTAATTAACTTATAAGTAATACTTAAGATATTAAGATATTAGATATTATATTATATAATTAGTAATTATAATATATATTATATATATTATATATATATAAAAAGAGAGGGTGTTAAGTACCTAGAAAAGATATTAATAATAGTTATAAAAGATAAAGTATTAAGGAAAATTTTAGGTATTATAATAATAATACTAAGACGCTAAGACTATATTAGTATAATTATTATTATTATATATAAAAAGTTATTATATATAACGCGTATACTTTAAATTATAATATCTACGCGTAATAGATAGTTATATTATAATATAAAGTTATAAATACTATATATTATAACTACTATATAGGTTATAATCTTACTTTATTAAGTTCTTTTCCTTATATCTTATACTAGGTTTAAAGGTTTTTATTAAACTTAATTAAATAGGCTATTTATATTAAATTTAAGGGTAAGTTTCTTTAAGAGGAGGTAATTATTATAACCTACTTAATAAGTTATACGACGTATATACTTAGTATATATTACGTCCTTATATTAACTCGTAAGGGGAAATAATATACTAGGCTTACTAGTCTCCTTAAGGGGTTTATTAGATCCCTTATAGAATAATTCTTAGATTTCTTAAGAATTAGTCTTACTATAAAAATAGACTAATTTTATATTACTATATAACCCCTATAATTTGCAATTATAATAAAGGGCTATCTTTTTCTTCTTAATATATTTATCTTATAATTTATTAATAAGTAGTATATCTCCTTTAATAGGCTTAATCTAAATTAGAGGTAGGTATTTAGGGTTAATAATAAGATCTAAGTTATTAATAATAAGATAATTTTAAACTACTACTTCCTATTACTTATAATTCTCCTTACCTTTAAGCTTCTAGATTTTATAATAGTTAGCTATTATACTAATAATAATAAATAGTCTAAGAAATAATACTTCTAAAACTATCTTAAGACTTATTTATTTATGAATTATACACGCGTCTATCTAAACTAATAAAAGATAATTACGGGGACCTACGGGTATTTTATAGTCGCTACGATAGTAGCCGACTCGTAGGGGAAATTATATACCTATACTAAGTATAAGCGTAGGTAAAAACCCTTACCTTTCCTACCTTTTTTATAACTTTTATTCTATTTTCTCTTTATATTATATTCGGTCCTTTATAATAATAGGCGGTCGTATTTACTACTATATTAGTCTAGCTCCCTAGGGCCGGCTTATATATTATAAAAGTGAAATTCGCTCCGGTAATAAAGATTTATATCTAAGGTCGGCTCTAGTATAACTACTTTACTGCGAGCGAGAACTAGCCTAGTAGCCTAGTCTAGATTATCTATCTTACTACTCGTTTTACCCCCCCCGCGTTCGCGAGTATCTTATAGGTATCTACCGCGCCTAAAGTATCCTTTAGCTCCTAGCGGCGGTCCTAGAGCTTAGGGTAATAGATAAGGATATACTTTATATCCTACCTACGCTAGCCGTACCCGTAGCTTATAGATATATAACCGGGGACTTTATATTAGTATAAGAAGGTAGCTAGCCCGATCTTTCCCGTCCTTATCTACGTAAGGACGGAGCTCTTAGCCTTTTAAAGGCCCTTATAAAGGGTCCTCCTACCGGTCTATAGGCCTCCGAGCTAGGCGGGGGGGTAATCCCTAGCTCCTAGTCCCGACTAGTATTCGTCCTATATAGTATCCTAGGAGGACCTCCACTAATAGTATATTATCTTCTCGATCCTTTAGGGGGGGCGGGCTACCTCCCTAGTTACGATCGCGCCCCCGTCGTCTAGGCGTAGGGAGCGTAGAGCCTACTTATTCTTCTCTTCCGCGGGGGATTTTACTACCTCTCTCCTCCTCCCCCTCTTAGCGTTTAGCTTCCTTTAGATACGTATATTCCCTATTATTATTACCGGGTAGATCCCCTTTAACGTATACCGGTAAAGAACCGAGTAATCTAGTATTAGTTATATAGGGGCTATCCCCGACTCTACCTCTAGTACTCGCGTTAAGGTGGCCTTATATGCCCCTAGTACGCGTCTTAAGTAGTTATTTTAGATAACTTTAAGCTTCCTTACGTACGTCTTCTTTATATCCCTTAGTCCTTATAGTATATATTGTAAGGCGGACGCGTAGGTTATAACTAGCCGTACTATCGCGTTATATACTTTCCTTACCCTACTAAGGGTAGCTCCCTAGGTTAATACCGTCGTTATAAATAGGGCGAGGCTCTAGGTAGCGAGTTTCGCCTATACCCTCTTTAGGTACGGGCCCTACCGTAATTTACCGTTAATATATAGTCCTAGGACTTAGATCTCCGTTTATAACTTTATTATCGTATGCCCTAGGTTAATAACCGCACTTATATTAAAGCGACGGGGGTAACGGGTAAGGTAGACTAATTTATATTTCTAGGGGGCGAAACTCGCCCCGTACGTTAAAGCCCATTTAAGGTAGATCTCGTGTACTAGTTCTAAGGTCTTATAGTTACCTTCCGTGGTTTTCCTATATACTAGCAGGTAGATATTATTTATAAACCCTCTAACTTATAACTATAGTTTAGCCGCCGTATACTCCTTAATAAGTGGCGCGTTAAAGAACAGGAAGAGGATAGGGGAGATTAGCGACCCCTAGGGAATCCCTATCTCTACCGGCTCTATCCTACTCGTTATCCCCCTAATTATAATAGACGAGGACCTTTCCGCTAGGAAACTTTCCGTCCAGCCTATAATATAGCGAGGGATCCCCTTACACCGGAGGTTATAAATAAGCCTCCGGTGGGAGACGTTATTAAAGGCTCCTGCGATATTTAGTAAGAGGAGGCTGGTTATATTACCTTTACCGTAGTCTTATACCGTATATACCGCGTCTATAATTGTCTCCAGCGCTGTCTCTGTCGATCTATTCCTTCGCGCCCCCATTTGTTGTTGCGGGAGGAGGCCTCGACTTTTAGCATAGTCGCTAAGTCGCCCTGCGACTATCCTAAGACTTATTAAAAGACTTATTATATAAATTATATAATTCCTAGGTTATATTAAACCTAGGCTTATAATCTATTAAATAATATAATAATTAATAAGTTATTTATATATAATTTAGGTATAATATAATAGTATTATAATAACTAATAGATAGATATAGCTATATAGAATAGAATAACTATTACGAGAAATCTCTACTAGTCCGCTAAGGCCCCGTGACTAGTCCTGATTAGTAACTACCGAGGTTGACCCGGCCTGAATTCCAACACATAGCCCGTCCCTCGCCCAGTCGACGGGTCCCCAGACCTTTCTCGAACGCTCCACGCAACAGCTCAGCCGAATCCCCTAACCTACAATGGCCCCTGTCACCTTGGATGCCATCCATTATCTCCACCCTCCGTGCTCTGCAGACAGGCTTCATAAAGCGCGTTCGAAGGGGCGTGCTTCCACTGTCATCCAGGTCCACCTTTTACTTGACCCCCACTCACGGCCAGTGGCGAGGAGAACGACGACCGCCTCCCATCTGTGGAGGAGCCATTACGCGATACTGGAAAAGCGCAAGAGCTACAGCGTGCGGCGATGAGTGTCGACCACGCGAGTAAGACAGCGGACGGTATCGTTGAGCATCCCACTCCCACTCCCACATCGAGCAGAGATAGAGACGAGCATGAGGGACTCGCTGGCGCTGGCAGCGTCCATCCCCATGGCGACGGCAGCGTGTCTAATGAGCGGGGTGGATAGCAGGCTACACTCGAAAGTCCATCGACTACAGCGTCAGACTTAGAAGATAGGTAAGACCCTTGGACCCTTCGTTCGCTGACTTTAATAATAGGAGATTTCTATGATTTAGGTCTGCTACTCTTCACTAGAAGATGGATTATTCTACCTCCGGTCCACTACCACCTCTACTACCACCATCCCCTCTATTACCTCCTTCACCACCACTATATTCCCTCCACTACTACCTCCTTCTCCGAGAGGCAAAACCGCATGTTCCGTATCAACAGAATTGGTCTTTATCTGGTTCCTACCGCATAAAACAGCGTCTGTGACTGATTGGTGGTCCGGTCATGATAATGGAAAGGTGAGAGGAACAGTGACAGCCCGTCCAACATTGATTATAGTCAGGAATACCTAGAGCGCTGACAACGGTAAAGTCTACATACAAGAGATCTGCCTGGAAACGATGTAAGAAGTTTTTCCAGAGCGCGTACGTTTACCAGAGCGTTCACCCGCTGATCAACCTCAACGCCAGCTCGAAGGCTCCTCTAACCTCTGTACGCGGTGATTCCTCATAAGTCTAGCATGCTCAATGAGCCAACGTACTGAGCCACTTAGTTGCTCCCCGCATTACATTGATGCCATCCTAGCGAAGGGGTATCCGAATTCGTAAGCACTGCGCAATACACAACCCCGTTGCTGCCTGGTGTAAAAATGACCGCATCAAACCCACTTGGCGTGGTAAGTTCTGTATAATATAACGGAGAGTTGTAGTACAAAGTGCATTTGGGATTGAGGGTAATAAGTGCTGGTGGTGGAAGAGGCTTGATGTTATGTGCACCGCTGCCTTGATAGGTTTTCCCACCCCATTGGTCGGAGAGGCCCGGCAAGGGGCCGTGGTCGGCGGAGTTTGAGAGAGCATCATTGATCTGGGCCTCCGTCCTGTGGGGATAGGTGTTAGTTTCTGGGTAGAAGTTGGGATAGGATATAGTACCATTTACTGGTCTCGTTGGCTGTAGCGCAGATTATACCGGCGGGACCAAGGCCACTGCCTGAGCCGGATTCGACGAGGAGAGCGAAGGTCTGGGTGATGCATGCTGGTAGGATTGCGATATACTGGAGTTTGGAAACCATCGTGATGATGGTGTACAAGATGGAGTGATAGTGTAGTAGCGGAGACGCGGTCGAGTGTTGGAGTGAGAATTTGGACTGTAATGGAGGATTAAGATGTCCACACTGGGGGGCCGTACATTTATAGCAAATATTGTGCTTAATAGGCCGCAGTAAAGGCTTCTTGAGCGCATGAGTGATGTTTGGCTAACAGTGTGAAACCTACCCAAAGTCCATGTTTACGATCTGCGAAGCATATTTCCAAGGTGAGAACGAGGGAATCTTGGTTTCAAGCCATCACGATTTGGAATAATCCTAGCAAGCCTCTGCCGAAAGAAGAACTCATCTTGTTTGATTTTGCGAACATCTGTTTCACAGCTAAGTAACTCCTGGTTCAACTTCCAAGATCAAATCGACGTGTATAATTTCAGTACAGTAGCTTTGACTTAGCGTGTGTCTCCACTATAAGCGACCCGGTTAAGCTGTTTCACCATCGTGTGCTGTACACGTTGATATATAGAACAGTCAAACACAATGATGAAGATTCTAACAAGAGAAAGTGCTAAGTAGAGCGTGGGACCGCGTTGAACCGAAGTGCGTTGCCGAAATTCCAAAAGTATAGGTGTCCCTATGCGAAAAGGCTGCCTGTGAGAGGCTTCACTTCTCCATCAATCAATCATACAATCACAATCGGTCCTGCAGGCAATTGCTGCCATGACAGCGACCTACTTGCACGCCTGAGGTACTAAGTATAGTGAATCAGGAACAGAAGAGCTTACTAAGCCATTTGAAAATGTTCTAGCCAATCAGTGCACGTTCCACACTGTACCGCCCGCGACTGTTTTGTTCCAAATAACAGAACAGTCTGAAACTCCCTATTGGAAGCGCTGCGGTGATTGAATCTTTGGAAGAATCGGTGAATTTGAACTCTTCGTTCTCATGTGATGCAGGGACGGTGAGTTCCGGGTGGAAAGATGTTACAACACTAAGCCCTTCGATCCTTCGATCCTTCAACGTGATGCGTCTTACAACATTTTGCAATGATTACCGGAGCAGAGCATTTCCCTTTTGAGACCTCAAGAACCGAAACCGAGACCGCTCCTCGCCTCGAAATCTTCACTCAAACAAACGAATCTTCATTGAGCTTCTCACATGGCGCATCAGGAGAAGGATACGCCACTTTTGGAAGAGGAGAAAGAACACTACACGAAGTGAGTCTCGTCATAGATTTCCTTTCCCTGACCAACGTTGAGCTTTGACTGGGCAGCTTCTTATACAACCTTTAATATCCGACTCTGACAAGTTTGTTTCTTGATAGGCTGAAACAGGACATAGAAGCACATCTCTCAGTCACAATTGCGGGCTCGAATATCTTTCAGCTTGGCGAAGAGCAGACCTACGGCCTGACGGCGACGCTACGCTACCATGGCTCAGAAGAATTATCAAGCCCCTCGGGAGCGCTACCTCCAGTAACCAATGAGTTACCGCCCCTCACCTTCAAACAGGACTGGAGTCCTATCTCCAAACTTTCCTCTTTGACAGGCCTATACCGCATCTATTCAGTCTCACCGCCCGACGCCGAAGCCATCGACTTCCACGGAGCTAACTTCGAATTGTTGGACGAGCCCAAGGCAGTGAATACTGAAAACGGCTTCATATGTCTCCATCCTAACGAGAGTGTCACACGAGAAGTGGTTCTGGTGCCCGCCTGCTTCGACGCAAGGCCGGATACTCGATACAAAATCAAAATGATACTCGGCCACGGGCGAATCGAGTGGTGGGGCATTGGGGAAATAGAAGAATTCAGAGATGTGAAGGTCAGAAGTACTGAGCTAAGCAATCATGGAGGCTTATCTATAAAATCAAGCAACGAGATCGAAGTACTCGCGGTGGAAGAGACACACAGTGCCTCCTAGCCTAATTACATACTTTCTCTAAAACCTCCCCGTTCGTTAGAATCCGGCGCCTAAAGCTGGCAGTAATTCCAGGGTATGCTGGGTAGGAGGTTGGAATTAATTTTGGTATCTGTGAGTCAGACTGAGTTTATAGCACTTCTTTATGACAAGATTTCGAAGGATATACCTTTACTTATTCAAATAAAAGACTATACTATTATTTGAAAGAAAAAACATATGTAAATGAAATTTTTTATCTTATCTTCAAAGTTCTCTTCTTATCTTTCTTAATACTCTTAACTTCTTTATTTCCTACTCTAACTGAATACTAATGTTTCCCTTCTCCCCACAGTCGTTATGGCCCCCAAAAAGTCCTGCCATGGAACCAGTCTCGCACATCCGCTAGATTCGCGGCCTCCTCCCTGACATCATCCCACGTCCCGCGCTCGCTCACTATACTAATCATCAGGCCAACTCTTACGATACAAGAGCCTATGGATTTGAAGACGGGCAGACTGAATGAGTCCACACTACCGTGCTGGTGGAACGTGCCTTTTGCGAGATTAGACATAACGTTGCTAATTTGAACTGTCTACCTTGTGCTGATGCAGGACCGGAGTCATATAGACGGAAACATAATGATTCAGGAAAGATTACATACCAAAATTTTTATTCGAGGGGAGCTCGGTGGTGGCGAAGCTGCATTCGTTGAAGCGGGGTAGGTTAAGGGACGAGACGCCGGCGCCACAGTGCCAGTACGTCCTTCTATCTTGTATTGATGTGTTGTTCTGTTCTTGCCGTGCTAGTGGCGAAGGGTCTGCTATCGGGATGTTGAGTGCAAGCGGCACAGGCGAGAAGGAGAATGTGATCAAGAGGACGAGGAAAAGTTGTGGGACTACAACCATGCTGGGTACTGGGTCCAAAGAGAAGGCTTCTTTGGCATCAATCGTTAATCTCGTGGTTAAAAGCTTGCATGCCAGATGATCCGTAAAGTCGGCTCGAGGTTCGCACATGGGGGTCTGCGCCGTATGCTTTGCTTGCGGCTACGGCTACGCTTGATCCTTATGGCCGGCTTACTTATGGCGCGCCTTGAGTGTTTGCATGACGGGTGAAAGCCGCATTGCGGGGCATATACAGAGCGAGAGCGTGAGAGAGAGAGAGGAGCAATAACGTGGTACTCTAGCAAACAACTTGCTCTCAGTAAGTTCAGTCGTCCGCGAACACCGCTTCAAAGCAAGTCCGTGATGATGATGATGATGTTAATGATAGCCCTTGTGCATGCGTAAGTGAAGGAGAGCTATTAGTTCCGCGAGCTCTCTGTCTGCATGTCGCCTCTGTTTTGCTGTGGTTTTGTCAATTCGGCCTTCGGCAGAGCTAGTAACGTGCTGTATACACGGGGTGACGATGGTTGAGTTACTTTCAAGCTATGGCTCTTGCGACGTGCTAGAAAAATTGCGGTTCTGGACAAGCCTTGACTTAGCAACCTACTCTCTCGGCGCTGCAGGTTCCTAGTCCATAAGGACGTCATCGACCGCTTTCTACAAGTGCTGAAAGTTGTTCTAAGCTTGGCGGTTCAGTGAATTTGATCCTTTGAAGGTGTGCCCCTCTATCTAGATGTTTGGTACTTCCTATGGCTTGTAAAACCTTAATTGTATTCCTCTTTCCGTAGCTATCAAGCCGACGATTCGCCTAGAAACAAAGAACTTCTCTTGGGCAAAGATGATATATAAATTTGTATACAGATTGCTCGTATAGTTCGAAAATCAATGCGGTTGCAGAGTTCCACTTACAAACACCACTAAAACAGCAGCATAGGCAGCGGTCGCTGCCATAACCTCTGCATTCCTAGCATCGCTCACAAGCGCAATGACTGCTGAGAATAAAACCGAGAAAACGACAATCAGTCCGATGTTAATGTTCGTCGATTGCACGAAATAGAGTATGACGATGGACAAAATTGGCAGAGTGGACGACATCACAACTGCGACTACTCTAGTGATTCGGCGGATACGGTGGTCTGGGAAGACAGCTAGGACTTTCTGTCTTTCTCTACTCGATAAGAAAAGAAAGCCAAATTTGTTGACAAGGAAGCGCGAAAATACTTCTTTGTTATGATCTGGTACGATCTTAATGAGGTCCTCCGAGTAATATGGCGCGAGATATTCCACATCAATTTCTGAGATGCTGGTCTGTACATCATGGTCCAAGCGCAAGGCTAACCTCATATTATCGGGTGTATGCTTATTCGGCCCTTCAAGTGATTGGAGCCAAGCTTGAGCTTGGAGCGCTTTGTCTAGAACAATGTGAGACTTGACAGGAGCTTGACTTCAATGTCAAGAGCTCACTGTATTCTTTCAGAACCCTCCTTATCTTCAGCATCAGATTCCAAGAATCGCGAGGGTCCACGCTCTCATGTACGTTTGGACCAACGTCCTTGCTCTCCTGAAACGAGATCCCAGCGTCGCGCATCCGCCGCCAGCTACGCGGAATTGCCCAGATATCGTTGTCAGTGTCTGCACTATCAGCCTTGGCATCGAGTCGTTGTAGTTGTTGCTCCAGATCAGCCAGCTCCGACTGGAGGTAGAGGATGTTCCGTGTGTTCAAGACTCCGAACTTTCTATAGACACTGAGGGAATTATCGCGCACAATGTGTGAGGCATACAGGTGAGTGCCGATGGGCGCCATGGCTGTATGACAGATCCTTCATCTGGCGGTACGGCGGTAATTATAAATTGAATTCTTCCGAGTATGATTATGTAAGTAATTAGGGTCTTGGCGCTTCTCGATGCAGAAGTCTCTAGATAAATCATAGCATCACGAATCTATGAAGGTCGTCCCAAAGTGTAAGACTGTCCCTTCAGAACAGTACTTTAGCCACTTGTTGACTGACCCCCTTTCTATGAACGAGCTGCTGAGGTCATCATCTCAGCTGGAGACCCCGCCACCTCGGCCTTGCAAGAAGCCCATTCACCAGCAAGGCGTAAATAGGCAACATGATAGACAGTGCCGGCTTTTCAGCCGCTCCTCCCGCCCTGATTACCAAAGCCTGAGCCTTTTTTTCATATCGTCTCAATGGATTCCCCATTAAACACGAGACCTCAGCATCGAGAGCATCTAGCAGTAAGCACCGCTGAATCTACCTCTATTCGGATTCGGGAGCTTTCATATGGAAAATTCGGATACCGTGCGGCTTAGAGGGGGGGGCAGAGGTGCCTACGATACCGCAGGTGTTCCGAAACTCAAGCCACCACCGAAACCGGATGACCCTCGAGTCCCGAAGCAGACACAATGGGAAGAGATGAACCGCCGCCAGAGGATACATGAACACTTCAACAATGCAACACCACAAACAGATCATGAAATAGAGGCTCTCAACAGAGCAATATCGAACGAAGAGCAGAGAAGGCTGCGATGGGACAACAATCGGAAAGTACGACACTCGGCTACTTCTATGGCCGACAACATGGATGCAGCTTTGCCTGCACTTTCAGCCCTCACTATTAGCGCAGAACCCACAGTACTCAAAGCCTCGAACACTCCTAAGTCTAGGACTAAGCGCGCTCTTACCGGATTGCGAGGCTCTCTCAAGAAACCATGGACAAAGCCCACAGAATCTGCCGAGACCGATAAACGCAAGGCCAAGAGGGATAAGAAAGAAAAGAAGAAAGTACTGAAAAAAGAAAAGAAAGAGAAGGAGCAGGAAGCAAAGGAAGAGAAAGAGAAAGAAGAGAAAGGGGAGGAATCAAAAAGAACGGAAAGAACAAGAGGAATAGTAGGAGGAGCACATAGCACTATCAACCTCGACCAACCACATAACCCACTCTCAGCCAGCCAGAGTGACGTATAGCTAGGTTATTAGATTTTCAAGATTAAAGCACACGTCACAACATAATTCTTAGACCTGCCAATCCCTCAGCGCGAACCTCCCTAACAAAACGCCCTTAGAAAGCTCATAACCCTCGACAAAGATAGAGCTCTCAGTGCTCCATAACACCTAGAGAAGCATTACCATTTAGAATCCAGCGCCTTCTCAGATACATCTCCTTCTGAAGACCCTACGAAATCCCATATTTATAGCAATGTGCTTTCACTCTCTGCTGCTATTGCTCCATGCGCTTACCTAAAGACTTTGGATTTGGAGCAGGCGTCTTGGCCGTTGACATGAGTTGTCGAATACAAACATGGTAGATAATCTAGTAAAGTGGTAGCCTCTGATGGGAAGCTAGGTTCTGCTGACAAAAGCAAGTGCAGGGCAAATCCGCTAAGGCATCACTCAATGTGTACGAAGACGCTGGGTTCACCTAAAATGTCCAGAGAAGAACCAGAAGTGGCTATTACTCTTACAGCTCACCTCCTGCAATCAAGTTCGTACTTGAATGAATAGTCGTCCCTGATAAATCAACATATCCTACTACTACGATCATTTCAAAGCTTTGGACCTCTCTTTTACACAGATCTGTGATATTTACTAGCATTGAGAGTACGACTGCCGGATAAAGTTCTGGTATGCTGTGTACATATTAGTGGAAGTGCGTTGTGTCTCTGGCGGTGGGAATGATTGAGAAATGATATTGATCGATGGTTCCCTGGCAATGGAATACGTGCTCACTTTCTTGTGCACTTGAAGGAAATCGATCTGGTCGAGGCTACGATAGTCTGACAGGCTTCCGTGGAGAATGAAGACCCGTAGATCTGCCCTTTTTCGTCTCTCATCGCAGAATTTCAGTCATCTCAGAGCCACGTCGAGCGTGCTTCTGAAAACATTGTTCCCCATATTCCATATTCTCAGGTTTCCCTCGAGAACTTCACGTTGTTCCTCAAACTCGAAAAACACAACGGGTTCAGTCAGCTAGCCTTCTTTTATGAAGCTTTCATTGATCCTTACACGGTCGTCGCACACTATAATACTAACCAGTTCACATTTGTGGTGGGCGGCAAATCAGTCCTCTCAGGTGTGACGAAGGTCTTAACTTTCACCAAGCGTTGGGTTGAGAACCAGGACTTACGGTAGCCTTGCAAGATCAGACCATGTTGCCACCCAGGATCCCGCCAAAGGCTGATAGCGTACGTAACCACCTCTTTGGGGAAGCCCTTCACCCAGTCATCAAATCGTACTGCTTGCGGTCTAGGACTTGCGTCATAGTTGAAATCGATCGTCATTGGCAGCTCGCTGGGATCTGCCGGAGTTTTTGAGGACGCCAGTATGCCTGCTCGCTTCATAGCTACACTACCATCCTGCATAATCGTCCAGGTTGCTACAGCTGGATGATCCTCCGGGGTATGTCTATATTCAGGTAGAGCTCCAGGGACCTTTGAGAACCAACCGCTAGCGGCTGAGAAAGGCATCATGGAACCTTTGTCTGGATAGTTGAATTTGTCCCAGTGGCTCGGCAATCTCTGTTTTATTGCCACAGACCAGTAAAAAACTGCACCCAGCTTGGCTGCAGCCTCCTTGACGAATATTATAGGATAACAGTTGAGGACTAAGTCATTTGGAGCCTTTATGTCAGACTTGTACCAATCCGTTATTCCCAAAGCAGACATGATAGCAGGTGCTCTACTGCCCGTACTTTGACGAGAATTGGCCAAAATTAGCAGCCCGATCCGAGATGGCCATTCTAAAACACTATCTATCCTCGTGACCAGGCGAAGGTCCAGTAGCTGGCGTGGACCCTCAGGATATCCCAGGCCCAACTCTATTGCTTTCTTGGAGATTTTGTATCGGGAAAAGGTGGTTATAGGACCTGCTGTGAACGGCACGTATGGCGTATCGCCATGCCACATATTTTCTACTATATCTATAAAAGTGAACAGTGCGTCGAGAGGTATGGATGTTCCCGATCTATCTTTCAATGGTATCCAGTCTCGGGTAACAAAACTCAAATCTGGACAAAGCATTGCTTCTTGGAGAGTCCACAACGATGAGAACCAGCATGCAGGTTCACCAAGACTTTCGGAGTTGATAGCTAGTATTGGGGGTCGACCAGAAGGACTCCGTAGACTACTCACATACTGTTTAGTCTTTTGAGCAAGATCATCTGGTGACGTGAAAAACTCGCTAGGAGCATCGACTTCTGGAACTAATGATTTCAGTAATGTTTCTGTCTCGTAAATTCCAGGATGCGTAGTACTGTGTAAGTAAGCAACTCCAAGCCAATCCAGAGCCTTCGAAGTATTGTCCCATCGCTCAACGTCATTGATCCAGGCTACGCAACGAACAGAACTCTGGAATATCAGCGCCTGACGGTTTATCTCATCATCTGCTTTTGGGGATCCATCCTGGGGAATGCAAAATAGATCGATCCAAACGTAACGTACCCTTGGTCGAAGCTGTAGCAGGTGGTCAGGGAGAATTGCGACATCAAATCTTTCGTTCTGAGGCACGAGCCAAGGGACCCCAGGTATCCTCACAGCATCTTTTCGCCATCGGCCCCAAGTATGACTTACGCAGCAATAATTAGGCCTGATTCCCAACTCACTTACAACCTTGGTGCAATTTTGTTCGACATCCCAGAGAAAGTAAGGCATCTCTGCTAGATCTTTCTCTCTATCAAGCCAAGGGCAGGGTCCATCCATGGAGCTCGTGTAGGAATCGCTTATGTATATGCTGGAACCTTGCATACTCATGTAGGACGTATAAGCTAGTCTCTGGGCTGTCGCATGTTGCAAAGCCTTCTTTCTCATTTGGCGAACGCTACTAAAGCTGAGTTCCTTAAAATATGGCTCCCAACCATATGGGATGAATTCAATATTGAAAAGAGCGAGCATCATTGAGTTGTAAACAGATTTACGACCATGTATGAAGGCCTCTTTGTCAGCATATGGCTCGCCGAAGAAGTAGGTCATGGGTATTGGAGAAGAGCCAGCGGCTTCTAGGGACGCAATGGCGGCCTTGGATAACCTTAAATCTTGGTAGGCGCTTGACCACCAGTGCGTCAAGATGGTGTATGAGCTCTCTTGGGAGACCGATAAGGTGGCCCGGAATTTCGATCCCTCCGTAATCACCTCACGGAATTTTCGCCATCTTCCAAGTGCTGAAGTCGCCTCCCTGCTCCCACTCCGGACATGAATGCCAAGATATTTCTGAAGTATCATTGCCAAAGGGACTTGTGACCAATCATGAGTTGTCAAGAAAATGGACTTAGACTTGTTTCTCCTCATATGTTCGAGCCGTTCTCGATATTTGTCAAAAGGATCTTGCCAAGATTGCTTCTGAAACCCTTGTTCAATCCTCATCTGTTCCAGAGCATCATATTCAGTCCACGCTAAAATCCATATTTTCTCCCAGGCCGGAGAGCAGTAAGTTTCATTGTCCAACTGCGGCGTCGTCGTATTGCCAAACCTGAATCTCCAATCTGCGAGCCGAGACTGTAATCTGCCTTCATCTGTAGAAGAATTCCCCTGAGCCGGCGAAGTCAAGAACCCTGCCATACCATTCCACCTGTCAAGACGCCTCGCCTAGGTCAGGATGATGGTTAATCCGAAGTCTGCGGGTGAAAAGGGATCTCGGACTTCCCCAGTTCCCAGTCCTCAAGTCTGATAACATTTGTGTTTTCGAGGTGAGGAAATCAATATTACAATTACAATATAGTTCAAGACAATCCTGACGTCACGCAACTTAATTGAAATGTCACGTGCAGATATGGCTTGGCACCACGCAGTCTTGGCATGCAAACAATACTGCATGCTTCCACTACCATGTTATCACCATCCTCGATCGGTACCATTACACCAGTTTGCCTTTTGCTTTATCCTCAAGACAGCCAACGCGCTCGCGCTTACTGGTGTAGAGAAATAGATAATCTAAGACAAATTTGGGTCGCTACCCACGGCACACCAGGGCGGAAAACCATTTTGATTGGCAACCTTTGGCTTAGACTTCATGCCCGTTGCTACTCGCTCTGCGGACGTGACTTTTAAGGGACAATATATCTTGCGAGGTTTGCTTACAATTTACATTCAAATGCACACCTTGAAGGATACCTGCACACAGATACATCACAAATCGCAGCGTCCGTCAAGCGTGCATATGACATCTGTCCATGGCTTCCTTCATGTGGGTACATCAGCAAAGACGTAAATCAATTGCCATACTACCTCTGGGATACGAGAAAAAAAAACACTGTGAATGTCAAGGAGCTTCGAGGTAGAGGTTTTGATATACAATACACGTGCATCAGTCATACTTGGGGGCGATGGGAAAAACACTCTTCCCCAGTGCACGTTATGGGAGTGAATGAGTGGATGGTGCCTGAGAATACTATATTCGAAGTCAAAGATCTCCCACAAATTTTGAGCAAAGCCCCCATACCGACGCGGTTTATTTGGTTTGATCTCCTCTGTATTCCTCAAGACAAGTCCCAAAAGCTGTATCTTGTCGAAGTATCACGACAAGCCATCATGTTTCAGCATGCATCTTCATGTATAGCCTGGCTGAACACGATCCATTCCTGGACACATACAGAAGCCCCAGCCCATTGGCTTTGTTTGAATTATCTACACCGTCGCAGCCAAAACAGTTTTTATAACACAGACGAACTTCTATCGCGAACTGCTGAACAGGCTAATAACAACATCGAGCTGGTGGTGGACTCTGGAAATTTCATACCATGGTTGTCTTCCCTTCGGACCTTGCAAGAGGCCTGTCTGTACCCTGACATGATACTTTGCAATAGCGACTGGCAGCCAGTTTCTATTCCTCAAAGTACCACTCTTTCACTCAATCATCTCTTGACTCTCTACAGCCTCAACAGAGAAGCATATTTTTGAGAACCTCTCCCGCCGAACGCTTGGCCTCGGGGTGTAAGGCAGCTTTTCACCATCGAGCAGGTTCTTCTTGGAGGCACGGAAAGCCCCCGCCGGATACTGGCCTTGTGCTTGGTACCTATCCCTTGGCCTTTGTGCGAGAAGCAGCTGAGAAGATGGGATCGTTGTTCTACATGTTATTAAAATGGTCGGCTCGTACTGTACCATTGAAAAAGGTCTCAGGCTCTATGATGCTTTGGAAGCGATGAAGTGGTCTTTGAGTCGGGAACCACCGAGCAAGACTGGTATGGGGATAAGCTTGATCATCCTTCATTGTCTCGGTGGGAGATCAGGTCTGATGTCAGTGTTAAGATTTGAGAGGCCGGAACCTTGCGATCCAGTGAGCGACCGAAGGACCATCCACTCAAAGTGGTCTTGGATGTTGCGCGTGAGGGCGGCGGTAATGAGGTCTTCAGCACGGAGCTCCAGGCCTGGTGGATGTTGGTGCCTGATGGGATGATCCGCGTGGCGGTATCGCTTTGTATAATGGCGTATGCTCAGAGCGGCCTGATTCTCGAAGGTGTACGCTAGGTTGGCTTGAATCAGACCCTCCTGCGAAATATCGGCGAATGGGATACAACAGAGAAGATCGACTTCCCGCCCACAGAGACGGTTTACTCCATTGTTCTCTAGAGCCGTAATAAGTTCAACACCGTCTCTTAGACTCACTCACCAGTGCCTTAATCCGGATATCGATAGTGATCTCGTCAGCGGCATTCGAATGAATATCCCTTCACTTATAATGTAATCTCACCAGCCCACCGAAGAGGTGCAACGCTGACAGAGCTTGAGAAGAAGACAGGGATTCCGAATGGTTTATTAGAGCGTGATACTTACTTTAATCGCCCTGGAAGGAACAACTTCTTCAAAGGAGCCAAGCAGGGTATGATCATGGACCATAATGATCGTTATGATTACACAGCCATGTCCCTGGAATGGCCTCCAGACACCGCCTTCCTTGACGACGATTCAGATGCCATCATCGAGAACAGGGTTCCCGAATTGATGGAGGCAGCAGCAAGACAAGAACACATCTTAGCAGACATAGCCGCGCAGAGCGCCAATAGAATGACCAAGCTACTGTATCTAGGGCGCACTAAGCATGTTGAATCCATGGAAGTTACCTTGCTCCTTCAGCGTGAGGGGAGTACCCGGGAAGGTCTCATGATGAAAAAAGTACCGATTTGGAGACGCCTTGGAATTTGTTTCTGGCATGTCGAGGGCGGTGAAGACTATGGCTTAGCGGAGACTTTTAAACCAATGACGGGGAAATTTGGATGAGAGTTCTTGGACGTGTGAGAACGAAAGTAGCGTCCTCTCTATTCGTCAAGCTGGGCTGCTTGAGCATGTACAATTGTTTGCAAAGCGGTTGACCCGACACTAGTGGGCCGCAAATCTGAAATGAAGCCGTGAATCATCCTGTATGCATGATCCATAATGTTTTAGCCCCTGACCAGTTACCCTACTATCGCCGCCCCTATAGTTACCCCCGGTGTGGCCTCATTGTGGGCCCTGTAGACCCTGTGGCCGCTGCTGCTATCATGCTGTAGGCCCTGCTGTTGTCTTGCTGTAGGCCCTGTTTTGCTGAGCTCGAGGAGCAGATATGTAGAACCAAATCTTGAAGGAGAAAGTAACCAACCAGTGATGAAAGTGACATTAGAGAAGACCGAGTGAAGTCGAGAATATCTACTGCCTGCTGACAATGATGCCCCTGGGGAAAGACTAGTAAGTACCGCCATCATCTCTCGATTACAAATCTTATCCATCGATTTTCCACTGTCAAATCATCGTCAACGCATTCGATGTGGAACCCATTCCTCATTGACCAAGGAATTTGTGGTTGTAGAGTAGCTCGAAATGTAAGCATGTTTTAGCATATCTAACTTCATAGTTACTTCAAATGGTAGATCCTCGAGTAATTCATGGATAATTGTTGATTCTTACTTCTTAATGACTTGAGTAATCTTACAGTTATCACCCAAGTAATATGCGATTAGAATTCAATAACGAGTACCCTTGATATCCATTGCTCATGTCTGTTCACCGTTATCAAAAGAATGACTAGATGTTGTAAGGTATTGTATCTCTTTAAGAGAAAAAGGCATATGAAGCGAGGGTGTGAGAAGATCCATGGATGAGCGTATCAATCGGTGAGTGTACAAAGTCCTCGGTGATCCTGATTATCAAAGAGTTTCTGTTTTGAGAGCTCTGTGAAGAAGGTTGGGTGAGCGTGGGGAGGCAGTACCGAAGGTCTAGTGATGAATTATTCTACTGAATGCGTCCGACCGACGATAGCATCTGGGGCCAGATAATTTTTATGGGGTGATGGCACCATCGTCTAATGTCATACTAGCTTTCGTATGATGTCGCTGATCGTGGACGAGTCAAAGGTGATGCCAGAGTTGATTGTGCGCAATGTGTGGAATTAATGAAATAATTGGTTTTGAAAGGACTTTAAACCTTGGCCTCGATTTGGATATGCTGTGAATATCAGCTAGTCTTGCTTAAGTGGAGAGATTATGCCTTGAATCTCCATTCGAAAAGTGGGGAGGACTCTAGCTGTCAATAGTCTATATGGCAGCTGAAAATTCGTCTGGCTTCAGCGTGTCCGGAAACATCTTGTGATGTGAAGAAAATCTTGACTTCGAACAGAAAGTCGACTTGGAAGGATGTCGTAGGTTCTCGTTACTATCGATTGCTACGTTGGTCGATTCTGAGGTCGAGGAGTATCGCAACATTAGGTAGGAGATACGGAGGCGAGAGCGCTTGATCATAAGGATATGGTGGAGTCACCCAATCGGCCTCCGGTATCGTGAAACCAAGAGTTCCATTGATACCTCGAGATGCTCCAGTATATTTTGTCCAATATCGGCACAGCAGACATGAGTCTGATCTCAGTAAGAGGAGTACCGAATTCAGGACTTATCTGTGCTTGGGTCATTTGGTTTCTGTATACAAATGGGATATCATGGGCGACACTCTAGATCGCTGACATCGAGCACCGTCCGTTCAGGCCCCAAATCGTCTCGAGGAAGCACTACATTTTTATGTTCCTCTTGCACCACAAACATCTGATATTGCCGTCCACAGGGGCTCTAATTCGACATGGACACCAGTACTGCAACAAACGTCACTTGATAACCCCTCTAGCATTTTTGCAGGTGTCACGTGCACAGAGCTTACCTGTCTGTAGGCCAGAACACCAGGAAGGTCCAGACCATCAGGAAGAGTCATGCCGTCCCAATCCCAGTCATCGTTCGAACACATACGCTTCGTGCAATGCTTCTGGTACCAATTCTTCTCATTGTCTTCTCGGACGCGGCAAGAACGACAGATCCATCTCGTACATTCATTGCACCCACATATCCCCTCACCAAGGCGGCCTTCAACGGCCTGATCACAATCGTGGCAATAGCAAACGATGTTGCCCCGCTCATACATCTTGGGATAGTGTAGCTTGCGGAGGGGTCCGTACCATTCAATTCCGTATCTCGGATGAATACAACATGCCTCGCAGACACTGACGCCGCACTTGAGGCAAGGTAGCCCACCTGTCTCGTCGCATGTGGTATTTCGGATTGCTTCGCGCTCACGTTCTCCTTCGTATTGAAATACATATTCTCGTCGCGCTCTCAACCCGGACCCGTCACAGAGTGTCACTTTTCTCAGTTGTTCGAATCCTTTGGCAGACCCTAGTACGATGTCGTATAACGCTGAACAAGTGAGCGCTGTGTGGTAAAGGTCCATGGAGCTCAAATGCTGGGCAAGGAGCTTCAGTATCTCATACTGGGAGCAGATATGTATGAGGCCGAACATGATGGCCATGAGCAGCTGTTCAATAGTTGATATGATAGATGCACTCTATGTCTTGCGGCTCTAGCCTACAACTCATCGTTGCGCGGACAATTTACCATTTGTTCACTACTGTCTGCGAGCCTTGCAGATATGTTACAATCCGCAATGAAAACGCCCTCAGTATCAATGCCGAATTCTCGGATTGAGGTTGACGTTCGGCTAAAATGTGAAACCACCACACCACGTGACCACCAAGATTAAACTTTTTCAGGCGTTGGTAAATCGAGGACACATGATTGTCCTTAGCCTAGAATATTAATATTCTACTTAGACGCCTGAGGTAGAATGGTAGAATAGACTTGTCTACACGATGCCCATTCGAATGTCTACCATTCTTATATACAGTGGGGTCAATGAGACCCAAAGTTGAAAAGCAGGCACAGCTACTAGAGCGATGGTAAGCTGCCTTGGTGCCTTCGATCGCGTCAGCATGTCTGGGGCCCAGGCTGCACAGTCTCGCGACGGACCTAGCCTTTCTGGATATATGAGCACTGCATGTATGTAACACTGGACCGACACTCTGTGCTTCCCTATCCAAGTCAGAAACCCCATCTGTAACATCGGCTGACTATCAACAGCAATGACGGTACATGATAGCATTAAATGGACACTTTACTGCATACGTTCCCCCTTTGTATGGTGTTGGCTAGGCACCAAAGGTCATCGCACCTGCGCAAATCCCCGCAAGTGGAACCCCAATTCGGATTTCGCCGGTGCCGATGGAACAAGGGAAGGACGTCTTGCAGATGGAGAGGCACGTCTTGCATGTAAAGAGTACCGTCGGAAGGACACCCCTGTTGCGATTCCCACCCAAAGACTGCGAGCGCTCACTGCGTCTTTGCCGTCATCACCAGAGCTCTCGTCCGAGCCCTCTCGCAGCCTGGATATGTGGTCCACTGAACATGGGTCGTCCAGCAGTCGATGGATGTGTGCGCAAGAGCTATCGCCATTCTTTGAGAAATTCCCACCAGAGATCAGGCATCAGATCTACCTTCTGGTTTTCCAAGGCGATGCGCCCATCGTTCGCATCGTCCGCAGAAGAGACCACCGACGTCTGGGCCACGTGCGCTGTCAAGACAGTAGCGCTGGACCTGACGGGTCTGACAGGTGGTGCGGTACCTGCACAGGCGACAGAGCAGACGAATTGTCCCGTACCTTTCACCGTACCTGTACCGATGGTAGTGTCTTGCCTCTGCTGAGAAGCTGTCGCAAGCTCTACGTCGAAGCAATAGACACCCTATATCAGAGCCAGACTTTCGAAATGCTAAACCCCGAGACCTTGATCCTTTTCTGCATGACGGTCCTGCCACAGAGATTGAATGTTGTGAGGAGGTTACAACTGACTTACAACATGGAGCGTCGTGAGGTCCGAGAACACCCGGGATTTTTCTCCGAATGGAATAGAGCCTGCGGCTTCTTATCGAAAATGCGTGCGCTGGAGGAGCTGGAGGTTTATATCAATGATCTATACACATATATATTCACAAGTGTGCCCAACGAAGAAATTTTGGGGCCGCTTACTGCTGTGACAGCCGTCAAGAAATTTCTAGTGAGGATCAGCTGGAAATTGCCCGACACTCTAAGCTTAATGGAAGATGGCCTACCCTTTTGGCTAGTGGAGTGGGATCCCATTGGAGGTACAGAACGGGTTCGATAGTGAAGCTTACAGAAGGATTATGAATTGCGAGTATCCAGGAGCATGTGCCAATATGGGAGTGAATATCTTTTGGCTGACTTACTTCATTTCCAACTCAATCCATCTCTATACAAGACTTAGCCCAGATTTTACAAGCTTCCTCGACCCTCTACATGCTTCAATGCAGGGACCGCTGCCATGATCAGACGGCGAAGGACTCGTCTTCTCTGTAACTCCATACTCGCCGTTCATATCCACCTCTCAAAGCCGTGTTCCAAGATTCACTTGACATCCATTTTATAATCATGCAGCCGATAACCCAAGGACAATGAGCGGAGAGAACCCCAACAGCTCGCACCATAGACCCCTTCCGATACGCCGACAGTTTCTTGGGTCTGTCCCATATCTACCCACTATATCTACTTATCAGAAGTCTCGATCCAAGTCCGAATGCAATGCCTACATATATACGAGCCACGAACATAGCTCCTTATAATCGATAAGCCTAAGAACCTATACCGACAACTCTATCAATTTACAACTACTATCCTATCAACCCCTAGCTCCAACCTAATGGAACAATTTCATAAGTCCTTACTACACCCCTCATACTTCTCCTAATTACCCTCCTAATCAGCTATCAAGAACCTATACTATATCTTATATATATATATAATATATACACCTTAAACTCCGCTTCTATATCATTCATAATTATCCTCTTCAACCATATCCTCTGACACAATCAACCTCTATCAAACTTTCCTCTTTTCCTTCTTACTTTCTCACTAACACATTACAACACTGATCTTTGTCCGAGATGTCCAAGTCCATTTCGGCTAAGGCTACCGTCCCAACAAGGTAGATTGTCGAAAGTCTCTCCCAAATCACTCGGCACCAAAATCCGCTTGCCAAATCGCACGTCATGCTCGATGCAATTCTTAATTCCAAGAAGGGAAACATTGTACGTCATCACCATTCCCCCTTAATTCATCTTGCGAGAACTAACCGGCTCACAGCTAGCTGCCACCGAAGCCACAACTGAAAACCTCGCGGTACTTTATCAACATCTCTTTCGAATTGAGCCGGATGGGAGCGAAACCATGGAAATTGCAAAGCGAACAGTATGAAATGCCGCAGTGACTGCCTACCAGCCACATTCAATTTGCCATATCTGTCCATAAACTTACATACCGCCTTCTTTTAACAATCCCTAGAGGACAACCTCCGCGCCCTGACAAAAGTGTCATACAATGACGCTACCTACGCCACGGACCCGTTTTTCCATCGCCATAATACTACAATAATAGCCTGCAAACTACATACCACGAAACCTCAACCTATTCTACTCATCCTTCGCCAAAGAAACATAAGATCGCGTCTTGCCCCGGAGGCACCCCGCAAAATTCCGAAACTCTCGAAACGCTCAGGCTTTATTTATCCAGAAGTAGAATAGAAGCGGCTGTTCGAAATCGCGGACCCAAATACGAATGAGAAAGTCCGCGTTACCTACCGGCCGTGCAGATTGGACCTTTCTTTGGCTGTCCCTATCCTAACATACATCCGAAACGATGCCGCCTACATCCCATTCATCCCTCGTCGCAATACAACATAGTAACAAAGCGGCGCGCTCGAGATCTCTACCACCTCCTCACCTCCTCACCTCCTCACCTCCTCACCTACTTATCCCGCGAAAGATAGTACCCAAGATTACATCCTCAAGTTTCCCAAATTTAGATCAGGTCTAGATATCTATCAGAGCTGGGAAAGTATAGATGCGGTTATAGGAGGATTTTTTTCGATATGGATGGATACGATACTGGTACCGATAGATACTGCTTCATGGAGGGCCATTAAGAAATAACTGACGGGCACGTTGAGATCATCCGTGCCATGGAATATATCGTACGATGCTATGAGATTCCGACTGAAGGCGGGAAAATTATTAATTATCTTTAGTTTCATCATTCGTCACGATTTATTCTATCCTAAAACCCTCCAGCTATCGCACACGCTACCTCCGAATGCGACACACCCATGTAGATAAAGCCGCCGAGGAGCGCGATACACCAACGAGAGCGGTAGTCTCCACTGCTGGAGGAGGAAAGTAGCCGCCTAAAGGGCGTGCTGAAACCCCCATCCGGAGAGAATGACACTCGAGGATGTGAAGCATCATCCACAGGGAAGTCTACGGCAGGCGGAAAATGCCGGCTCTGAAGATCGTTGGGAAAGGGGGTGATGGTGAAGAATTAGGATTGTAGAGACTGGATCGGTTGTGAAGAGGTTTTTCCCACTGCACTAGTATATGATAATATGGACTACATTATTTCAAGGACGGGATTTGGGGATTGCGGTGGAGTTTTTAAGCAGGACTGAGGATGGTCGAAGGTTTGTGTACCGTATTTCTCTCTCGTCACCGTATCTCGTCTCCGTATCTCTTATCATCATCTCATCTCTCATCACCACAACTAGAACTAGAACTCCACCACCACTTTCAACGCCTCTCCTCGCATAAAACCCATCCCCTCGTATCACATCTCAAAACTATCTATCCATTCCTACAGTAACGATACAATATACATTATATCTATAAGTACACCATAGTGGGGTCCCGATCATCCCTACCTCCTTGGGGGGTTTTTTGTTATAGGATATAGATCTGGATATGGATATGGATCTGGAATCGCGGATAACGGGTTTGAGCCTTTTTTGAGGGGAATTGGGGGGTTGGAGGATTGGTGGTTTGGGGGTCAGGTTGGGTTGGGTTGGGGGTGGGTTGGGGAGGTGGTAGGAGGT
>JAABUV010001432.1_pt1 | contig 34625 bp, 41 predicted proteins | sample 5559971 | NCBI WGS metagenome assembly JAABUV01 (sample SAMN10711881, study PRJNA513362) | rock metagenome | isolation source: Antarctica rocks | place: Antarctica: Victoria Land, Knobhead nord | collected 2015-12-19
TGTGCCTGACCGACGCCAGCATTGGCGTCAAGCGCGAGAACAGCGACGCGCTCGGCGCGGGCTTTCGCTGCGGGTGCGCACGGCAGGCGCAAGGCAGGCGGGTATGGCGACCGTGTGTTTTTGGCAGGTGAATGTAAGACGTAATGCAAACGCATAGCAAGCAAGCACAGTAGCAGCGACGCGTCGCGCCAAGGACCTTCCTACCGCTACCTACCAGCCGCATAAGGTCGCGGTAGCGGGCGCTGGGGAGCGGCGTATAAGTGGAGCGATAGCGGGCGCTGCTGTCGCGTGTTAGTGTGGGGGGAGCCCTGCCCGATGCAGCCTCCCGGGCCTGCCGCACAGGGCTTGCTCCACAGGGCCTGCTGCATAGGGCCTGCTGAAACCCTAAGCGGCGCCCCGCGGCCGCGCGCAGCTTCCTGGGCCTGCTGCACATGGAGGTGTTCCTGCAGCGCCTGGAGCAGGAGCACGGCGCGAGCGTAATTACCACCGCGCCCACCGTGCCCTACACGCTCGACCTGCCCAATGACGCGAGCCTGGACATCGAGAACCCCTCGCAGGCGCGCGCCGGGCGGTCGGCCCTGTCCGTGCCGCGCTGCCCAGCACGCTGAGCCCGAACTCTGATGCGCGGGCGGAGGCTGGAGCGCCGAGGCCCCCGCCGGCATGCCGCTCGAGCTCGCAGCCTTGTAGCACCCAGGGTCTCCGACCTGATCTGTGAGTATTATACCTATTCAGGGTCGGAATAGTGCTAGGGGACCAGGCTGACAGCAGCCCAGCAGCGGCGCGAGCGCGTCCCGCAGCAACGTTGCAGCCTCTGCAGCCACGCGGGTGCGAGCTGACGCGGGCTGCTGCGGTGTGCTGCCGGCCGGGCGCCCGACGGAGCGCGCGCCGCTGAGCAGGGACCGGCTCGCTGCCGCATCGCGGCTGCTAAGCAGCGCGCGGGTGCGCTGAGCGCGGCGCGCGCGCGCGCGGGCCGCAGTTCCCGCTGGGCGTCAAGGTGGCGGGCGTGTGGGAGCCGACCGTGGCGGCCACGGTCACGCTGCCGGCCGAGCACCTGGGCGCGCTCATGGCGCTGTGCCAGGACCGCCGCGGCGAGCTGGCCGAGCACACGCACCTGGGCCCCGGCCGCCTGCTGCTGAGGCGCGCGCGAGGGCGCCGGGCGGCCGCGGCCGCGCGGCGTCGCGGCGCGCTGGACGCGGTGTTTGCTGTGCCTCTTTTGTGTGTTGGCAGGCTCAGGGTGTGGCCTGCTGCGATAGCATTGCATCGGCCATCAGTGGGTCTGCCTGCAGGGCATGTTCAAGCTGAGCTGCCGTGATCAGCCGTAGCTGGCTGATACATGGATGCACTTCACTTCCTTGTTCATGCATTGTACCCGCCTGCTGACAGGCACAGAGGCAGGGCGAGGGGCTGCGCTGCCCAGCCGGGGCCGGCAGAAATGCTGCGCGGCGGCAGGTACCAGCTGCCGCTCGCGGAGCTGGGCGGCGACTTCTACGACGAGCTCAAGTCGCTCTCCAGCGGCTACGCCAGCTTCGACTACGCGGAGGGCCCCATGCGGCGCGCGGACCTGGTGCGGCCGGCCACCCTTGTGGAGCCAGGCGTGCGGGTACCCGCCTCCGCTTCGTGGCAGAGTGTAGAGCGGCGCGTGCAGGAAACAAGCAGCAACCTATTACAGAGGATGCGCACCCGGGTATGATCCAAGCAGCACATCCTCACTATAGTAATGGCTGTAAGCCGGGAGGCCAGCGAGCAGGATCCGCTGCATGTAGCGTGCCTGACCCTCCTTAGATTAGCGCCCGGCCCAAGCCCCGTGGGGTCTGGCGGCAGGTGCGCCTGGACCTGATGCTGAACGGGCAGCCGGTCGACGCCCTGGCGCGCGTGGTGCACAGGCGCGCGCGCCCTGCCTCCCGCAGTAGGCGCGCCGGGCTGCCGTGCACACCACTCTTAGTATATTGAGGAACTTGCTGCATCAGTCTGCCAGACGCCGTCAGCGGCGCGGCGGCGCGCCCGCGCGGCTGGTATGAGTATGCTGAGATGCCAGGTCTGAGAAGCTGGGTGCTGTCCATGCTGCATATATGCTGGGCTGCCCGACCAGGCAGGCTGCCGAGCGCAGGCACAAGGCGCACCAGGGGCTGGCAACATGGAATGTCACTGTGGTTGTGCTGAGCTGCCTGATCTGGCAGGCCTGCCGCGCGCAGGCAAAAGGCGCAGCAGGTGGGCCGCGCCATGTGCGCCGCCATGCGCGACAAGCTGGGCCGGCAGCAGTTTGAGGTGGTCATCCAGGCGGCCGCGTCGGGCAAGGTCGTCGCGCGCGAGACGCTCAAGGCGCGCCCGCGCGGCAGACACCTGCCAGTCACCTGACCTATACCCTAGTAGGGTAACCCTCCAACGTATTGCATCTGGCATGCCCACGGGGCGATGCGCCTTCAAGAAGGCGGGGTGCGTCTGCATGCACAGCGGCCCTATGCGCTTTTGGCGCTCGCCGCTGGATGCCAGCACAGCCGCACTTCACTCTTCGCAGCTGAGGCGCCGGGTCGGGCGCGCCAGGCATTCCGCAAGAACGTGCTGGCCAAGTGCTACGGCGGCGACGTGAGCCGCAAGCGCAAGCTGCTGGAGCGCCAGAAGGAGGGCAAGAAGCGCATGCGCCGCGTGGGCTCCGTGGACGTGCCGCAGGAGGTCTTTCATGCGCTCATGCGCGTGTGATGCGCGCGCGCGCCCGCACTTGCGATGTTGCAGGGCCAAGGACCGAGCTGGACTGCGAGGGGCCCGGGGCCGGTGCCCTGGCGGCCCTGGCGGCCTGGCATGCCATCTGTCTGGCGGCTGGCGCATCGGACTCACGCATTGCCGGTATTTGCAGACTGAAATGCCGCACTTAGCAACCCTCACGGGCGGGTGCCCCTGCGCGGTGGGTGTACCTCCAGGCCCTCAGCCTGCCTTGTGTTGTATAGGCGACTAATGCATGAATTGGGTCAGAATGCATGCCCAAGACTGTGTATGGAAGCCCGACTGCTCTACAGGGCAGCTAGCATGTCACATGGGAAGCGGCGGCCCAGGTTCTGTGAGGAGGACTCGTGACTAATAGTACACAAACATGCCCGCAACACGCCCCGCAAGTTGCTGTCAACGTCGTGACACGATGCACTGTGAATCCAGTGATCCCACAGCCATCATGTAGAGCGTGAGCGCTCTGCATCCACGAAAGACAACACTCAACAAGGGAGCTTGCAGCGCTGAGCAGGGCGTGAACCGTCCGCCTGACCATAAGCTGTGTCTAGACAGCTGACCCATGCTGGTGCATGCGGCGTGCGCAGTCACGTTGCAGCGTGTGTAAGCGCCAAACCTGCCTTGCTGGGGAACCGTCCATTGACAACCCACGAAATAAACCAAGCAAGCAGAACTCCGCGACAACGCTGTGTAACTGCTATGGTTGAGGCCACGCTCGACCGCTGCCTGCGTGACATGCAACGGGTGGCACGGCCCTATGACTTTGCTGACTAACGCTCTCCCGAGCAGGGCCTGGCGGCAAAGCCCGCACACCCCTACCCGATGCTGGGCGGCCCGCGTCGCGGCCCCAGGAGCACGTCATTCGAGGCAGTCCCTCTCACAACCCTAGACGCGCACGCCATCGTTCTCCTACCCGGCATCGGGCGGCCCGTGCTGCAACCTAGAGAGCTCGCCACCCACAGCACCCTCCTTACAGCCCTACCCGCGCGCGCCCACATTCTCCTTCCCGGCGCTGGGCGGCCCGCGCCGCGGCTCCGCCGCGCCCGCGCGGCCCCGCAGCTTGGCGAGCTCGGCCGACAGCGCGGCGCGCGCGGCCTGCTCCGCCGCCAGCGCCTGCTTCAGCGCCTGCCGCGGCCGCGCGCGCTCACTAAGGTAGGGTGTCCATGGCCTGCGGATCCAGAGGCAGCTCCTGCGGCATGGGCGCGGGTGCGCCGGCCTGGGTCGCCACGCAGGCGGACATGACGGGACGGGGGCTTCCGACCCCGGCCGTGAGGCTGAGGCGCCGCGACGCCGCGGCCCGCTGGGGCTGGGCAACGGCGGGCGCAGGCCGGTGCGGGCTCCCGTGGTTCCACCAGGTTGGGCGCGCGCGCCTGCTCGGTGCGCTGCGCGCGGTTGGTGACAAAGTCAAGCTCGTACTCGAGGCCGCGCACGTCGCGCAGCCGGTCGAACGCGCCCGCGTCGCGCCCCGCGGCCGCCACGTCCTCGCGCAGCCGGAACTGCATCGCGGCCAGCTTCTCCTCGCGCCGGCGCCCGCGGCGCAGCTCGGCCTCCAGCGCCGCCAGCCGCCCCGCGTCCTGCGCGCCCCGGCGTAGGGTCAGGTCAGGTTAGGGCGCCCGCGGCGCAGCTTTGCCTCCAGCGCTGCTAGCCGCTCCTCGTCCCTGCGCGCGCACCCGTCATAGGGTCAGGCCCAGATTAGGGCGCCCGCGGCGCAGCTCCGCCTTCAGCGCCGCCAGTCGCCCCGCGTCCTGCCCGCGCCCTCGCCCCGTCACACCCCACACGCGCGCCACGGCGCCCACCGGTCGGGTCGGGCGCAGCGTGTTCTGCCGGCGGGGGCCGCCTGGTGCGCGCGTCCCTGCAGACCTGCTTGCCGCGCGGGTACTTTGTCGCGCGCCTGCAGCGCCACGCGCGCTCTGCACGGAATAGCGTACATATCCTACAGGTCCGCCGCAACGCTGCTCATAGCGCAAGGAGCACTGGGAGGCCTGAAAGGGCAACGCGCCGCCTGGGAGGGTGCGGCAGCCTGCGGCGCGGCAGCGGCGGCGGCAGCGGCGGCGGAGAGCGCGGCGTTCTCGGCCGCCGCGCGCTGCAGCCGCGACTCTGCGCCCGCCAGCGCGCCGCGCAGCTGGGAGACCTGCCGCTCTGCCCGCTCCAGCTGCTCCGCAGCCTGCCGCTTCGTGCGCGCCCGTACCACAGTAATGTGCCTGACTCCCCTGACCGGGACAACTGCCGCTCTGCCCGTTCCAGCTGTTGCGTAACCTGTAGACGCGTTGCGCTCGGCCGTACCACAGTAACGTGCCCGACTCCCCTGACTTGTGACACCTGCTCAGGACGTAGCGCACGCATGCACGCTGCCCGTCCATGGATCAGTCACCGCCCGTCCATGGATCAGCAGGGCATGCACGCCAGTGCAGCGCGTGCTTGCTACGCCGCTGCTGCCCAGCGCTGCCCCTGCTTGTTGGCCAAGCCCTGGCGCCGCACCTGTGAGCCGCGGGCGTCCTCGCGCTCAGCCAGCTGCGCCTGCAGCCGCGCGAACGACGCGCGCAGCTGCTCGGCCTCGGCCGCGCTGTGCTCCGCGGCACCGCGCGCTGCCGCCGCCTCAGCCGCCTCATGCGCCTGGCATGTGTGATAGGACTCAGTGGAGCCAGGCCACCCCTCAGGTGCCTTCGATGCTGGCAATACACACGGCACTGTGTTGCAGGCATGCGTGCACACGACGTCTAGCGCTGCGGGACAACACACAGGGTAGGGCAATCTATCATGTATTACTGCGAGGTAGCACGAACCTGGGCATCCTGCGCGGCGGCTGCGGCATGTTCCAGCGCGTGCTGCCCTGCCTGCGCTAACGCACGCACGTCAGGCCTTTCCCACCTGCATTCCTTGTGTACCCCCAATAAGGTTTGCTCTTTTGCATGAAGGGCATGTGATGGGCAGCGTCCAGCCCAGCTTGTTGCTCGTTCAACACACAGCACGCCTTGCTTCTCTGCTGGGGAAAACAGTGTTGATGTACAGGACTCCTCCATGTACGAGACATGCCCAGTGCTACAAAACCTGTGGCTCTGCAGAGAGGCGCGCCTGCTCGAAGGCGAGCTGCTCGGCCGCCCGGCCGGCCGCGGCCGCGCCCCGGGCACGCTCCTCCGCCAGCGCGCGCGCGTGGCTCGCCTGCGCGCGGCGCAGGCCCGGCATCACAACGGGTTCACCCTGGCCCATCCTTGCACGGGGCGCGCGCTGGCGCCTGCATGGGAACGTGTGTGGAAACCTAAAACCCTAGGCAGAAAACACGGGGCCCTGCTACCAGGAAGCGGCGGGCCTGCAGCGCGGCGAGCGCCTGCTCGCGCTCGGCGCCCGCGCCCGCGCGCAGCGCGCCCGCCTCCGCGCGCGCGGTCGCGGCCGCGCCGGCCGCCGCCTCCGCGGCGTGCCGCGCCTCCAGCAGCGCCGCCTCGTGCGCGGCCGCCGCCGCCGCCAGCTCGCCCTCCGCGCCGCGCGCCTGGGGCTTGCCCGCTTCGGGTCACAAACTAAAGTGATCTAGGTCCTAAGCGCTCACAGCGGGCCGCCATGATCACACTCTACATGTTGTGCGCAAGCCATCTAGGAGGTGCAATGACAAGTGTGTGCGCGCGCAAACATCGGATCAGGCATGCCGATCATGACCTGCGTCGCAGCCAGTCGCAAAGCATGCCCGGCAATGCGTTCATGGCCCCCCACCCGCGCGGAAGCCTGCGCTGCCGCGGCGCGCTCCGCCTCCGCCGCCGCCTGCGCGCCGGCCAGCGCGCCGCGCGCCGCCGCCAGCTCCGTCGCCAGCTCCTTGGCGCGCGCCTGCACCGCCGCCGGGCGCGTGAGCGTCGCGCCTGAGAGGCACATGCGATCAGCCGGCCGATGCGGCAGGCGCGAGCACACCTCTGCATGCATCGCAGCACCCCTGCGATTGAGGCCAGTGGGACATGTGGATGGCGCGCCCCCCGCAGCAGGGCCGACGCGGCACGCGCCTGCTCGGCCTGCAGGGCCGCCCGCGCGCCCTCCGCCGCGCCCTGCCGCACGCGCGCGCATGCACGGGCTCACGCGCGGGCGCGCCGGGCAGCGACTCGGACCTGCTCTGCGAGCAGTCTGTGCTCCCTGTAGTCGCAAGCCTTGGAGCAGGCTGGGAGCCGCATGAAAAGGGACAGCGCTGGGTTAAGCAATGCCGCGCAGAGTGGTTCAGCGAGGGGGTGCTGCGAGGAGTGCGCTGGCTCCGCGTCAGAGCCGGCGGCACCTGCAGGCGCTGCGTGAACGCGCGCGCCTCCTCGGCCGCCGCCTCCGTCGCCGCCCGCTGCGCGTGCGCCTCCGCGGCTGCGGTGCGCGCCTGCGCGCGCCGCAGAAGAGATGGCAGGTCTTCTAGGGTTCTGGACCCTAAGGGGAAAAGTGTGCGCTGGTCCTGCCCGCGATGAGCGCTTCTGGAGACATGGAAGGCGCGCAGGGCACGCCATCCCCCGGCGCGCGCGCTGCGCGCCTGATCCAGCGCCGCGCCCAGTGCGCCGGCTTCCTCGCCGTGCCGCGCGCCCTCCGCCGCGGCGCTGGTCTCCGCGGCTGCCGCCGCCTGCGCGGCCGCTGCGGACGCCGCTGTGGCGGCCTCTAGCTCCGAGCGCAGGCCCTGCGCGCGGGTGTGAGGCATGCCTAAGGGCGCCGGTGTGTTCAGGCGGCGCGGCGAGCCGGCACACGGTTAGAATTTATGTACAGGACTTGATGCTGCCAGCCTTGCATAGCGCATGTGCGTCTGGAGACGCGGAGCGGGCCCCTTGAGGGTCGGGGCCTGGAGAGGGTGGGGCCCGCGCCTGCGCGTCCGCGCGCGCGCCCGCGAGCTCGGCGTCCAGCGCGCCGCGCTCCGCGGCGAGCTTGTCCGCGAACGCCTTCCACTGCTCCGCGCTGTCCACCGCGCTCTGCAGCCGGCCCTCCCAGTCGGCCTCGCTCGACTCCACCGCCGCCTGCGCCGGCCCGCCGCCGGTCGCCTGTTCACTGCCACGCGACAGATGACTAGCTGCCTGGACGGGCCTGGCGGCGGGTGAGCGCTGCACAGCGCCCAGCTCGTGCACCCGGGGTGTGGGCGTCCCGCAAGCCCGGCCCATTCATGCGGGGCACACGCGGGTGCCTGTACACCCGCGCACCACCCCCTGTGTCTGTCTGCGCCGCACAGGCGCCCACCCCTGGCAACCTGCATGCCCGGACGCGCCTTGCACAAGGCGGCGGGCCGAGCGCTGCCACAACGATGGCATGCACGCAGGCACGAGCACCCGCGCCTCTGTGAGAACCCTCCATCGCAGACAGGCAGCTGCCATAGGGGTAGGGTCCATGCGCGCGCCTGCAGCGCCTGCAGCTCTGCGGCGAGCGCGGCCTCGCGGTCGGCTTGCGCCTGACCCTGCTCGGCAGCGGCCGCCAGCTCCGCGCGCAGCCCGTCCGCCTGCGCGGCCGGGGCCAAGGGAGTGCGCTGGGCAGCGGTGGCGAGCGTGGGGCAGGCGCTGTTCAGGCATGCCTGCAGGCTGGCGCACGCGTCCGCGCGGCCCTGGCAGGTACCGACAGCAGTGTTCTTGCACAAGCGTGTCATAAGTAGAGTGAAGAGCATGCATGGGGGTTAAACAGCCGCCATGCTGGATTTAAAAATTGAGCATGTTATGATGCGTGCATGCTGCTTGCACACATCCGGTCTTATGATACACATATGGCACACCGCGCTGCAGGGTGCGCAAGCATTAGCGCGCCTTGATTGTCCTCCAAGCACAGCAGGCAAGGACCTTACAGTCTGCTTTGGTCCCTGGCGATCTTACTAAAAGTGGCTCGGCTCCCTGTGCCGCTTTTATGCAAAGCTCACCTCTGCACGGGAGGCAGCCAGCTCGGCGCCGCTGGCGGCGAGGCACTCCGCGGCGGCCGCGGCCGCCGCCGCAGCCTCGGCCCTCTGCACCTCGGCGGCGCGCTCGGCGGCGGCGGCGGCCTGCGCCGCGCGCGCCTCCACGTCTGCGAGCGAGGCGGCCAGCGTCTGCGCCTGCAGCTCCGCCTCGTTCAGCTGGCCTGCGCAACGTCACAGAGCCCAGTTGATTTACTGTTGATGTCCTTATCACCACCGCACAACGTGACACATTACCACATGCACAGCGCTGGCACACGCCCAGGTCATGGTTGCTGTCACTCACAAATGCGTATGGTTCGCACATTGAGTTACATGCATGGCCCCAAACCCACTGCAGACACCATGCACATCTGCACGGCCAGTAAGTCTCTCAATGAACACATCTCTGCTGCTTTTGCTGCATGCGCGCAGCATGTACTGACGAGCCGTGCAGGCAGGGCCGTACCCTCGAGCTCCTGCTGGTACGTCTCCGCGGCGGCGGCTGCGCGCTCAGCGGCGCCGCGCTGCTCCGCGGCGCCCCGCTCGGCCGCGGCGCGCGCGGACGCGGCCTCGGCCGCGGCCGCCGTCGCGGCCGCCAGCTCGGCCGCGGCGCGCTCGGCGGCCTCCGCGGCTGCCGCCACCTGCGAGGCAGCCGCGTGCAGGCTCGACGTCAGCGGCCCGCCCGCATATAAAGCATGCATCTTATGCCGCATGCGTCTCTGTGCAGCGTCCCAAGAGGCTGCGGTGCAGGCGGTGCGTGTCGTCCAGCACGGAGATGACAGGAGGGAACTGCATTGGCCGGGCCGGGAGCTTGGGGCTGACATACTCCAAAGCAGTGACGCTCAGCGCAGACCCCATGCGAGGCGAGCCCTGGCCCTGCACCGCGTGGAGCGCCTGCGCGCCTGGCTCTGCAGCGCCGCCTCCTCGCGCGCCACCCGCTCCAGCGCAGCACCCGAATCATACCCCACGCGAGGCAAAACCCTCAAACCAAAACTCGCGCGAAGCACGGCCCCGGCCCTGCAGCGCGGAGGGCGCATGCGCGCCTGGCCCTGCAGCGCGGCCTTTTCCTGCGCCGCCCGCTCCAGCGCGGCGCGGCTGTCGGCCAGCGCAGCGCTCGCCTGCGCGTGCTCCGCCGCCGCCGTTGTCGCCGCCGCGGCCGCCTGCGCCGCCTGCGCCTCCAGCGCCTGCGCAGCAGCGCCGCCTCACTCACACGCAGCCCATGGGCTGCTTCAACCGCATCAGTGGTGCGAGAGGAGCGCAGACTACAGCGTGGCGGGGCGGTTCTGAGGCAGTGTGCGGTCTTTTGTGGTATCTCATTGAGTCTGGCAGTCACACTTGCATCATGTGATGAATTGCATGCTGAGAAGCGCCTGTGTGCGCAGTGCAGGGCAGGCACGCAGGCGCTCGGCATGTCTCGCGGCCTGCTGTGCATGCATGATGCATGCACTCCTGAGCGCCCAGCAAGGTCGGCGCAGTCGCGCTCGCAAGCGGCTCCGCACAACCGTCATCCGGCAGGCGGGCGGAAGAAGCTGCGCGGCAGACGCAGGTGCAAGCAGGCTGCCGACTCGCGAACGGCCCAGCCGCGCGGCTCACCTGCGCGCGCTCGGCGGCCTGCGCAGCGTCGGCGGCGGCCGCCGCGCGCGCGGCCTCCAGGGCCTGGGCGCCCTCCGCTTGCGCGGCCTGCAGCGCCTCGGCGGCCTCCGCGCGCGCGGCATCCAGGGCGCTGGCGGCCTCCGCGCGCGCGGTAACCAGCGCCGCGGCCGCGGCGGCGGCGGCCGCGGCGGCGGCCTCCTCGCCCGCGAAGCGCTGGCTGGTCAGCTCCTCGTGCGACGCCTTGATCTGCTTCTCCAGCTCGCCAATCTCCGGCAGCCGCGCCTGACGCGCGGCCGGCGCAGTCAACCCTACCCTATCCCCACCCTTGCGACCGCGCCGCACGCGCCGCGCATGCACGGACGCGCTGCAAGCGCAGGCGGACGGGCGCACGTCGCGAGCGCCCCACGCGGCCGGCCCCTTGGAATAGCGCCCGCTTCACGGGAAGCGCGTCAGGCGCAAATACAAGACGCGCCTAATCTTAGTGCACTGCAGGCGGGGCGCGCGCGCCTGCGCCGCGTCGCGCGCGTCCTCGCTGGCGGCCAGCGCGGCGCGGACCGCTGCCAGCTCGCGCCGCAGACCCTCTGCGGCCGCCGTGGCCGCCGCCAGCTCGGCCTCGCGGCCGGCCAGCGCCTCGCGCGTCTCTGCGAGCGAAGCCTCTGCAGCCGCCAGCTCCGCAGTGCGCGTCTCCAAGGCTTCCCTAGATTTTGCAATGGGCGGTCAGCGCGAATGCCAGCTGGTTAGCAAGCCACAGGGCAGCGCCTGAGCAGACGCAGCGCCCGCTCAGTGTCCGCATTTTGAGGTGCATTCAAACACCCACATGTGTCCCAATGTGATAGCACACCATGCAACTGCATGCATGGCAGCGCCGGACCACGGCGCACCTCCACAAGCGCACATGCGCACTCCTAGCCGCTCGAGGGCTGCACGCTCCTGCTGCCGCACAGGGTGTCCGCTTGCCGTAGTGCCCCTCAGGACGGCTGCCCAGCGCGAGGGGCGCACGCACCCCAGCTCAGCACGCGCGCGCTCCAGGTCCGTGCACCGCGCCTCCGCTTCGTCCAGACCGCCTTTCAGCGAGTCGCGCTCCGCGGCCGCCGCAGCGCCCTCGACCCGCGCCGCTGTTAGCTCGCCCTCCAGGGCCGCGCACTGGCCTGCGGGCGCAGCGACACTTTGTCATACAGGGGCAGAGCGCGCAGCAGGCTGGCGGGCTGACATGCGAGTTTACACCCTGCTCCCTATGCGCTTGCGCCGCGCCTGGGCCCGCATCCGCAGACGCGCGCTGGGTTAGCTGGAACAGAGTCGTGCAGGACGGCATGCAGGCTGGTAAGCCTGACATGCAGACTTAACAGTCTCATGTGGCGTGATCAGTACGCTTGGATGCGTTTGCCACAGATCGGCAGGGCGACACAGCCAGCTCACCTGGCGGTGGCCACGAGCGGGCACTTGTGCAGGCTTGTAAAGCCATGTGAAGCCAGCCCTGCAGGTGTTCGCGGGCATGCAGGAAGCAGCCTGCCTCCAGCGCCGCCCCGGAGCCCGACTGCTGCCTTGACGGGCGGGCAGGGGCATGCTGCGGGGCGGGGCCGGCGCGCCCTTGGCGGCGCCCAGCTCAAATTGCGCCTTCTCCAGCTCCGTCTGGCTGCGCGCCAGGGCGGCTTCTAGGCCGGACACCTGGCCCTTGGTCTGGCTAAGGCCGACCATGATGCTCTCGCGCTTCCGCTCCGCCACGGCCTCCTTCTTCTCCAGGTCCTGCGCGCCCCAACCCTGTATATTGCCCTGCGCAAAGACCTATGTTTTGGGTTAAGTTACAACACCCTAAACAGCCATGCGCGCGGCGTGGCACTGCGCCGCTCACGCCGCCCCGCTGTGCGCCCGCGCAGCCACCAGCTGGTGGACCCGAGGCCCCGACTCCTGCATGCTGCATGACCCTGGTGCATCCTGGTCACTGCCTGCTGGTGCGCGCTCGCAGAGGCGCGCTGCATTGACGCAACCGCGGGCGCCCCGGGCGCGCCTTGGTAAGCCGGCCGGCCTGGCCGCGCAGGCCCTTGAGCTCGCGCTCCAGCGCGGCCTTCTCCAGCTGCACATTGCCCTTGTCCTGGACGGCCGCCTTCAGCTTGGCCTCGGTCGCCGCCAGGCGCTCCCTGCGCGCGTGCGAGCACAGCAGCGGGTCGCTGGTGCGCGGCAGACCCTGCGGGGTAGGCTTGCCCGATAGAGTTGCCGGGACCTTGCGGGGCAGACCCATGCCTCTCATGACGCGCGTCGGCCCCGTGGCCAGATACAGTATGTCCTTGGCTGGCGCCAGGCGCTCGGTGCAGGCTCAGAGCGTGCCACAGGATGAGCGCTCTGCGCGAGCATGCCAGCTCCGCCGCGCGCTGGCCGGCAGCTGGGCGCGTGGCAGCACACGGCCGCCATGCGGCAACAGACGCGTCGTGGAGGATAGGGCTAGAATAATCCCATCCATGCAGCACGGGCGCACTTGGTCTTGTCCAGGTCCTTGCGCGTGCGGTCGACGGCCTGCTGGCCGCCCTTGCTCGAGCTCTGCACGCTGCCCAGCTCCGCCTTGAGCCGCGCGACCTCCTCGCGGTGCTTGGCCCTGCCGCAGCCCGCCCTCAGTCTGGTGCGCAGTGCATGTAGGTGTGTTGCAACGCGCGGCGCCCGCGCTCGTGGGCACGCACGTCCACACTCGGCTGCAGCTGGAAAACACTGCGGTCGTATCATCCATCTGATAGGGCAGTATGGGGTTATGGTATAGGGTAGGGTACCCTGTCTTACCCCATCCATAAGGACAGGGCTTGGCGCGCACTTCAGGTCGCGCAGCTCGTCGGCGGCCCGGAGCGCGCCGGCCGCGCGCGCGACCTTGGCCTCCAGCTCGGCCCTGTCGGCCGCGGCAGTCGCCAGCGCCGCGCGCAGCCGGTCGGCGTCGGCGGCCGCGGCGGCCGCGGCGGCCGCGGCCGCCGCCTCGGCGCCCTCGAGGCGCGCGGCGGCAGCCTGCGCTGCGGCTTGCGCCTCCTCCTGTGCGCATGCAGCGCGGGAGCCCGTGATTGCGAGGCGGGCCGGGTGTTTTATACACATGCTGACGCTGCGAGCGGGGCACATACTGCATGCACATTTACTATGTGACGCATGTACACTTTATGCCCTGCATGTACGCCTGCAAAACCTGGTGCTGCTGGTTGTGCCGCCTGGCAACGCCCGCGCGCGCCCGCAAGCTGCCAGCGCTCGACATGCGCCGCAGGCAAGGCAGGCGAAGCCGCCCAGGCAACGCAGCCCCTGCCACGGGCACCGGCACCGTCCACAGCGAGCCGCGGCAGTGCGGCGGCGCGCCTGGGTGCGTGCGAGCTCGGCGGCTGCAGCCGCCGCGGCCTCGCGGCCGCCGGCCTGCGCAGCGGCGAGCGCCGCGCCGGCCGCGGCCGCCGCCGCGTCAGCCTCCGCGCCGGCCGCCGCCAGGCGCTCCTCCAGCACGCGCGTGGCCTCGGAAGCCGCGGCCGCGCACGCTGTCTCCTCCTCTGCGCGCCGCTGACGAGTATATAGCAAACACTATTGCAGGATGCTGCGAGCGGAGGTCCGGCGCTGACCCACAGACGTGGCGTGCTTGTGATGCTTGGCGGACCGACACCTGATGGCGACATGATGTCATGTAAGGTTTGCTTTATTGTGTGCTTGTGTACTGAACTGCCCTGGCCGCTGCATGCTTTCTTGCCTGCCTGTGCAGGCAGCGCTGCTTGGACCCGAGGCTCCGCTGGTGTGCACTATTTGGTACAAACTTCAGAGGACACAGCGGCGCACCGAGCGCAGCTTCCAACTCGGCCACGCGCTCGCGCTGCGCGTCTGCCTCGGCGGCGGCCGTCGCCGCCGCGGCCGCGCGCTCGGCCGCCGCCGCCTCGAGCCGCGCCTGCAGCTCGCCGGCGCGCGCCTCGGCCGCGCCCAACCGGGCGCCCAGCTCGGCGAGCGCCGCTTCGTGCGCCACCTGCGGAGCGGCGGGCTTGGCACCGCGCTGTGTTCACGTGCGCGCCCAGGGTGACGCCCCACAGAACAGGAGGCAGTCCGCTGAGCTGTGCCTGGCACCAGTAAGGCAGGTAGAGCTGGTCCGGGACCTTGGATTGGCGGCCCAGCCCATGCAGCAGTGCAGGCTCGCATGCACTGGCACACTGCATGCGTGTCAGCGCCAGGCCAGGTCAGGGGACGACAGAAAGAAATTGGCTTAACGGGTGCAATTAGGGCGTGAGCTTTAACATGTATGATATTACAGTGACTGCGGAGGGTGATGTGCCTGAGCCTTCTGCGCGTCGCTGGTGGCCCGCTGGGCCGCGGCGTCCAGCTCAGTCGCCGCCGCCGCCGCCGCGTGAGCGGCGCCGCGCTGCGCGCGCTCCAGCTCCGCGGCCGCCTCGGCCGCCTGGCGCTCCGCCGCTTGCCGGGCCGCCTGCGGCATGCAGGGGCACCGGTGTGATGCTGGAGGCACCGACCAGAGCGGCTCGTTTACTTTGCCATGCAGGAGGGTCCGCAACCACTTCAAGAGTCAGTGAAACAACAGTCCCTGCACGCAGTACCCGCATGTCTGCAGCGGAACCGTACATGCACTGGCCACCGCGTTGCTACGCACTGCTCCGTCCGCACCGGGTGCCGCCGATGAACAAACACCTCACACGCATACATGCTTTGCAGGACCGCCACCCGCGCCGCGCCACGCGTCACCGCGCCCCGTCAGCGGGCCGGCGGGAGCGCGCCTTGGCGTCCTTGGCGCGGCCCTCCGCGGCGGCCGCGCGGCCCTCGGCGTCCGCCGCCTTGGCCACGGCGGCCGCCAGCTCCTCCTCCTGCCGCTTCTGGTACAGCGGCGCGCGCTTGCGGCTCTCCAGGTCGGCCGCGTGCGCCTCCAGGCGCGCGACCGCGGCGCCCAGGTCGCGCGTGGACGCCTCCGCCGCTGCCGCGCGCTCCGCCGCCTCCTGCGCGGCAGCGCACCCGCGGCTGTCCGGGCCACGGCTCGGACTGAGTAGAGTCGACATGGTCTCGCGCGTGCGCATGAGAGTCTTCAAGCTAAGGCGCACCTCGCCGCCCCGGCGCGCGGCCTCCAGCTCGGCGTCGCCGGTGCGCGCGTGCGCCTCTGCGGCCGCCGCCGCCGCCTCCGCGGCGGCCAGGCGCTCCTGCTGCGCGGCCGCCGCTGCCGCCGCCTGCGCCGCGGCCGCTCCCGCCGCGTCCGCCGCGGCCGCCAGCTCCCGCTGCAGGCCCGCCACCTGCACCAGCCAGCAGCGTCAAAGCAGCTCGCAGGCGCGCGGCGACGCCGCGCCCTGTGAGCATGCATGCGCGGCAGCTCCCCGGTAGGCGGGCATGTCTGGCGCGCGTGTGCTGCGGACTGCGCAGCTGTGATGCTGGACATGCCCCCATCCACTGTACCCTGCTGCTGGCTCCAGGTCGACTCTTTGCAGCCTCGGGAGAGGGCGCAGAGCAGGGCATGTGCACGCACAGCCCGGCGAGCCGCATCCAGCGCTTCTGCTATGCTCTACGACTTTCCAACTCCTGTCCTGTCAGTCAAAGAAGTCAGGCATCCCTGCGGAGAGGCAGGGCCCTGGACCACCACGGACCTCTGCCTGCAGCGCGCGCGCCCCGGCCTCGCGCTCCGCCGCCATGGCGGTCGCCGCGGCCTCGCGCTCCTTCGCTGCCTGCTGAGCGGCCTCAAGCGCTGCCTGCGCCTCCGCCGCCGCCTGCGGCGCACGCACCAGCGCTCAGCGGCCTCCCCTACAAGCAGGAATCGGGAGAGCGGGGGTGTTGCATGCTTCTCGTAACCACGTATCCATCACAGCATGCACGAGTAAGCTCCCACACAGTGCAACCACTATGTGCGCGCTGGGCTGGTGCGGCCTCGGCGCGCACGCCTCATCGGAAGCATTGGCTGCACGCCCGGCGCAGCGGCGGGCCTGCCCGGCGCCGCATCCGCGCGGGGCGCAGCGGCGCGGGCGCGGCGGGGCGCGGGGCGGCCCCGCGGCGCGCCTGGCCGGACGCGTCGCGCTCGGCGCGCGCGGCGGCGGCGTCCTTGTCGGCGCGGCGCGCGTGCCAGCGCGCCTCCTCCACCTGCGGCGCCAGCCGGTCGCGCTCCTCGCCCAGCGCGCACAGCTCCTCCTCGGCCGCCCTGGCGCGCGCGCGTGCGCGCAGCTCAAGCACAGCAAGCATCTGCATGAGGCTGGCCAGATTGGAACAGGGCACGCGAGGCGCAGGGTATACGGTAGGGTAGGACATGCACCGCAGCTTCGCATTGCTGCGCTGCGCGGCCTCGCTGACGGCGTTCAGCTCGCGCTGCATCAGCCCGGCCTCCACCTCCAGGCGAGGCGCAGGGTTTAGGTAGGGTAGGGCGCGCACCGCAGCTGCACGTCACTGCGCTGCGCGGCCTCGCTGACGGCGTCCAGCTCGCGCTGCATCAGCCCGGCCTCCACCTCCAGCTCGCGCACGCGCGCGCGCAGCGCCGCTGCCTCGCCGCCGCCGCCGGCCGCCGCGGCGCCGCCGCTGGCCGCAGTTAACTCCGCTCCCTCGCCGTCCTCGCCCGCTGCGCGTGCATCTGCATTTCGTACTTGTGGACCCACTTTTTACTCTTAAGATGTACAGATGCAGGAGCGGCTCAGGACTGTCCATGATGATGCATTTACAGACTGTATGCATGGTGCCCAACCCACACCCTGGTGCCCCACCCACACCCTGGTAAGCGCAGCCAGGCTCCTGTCCCCATTCTTACCCTTGCACGTTTCGGGTTGGAGACGCTTGCCTCGCGCAGCAGAGCACAGCAGCAGCAAAGTGGGCGGATCAGAGCAAGGAAGCGCGCACGCTGCAGGCTGCAGCGGCGCCTGCGTATGGGCGAGCAGGAGCGCGCGGGCGCATGCTCCGACTCAGCAGCGGGCGCCTCGCCGGCCCCGGCCTCAGAAGCGGCCCCCTCCGCGGGCGCCTCCACGGCCGGCGACAGCTGGCGCTTGCGCGCACGGCTGCCTGCGCGCCCAGCCAGAGGCGCTCGGTGGCCAGCTGTACTGGCCAAAGCATGCGGCGCAGCATGGTAAGGGCGCTGTCGACGGCTTGGAAAGCATGGCAAACAAGCGGTCAACGGCCGTGTTGAGCGCCGCACCGCCGGCGATGCCGGGCGCCCAGGTCTCGCGGCGGTTCTCGCGCCGGCCGCCGGCGCCGCCCGCCTCGTCCTTCTTGCCCTCCATCATCAGCCGGGTCAGGCCGCTCACCTGCATGCCCGGCCGTCACTTTGCGATAAAACAGCGATCCCATTAGCTGCTACTCCCGCCACATGTATAAGTAATGAACAAACTCACTGCTGAACCTATGAGTGGCGCCGCCAGCGTTTAGCCATGGGATGCATGCGACTCATGCTTTGCATGTCACGGGGCCCCATGATGCAAGTCGGCATGCACCATGCCACCCTCTTCTTTCTGAAGCTGCAGCGAAAGCGGACAAGAGGCACGCCATCGTGTCACCCCAAGCAGGTCCACAGCGCCCGCTTCGCACTCCCGCTGCAGCGCCGCCACGCGGGCCCCACGCGCGGCCATACACTGGCCTACTCCGGTGCCCACTTCAGTGAGTTTGACATACACCGGAGCGCCTCGCGCTCCCCGGTGACCCTACCCTATACCCTGGCGGCACGCCTGGCGCTCGGCGCGCGCGCGCTCCTCCACCTCGCGCGCCAGCGCCGCCTGCACGCGCTCGTTCTCCTGCTCCTTGTGCAGCAGCTCAGCGCGCAGGTGCGCAATTTGCGCCTCCACGTCCGCGTTGCTGCGCGCGCACGACGGCAGGGATTGGTCGAAACACAGCAGGCAGAATAACATGCAGCGGGCCGTCGGCCGTACACGCACTTTTGTCTTGCGCTGATTCGCGCACACTCCAAGCATGTGCGCCGCTGCGCACTGCCTCGGACGGCAGCCTCAGCTGCGGTGTGCGTGCTGGGCTCGGAGAGTTATTTGCTTGGCAACAGGAGCGTCGTAATGGCTGCCCGCGGTCGGCGCGTGTTCACTGACGCACACTGGCATGCCGCTGGCAAGAGGAAAGGGCTGTGAGGGAACACGGCAAGGCGGCGCCGGGGCTGCGAGCAGGGCGCGCGCCCGCCGCTGTCGGCCAGCACGCGGCGCAGCTCCTCGATCTCGCGCGCCTGCCGCTTGAGCACGGCCGCGTCGGAGAGCACCTCGTTGACGGTCGCGTTGTTGACGACGCGCTTGGCGCGGCAGGCGAAGCGCAGCGTGCTGTGGCTCTCATCGGCGTGGACGAGCGCGGGCGTGATGGCGCATATGATGGCCGTCTTGGCGTTGCCGCCCAGCGAGGGCTGCAGGATGCGCGTCAGCTTGCTGTCGCGGTACGGGATGTGCCCGCCTACGCGCCGCGGGCGCCACGGCAGGGCGTGTCAGCCGGGCGCCTACTGCAGGCCGCCGGCCTACCTCCGCACGCTGTCTGCGGCACAAACCTGCCTCGAGAGCGAGCAGTGCAGGGCACAGCGTCACTGTCATGCATGCCGGAGTCTGGGATGAGCTACGTATGCAGGAATCTCTGGCATGAGCGGCTTTGAACCAGCAATCACTCACGTGTGACCGAGGGTGTGGGCCGGGGCAGGGAGCCGCGGGGGCCCGCGCCGTGCGCCTGCGCGCCCTCGCTCAGCTTGTTGATGACCGTGCCGAGCGTGAGCAGGCTGCGGTTGATGGACGCGCCCTCCTTGGCGCGCAGGCCCTCCGCGCCCGTCTTGGCCATGCGCTCGCTGCCGGCCAGGTCCACCAGCGTGAGCGTGGACACCCACACGGCGCCGCCGTCGGCGTCGCCCTCCGCGTCGCGCGCGCGGCTCTCCACCACCTGGCGGCGGGCGCGGCGGGTCAGGGCGCCGCCCGGCGGCCGCACGCGCGCGGCGCGCCTCAGGTCAGGAGGGCCTGACATGGGGCGGCGAGCGTCAGCGAGCATGCCGGCGCTGCGTAGCCTCCCGCGGCGCCCATGCTGCCAGGCGGGCGGCTGCGCGCCCCGCAGATGGTGGTGATGCGCGCATGCGAGCAGGCTGTGCTTAGGGGCATGTGCATCGTGTAGATAGGGCGTGCAGTCTCCGCCTGCCCCGGACATCAAAAAGAAAAGCCCGAGCAGTGACCCTGTCCACGCGCACGCCGCTGGCAACCGGCTCGCCCCCTGCTTCGCTGCCCGTGGGCAGATGCGCGCGGTCAGCCTGCTCGCGGCGCGCCGGGCGCCGCGCCGGCGCGCACCATGCGGAAGACGGTGTGCGAGCGCGAGCTGGCCTTGTTCATGCGCGTCTCGCCGACGTGGCGCGCGGCCTCGCCCTGCTCCAGCAGCGCCAGCACTTGCTCCGCGCTCGTCACGATCTCCTCGCGCAGCCCGGCCACGTGCACGCCGGCCTCGCGGCTCTCATGGATCTGCAGCCGGCCGCCCTCCGCCGCCAGCAGGTCGTTCACCTCCTCATTGTACAGCTGCGCGCCCGCAAGTAGGGTAGGCTTACATCTTAGGGTAGGGTCACAGCCGTGCACGCGCCGGCGTGGGCGGCGCGCCGCCGCCCCGCAGCCTGGCCGGGCCCGCAGTCGGCTGCGGCGCCGCCGCGGCGACCCGCCCGCCGCCGCCGGTGGGTCACTGCCCGCCTCCTAGCTGTGCAGCTGTGCGCATGTATGCGGTGCAAGGGCGGCGCGCCGCTGCCTTGCAGCCTGACCATGCGCGTGCCAGTCCCGCAGCTGGCTGCACTGCTCCAGCGCCCGCCGCCCGCAACTTAGTGCCCACCCCGGCGGATATACAGCTGCGGGCTTGCGTGTGAGAAGGGCAACAGATTGTGTTCAGAACCGTGGATAGCCCAGAGGCCCACCGCAGCAGCTGTGCACGCGACGCCAGGGACCAAGCAAGAGTCAACGTGCGCCTGCAGGCAGCACCACTGCCACGCTGCCGGGAGTGCTCAACTGCACGGGGTGGGGCAAGCGCGCAGCGCCAGCTTCCTGGGGCCGCGACCGGTCCGACAAGCAGCTCCGCGGCGCCAAGAGCAGGGCGCCCCTGCTGCAGGGGGCATTGTGGTAATCAAGTTGATGGCCCCCGATAGACAACTAGGCCGCGCGCGCCTCCATGTATGAAACGCGCAGCAGGAACTCGCGCTCCTGCGTGCTCGCGATGTGGCCGAACACGTCGCGCACGGCCAGCAGCGTGATGCCCGGCTCCTCGGGCGTCCCGCGCATCGTGTGCGTCTTGCCGCTGCTCGTCTGCCCGTACGCAAACACGGTGCCTGCACAAGCGACTCACAGGGTGGACTTGCGCACGCCTGGTGCCAGCTGAGGCGTGCGCGCGCGGGGCAGGGCTGCGCCGCGGCTGGCTGCCTGCCAGACGCGCAGGGCGGAGCCGCAACTGCCGGTTCGCGCGCGCAGGCGCAACCATGCACAGCGCAGTTGGTGCTGCGGCGGGCTGCGGCGCGCACCGTTGAAGCCGCCGACCACCTTGCCGACAATGTCGCCCGTGGTGTGCCGGTAGACGCGCTCGGTGGTCCAGGCGCTGTCAAACACGTTGTCCAGGTTGTAGCAGGCCTCTGCGGCCTCGCCGCCGCGCGCATGCAGCGGCACGACGGTGTTGCCCTCCAGCTTCCAGGCCGCGCCTCTCTCCGCCTCGGCCTCATTGAGCGGCCGAATGCGCACGCTCACGCTGCGCGACCAGCCCTGTCAGGCGCTGAGTGAGGCAGAGGACAGCACGAGCGCGCCGGCGATCCAAGAAAAGCACATTGGCGTGATGCAAGCTGCTTCAGCAGCGCCTAGGCGTGCGGTGTTGGGCTGGTCCAGCGCGCCTGATGTTCTCCATTCCGTGTGCCTGCCGCTCAGGCGCTGCCTTGTGTTGCAAGAGCCTGGCGCTCTGCTGAGCGCATGCCTCGGATCTGGCGTCGGCACCTCGCTGCACCTCTCCTCTTCGCCGACAGCTGCGCGCACACCGTTTGAAGGTACGCCTACCCCGGGGTCAGCCTAACCCGCTTCAGGACCAAAGTCGCTGCCTAGCAAGACTGCGCAATGTAGCAGATCTGCGATGTTGACCAGTGCGGGCTGCCAGATGCTTTGGAGTATCGCGTAAGGCGTCGCGCGTGCTAGGTGAGCATGCTGCGGGCGGCATGCAGGCGGGCCGCGCAGCTGCGCAGCTGCGCGCGAGCCTGCAGCGGCATCGCACCCGGCCACCCGGCGGCCTGGAACCCCTTTTTGAGGCAGGCGGCCGAGGACCCGCCACTGGCACAGACAGCGGAGACGAGCAGCCACACCTCCTTTGCTTTGGTACGCCGGACACGCTGCTGCCTCACTTGTCGCTGTCCACGGCGCTTTCCAACTCTGTGACAACGCCGGGCCGCAGACTGGCGATGACTCCATGAGAGATTTTCTACTAGGAACCAAGCCGCCTCCACCGCAGCCAGACAGCGCCTTCAAGGCGTTCAAGGAGCTCACGGAGGAGCTAAAGTCCCGGTGCGCTGGTCTGCTCTGAAGCTGATTTCGGTGCATGTCTGCCACTCCTGCAAGGCCGCGGCAAGCTGCGTCAAGAGCACGCTCGCGCCGCTCGCGCGCTGACTGACGCGCGGCAGGTGCAAGTCAGGAGGCAAGGACCGCAAATGGGCGCAGTCGCAAGGGCTGCCCGAGCGCGCGGAGGGTCTGCGCACACGGCTGCGTACCTGCTCCTACCCGGAGCTGTATGACCTCCTGGTTGCGCTGTCGCTGCTGCAGACGCATGGGGGCTGGCAGGCCAGCAGGGGCCTCTGCAGCAACCTCGCAGAGGCCCTCTTGCGCCTGGCAAACTCTTTGTCTTGGCCGCACGTGAAAGTGGTCGCCGTGCGGCTGCTGAACTTTATGAGCAAGGGCGGCCACCCGCTGAGCTCGTCACTGCACGACCAGTTTACGAACTGGCTGCTGCCCGGCGCCTCACCGTCAGCAGCGGGGGCCGCGCGGCGCGGCGGCGCAGCGACGCTGCCAGCGACGCAGGCGAGGCTGCTCCTGCGCGCCTGGGTGGGTCTGGCCGCGGCGCCCGGCTCGCCGGCGCGCGCGACGCTGCCCGCCCTGGTGCAAGCCTTGGACGCGCGCCTCTGCGCCGCCAACCAGCTGGGCGCTGCGGGCGTGGTGCAGCGCGCCGTGGGCGCCCGGCTCGATGCGGCGGGGCGGCTCAGAGCGGCGGGGGCCTGCATCTCGGACATGCTCAGCGTCCACGACGCCGCCGGCGAGTTTTTCAACCGGCAGCACGTGATCAGCGTCCTGCGTCGGCTGGCCAAACTGTGCGCCCTGGTGACACGCAACAGGCTGCTTGCGTGCATGCTTGCTCGCGCTCCTGCACCACGTGTGACTGCAAGCGCGGCGCGAGCGCGCCGCACCCACAGGGGGCTGTGCGCGCCGCTCCACGCTGACGCCGCCTTTGTGGGCAGGTACAAGCCGGGCGCGAACTCCCCTGGTAGCGAGCCCAAGCCCGAACGCAAGCGCGTTGGCGCCCTGGTGTCCGCGCTCCAGGGCGCGGTCCGCCGCCACCTGCCGGAGATGACGGGGCAGGACGTCTGCCTGGCGGCAAACGCGCTCGGGACCCTCAGGCGGATGGAGCCCGAGCTGCTGGAGGAGATGGCGGGCGCGTTCGAGGCGGCGATGCTGCGTGGGGATGAGACGGTGCGGCTGGAGGAGGCGGCGTCCTTTCTGAACACGTGCGAGCTGTGGCGCTTCCGTGCGGAGCGCTCGCTGCTGTCCTGCGTCCGGGACTGGGTCACAGCGGCAGCGTGCGGCGGCGGCGCGGGTGCGGGGCCACGGGCGCTGGGCCCGCCGGCGAGCGCCGCCACGCTCATGCGCGTGTGGGCCCACGACGACGAGGTGCGCGCGGGCGGCGAGCTCGCGCTGCCCATGGGCGCCGTGGAGGCGCTGACGCGCAGCGCCGCAGCCGGCGCCGGCGCCGACGAGCGGGGCGGCGGCTTTGCCGGGCGCAAGCTGGCGGTCTCGCTGCACGCCGTGGCCAGCCTGGTGCGGGCGGCGCGGAAGGCTGCGCCCGCGGGCGGCAGCGAGCAGCGCCTGGTGGGCCTGGACAGCGACATCGCCAGGTGGGCCGGGCTGGCGATCGGCCACGCGCAGCCAGGGCACCCGCAGGAGGCGCGGGACCTGGGTATGTCCGTCTGGGCGCTGGGCTACCTGGGGGTGGCGCCCGACGCGGCGACGGCGGCCGCGGCGGGCGCCCAGGCGGCGGCGCTGGCCGCCCAGCTGCCGCCGCAGCGGCTGCTGCTCTTCATCTCCATGATGGCGGGGCCGCTGGCGCAGTGGCACGAGGCGGGGCTCGCGTCGTGCGAGCCGGCTGCGGCCGCCCTGTGCGCGCGCGCACCGGATTTGCAGCAGCAGGACACCGCCCGCGTGATGGAGCTGCTGCGGAGGCTGGCCGCCGCGACGGGCGTGCCTGAGCCCGTCGCGCCGAGCCCGGCTGAGCCTGCCGCAGGGGTGGCGCGCGCTAGCGAGGCTGGGATTGAGCCCGCGCCGGCCGAGCCTGCCACAGCGGCGGCGCGCGCTGCCGAGGCTGGGACTGAGCCCGCGCCGGCCGAGCCTGCCGCAGCGGCGGCGCGCGCTGGCAAGGCTGGGACTGAGCCAGCGCCGGCCGAGCCTGCCGCAGCGGCGGCGCGCCCTGGCGAGGCTGGGACTCTCGCTGAAGCCTGTTCCAGCAGTGGATAGGATGTCCGGGCACCCGCGCTTTGCATGTGGACCGCTCGGCGCCTGGAGGGCTGCTTTGGGTGGACTTGGCTGGCCACCTGGCATTTTTGCGTCTTGGGCAGCATGTGGCCTTGGTCCTGAGGGCTCAGCAGCCCCCATGACCAGTGTTGACTATCTGTTGTCACACATTCTTGGCCCAGGAGACAGTGCGGCCACCCTGACACGCCTGTATGGCTCTGAGCCCTGCTGCGGCGCCCAGACACAGCTGAAGCATGACGCATGCCCAGGCAGTCACATTATGAATTGTTCAAATCCAGATGCATTGTGCGTGCCGGTTGCGGCGTGTGCGTCACCCCAGGCTTCCTGCGCCGTGGGCTGCTCTGCTCCGGCGCTCCTCGTCGCCGTTCACAAGTAATCGCCCTACAGAGAGCCGCACACCAGGATACTGCTGTTCACTACGGTGGCCGCCGTGACGGCCGACCCGCGCCTCTTGAGCCAGCGCTGTCGCATCTCATGGCCAAGGCGCGGCGTGGCTAGGCTTGCCGGCCATGGCAGCTTGCAGGCCCGTTTTAAAAAACCGAGCTCACACAGCACTCCGATAGAGCGCACGCAGCGCTGCATTGGCGCGTATGTTGGGCGCGCGCGCCCTCACGCACCGGCGGCGGGCGTGAACGCGGCGGCGGCTGCATTGAGCGACATGGCGTGCGCTGGGCTGCCGGGCAGGGTCGTGGGACCCTGCGCGAGGGTGGGCCTGGTATCAAGGTCACGCTAAGGACCCAGACGGGCCTGCTGCGGACAGGCATCGCATTCGCAGCGGCACATGCGACACATTGCGTTCCCAAAATACCCCTGGGGATGCAGGCTGCGGCGTGTGAAGACGAGCACACATGCGTACTCACATGGGCGAATGCTGGGTGTTGGTGCTGGCAAAACCCTCGCTTGCGCATGGCAAACCCTTGCTTGCGCACGGCAAACCCTTGCCCCAGACCTGAAGCCCGGGCGCACAGGCAAGGAGCTGCTGGGCGAGCTGTGCGACGGCGTGCGAAGCGCCTTGGCGCGCCGCGGCTCCGGGCTGCCCCGCGCCCGCCCGTTGACGGCCCGCTCGGGTGCCTGCGGCGCGGCCGCCATCTGCTCCCGGCACGCTTCCCTGAAGCGCATTCACTGCACTGCGTAGCAGGTCACAGTATAGCGCTGCCCGTGCCTCAGGCGCACCGCCGCATGGCCGGGGACTGTGCCGGCGGGCGGTGCCGCGGCGGCGGCCCAGCTGCCGGCGCCAGCGCCGGCGCCGGGCGGCACCAGGTGGCCCACCGCCTGCTGCGGCGGGTAGACAAGCGGCCCGTAGGGCCCGTGCGCCCCCGCGTACGGCGCCGGCGCGCCCGCGTAGTACGCATAGCCCACCAGCGCGTGCCCCGCGTAGCAGGGCGCGGCGAAGCCTGGCGCCGCGCCGCCGAAGCCGCAGCCGTCAGGCGCGTACGCGCCCGGGAAGTACAGGGGCGCCATTCCTGCTGGGCCCAGAATAGGGTTAGGACAGGGTAGGGTAGCCATGCCTGCTGGCCTCGCACAGGTCTGCATGCACCAGGGCTCTGTGTCTTGTACGACGCCGGGCGTTCCTTTCCCATCGTCGCTTGTGTGCTGTGACCGCATGTGAGCTGTGACGTAATTGAGCACACGCCTGTGAACCCATGCTCCTGTCCTGCAGCGGCATTTCCTAGCATCTCGCAGGAGCACGTGGCACAGCAGCAGCCAGCAAGCCGCAAGTGCCCAGCGCATGAGCGCCACATCGACATCGATGGTGCGGTCAGTGACCAGACATTTGCATGGCAGCCCCGGGGGCCGCCGGGCGGCAGCGGCGCATGCATGCACGTGCGCTCACCGATGCACGCTGGCAGCAAATGCTGCCCCAGTCCCGCACGCATGACAGCGCCGATCGGCGTGCCTGGGGGCAGGCGGGGCCGCACCAGCTGGCCCGCCGTTCACGTAGCCGTTGGCGTAGCCGCCGGGCAGCAGCGGCGCGTGCATGGCCACAGGCACGCCCGCATGCATGCTGGCTGGCATGGGCATGCCGGCGTGCATGGGCACACTGACGGGCATGCCCGGGTGCGGCACCATGTGCACAGGCCAGGCCGGCCCGCGCATGGGGCCGCCATAGGGCCCTGCACCGAAAGGCGCAGGGCCTCCCCCGGCATAGCCGTTGGCGGGCGCGGCCGCGGGCGCGTGCCCGCCGCCGTGGCCGGCGTGGCCGTTGGCCGCGGGCGCGCCGCCGGCGGGGCCGTGGCCGTTTGTGTGGCACTGGTAGGGTTGCTGAGGTTTCTGCGGCAGGCTGTACGGGTCGCTGCTGCTGGACGTGCTGTGCGCGCCGCCCGGCGGCGCGCTGCTGGCGGCCCCCGGGCACGGCTCCGCAGAGGGCTCGCGCGCCGCGCCGCGGCCGTTGCCGAGCTGCGCCGCCCAGGGCTGCGCGGGCGCGCGGGCGCGCTGGTAGGCGCGCGCAGCGTAGTGCGCGGCGGGCGGTCGTGCGCTTGTGAGCCGACGCGCGCTCGCCTGGCGCTCCAGCTTGGTCAGCGCGAGCGCGACGTGCAGCGGCTTGGGCCCGCCCACCTGCTCAGCCGCGCAGCCAGTCACGCCCGCCCATCGGACGGCAGCACAAGTTTCCGTCATGCATCTTCTATGTCAAGCTCGGCTGAGGTCACAGGGGCAGGTGTGAAGTTGGGAGTGCGCCGTCAGCCACAATGCGCACAGCTTCTGTGCGCATTGTGAGACTGCTTATGACGTCCAGCTGCAGCTGCATGACAGCCGGGGCCCGCCAGCGCGCGGAGTGTGCGGCACGCTGTGAAGCTCCGCTCACAGCCGCCCGGCAGGCCTGCCGGTGCGCACCAGCTGGCCGTGCAGCTTGTCGACGCAGCGCTGTGCCCGCTGCGCGGTGCGCATCTGCACGAAGCCCACCTGCGCGCGCGGTGCTCGCAGTCCCTCCAGGCTCCAGCGCCTGGGTGTTGAGTCCGGCTGCGTGGCAGGCTGGGTATGCTGACCTGCCTTCCCAGGCACCGTGTGCAGGCCCCCCGATCCAGCACATCGGCATGCAGAGCCCACTCGTCGGCATGCAGAGCCCACGAAACGCGGATGCCTTCCCTGCCTGCGGTGCGCTGTGCAGGGGCGCCGCCCGGCGCGCGGCCAGGCGGCCGGGCACACCGCCGCCCAGCCCCAGCAGGCTGCCGCCCAGCCCCGGCACAGCCGAGGGCGGGAGCCGGGCGCCGCGCCTGCTTGCTCTCGCCCACATGGTTGTACAGCACCGCGCCGGACACCACGTCGCCCAGCTCCTGCGCGCCCGCCGCGCCAGCAAATGTAAATACAGTCGTGCTCTGTGCCCACAGTGCTGCGCAACGGGTGGGCACATGGTGCGGCTGGGGAGCGTTCCATGCAGCTGGGTGCGCTCGCCGCGCTGGGGTGGGAGGGATAGGGAAGTTCAGGGACACAACGCCCTTACCCTACCCATACAGGTTCATTGACCCCACCCATGATACTATGCGCGCCTCAAACAGGCCGCACAGCGCGGCGGAATCCACGCCAGCCTCAAAGTGCTTGACGTACAGGTTGTGCTCGCGGACCGCCGGCGCGGCGCCGTCGGCCGCGCAGCCGGCGCCACCCGCCGCGGCCTCGGCGGCCTGCGCGGCGTTGCAGTCGCCCGTAGGGGGCGCCGCACGACCCGGCCAGCCATCAGCGGAGCCCGCGTCGGCGTGCTGCTTGCTCGCAGACGCCATTCAGCCAAGGTTTTGCATCCGCCAAGCTGTCGAGTTGTGAATTCTTCTGTGGGCTTAGCACACTGCAAGGGCGTGACAGCTGTGCAGTGCATGTGCAGGCTCACGAGTTTGCCCGCCCCAGGTGCATGTGGGGTGGCAGCGCAGCAGCAGCCAGCGTCTGGCAAGCCTCGCATGCAAAGGCGCCATCACAGCGGCAGGACGCCCTTTCACATGAGAATGGTGTGGAGGGCGACCTTGACCGCTGCGGCCGGCGCGGGCGCCACGATGGTGACGGCGGCGTCGTCCTCACCCGGCATCTCCAGCGCGGCCGCATCGGCAGCCAGGGTGTCCATGGGCCCCCGCACCTATGCATGCTCACAGTGAGCGTGGAGGGGCTGGGGGGAGGGGGACAACGTACGACATGCGGCTCATCTGCACCAACGGCGCTTGGACCCCAGAATGCTCTGGCCTGCGCGACTGGCTCAGTCAGGGCTGTGAGGGCGCTCCGCACAGCGTGAGCTGCACGCGGCTCCTCGCCATGCACAGCAGCCGCGCGACGCCGCCGGCCTCGGCGGCAGAGGCCCCCGCGCCGCCCGCGTGCCGGCCCCGCCCAGGCCCGGCAACGTGCGCATGCAGTGAGCAAGCCTTGGGGCGCAATTTATGCGGCCAATGTCCTGCCAGGCGCGGCAGAGGTTGGGGCGCGCCCAGGAAACCACTAGGTGGCCGGCATATTGGCAGCGGCAGAGCACCCGGGGAAGTCGCGGCTGTGTCGCGCGCGCTCACATGTCCATGCGCCAGCAGGGAATGGGGCAGCGCCAGATGTGGAGTGGCTGCCAGCATTCTGGCCGCCCGCCATTCTGGCACCATGCCCTGACCTTGGACGCCCATCGGACCCGATGCTGCCGCGGCCAGCTGCTGGCGGCAACCTGGTACGCTTACTGATGACTCTGAGCTCGAGGCCGGCCGGTGCGCGCAGCTTGACTTCCTGTGCTGCATTGTGCGCCACGCATGCGCTCAGGTTCTCGCCCCAGGTTACAGGCGAGCAGGCGAGGGGGCTGCAGCGTGCAGGCACCTGACCTAGCAACCCTGGCCCGTCTAACTGCCTTGCATGTCTTGCTTGCACAGAAGGGGATTTTGAGGGGATTAGCAGAGCGCCGCACGCACCTCGCATCAGATACACGAAAGGGTCACACAAGGAATGCAACTGAGTGCACAAGGCGCACCGCCTCCCACTGCAAACCATACCTGCGTCTCGTCCTCATGCATCAAGGACTGCTGACGGAGTGGACATGCAAGCGGTGTGCAGGTCGCCCACCTTCACCTCACTCGGAGCTTGCCAATGCAGCGACGTCTGGTGCCCAGCGCGGGAACAGGTGCACGGCCATGTCGTTGAACGCGCCCGGCAGCGCGGCAAACTCGAGCTCGATGTCCACCACAACCGCCTCAGGGCCCCGCTCCTGCTCATGCGTGCGTGCATTCCCTCCTAGGTCTTCTGCCCCTCCACTGGGTCCCCCGTCCCCTACCCCATCTGTTGCAGGGTCACGCTCGGCATCCAGGTCTTCTGCCCTACCAGTAGGGCACCCATCCTTGACCCCATCTGTTGCAGGGTCACACACGACATCACTCGTGTGCACCAGCGTGTCCGCACGCGCACCACCGCGCCTGCGAGCGCGCTCGCCAGCGCAGTGCGCCGTACATTCCCGGCCCTCTGAGCTGCCCTCCGAGGGCAAGCCCGACCCATAACAACGTTCTCCCGCATGAAGCCCCCGCCGCTCATCCGGTGCGCTGTCGGCCGCCGCGGCCGCCGCCAGCACCCAGTTCGGCCGCCTGCGCTGGCGCAGCCGCCGCGCGCTGCCCGGCGTGAGCGCCCAGCGCTCCGCGTACAGCCTAGCGGACCCCGCGCGGGGCCAAAGCTCTTCTGCCTGTCTGAGCATGCATGCACAGCAGCTCCCGCACACCCTGTGCGCACTCGCACAGGGTCCCTGCCACAAACTGCAATTGGCTCGTGCGGACGCCCTTGCGGGTTAGGCAGCAGCGGCACGAGAGCGATGCTCCTGACGTGCTTCTCCCCCGACCATGCGAGGTGTGCAGCGTGCTGTCCGTGTTTTGCGGGCAAGCGCATGCACACACACGGAGCGCATGCCCGAGCAACAGCGCGCGGGGTATCGAAACCCGGCCGCGCCTGAGGCTGTTGCCCAGGACGGCCAGGCGCCGCAGCGTGCCCGCGGCCGCATTGGCCGCCAGCAGGTCGTCGCACAGCTCGGCCTCGCAGTGCGGCAGGAAGACCAGCGTGCGCTCGGCCGCCACGCGCCGGCCCCGCTCGTCCACATCCAGCACCTGCGCGGAAAGCCCTAACCCTAACACTGGCGGCCTCCTGAAGGTGATGCGGACACCGGGCTGGCACCCCTTAAAAAAGACGGCGCCTGCCGCCGCCTGAAGGCGTCACGGGCTCATGCAGGCTGTCGTACTCGGCCCTGCCCTAGCCGCAAGCGGCCGCGCGGGCGCCGGCGCGCAGGCAGCGGGCAGGCGAGCAAGCCACGGGCGCGCAGCAGCTTCTGTCTGAGTATCCCGGCATGCAACCCTGCTTTACATCATTCACGCACTGGTGCAAGGGGCGCTGGTGTGTGCCGAGAGCCGCTGCCACACCAGGCTGCAAAGCCTGTGACATTATCCAGCTCGCAGCTGTGCGGCCGGCACCTGCAGGCCCAGATCGGCGAGCGCCATGCGGTCGGCGTCCGTGAACACCGGGTCGAATACCTGCGCGGGGCGCAGGCGAAACACCTGGCGTGGCGGAACTGGGACACGCCTCACACCCGGGGAGCTAGGCATCTGAACCAGGGCAGCAAACTGTGCCCACTGCACGTCAGAAGAAATATCACGAATATGATGAGAAACGACACAGTACTTAATCATGCTGGTGCCGTGGGTGGGTCATTGTCTGAATGAAATAAAAAATCAGGACAAACTCCCCTGGGGAAGACAGGTGGACAAATCAGCGCTCGCGGCACGACCGACAAGCCGCCGCCCGGAGCAGGAGCGCGCACCTCGGCCGGGCGCGCGAGCGCGGGCAGGCGCTGCGCGAGCAGCAGCGCCAGCGCGAGCTGGTAGCGCGGCGCGGGGCCGCCCTCGAGCGAGCCGAGCCCGAACACTACTAGCGCCTCCACCGCATCCCAGCGCCAGCACGGGCTCCATGATGCGGCCTGGAGGCTGGCCGCGCCCGGATGAGCGCCGGCCGCTCCAAGGCGCGCTGCAGGCTCAGCATTCGTGACCGGCTGCACGGGCTGGCCCGCCGCGGGCCGCGCCGCACCGCTAGACGCGGGCGCGCTTGTCGCGTCAGGCTGAGCGCGCCGGGCGGCGGGTGCGGGCGGCCCGCTGCCCTGACCCGGGGCTGCGCCAGGCTCCGGCAGTGCAGGCGCCCCTGCAGGCTGCGCCTGGAGCTGCGGCGACTTGGCTTCGCCGCCCGCGGACGCCGCGGCGGCCGCGCCTGCCTCAGCGTGCGCATCTTCTGGCCCCCCCGAGCGCTCAGCCAGGGCTGCTGCCGGCGGGCCGCGCGCCGCGCCGCCTGGCGCTGTTCGCAGCGGCTCTGCCGCGTCCGGCGTGCCGTGCGCGCGCGCCAGGCGCTCGTGCGGGGCGCCCCGCGGTGCCTCAGGCAGGTCTGCAGGGGGCGCGGGGGACGCCGCCGCGGCCCCTCCACCGCCGCCGCCGCGGGCCGCCAAGCTTTGCTGTCCGTCCAGGGACGAGAGCGGCAGGCGCAGCCCGGCCGCACGGGCGGAGCGCGTGCCAGCTTCGCAGGGCGCGTCTGGCGGCGGCGGCGGCGCGCTGCGTGCCTGCGCCTCCGCCATGCATGCCAGCAGCGCCCTGCGTGCAGCAAGCTATTCCCCTCGGCAAAATCTGCCTCATTCCCGAACTGGAAGGTGCACTCTCGCGTGCCTAACAGATGTCAGCCTGCCACAGTGGAGTGCGTTGCAAGCAGACAGTACATGCAGAACGTCTGTGCGATAACAGCTGCAGAACACAGGGGAACTTTGGCGTCAGCGTTGTCAGGGAGCGCGAGTTACGCAGGGCGTGTTGTGGCGCTGGACTGGACGTGTTGCGGCACCTGTAGAACGCCGACCCCTGCAGCTCGGCCTGCGCTTCCCTGACCTTGGAGCACAGGAAGCGCGCGCGCTCCTCCAGCGTGCGCTCCGGGGGCGCCCGCCTGGCGCGGCGTCCCTCCGGGGCAGCAGCTCCTTGGGGGGCAGGGACATTGCTGCACTGCTCGCTGCCTGCTGGCGCGCCCGACAAGCGAGCTTGGCCAGGCAGCCTTGCTGTAGCAAGCCAGTCATTGCAGCATTGTATGGGGAGTATGCACGTGCAAACACTCAGCTCGCTCACTTGTAGCTTTTGGAGACGGCCTGGACGACTGAGTCTGTGCACGATACTTGAAAGTACCTGCGTAAGAGCTAAGCGCTGCCGGTCGCCTCTGAGCACCGCGCCGCCGCACAACAGTCCACGCCTGTGCGTGCCCTGACTCGCAGGCGCTCCGCGTATCCATCACTTCACACATAGTTGTTCCTAGAAAAGGTACCGCTGTCAAGCAGAAATGATGCGGCGCAGACCAATGCGGCGCTGCCCGCCATCAGGTGCGCTTATGGTCAGCGCAGCAAACGGGGGATGAGCATGCTGTGCACAATGGGCACGCAGCCGGCGAGACATACATCAGCGGCCTAGAGCAAGCGGTACCGGTGCTCTAGGCACCTGGCGCATGCCTGTTGTCACCCTATTCCCTGAGCCTGCCTTGGCTCCAAAGTGAGCATCAGGCAAAGCAGCAGTGAGCAGTTCCAGAGCTTCCGCTGCGCGGAAGGCGATGCAATGAGCGTGCGCGGGCGCGCACTGCTGGCGTGCGCGCTGCTGGCGGCCGTCGCGGCGCCTGCGGCTGGCCAGGTAATTGGGGAGGTGACAGCTGGTAGGCTTAGTCTGGCGTGCGGGGGCGGCCATCACGCCCCGCGGCGCGCTGCTAAGGCCAGATGGCAGTCAGATGGGGCGGAGTCGGGCGGGGGATCGCTAGTCCGGGCGACTTGAGGGGCTGGTCGGCCCAATATCCGTCGTAGCCGGTCGCGGACCTCACGAGCGGCCTGCAGCGTGGCCTGGCCTCTCTGGGCCCGCCTGCTGGCTGCAAGGACGGAGTGGCAGTGTGGGTTTGGCGGGGGCCTGGCAAGGATGTGTAGGAAGGCTGGTTCAGGAGCTGGGCCGGCATGCAGGCGGGGGCTGGGCCCGGGGCACGCTCCTGCAGTCACCTGCCGCGCTCAGGCCCGTATGGCGGCCGTGTGCGCCGCTCGAGGGACCTTGGACGCACGCCCGCGCTGCGCGCAGCGCGCGTGTTGCGCCCCTGGGTGGCGCTGCGATAGCCGAGCAGGCAGTCTGCCTGCTAGGGGCCTCAGATCCTTGGGGAGGGAGGCCTCGCGCGGCGCACGCGCGGCGCATGGTCTGGCAGCGCGCCTCGGCTGGCTGCGCTGCGCATCAGCGCGCACAGATGTGCCCTGGCGGCGTCAGGTCGGCGGGGCGGCGCGCGGGGAGCACTTTCTGTCGGGGCGCGCGTGAGTGGGGGCATCACGGGGTTTGGCGCGCTGCGGGCAGGCCCGGAGCGGCCCTGGCTGCAGGGCGCTGCTCGGCCACATAGGGTGCCTGCTCGCAAGGCGCTGTGGGGCGCCGGTCAGAGCATGCGCGCTGCGCGGCAGCTTCAGGTCGTTGCCGGTCGCATGAGGAGCCTGTGCTGGTCGTGCAGCCCCAGCGTGCGCTACGCACATCTCTGTGGGGATTGTCATAGCGACAGCGCCAGTGGCAGCGACCTGGTGCTTGGCCGTGGCGCCGCGCAGCGGCAATCTCCGACGCGGGCGCGCGGCGCAGGCGGCGCTGGCGCAGTCCTGCAATGCCACCGCGCTGGACCTGTTCAAGCCCCGCTTCAACGTGTCGCACGCGCTGCACGAGTACATGAGCGCGGACGCGGCGGCGCGCGGCGTGGTGCCGCACCCGGGCACCGGCTTCACATTCTTCCTGCCGTCCGACGCCGCGTACGGCAACGACAGCGCGGCGCTGGGCGGCGGTGCGGCGCGGCGCACATTGTCCTGACGTGCTGAAGCCATGGCGGGGGCTGTGACGCTGACACCGCGCCTGCTGTGCTGAAGCCACGGCGGGGGCTCTGACGTTGACCGCGCTCTGAGAGGCGGTGCTTGGCCTCGATAAGGTGGCGCAAAGCCGCCATCGATGTTACGCCTGATGACACACGCTGTAAAACTGCGTCGCGGCGGGGGCGGCCTGCTGCCGGCCAGGCGCTGAGGGTCGGGCTGCGCCTGACGCCGCGCCTGACGCCGCGCCCGCCCGGCGCGCAGTGCTGCACGCGGCGGTGGCGGCGGAGGCGGCGGCGGGCCTGCCGCCGGCCAAGCGCGCGAGCGTCTGGCTGTACAACATGCTGCCCACCGCGCAGAGCGCCGACCAGCTGGGCCAGGCGGGGTCGGCCGAGACGGTGCTCGCGCGCGTGGTGGCCGGCCCCGGCGAGCCCGGCAACGCGACCTACGCGCTGCGCTTTGTGCTGCCGTCCGGCAGCCTGCTGGCCGGCAAGCAGGCGCGGCGCCCGCCCTCGCACCTGCGCCCGGGCTCCGGCCAGGCAGGGGTGCGGCCGCCTCGAGCCCGCTCGCCGGCGCGCTCTGCTCGCTGCGCGCCGCGTGGGCGGCCCGCGTGCGCGCCGCGGGGCGCCTGCGCGGCTCCGATTGGACCGCCGCCCAGCACGTCGCCTATCACGGGTTCTCTTTGCTGCGTGCTGTGTGGGGAGGCTCACATGCGCGCCGCGGGGCGCCTGCGCAGCTCCGATCGGGATTGCTGCCCAGCAGGCCGCCAACCACAGACATTCTGTGCTGCGTGCTGTGTGGGGAGGCTCACGTGCGCGCCGCAGGGCGCCTGCGCCTGCGCCTGCGCGGCTCCGAGCGGGCCGCCGTGCGCTCGATACTACGCCGACAGTGTTCGTTTCCAAGTTCAGCGCGATGCTCACCAAGTGAAGCGAGACACCGACCGCGCGCAGGCGCTGGTGGGCGACCTGCTGGGCAGCCGCGCGCGCATCCTGGCCAGCTACGGCGTGTGCAG
>JAABUV010001434.1_pt1 | contig 34589 bp, 33 predicted proteins | sample 5559971 | NCBI WGS metagenome assembly JAABUV01 (sample SAMN10711881, study PRJNA513362) | rock metagenome | isolation source: Antarctica rocks | place: Antarctica: Victoria Land, Knobhead nord | collected 2015-12-19
GAACTATATCAATGATTCATTTATTGTTGAGATGAGAGATTGAAGATTGATCATGCACTTCTTGTAGTAATTTCGTGTGCATGTTCTCAGAAACTCACAGTAGATCTTTTCTAAATAGAACGTTGTCAATGATTTCGCAGTTCTTCAGTTTAGTGATATGAAATTTGAGCTTGTTTTCGTTCATAGCTTGTCTATATTCGCTGCAGAGCTCATCTGTTTAATTGATCATTCATACTCGTTGATAGAGATTTGCTTTCAATTCAATAAATAGAACATCGACTTTATCAAGAGTCAGAATAGTCTGAAAATGATCTTCAAGATGCTGAGCTGATTCAAAGATGTTCGCTAAAGACATTCTGATTAAAGCATCAACTTTAGTGTTCATTTTGCCTGATCTAAAGATGATCTGAAAGTTGAACTTTAATAAAATGTTCAGATAGTTGACTTGTCATCAACTCAACTGTTTGTTTTTCATGAAGATCTTTAAAGTCTGATGATCAATGAACATTTGAATGAGTAGTTTAGTGCATTTCAGCTCGAATCATCAGTGTTCAAAGCATTGAATAATGACTAGCAATTTCTTGTCATAAATGTGATAATTAATTTCAGCGAGAATAATGCTTTTGCTGTAGAAGATCATCAAATGAAGAACTTTCTCATCATCATACTGAGATAGTATTTCTTCTTTTACATAGTTCAAAGCATCGATTTTCAGAATAGCTTGTTATTTAAGATCGAAGTGATGAAGTATTGAGATTGAGCTGACTTGTTTCTTTAGATTATCAAAGACTTGAACACAGATCTTGTTTCAAACCAAAAACATGTTCTTTCTAGTCAGCTGAGTGAATGATTTGACTAGCTTCGAGAAGTTCTTAATGAAACAATGATAGAAGTTAATAAATCTTACGAAGTTCTGAATTTCTTTTAGATTGATTGAAGTGATTCAGCTGACTATGACTGTCACTTTGCTGAAATTTATACAAAGATTTAGTTCTGATACAATGACTTCTAGAAAGAGAGTCTCTTCTACATTGAATTTGCACTTTTGAATATTTATCTGCAGTTTAACTTCGCGTAGTCAACTCAATACTAGTTTGACGTGATCTTTATGCTTTTTTCTCATTTTGCTATAGATGAGAATGTCATTTAGATAGACTTGACAAAAGTCGTTCAGAAAGTCTCATAAAATGTCATTCATATATTGCTGAAAGAAGATCAATTCATTAGTCAGTTCAAATAATAGCATCTTGTATTTATATGCTTCTAAAGCAGTGATAAAAGTGATGTAATTCTTGCTATCAAGATGCATTCAAAGTTTGTTAAACGCTGATATAATGTTCAATCTAGTCAGATGCTTGCAATTCACTATTTTATCAATGATCTCATTTATCAGCGATAAAGAATATCAATTTCTTTTGAAAATGACATTTAGCTTTCAATAGTTCACGCAGAATCGAAGATCTTCATTTGCTTTAAGAGCGAATAGAACGAAGAAAGAATAGAGAGTCTGACTGAAAGTGATGAATTTCTTTGACAAATTCTCATTCAGATACTTCTTTACTTTCAGAAGTTTAACAGAAGACATTTGATATGCTCAACAGTGAGAAAGTGTTGAATCACTGATGAACTCAATTTTATAATCATAAAAGCAATGAGAAGATAGTTTATTCAATTGAGCTCGATCAAAAACATTTAGAAACTCATGATATTTCAATGACAGCTTCGCTTTAATATTTTTTAAATTCTGAGTCGTTTCATTGATTGAAGAGACGTTTAAAGCGTTCAAATTGCACTGAGTATTGTACGCGATTTTTCTATTGATGTTTGTCATGAATAGAGCAAAGACTTCAGTCTGATTCTTCTTTGAATGATTCAACAGTGTTTTGAACAAAGCTGCATCTATATTTCAAATTGAGAATGACTCTTTCTGAGCAGTGATTGAAACAAATTGTTTAAGCATCATAAAGATCTTAGTCTGAGTGATTGAAGAAGACGAAGTTGATCGCGATCAACTTGAGTGCTTTGAATTGAAGAGAATTGAAAAAATCGAAATAAAAGTATTCAATTGATTTTTAAAAAAAAACGACGTCGTTCTGCATATTTAATAATATTTCGTTTTTATTCATTTAAAGCTTACTCAATATGACTTCATGATGATCAATATCAGCTATCAGCATTGATACAGTTAATTTCTTATGACTTTTGATGATGAGATTGAATAGAATTTTATGAGTGATGATCTTCTTAGATATCTTTTCATCATAATCTCTTATTAGCTTCTCTTTTGCCAGTGATATAGATTGAATTTTCAGTTTCTCACATACTTTATTGACTAAATTAGAATGTATGATCATGTAAACGACTGAATCACTGTTTATTAAAGAACGAAGGCTGAAAGATCAATTCTGAGAGATGAAATGAGCATCAATTAGAAACAACTTTTCAAAGTAATTTTCTTTCAATAGAATTTCATCTAGTTTGCACAAAGATATAATCTCTATCTTTTTAACGACTTTTGAAGAGATAACTAGTTTTTTGAATCGAAATTCAAATCAAAATCAAAGCGATCATATTTCTTGTCTACTACATTGATTCTAGTAGATTGATTGAAGCACTCTTTAGAGCTATGACCTGATTTATGATATATGAAACAGCTTTCGACTAGAATATCTGCTTCTATGACGCTAGTTAAAATCGCGTCACGCGACTTTAGCTGATCAGACTTCGAATGATCAACTGACTGAGTGATAACAGTCGCTTTATGAAAGATAGTCTTAGAAAGATCATTGACGCGTTTGATCTTGTTCTTGATCTCTTGAATGACTTGCTGATCATTATTCAAATAAATCAGGTAGAAACGAATTTCTTTTAAAGAATCAGATTGAACTAGTTGATCTATTCAAATGAATTGAAGACGAAAATGTATTTTATCTTTCAGATCAGCGATTAGTTACTTCTCATGATAGTGTAGATAGAAAGATAGACGTTGAAACTGAGTATAGAATTCACTGAATTTCTTGAATTCTTGAATCAAGTTGTAGTATTCTTTATGAAAGTTGACTTTCTTATTCGAGTCATTGAACAACTGAGCTAGCTCTTTCAAAAGATTATTGACGATTCTATAGAAATTAACATAGTCACGTTCGCGTCTAGCTTAAATGATCTCAGCTGCGTCATCAAATAATCTAGAATGTACATAGCTCAATTTGACTTGTTCATTAAAAAAGAGATCAACGTTGATCTTTAGTTTATTCTGAGTTTTTTCGTATCAGTTCTTTCAAGTAAAGTTCTTTTCATCAGTAAACAGCGAAGAATTAGGTATTTTTTGAGATCTAGAACGCTCAAAGTAGATGAAATCAGAAGAAGTGTTTTCTTTAGCTTAAAGTTTAGTCTTTAACTCTTTGATTTCGTCTTCTTGTTGTTTATTTAACTCGTAGAGTTGATCTGTTTCTTCATTAAGAACTAGACTTCAAGTCTTTCAGATTTCGTAGAACATGAAGAGTATTATCATTTCAGTGAATGATTCATCATCTTCATGAATAAATGATGCAGCACTTGAGAATTTCGTTCGTGATTTCAATGAATCAGCATCAGAAATTTGAGAGAAATGATTTCGAAATTCTTCGAAACACTCTTCAGTAAGCGAATGACTAAACATGATGAGATTTGTTTGAAAGAGAACTGAACGAATGACGAAGCTTAACGATTGAAGAAGAAAAATGTATAAAGTGATGTTTAATCTTCAACAAAGAAGATGAGATTTGTTTGTTGATTAATTTGATTAATTCTCTAGCAAACAATGAAGATTCTTTATTGTTGAATCTATCAATCGATTTGATTCTTGAGCAATTCACGAAGATTCTTTATCGTGATTCTCTTAATTGAGTTGAACAGCTTATTTTCACTCGTCTGCTTCATGAGAATGAGTTGATTCTCTTGATCGAGTGAACTTTGCGTACTTAGTGAGTGATAAGTTGTTTAGCGATTCAAACAGTCTTGTCGTTGATTCTATCAAACTTTCTAGTGTTGTTCTATCTTTCAATTATCGTTGATCATCAGATAAATGAATTTCTTTAAACTCATTCTGTCTAGATGAGTATGTTGAATGAATAATGAGATCAGTATCATGTGATTAATAAATTCTTAATATAATGTCAGAATTGTGCTTAAATGATACAATCAATGAAGATCAGAATTGATAGTGTTTGATCTTTAAAGATAGTTATAACTGAATATTAAGAATACAGAAGAAGATTGATATAAAAGCTTCTATTTATGTAATGTTCAGAGACTGTGCTAGACTCAAAAGAAATGTGTTTGTGACATGAAAAGAATGTGATGTAGATGAACAAGATGTTGATGAAAGAAAAGAGTGTTGAGGGAAAAAAAAGAGTTGAGTCATATCTGAGTCATATCTGAGTCATATCTGAGTCAAATCTGACTAGCTCGCTGATTAGTTCTAATCATTACGCATAAAGCTCGCTAGCGTTCACTGTGAATTGATTAAAGCTTCAGTCTTGTTCAGTCTTGATATACTTGTAACACGTAGTAACAGACACGCAGTCTTAACAAGATTTATACGTAGTTAGCATGTAAATCTAAAGAATGTTCGTGATTTAAGTTCTTTCTGCTAATCATTCTCAACAGATCAAACGCAAGAATATTCTGTCTCAATTCTCATTATTGCAATGACAAGATACTGAATTAAATGATTTTCATAAGCGATTTTTCTCGTAGTTCTGCGTTCTATTTGACTTTCTCATCTGCATGCAGATTGCTTGTAGCATGCGCATTGAGATTATTAAAGTCTGTGCGATCGCGAAAACTCTGCACGCGATCAACACACAGTGCTTCATCATCACGCAGCATCTTGATGTCATTCAAACTTTTAATAATCTCTAGACTTTACTGTAGTTAGACAGTAGATTTGTAGTCAGCATCATGTACAGATGAGTTTCATTGCTGATCTGTAGTTTATCTTGATGAAGTTCAACTTTAGTTTTCTGAGAAACAACTTCAGATTCTCATCAATGATGAATTTGAACTTCTTCTTTTTTAAGAACTTATTTGAAAAAGTGATCTTAAAGATGATCATTCTCTTCTTAGAAAAATTATCATCGATGAAAGAATTTTCTATGACTTTAGTGATGATTCTTTTGCGAAACTTCGATTTAAAATGATCAGATGCATGACTTTATTATGTTAAAAAGTAATCAGAGTTCAATGTGCAAAATGCTTGATTTAAATCTTTTAGCAAAATGATGTTTTTAATGATCAACGTCTTGCGTCAAGCGCACATCTTCAAATAATTTTGTTGTCTTTGCAAGATCTTCACGTCATTGATAATGCTTTAAATTTCGTCAAAGATAATGAATGAAAATTCATGCTCAACAACTTTCATTCTTGTCTGAAGCAACATATGCTATCTTTCTTTTCTTTCTACATTGACGCGAATGCTTCTGATGTTTTTGTTTAATGTTGCATGATGATGAGTCTCTAATAAATTCTTCAAATCAACGCTTGCAAAATCAGAAAATGATTGAGTCAATGAAATCATGATATTGATAATAATCACTTGACGTTGCACAAGACTCTTCATTGAATTCAATTGAAACTTCTTTCTATTGTTACAAGAAATTTAATCAAGCAGAATAAATGTAAGTTTTGTAAAGATGATAAAAGTAAACAAAGCAATGCTTTCAAAAGACATGCGAATATTGCTTTTAAAAAATGAGATCACAACATTAAGAAAAATCGTATCTTGATCATGATGCTTGAAGAGTACGTTTACAACGTCAGTGATGATGATCGCTTAAGTCAGAAATGCAAAAGTTTCAAGAATGAGAAGAAATTGAAATTTGCTATGAAGATTGAGTATCATATTCAAAGAATTGCTGTTCAAGTCAATGATTTATTTTATTTTATTTTTTGATCATATGAACTATCATTTCTGAAATAAAGTAGAGTGTTAAAATTGTGAGTAGCTTGAGAAACGTGCAGTCACACTAAAGAATATGCGCGTAGATAATACGATCAAATTTGATAGTAGTTTAGTAATATTTATTCATATAGAAAGTTAACACTAGACTATGAAATACAAAAGTGAATTCTTCTTTATATATTTAAAAGACTAAGTTCAAGCATCATTGATGAAATCAGCGAAATTACATGCGATTCATGCAAAGTTTCTCAAAAATCATATGTGACTTGAACTTTTATCATTGATGAAACGTTGAAGTTTGTATGTGACTTAAATTCTTGTAGATTCAGAGTCTCTGAGAATTGATGATAGAGATTCTCGTAGACTCAATGTTTCTGAGAATTGACAGTAGAGTTTCTTGTAGACTCAGTGTCTCAATTTTCATAGACTCAGATTTTCATTTAAGAACTTGATGATAGTATTGAAGAATAATTCTCATGTCTGTTCTCTATTTTCTGAAGAACTTTGATTCTCATAGATCTGAGTTTTAACAACTTTTCTCAAAAAAATTTAATTTGACTTGACACTTTTCAAGTCAAGTACTTGACTTGAACTTAAGTACTTAACTTGACGTGATCAGTCTACTCACATAATGACTAGAAACATAGAATTAGAATCAGAATCAGTGAGCATTGCTTCAATTTGCTCGCTATGAACTTTGAAATACTAGAAAAAAATCATTTCTATCACAGAATTGAACAGCATCAGAAGAAGAAGACATGAATGCGTCGTTGAATACAGAAGAAAAGAACATGAACGCGTTGCTTTTTGATCATGAAATGATTAAGATCAGCATCAGCATTAAATTGAATGCTTAAATAAGCGCTTATAAGACAGATAATCTCGTTGTCTTTATCAAGTACATATATCAACAGCATGACATCGAAATCAAGATTCACAATAACATGATTCAAATGTTGAATGATGTCAACAAGATCAACATCAAATTGAAAACTATTAACATTAAGTTGAAAGCTATGCAGATAATGTTGAATGCTGTTTAAACGCATTTACAGAAAGAAATGAAGAAAAAGAACATGATTATACATCATTTAAAAGTGACATTAAGTTGACTAAGCACTTCGATTTTGAAAGATCGATTCTCGAAGTCAATCAAGCTATCTGACTCACTTTTGTTTGAAGATTCAAAACAGAATGTAAATATTTGATTATCTTGAATGCGAAATAAGCTGAAAATGAACAAGAATTATTTTTCTATTGAAGAAATGAAGATTGCATATGTGAAAAGTTGAGTAAGTGAAATGATGATCAAACACATAGCACTTTGAATGAGAAACATGATCACGAATTTATTTCTTGAAGCAAAAGAAATACTGTCGATCATAAATAAGATATACGATGATTTCAATCAACATTACACAACTTAACGACAGTTTTTGAAGCTGTATCAAAACAAGATCTTCTTTCATGAATTTTAAATGAAATTTCAGAAACTTAGTGCAAAACTAGAATACAATAATGAAATTCTATTAAATGATCTTCAGCATAAGATTAGCTCAGATCTTCAGCAAGTCATGATCAATGAATGAACTATAAATTTGAACGAATTTGTTGACATTTGCATGCAAGTCAATGTTTGATTGACAAAATTGAATGCTTGATCAGTTCTTAAAACATCAACTACTCAAGTTACTCGCTTTACTGCTAGCATCTTGACAATGATCACTACTGCAATCTCAGCTTCAATCTTTGCATGAAAGAAACTCAGAATATCAAACGTTGATTTTGCTAAAGAGAAGTTGTTTAAGAAAGAACTCTGCTTCAAATGCAAGAAGTTAAAACATAAAGCATGCAACTGTCTTGAATCAGCTCAGATGCATGAAATCACAGCGAATTTGAAAAATGATCTGTTTTCATCAAAGTAATGATTAAGAGCGACATGCTCATATCTTACTTCATTAATATGCTTGATGATTCATTTGATTTCAAGTCGTTTATTGTTGACGTCATCTTGAATAGTTTAGAAAAGATATTTTGATTTCTTGCTTTGATAAACATTAAAGTCACTGACATGACGTTCATAAATGATTCATTGATTTCAAAGCTATGTGAATGCTTTGATATTCAATCAATTTCACTGTTCAAATTAAAGTTGATTCATTCATATGATGAAACTTTCGATTGAAGATTTATTACACATGCTTTGTATATTTCAGTCACTATACAAGAACATAAGAATGAAATGATGTCTTTATTAATAACTTGTTTAAATCAGCATAAGATAATTATTGACAATCTTTGATTGAAAAGAAATTAAATTTCGATAAATTTTACAAATGATTAATTAATATCTTCATCAAATATTTGAATCTTGAAACTTATCATTTTAAAAGCAAGCAGTTAATGATGTTAATCAGCATTTTATAGACTTGAATTAAGCGAGATTTGCAAAATGAAATGAAAGAACTTAAAGTCTATGTTAACGATCATCTTAAAGCGAACTACAAATTCGAAATCAGTGAATTGATTCATTGAATCAGTTCTCATATGAAAGCAAAGCACTTAAGTTGATCTCGATCAACATAAATTCATTCAATCATTGAAGAAGAAAGAACTCATCAATATTATCATGATCAAAATTGCTGCTTATTGAACTTTAGTCAAGAAGAATGATGTCAAGATCTTTACATTGATCATTAGTGAAATCAACAAGATGCTTAGCTTGATCAAAGATTCAGCGAAACTAAATGAAATGATTTTTGTCATATCATTAAAGAAACTGAAGAAAAAGCTTTCAATAGTTTATCATAACTTTCTGAACATTTTTGATAAAGAAAAGACAATTCAGTTGCTCTTGCATTAATCATATGATCATAAGATTGAATTAGAAGATAAGAGTCAATTTTCTAAAAGTCAATTGTATTTTATATCAAGTCACAAGTTGCAGAAAATCAAGAAGTATCTAGAAAAGAACTTGAAGAAGAAGTTTATTACACTCAGTAAAGCTTCATTCACTTCATCAATACTATTCATTGAAAAGAAAGATGATAGTCTTCGCTTTTGCGTGAATTATTGAAAACTAAATGCTTTGATTAAAAGAGATCGTTATTCAATACTCTTGATAAATGAAGTACTCACTTGAATTCAAGACAGTAAATATCTGACTTAATTTAACATTATCATCGCGTTCAATAAGCTTCATATGAGTACTGAAAGTGAGAATTTAATCACATTAATCACTTTCTTTAATGTTTATAAATATAGAATAATGCTCTTTGAATTAATCAATGAATCAATATTCTTTCAGCACTATATCAACGATGTGTTGTTTGACTATCTGCATAAATTCTGTCAGATTTATTTGAATAACATTCTCATCTACAGTAAGATCTTGAAGAAACATAAAACTCATGTGAAGAAGATGCTAAACAAGCTTCGTGAAGTCAATTTGCAGATAAACATTGACAAGTGCAAATTCAAGATTCAGAAGATTTCATTTCTAAAACTACTGATATTCATCAATGATTTACGAATGAATTCTTGAAAAGTAAATGTGATTTGAAGCTGAAAAGTGTCTTAATCATTGACTTATGTACAGATTTTCATTGACTTCTGCAATTTCTATCAATGATTCATAAAGAACTTCTCGAAGATTGCTCAATCTATAATAAAGCTGACTCAAAAAGATCATTCATTTGAATAAACAGAGATTTGTCAAACGATTTTTAAGAGACTGAAGTAACAGATGATGATTGCTCTCATTCTGAAGCATTTCAATTCAATCAAAGAAGCTATTCTGAAAATGAACTTCTTGAACTATGTCAACGACAAAGTATTGTCTCAATATGATGATGAAGACATTCTACATTCAGTGATCTTTTATAACAAGAACATGATTTCTGCAGAATGCAACTACAAGATTTACGACAAAGAGCTTTTGACTATTATTTGATGCTTGAAGCACTGATGTCTTGAATTGAAATGTACTAATATTTTAATCAAAATCTTCATCAATCATCTAAATTTAAAGTACTTCATAATCATCAAGAAACTGATCAGACAACAGACTAAATGAGCTGAGAAGTTATTTGAATATAACTTCAAGATCATATATCAGTCAGAAAAGCAGAATCTGAAAGCAGATGCGCTGATCAGAATGTCAAACGTCAAGTCAGTTAAATCAAATAATGATTGAAAGCTATATCAGCATTAGATGCTATTGTCAGCAAGCACATTTAAATTGCAATCAATAGAAAATAATCAAGATTTGACTCAGATCTTGCTCATATTTGACTCAGATTCAAAACAGAAATCGAAAGTCAATGAAGATTCAATTGAAGAGATGATTTTCATTCAGAATTGAATTATAGTCGAAAATCAAATGAATCAACAACGTATTAATATTCAAACAATCATAGAACAGAACAGAAGAACTTATCAAGATATGAGTCTAGACAATTGCAAAGTACTAAATGAAGTACTTTAAAAGAATGATAAACTGTGAATCTCTCAGTTAATGATCATTCAATTGATAAGAAAAGCATACAATCTTTTGATCAATGATCACTCTGATATGAATCAAACATTAAACTTATTAAGATGATCATATTGCTGATTGAAGATGAGAATGATAATCAAATGCTACATTCAAAACTGTTACGTTTATCATAGGTCAAAAGCATCAAGAGATTGAATCAATAAATTATTGAAGTCATTGTTTATATCTAAACAACGATGACAAGATATATCATTGAATTTCATTATCAATTTATTGAAAAGTGATGAAAGTAACGCGATTTTGACAGTGATAGATTGATTGTCTAAAGAACGTCACTATATATTCTGCTGATCAAATGACAAAGAAACTTTCGCTGAATAAACAGTTAAGCTGCTGCTGATATGAGTCTTCAGAACTCATGAGCTATCAAGATCAATAGTGTTTGATAGAGGTTTATAATTCATATTGATTGTTTGAAAGTCTTTATGTCTGAGACTCAACATTAAGATGAAACTATTCATCAACTATCATTCACAGATCAATAATTAAACGAAAAGAGTGAATCAGAATGTAGAATAATATCTACGAAGTTATTACTTGTACATGCAAGATGTTACAGAGCAGAACAGTTACAGCTTAAAGCAAAAGCACAGTTCAAAAACATAAACACTATATTAATGTTGTTTATCATCAAGATTGAAAGAATCGCAATGCTAAAGTACTTGAAAAGTACTCGAATTGCAACAAGAAAATGATTATTGAAAATGAAAGAGTAAAGTGAGAAGAACACAAAGAAATAAGAAAACGAAAGCATGAAAGAAAGAAGTTGTTTGGTTGAAAGCACTTGTTTGCACAAACTATCAATGTGATTGATCAATGAAAAGATATAAAGCAGCGACTTTGATTAAGATACATGTAATTTAACATATGCACAGCGTTTAAACAGTGTCATAGTCATAGACTGCATGCACTTAATGAAGAAAAAAAAAACATGCAAGATGATTGATTCACCTGATTATTTATGACTGAATTCGTTGATAACAATGCTATTTCGTCATCAATTGAACAATCAGCGTTCTTTCTGAACAAGAGCTTTTATTCTCATATGAGCTTCAATTTAAATTCAACTGAATATAAAATCACTTAAGCTAGAATTTAAGCGAGCAAGACAAAGAATATATTTGAACACATAAAATGATCATTAGCGTTAATCAAGCAGACATTAGCAAGAGTCAAAGTCACAATAAAGAAACAGACTGATAAACATTGAAAGAAAATGATTTACAAGATAAATGACATGATGTTTCTGAATTCTAGAAACATTATGATCACAAGATCATCAAAGAAGCTGAATGATAAAATGCTAGAATCTTTCAAGATTTTAACTAAGATCAAACATGCATATTGACTGAAACTGTCATCAACAATGAAGATTCATTTAGAGTTCACTTCAAATTTGCTATGATTGAATTCAAAAGACTTTCTTGTAAAACAATGAAATGAGTCATCTGATTCTATAGTGATAAATGATGAAAACGAATGAAAAGTGAAAAACATACTGAACTTCAGACATTATGAATCAGATAAACGACTGCAATATTATGTTAATTGAAAAGGCTATAACGTTGATCTACATTGATACAATGTCAATGAAAATGAGTTTAAAGACTGCTTAAAAATTGTAAATGACTTTCATTAGAAGTATTTGAACAAGTCAAGTTAGAAATTAACTCAACAAGAATTGATCAATTGAACTGCAGCAATGAAAACATTGTTAAATAAAGAAAGAAGTAATGTTGCAAGCATGCATCTCTGTTACTTCTGATTAGTCTGATTAGTCTAACATAGACTAGTATAGAGCTGTAAGTAGAACTGTTGTTGACACGCTAGTGATTTAGCGTGCCTTCGTAAGTAAAATTCACGTCGTGTTGCATTTTCTTTCTACTTCAGCTTTGAACTTCTAGTTAAAATACACTCATATGATTCGCTTTATGCAGACTTATAACAGAATCTTTGTAAATTGCTTGAGAATTAAATCGATCAATAGAATCAACAATAAAGAATCTTCATTAATTGTTAAAGAATCACTTCAAATCAATAAACAAAATCTTTCTTCTTTGAAGATTAAATGCTTGAACTATGATCTTATCTTCATTCTGTCAAGCATCACTTTTCATTCAATTAACTAAATATTCATCATGACTTAATTATTTGTGAATGATCGTTTCAAAAAATATCAAAGTTACTACTTTAAAACTTTCAATTCTTTCTTTGAACAATTTATTGAATCAGTTATTTATCTCACTCTTCTTTCAAGAATAGTCGTTTATCTTAGAATCAACTTCGTACGAAATCAACGTTAATTCATGTTGATGTCAAAGATTCTTGATGAAGTATTTGACATTCTCACTCTTTGAAATGTCAAGAACATCAGAACAGCAGTCAGAATCATTTAAATCGATCACTATTGAAGATGATGAACATTGAGAGATAAATAACATTTTGAACTCTCAATGCTATCAAGATTAAATACAATACAAGATCAAATGAACAGAACTAAATCAAGATGATGAATGATATCATGTTGATAAAGAAAAATTCAATAACTTCAAAGAAGTTTTGAATGAATTTCATAAGCTTTATTCAAATAAATCACGCTATCATTAATTTGAGTTAATGCTGTATTAATTAGTTAATCAGAATTTTGCAGATCTAGATCTGTAAAATCATAATTAATCAGACAAGCAAAATGAAACAACATTCATATGAACATGAATTTTCAAAGAGAAGAGTAATGTTACAAATGTGTCAAAGATCAAACTTTAATCAATTTACAGTAAATGCTAGCAAGTTCACTGTGTATTGATTAAAGCTAGTCAACAATTTAGTTGAGATCTGACTCAGATTTGACTCAGATATGACTTAATCTCTTTTTTCTTTCTCATCATCTTCTTCATTTACATCATATTTTTTCTGTGTCACAACATGTTCTCTTCAAGTTTAACACAGTCTTTAAACATTACATAAATAAAAGTTCTTGTATCATTCTTCTTCTGTATTCTTAATGTTCAGTTATAACTATTTTTAAAGATCAAGCATTATTAATCTCATTCTTTACTGATTGAATCATTTAAACATGATTTCAACATCAATTTTATAACTTAACTTGATATTAATCTTAAGTTAGATTTTGATTTGAGTTCTTAATTCAATTTATTAAGTAATCAAAAATAATATTAAATGTTAAGATTTACTATTTTTAAATTTATTATATCAGACTAACAACAAGATTCATCTATACATGATGTCAACTACAAATCTTTTAATTCTATTCTGTGTTTAAATAAAAGTCAGAAGAGTCAAGAGATCTCAATTTGATGCAGTTTGAATGATGTTAGAACATTGCGTAATTAGAATAGTCATCATACAAAGTTTTCACTCATGCAACAATTTTCTTCTAACAGTCATAATCAATTTATGAAGAAGATTAATGACATGTCAATGTCAGTAAAAGATGAAAAGATACTGCTAGTGATTAGACAACTCAGATAAAGAGTCTGAGAGTTGTGACTACAAGTGATCAAAGAATTTGCAACTTATTGACTGTGTTGATATTGAAACATCTTCATCACATTGACAATGTCATTAAGTAATTGATAAAAAAATATCAGATAAAATAGTTGTTTCAAGTATTAAGAGTCATGACTACAATGTTCAAAGAAGTAGTGACTCATCGATCACGCTGATATATTGAAAGAGCTTGAACTCATCTTCTTTACTTAATGTCAAGTCATTCATCTATCTATGTGAAAAATTGAAAGCTTAAGAGAATGATCAAAATGCATTCTCTTTCATTGATCAGAGTCAAACATCAAATGATTGTGATCACACATTTATACTAACAATTTATTCAACGTCTACGTGACATAAGTTAAATCAAAAGAAGAAAAGAATTATTCAGTACAATCACACTCTATCTTCTCATCATGTGCATCTCTCTTTTATCACATATTTCTTTGCTCAATGAATGACAATCATTAAGTAAGAGAACACAACTTTACATATGTTACAATCATGAACATCACGAATGCAAAGAAAACATCTTTCATCTTCAAATCAAGAATTGAATTGAGACATCATTGTATAACATATCATCAATGAAGAGCAGAGCAAAGATGATGCATCATAATCAAACAACACAAACACTCATTAAAAGTTTACTTGAGTGTCATGCGCTGAATAAAAGCTATAGATTCATTACTTGATAACACAGTGTCAATCTTATTGTTTTGACTGCGTGAAGTAATTGTATAAATGATGAGTGATTTTCTTTCTCAAAGAGTTTTGTTCACTTCATATAAATAGCATAAAGTTTCTCATGAGTTAAGTCTAAATTGATGTCACAAGAATGTATAAATTATAATTACAATTACAATTACAATTTATTACATCATTATATTTGAAAGATTTACATGCAACAAATAAAATTATTTCTTTGTTATAAACATGTCAGAATTAACTAAAGTCAAAAAGCTAACTTTAATCAATTCACAGTTAATGCTTGATTAAAGCAAGCATTTAATCTGATTTAAATCTGATTAAAATTTAACTTAACATCTTTTTCAATTCTTAATATTTTCTTCACTTTACAACATTCTTTTTATATCACAACATGTTTTCTTTAAGTTTAACACAGTCTTTAAACATTACATAAATAGAAGTTTTTGCATTTTTCTTCTTTTATATTCTTAATGTTTAATTATAGTTATTTCTAAAGAATTAAGCATATTATTCATGAACTTCACTAATTGAATCATTTAAATATAATCTCAACATTACATTAAGAATTCATCTATCATATGATATTAATTTCATTACTTATTTAAGTAATTGACAATAAGATTCATCTGTACATGATGTTGACTATGAATCTTTTGATTCTATTCTGTGTTTAAATAGAAGTTAGAAGAGTTAAGAAATCTCAATTCAATGCAGTTTGAATGATGTTAAAATGTTGCATGATCAGAAAAGTCATTATGCAAAGTTTTCATTTATGCAACAACACTTTTTCTAACAGTCACAATTAATCTATGAAGAAGATTAATGACATGTTAATGTCAGGTAAAAGATGAAAAGATACTATTAGTAAAAAAGACAATTTAAATAAAGAGTCTGCAAGTTGTGATTACAAGTAATTGAAGAATTTGCAACTTATTGACTGTATCAATATATTGAAATATCTTCATCACATTGACAATGTCATCAAGTAATTGATGAAAAGATATCAAATAAAATAGTTGTTTCAGATGATGAGTCTGAGAGTCATAACTACAGTGCTTGAAAAAGTAGTGACTTGTTAATTATGTTAATATATTGAAAAGACTTGAACTTATCTTCTTTACTTGACATCAAGTCATACATTTATCTACGTGAAAGATTGAAAGTTCATGAGAATGATCAAAATGCATTCTCTACTATTAATCAGAATCATGCATTAAACAATTATGATTGCACATTTATATTAATAATATATTCAATGTTTACATGACATAAGTCAAATCAAGAGCAGAATAAAGTTATTTAATACAATTATACTTTATCTTTTCATTATATACATCTTTCTTTCATCACATCTTTCTCTGCTCAATAAATAATAATTATTGAGCAAAAGAACGCAGTTTTCAACATTATAATTATAAACATCACAAGTGCAAAGAAAACATGTTTTATCTTCAAATTGAGAATTGAATCAAAACATCATTTATATAAAATATCGTTAATGAAAAGCAGAGCAAAGATGATGCATCATAATTAAACAGCACAGATACTTTTATCAAGAGTTTACTCAAGCATCACGCGCTGAATAGAAGTTATAGATTCATTACTGATAATATAGTGTCAATTTTATTGTTTCAGCGATGTAAAGTCATTGTATAGTCAATGAGTGATTTTCTTCTTCAAAGAATTTTGTTTATTTGATATATATAACATAGTTTTTCTCATAAATTGAGTTTAAATCAATGTCATAAAAGTGTATAAATTACAATTACAATTACAATTACAATTACTTATTTAAGTTAACTTAATTGATCATAAAATGAATATAAAGAAATTTATATATTTGATCATTAATGACTTTGAAAGACAGAACAACATCAAGAAATTAAGAAATTAATGAAAGTTTATGATCATTAAATTGCTAAAAAATTTAAAGTTCATTTAATATACATTAGTTTACTCAATTAATAGAATTAATAATAATGAATCTTTATTGATTGTTTAAGAATTAAAACAAAAACAATCTTTTAATTAACATTTTTCTCTTTTGAAGATTAAATACTTGAATTATGATTTCACTTCATACTGTTAAGCATTACTCTTCATTTGATCAACTAAACATTTATCATGACTTGATTATTTGTAAAAGATTACTTTAAGAATTATTAAAGTCTTGATCTTTTTATCACTTTCAATCTCATTATTTATCTTAAGCTTTCATCATACATATTGATCTATCTTCAAACTGACATTATATGAAAGAAACATTAATTATTATTTGATTTTATGATATTCAATAAATTTATTAAACTTTATATCTTATGTATCAAAGTAGTTGTATTGATTTTGAATATTTCAACATCATAATCGCTAATAGACACTTAGACTATCAAGAGACATAGCACATCATTAACATGATGCTCATGCTTCACTTTGATCATCAAGAGCAGATGAGAAACATCATTGATGTAACATCAACGAGTGAATGAGAAGTGAATATCATTATCTTGCAAAAGAATCTAATTAAGACGAAAGATATACAAAAGAAATTAAACAAGCTGCAAGTTCTTTATGAGCTTAATGAACGCAAAAACAACGAGCTGATGCTTTGAAAAGAGATGAGAAGATTGATGAATATGACAGAAAAGCTGATGCATCAATGTGTCAATGCATTGATGATCAATTGATGAATGAAGAATCAGTTGAAAAGACTGAAAAAAATAATGTGCAGACTTGAAAAGAAGTTCACAAAAGAAAAGAAACAAGTTGACAGCTGAGCGAAGAGAGCGAGCAAGAAGTCAACGACATCATTTAAGAGTCATCTTATTCTCAACATTAATATGTCATCATCAGTGTGAAATCACTGCAAGAAACTTGAAGTAAAAATCTTCATTAAAGAGAAAGAGAAGATAAAGAGAATCATGATGACTACAATGAAAAACATAGTAGAATGAGTAAGAGAAAGCGATGTTGACAAGATGCTATCAACGCGTAAAGACATAAAGATGATGAAGAGATGATCAAATTTACTCATATTTTAAGTCAAGATGAAAGACAGCAAGAAAATACTGAAAGAAAATGACTTTTGAATCAGAAAAATGTTCTTGAACATAAGTTTGCATAAAGTCAGCTTTAAAGTGATAATACATGAAATTAAAGTTGAAGAAATGTCTAAAGACATTGAAAAGAAGAGAGCAAAGACACTGATCAAGATCAATAAAGATATATACTTAGAGATTATGATTGAGAAGATTGAGTGACTCACAAAGAAGAGTGAACGTAAGAGATACGTTTTGCTGATGATATGCATAATCAACGCTGAATTGATAAACAAGCTCATCAATGAGAGAGTATATCATGAAATCAACATAAAAATTATGCAGTTTTATGACTTAAGTTGCAGAGTACATCAGTGTCTAAAGTGTCAAGAATATGATTACAAGACATATGAATGCAAAAACAAGCAAAGATGCGTTTACTGTATGATGAATCATCGCTTGAAACATTGCTTTCATAAACAGACTTAAAACATGTGAAAGTGCAAAATATGTAAAGATATACACAGAGTTTTTGATTCTCAATGTCATAAACAACAGATCAAAAAAGAGAGAATAAAGAAAGCTACAAGAAACAGATCTTTATATCACGTCATAAGAGAACAAGAGAAGCTCAAAGAGAAAATGTTGAAGACATTCACAGAAACATTTATCAATTTAAAATCTCTGATGAGCAATAGCTTGAAGAGAAAGTTGAGATGCTTGATGAATGAAAGTCATCTGCTCAATGCAACAGTCACGTCAGAAAACACTATAATGAATCACTTGATTAAGAAGACAAGATCAAATAAGTTGAAATCAACGTCAATTACATCATTGTCAAAGTCATTCTCTGTTGAGAATCTTACAGATGAAACAGATGCTTCACAAACATTCAAGAGAACATCAAGCAGCTTTGAATGTAAACTTTAATGTTTCAACAAAAAGAACTTCAAATACTACAGTACAATGTTCACAAGTTCAGAAACAAAGTGATGATAGTGTTACTACATGAGAAAAAGATAAGAAATTATGACATTTTGATTTTTTAAGAACTCTGACAATTCAATGAAAATTTCAAAGCATACTATTCATCAACGATTGACTTCATGCTGAAGAATAATGAAGATAAAATCTGTTTCTACATAAACAAGAAGATTGACAGTAACATTTGATACTCAACATGACACTTCAAGAATGTAAACATGATTATGTTATAAACATTAGCAGACGATGCACAGACAACACAGAAAATTATACATGTTTATGACATATACAATTCATCATTCAGAGATCATAAGATCACTCATGAAAAAGAAAATCTTTCAAACATCGAAAAAGTGCTGCACATGTTAAAAGAATGCATTCTTGTAGAAAACTTCAATCTGCATCACTTCACATGAGAAGAATTATTCTACTCAAGACAACATTTATTGTTGAATGATTTAATTGAAATGATCACAAGCATCAAAGCATCATTGATGCTATTTTAAGACACAATTATGAGAGATTATCAAGAATTTTAAACAATGATAAATTTAATCTTCACAACAGATGACATCATAAACAGATTGATAAGATGCAAAATTAATGAGAAAATGAAAAACTTCTTAAATCATTTATTGATATAAACAATTATAAATCTCAGAGTCTGCAAAGAATCAGCGCGAAGATCACGTCATAATTGAAAGACAATAAACAAAGAGAAGTTCATCAATACTCTGAGAGAACAGATGTTGAAATCACTGTCAAATCAGAAAGTAAGACATCAATGCATTAATAAATACACAAAGCAGCTGCTGAATGCATTAAAGAAGATTATTGAGACTTTCATTCTTTGAGCGAGATCACACGAAATGATCAAAGCGAGATGAACGAAAGAATGCATAAAAATCATCAAGAGCATATGATGAATGAGAAGAAACTGTTAAATCATCAGAGACTGAGTAGAGTACATTTAAGCATGCAACAAGAAGAGCAAGATTATTAGAAAACAGAAATGCAGTGAATATCAAGAGATTATGCAGAACGTTAAGCGATTCTCAAGAAAACTGTTTTGAACTGTAAAATGAGCGAGAAATGCAGTCTCAGATACATTGACTCAAGCAACGATTCTCTTTCTGATGAAATTAGAATGCTTCAACATCATCACAATAGCACAAAATAAGACAGAGATAATGTTTTATGCTCACTTCTTGTCATCTTCAGAGATTTTCATGCTGAACATGAAAGACTTTGAGTATTCACTCTTGATTGAAGATGATGCTTTGCTGATGCATTGCAAGATTAAAAGAGTCATCTACAAGATGACATTTAACAAGACTTCAAGACATACGAAATACATGAATAAAGTAATACGCAGACTTGTTGATAACACGTTAGAATAAATACACTCTTTCTTTAAAAAATGTTTACAGAAAGAAATACAGCTCACTCAGTTCAAGAATGTGATCACAATAGTGATGTGTAAGTCAAGCAAGAAAGATTACTTTAATGCAAAGATATATAAATTAATTGTGCTACTCAACACATTGAGCAAGATATTGAAGTTCATCATATTCAAACATCTGCAAAATGTCATGAAAGCTTGTAACTTAATATCAGACATTCAGATGAGAGCTTGTAAGCACAGATCAATAAATACAACTTTGCAACTCATTACAGAAAAGATATACATTGTATGAAGTGACATAAAAAGAAAAGTAGTATCACTGCTGAGTTTAAATGAAAAGAATGCATTCAATAATGTGATACACGACAGACTTTTACATGACATGAAAAAGAGAAGAGTTTTCAGACTGCTTCTCAAATTTGTGAAGAATTTTCTGAAAGATCGATGCATCATCATCACAATTGATGATTACACAATGATGAAATGCAGCGTGAACATTAATATATCACAAGACTCTTTGCTGTCATCAATATTATACTTGTTTTACAACGCAAACTTGTTAGAAGCATGTGATGACATCAAGCTGAGAACTAACTTTATAAACTTCGTAAATGATGTTAACATTCTAACATATAAGAAGTTTATGAAGTGCAATTGCAAAGTTCTTGACGAAATCTATGATAGATGATCAAAAACGCATAACATCAAATTTTCAAAGACAAAGCATGAGTTGATTTATTTTACAAGAACTTCTAAGTGATTCAATATGAACAAGAGCTTAAAGTTAACAGAACATCAGATTGATTCAAAATCAAACATCAGAATTTTGAGAGTTCAACTCAACTTCAAGCTAAAATGAGTGATTCACATATGTTATGTCAAAGCAAAGTTGATGATTAAACAGAAAATCATGCAGATAATTATTGAATTTACTTGAGATTCATCAATAATGATGAGAAAGCAAATATACTTCGCGATGACACGCTTTTTGCTTAGTCATGAAGTCATCATATGATACACATCACAAGAAGTGAAGAATCATTGAAAAGATCTGAATGTCAAGCTAAGATCAGTATAAGAAAGAGCATTGTGACAAATCATTGACATTTATCATGCAACATCAATAAAAGCTTTACAAGTAGAAATAAACACAGTGTTGATAAATATTCACTTATGAAAGCTGATACAAAGATCACTAATGAACATGAATTCTTGAAAATCAGACGAAGTTATTGAAGCAATGATACGTCGAATTTGCAACAACTTGATATCAAAAAGAGATTGAAAATCAAAACTGCGTAAGACATCTCTGCAGCTAAAGCAAAAGTGAATGAAAGAAACTCTTAAATGAACAAAGATGAAGCGAAGTCACTTTTACACATCGTTTTTCTGAACAAAGTCATTGAAGATGATTATAGTTGCAAACAAGAAAATGTCAATAAAGAAACACAGTCTTGATACATTCACATTGAAACAAAGAGTTTACTTGAATGATAGTGATAGCAAAGACAACGTCACAGCAATCATGATGAAAGTCAACTGAAAGTTAAATAAAAGACTGAGAAAATCGATCTTAATCATCACTCATCACGAGAAATTGAAGAGATTGATTGCAAGAGCAAAACATCTTGTAGATGTAGCAACAGCGAATCGAGAGAGTTGCAAAAAGATATATAAGATATACAGTGACAGTCAGATCTTTTTGAAAACAGTGAAAGTCATGACATCAACAAGAGATCAGACACGTCTGCGATTAATTAAGACTGCGCATGAGAACATTCACTTTCAGAGAGTCACGCTGAAGTTGCATTGAGTGACGAGACATGCAAGAATGCTCAAAAATAAAGCGATAGACAAGATGATTGACGATGTACACAAACTGTCGCTATCGCTGATCAAGCATCAGCGTACGAAGATAGTGACGTGACTGACACTCATACAGAAACAGGTCAAACAGACATGAAGAATAGTCTGAAGAGAGAAATTTAACGCAGCTCATTTTTGATATCTGATGTCAAAAGTGACTTATTAACATCTGCGTCTACACAAAGATTGAGCGAAGTTTCACAGCGCATTATTGACACAGCTATGAATCAAAAAGATTGACTTCAATAAATTTCTACATGAGAGATGTATACTCAATATCACAACGATGATGTGCAAGTGTGACAATGATTAAATGTTAATCAAACATGTTCTGTTAACACGTTTTCGATGAAAGACAGAAAGAAGATCAATGCAATGAAAGAAAAACATTATGAACTTGAAAATGCTCTTAGAAATCACGAGCGCAACGATAGCGATGATTTGAATGATGCTCTCAATGATTATACTGAGTCAGTTTCAAGCTGTGATGTCATCAAAAAGTCAGATGAAAGAAGAGAAAGATGAAGAAGAAACAAGCTTATAAAGTTCTTGCATTGAAAACACTTACAGTATAAAGCGCAGAAAAAAGTGATTTCATAAACGAAAAGAGCGCTGCGCTAAAGCGACGCTCGCTACATTATATAGAATCTTGCATAGACTCACAATGAGTGTTGAATCAAGTAAGAAATTTAAAAAAAAAAGTAGTTGTATTATCTCGCTCAGAACAGTAACGACTGATCTTGACTTATTGTCTTGCACATCAAGAAAAGATAAAACAAATAGTGATTTGATAAGAAACGTTGTACTTCTTTGAAACAACATTGTTCTCTGTGTGATCTTTAAATACAAAAGACTTCAATTTCAATTTCATGTCAGTATGCAGTCTTCTGTGCTGTTCTGAAGTTGATTAATAACTTGTTCTTTTCATGTAAGTTTACTCTTCAATTTATCAGTCAAATTACTGTCTGAATTGATGATTTTTTCTTCTGCGTTGATGAACTTTCGTTTCGTCGTCGATTTTGATCTGCATAAGCGCGAAAAATTTCGATTTTCGATTTTTGACTTGCGATGCAGTCATTTGTGAAGCTATTGAGTCGAATAAGAGCTTGTTTTGATCGTACAATTGTGCTCTATAACTTGTCAATCGATTTGATATATCATATGCTTCGATAAATTGCTGTCGTCAATTGCTGCTTCATTATCTTTAACGTTTGTTTTATCTTTTCTTGATGTGCAAAACAATAAGTTGAGATCAGTCATTACTATTCTGAGCGAGATAACATGATTACTTTGATACGTAAGATATAAAGCAATTGCGTCAAGCATTTTCTATCAAAAAGAGTAATTTAGACTCTTGCAGACTAGATTTATATCATTTTCATCTGACATAAGTCGATAATAGAAGACGATCTATTGCAGGTTTCAAGATAGAAATTGAAAAATCTCTACACTAAAGTTACTGTCTACGTAAAACGCTCTGAGTAAGAGATTAAAGAGATATTTAAGTGATGTCAAGTGAATTCTCTAGAAGCTTGAAGTTTGAAACTCGGAAAAACTCTTTATGAAAAGAAATATAAAGAGTCGCTTTATGCGCTTTTTCTCGCCTCGTTTCGCGAATAGTGACGCGAAACTCAGCAGAAGCAATAGCTCAGCGTCAGAATTCAAAACATCGACGATAGAAATCAAAAGATCAACATTAGAGATTGAAATAAATCTATGAGATGAACTTAGCATGAGTTCATCAACAAGCAAACAACTGCAGAACGACATTGTCGATTTATTTTGCAGTCAACAAAAATCGCATAATGACAAGAATACAATCAATCTGCGAAATGCAAATTCGCAGCAAAAAGAGCAAACACAAGCGATTGTGAAATTCAAAGAAATGAAAAAGCGAAAAGCGATGAAAAGTTCGCAAAAAGAAGCTAGCATCGAAGTTAGTACTAGCAAGTGCTACGATGTCAACTCTAAAAAGATGCAGATAAAGAGACTGCGCGAAAGAATTGAATTTGCAGTCAATCAGCTAAGACAAGCAATATCAGAACAGAAAGAGACTATAAGTCATAGCTTAATCTACATTTGAAGAGCATGCAATGAAAGCATAGAAAACTCGATTCAGAAGCAAATTGATCAACTTCAAAGTTAAACAAACAACAAACTGAAGATCATTCTACAATTGATTCAACAAAATGCTGAAAACATCAAAAAGAAAATTAATGCAAAGCAAACAACAGAGAATTCGCAAATCTTGCAGAAGGCGCAGAATTCGCAAACGTCGCAAGTCATGCAAAATTCGCAAAAACCAACGCAGAAGCTCACATATGTGCAAAAAGCAGCTCAAGTAACAGATGCAAATGCAAATGCAAACACAAATGCAAATGTAAATGCAAATGCAGGCGAATGAAATCTGATTATCAAGAAATTCTCGTCAAAATCACAAGAAATATTGTATCGCGAAAGAAAACTCATTGTCAATCTCAAAAATGAGAACTGAACGTTGAAGATGATGAAAATGCGAGACTCAATGAATAACACATTGAAAAAGGCGAAAATCAATCTAATAGTCATCATGATAGTCAAAACGCTAAAGAAAAACAACATTACTTTGACAATCTTGAAAAAATACATCGCAGACGTCTTACTAGCACAAAGAGCAATATGAAAGCATGTTTTTGATGTTAAAAGCATTAAGAAAGATGAGAAATGACACAAAATAATCATACACAGTCTGAAAATCGAAATCTTCAACATGAAGATTGAAATGAAATATCTGAGAATTGAGCTAGAGAAGTACAATTCTGAATTGAAGTTGATAATCAATTTAATATGATTATCAAAAGATGAAAATAAAGCAAGAAAGAATCATGCTTCAATGATACTGACGTTCAAAATCGAAGCAAAAGTGCAAAGACATCTGAAAAAACGACTTTTAGCTGCGAAATCAACATATCAAACAGTCGAATATTGAGACTATCGATCAAATGATCAATGTCAAAAATGTCAAACATTTGAGCATTTGCAGAATAAATGCAACAGATCATCAAGATGCTTGTACTGCGAGCGAAATCATCAGATCTGAAATCATAAATGTCAATTACCTACGTGCAAAGATGAGCAATCATGCAATCACATGATTTCTAAATGTTGCAGCTGTCAAAATGCGCACTTCGCAAATAGCGCAATGTGTGAAACATATCAGGCAGCTCAGTTTATTAACTCATAAAAAGATCATCTAGTCACGAAATTGTAATGAGTATTGCATTCAAAATGTCACAAAACAACGCAAATGACGAAAGCTTTGCAAACATGTTGAATATTCGAATTTTACAGCACAATTGTGCAACATTGACAGTTTGTAAAGTGAACAAAATTTTAAAGTTTAGCTAAAGTGACATTTATCGCTTAAAGCGAAATAAAATTCGAATTTAAGCTGATCTCGTTAGGCTGCAATCTGCTTTTGTCGACAAAATCTGTGTTTGTTCATATATCTCTGAACTGTATCTCGCTTTTGCCGGTAAAATCTGCGTTTGTTCATATGCGCTGAGCTGAATTTCGCTTTCATCACATATGTTGCATATGTCGACAATCGTTCATCTACTCGCTCACCTACTCGCTTATTTACTCGCTCACCCAAATTCCCTATCAAATTCTCTACCAAATTCCCTATCAAATTTTCTATCAAACACTCTATCAAACGCTTTACATGCTTCAAATTATGAATGCATAACATGAGTCAAACAATGCTTCAAACAATGCTTTCTACATGACTTGAAAATAGTACTGTTATCTTCGTGATTAGTAATCTTCGCTCTCAGTCGAAGGTTGACGCTAGAAAATTCAGAAGATTCAGAATTTTTACTTCTTTTCACTTCTTTCTTTCGTACGAAATAATGCTAATTAGCTCAATAGAATGCACTCTTCATGACTCAATATCAAACTTTCGATCAAACGCTTTATCAAATTTTCTACATGCTTCAAAATACGCGTTGAATGAACGCATAACATGCATCAAACAGTGCTTCAAACAATACTTTCTACTGAGCTTTCTACTGAGCTATTTACTGAGCTATTGATTAAGCTTTCTACTGATCTTTTTACTTATCTTTCTACTAAGCTATCGATTGAGCTTTCTACTGATCTTTCTACTGATCTTTCTACTGATCTTTCTACTGAGCTATCAATCGAGCTTTCTACTGATTTTTCTACTGATCTTTCAATCAATCTTTCGATCAATCTTTCTATCAATCTTTCTATTGATCTTTCTATCGATCTTTCTACTGAGTTATTTATTGAGCTATCGACTGAGCTTTCTATCAAACACTCTATCAAACATTCTACATGCTTCAAAATACGCATCGATTGAGCGCATAACACGAATCAAACAATGCTTTCTACATGATTTTCTATCAAGCATTCTTCATGTTTTTCTATCAAGCATTCTCGCTGATCTTTCTACTGATCTTTCGACCAAGTCATTTAGTGAGCTTTCTACTGATCTTTCGACCGATCTTTCTATTGATCTTTCTACTAGTAAGCTTTCTACTGATCTTTCGATCAAGTTATTTACTGACCTTTTTACTACATGACTTTCTACATGACTCTTTACATGACTTTCTTCATGACTCTCTACATGACTTTTCACCAAGCTTCAAATTGCTTTGCAATCAAGAATCAAATTTGTTTTCTATCAAGCTTCAAACACGACTTTATCAATCATTCTACATGACTTTCTACCCTCTAGTTTATTTATTAACTTTCTCATTAACTTTCTCATTGACTTTCTCATTGACTTTCTCATTGACTTTCTCATTGACTTTCTCATTGACTTTCTCATTGACTTTCTCATTGACTTTCTCATTGACTTTCTCATTGACTTTCTTGACGCATATATTAAATAGCTATTATTTAGATAGTCAAATCAACCATTAATTATTCAACGTTGCAACTACGTATCAATGCTACAAATGTCAAAATAGTCGTGTTTATTGAATCAAATGATAAAGACGCATACTGCGCTCATGAGAATGCTAAAGATGTTAGAAATGTTGAAAATATTGATGCTTTTATGAATATGCATCAGCTAAAAGTGACGCAAATCTGAGACATGAGATTAAATGAATATTTGAAATATTGATCGCTAAAAGCGCTAAAATCTGTCTCTGTCACTCTTTACAAATTGCAGATGAAGGTCAACGCAAATTATGCATGCATGCATGAAATTTGCGAAAAACAAGACAGATATTGTTATACTACAAGAATCATGAATGAGAGACGAGAATATAACAATTTCACATTCATCGTTTATTTGCATCAAATCAAATGTTCAGAATACTCATGTCAGAGTACTGATATTTGTTGCGAAAAACGCAAAGAAATTTACATGCACATCAAGATCAGACATAGTCAATAGCGAAGACATGCAAGCGATATCAATAGCGAACAATAAAATTCAGAAGAAAATTTTATTGTTCAATATTTACAACGAAAAGTCACAGAATGCAGATGACGAGCAATCACACATGATTGAGCGAGAATTAGCAAAAGTTATGCTAAATTCTGAGCAAAAAGTTATTATTGTCAAAGACTTTAATGCACATCATAGCTGATGAAACGCAAAAATTTCAAACTCTATTAGAACGAAAGCGTTAATAAATTGAGTAAATTTACATAAGTGCAATCTGATTAACACTTCTGATATAGACACATATCACAGCTATTCAAGTCAGTTAAGCTCGATACTTGACTTAGCATTTGCATCAAAGAATATGTGCAATCACATCAAGAATTGACATATAGACAAGAATGCAGACACAGAATTCAATCATGAAGTAATTTTATTTACAATAGTTACGAAAAAGATGAAGTTGATCGAAAATTCGTTGAACGCGTCATACAATCTGCAAAAAGTCGACTGAAAAGACTTTAATGAGCATTTGCAAAAGATGAAAGACAAAATGATGATCAAGATGCAAAGAATCATGAGTTTAGAAGCAAAAGTTATTTACTTGATGAAATGCATCAAGAATACAGTGAAATTATTTGTATTTAAACAGCGAATATGCGCAAAATCAAAATTCTGGTGAAACAATGAACTCATTGAAATGCAAAAGACGCTGTCGTCAAAAAAGTGAATCTGAAAAAGATGCAGAAATGACGACGCATGAGCAGAGATAGTGCAAATGCGAAATTCGTATCATGATGCAATAAAGCTGATCAAAAATCAATTCTGAATCAATTTTTTGAACAACGCTGAAGAAAAAAAAGTGTTTCAGACATACAAGTTCACTAAATCACGTCTAATCGAAAAGCTACTCTCAATACAAAACTTGCAAAAAGAATTGAAAACTGAATTCAATGAAAAGTGCAAGACATTTCTGAAAGCAATGTACTCATCATCTTTGAAAATGCAAATCAATGAAGAATTACTATTGAACGAAAGTATACAGTGATCAAGAGTTATCAAAGGAAAAATCAAGTATGCTATTAACTTCTCAGCATTCAGAAAAGCATTCAAATCAGACAAAATGTCATTCGCAATCATACAGCGAGCGTACAAAAGCATATCGAAAATCTTCAATTTATTGTATTCAGATTTGATTGAAAACGACTATCATTCGAAAATATGACGCGAAGGCACGGAAATTATTCTGAAAAAATCAGACAAATCGAATTATTCAATCTTGAAGACATACAGAATTATTACGCTGCTAAACTGTCTAGGCAAAGTAGCAGAAAAAATAATAGCAGTGCAACTGTCTTACACAGCTGAAATTAACGACAAGCTGCTGAATTTTGATCAAATGAAAGGCAGAAAACAAAGATCAGCTATAGACGCAGTACTAAATTTAGTACATGATGCGCAAATGACGAAAAGTCAAGAAAACATGCTTATCTGTCTACTTCTAGATGTCAAAGAAGTCTTTGACCATGTTACATTGAAATAGCTGGTCAAAATATTGATTAAATTGAAAATATCGATCAATTTAATCAATTGAATAAAATGTTTCTTACAAAACCGAATTATTGACTTAGCATTTGACGATGAACATCAGAAATCAAAGGAAATAAGCACAGAAATATCACAAGACTCATCTATCTTGCTCATTTTATTTCTAATTTATATTTGATACTTGTTTTCAAAGATTTGCGCAAAGTTCGAAAATTTACAGTCATTCAGCTATATTGACGACGTGACGCTATACATTGAGGGAAGAAATATTGACAAGAATGTGAAAATGCTGGAAAACGCAGCAAAAATCGCTTTCACATAAGCTGAGAACAACGCAGTGCAATTCGATGATTCAAAATCTGAATTAATACACTTTGAAAGTCATAAGGCAACATTCAATCAAATGATTATTCTATTCAATAACATGATCATAAAATCAAAGACATGCATATGATGACTAAAAGTCTGACTGAATTGAAAGCTCAACTTCAAAGTTCATGTGCAAACGAAAATCGCGACAGTCACAAGAATGCTACACTCGTTGTTTAGATTAATGAATAGCGAGTGAAAATTAAATGTCAAATCAGAAAAGCAGTTATATCTGACATGCATCACATTTATTAGCGATTATGACGCTGAAATATGATGAAATAATCAAAAAAGCTACTTAGTCAAATTTCGCAAACTGCAAAACGCTGCATTACGAAAAATTCTGAATGCATTTTGAACATCATCGATAGATGCTATGCAAATAGAAGTTGAAATCTCGTCGATAAAGATGCAATTAAATCAAAAGTGCAAGAACTATGCAATTTGAATAGTTGAATTATCAGAAAAACATTCTATCAGAAAAAGAACGTTTATTTCGTACTCATCTCAATACTCTATCGAATTGAATCTAGATCTGAACGCATCAAAATATCTGAACTGAAATGAGATGAAGGCGAATTTACCTCGAAAAGTCAAGAAGTGCAAAGACAGACTCATGCAGATATATTGAATATTGAACAAAGTGCAAAAAACACTGAATTCAATAAAAGAAATTGAAATTTCTCACTTCAAGAAATCATGAAGTCAGAAAATCAAATATCTGACAAAGATGCAAATTGAATTCGCAAGAGATGAAACGTGCGAAACGATAAATACACACTATAGAAAACTGAAAACAATAGTCAAAAAGACGAAAAACATAGTGATGTACATCGACGCATCGCAAACTTGAAAAAAGATAGCAGAGCTCAAAACAGAAATTGAAACTGCAATGATATTCACGCATGAGTCTGTTAAATGCAGCAAGACGACAAGCGTAATCGACGAAATAATCATAACAAAAGCGAAATTGCAAGCTATCGACGATGCAATCGCGATATGCAGCGAAGAAGCATCTGAAGACAGTGAAATTTGAGTGTACACAGACAGTCAAATGACGCTGCAAAGGCTAAAAGCAAAGAGCAATGTCAACTCAAAGTTATTCAATAACATACGACAAAATCTGATCAATCTGCAACAAAATCGATGTCATATTTGCATACAGTGAGTATCGAGTTACAAAAACATCGTTGAAAACGAAGCAGTGAATCAATTAATCAAAGACGTGACATGAAAAAGATCAACAATCGACATCAGGAAAAGAACAATCATGAGCTTCATCAAAAAGCAAATAGACAAAGAGATAAAAAAGCAATGACTAATTGCATGAAATGATAGCATCAAAAAAGAAAATCAGTATCAGAAGCACACAACGAGAGTGAATCTGAGTTACAGATCACTAAAGAAGCTTTGAAAAATAGACAGACTGATGTTTTCAACGTTTATACAGCTAAAAATGAAACATGACTATTTCAAAAGCTATTTGCATCGATTATCAGAGAATAATTCGAACAAATGCTATGAAATATGCAAGGCGAGACAAACGTTGAAACACTTACTACTGAACTGCAAACATTATAGAGCAGAACAGTTACAGCTTAAAGCAAAAGCACAGTTTAAAAACACAGACATCATATTGACGCTGTTCATCATCAAAATCGAAATAATTGCAACACTAAAGTATTTGAAAAACACTTGAATTGCAACAAGAAAATGACTATTAGAAACGAAAGAGTAAAACGCGAAGAGTGTGAAGAAACAAAGAAAAACGAAAGTACGATTGCAAGAGTTTGAGCGAGAGCGCTTGTATATGCAAACTATTGATGTGATTGATCAATGAAAAGATATAAAGCAGCAACTTTGAGCAGATTACATGTAACTTAGTATACACACAGCGTTTAGACAGTGTCATAGTCATAGACTGCATGCACTTAATGAAGAAATAAAAAAATTAAAAAAATTGTGATCATTGCAATGTAACTATCTTCAAATTGTGAGTAAATATTTAATGCAGTAAACAATTTTCATTATAATGTCACTATATTCATTTATTTATCATAAATAACATAATAAATAAGATCAATAACAAGATTTATCTGTACAAGATGCTGATTACAAATCTTTGATCAATAATGAGATTTATCTGTACAAAATGCTGACTATGAATCTTCTGCAAGCTATGCTTGTCAGAAAAGCTGAACAATCTTATCAACATCAACAGAGCAGTAACAGCGCTGTATTCATGCGTTGAGCTCACACACAGTCGAAAAGCAAGACAATAACAACGCAGTCGTTGACATGTTGAAGCTCACATATATACAGAAGAACAGCAACGTCTTTGCATACATGCTGCAATTCATATACGACATACATATATATACTGCAAAGACATGACTCAGCTTTGATGCATATACAAACAGATGTGATGCAGTAAATCGATTGATTTTTCGCATTTTCAGATCAATTTACACGCAGCGTAATCACATACAGAGCAGTAACAGCGCTTTATTCACATGTTGAGCTCATATATGACATACATACATATATTGCGAAGACACAACTCAGCTTTTGCACACATATGAACAGACATGATGCAGTAAATTGATTGATTTTTTGCATTTTCAGATCGATTTACACGTAGCGCAATCACACACAAAGTGATAACAGCGCATTATTCACATGTTGAACTCATATACAACATACATACATATATTGCGAAGACACAACTCAGCTTTTGTGCATATACACATTGATGCAACGCAGTAAATCAATCAATTTATTGATTTTCTGATCGACTTACATGCATTGCAAGTATATACACTGCAAAGATATGATACAGTCTTTGCTCATATACACAGAACAACAGCAACGTCTTTGCACATACGCTGCAACTCATATACATCACACACATATATATTGCAAAGACACGACTCAGCTTTTGCACATCTACACGTCTGCATGATGCAGTAAATTAATCGATTTTTTTTGCTTTATTGAATCGAGTTACATGCATCGTAATCACATACACTGCAAAGACATGACACAGTCTTTGCTCATATACATAAAACGACAGCAACGTCTTTGCGCATACGCTGCAACTCATATACATCACACATATATACACTGCAAAGGCACGACTCAGCTTTTGCACATATACACATTGATGCAACGCAGTAAATCAATCAATTTATTGATTTTCTAATCGATTTACATGCGTTGCAAATACATACATTGTGAAGACATGACACAGTCTTTGCTCATATACACAGAACGACAGCAACGTCTTTGCACATACGCTGCAACTCATATACATCACACACATATACATTGCAAAGACACGACTTAGCTTTTGCACATCTACATGTCTGCATGATGCAGTAAATTGATCAATTTTTTGCTTTATCAAATTGATTTACATGCATCGCAATCACATATATTGCGAAGACATGACACAGTCTTTGCTCATATACACAGAACAACAGCAACGTCTTTGCGCATATGTTGCAACTCATATACGTCACACACATATACTGTGAAGGCACAACTCAGCTTTTGCACACATACACATCTGTGCAACGCAGTAAATTAATCGATTTCGATTTTCTGATCGATTTACATGCATCACAAATACACAGATCAAAGCTTATCTAGTTCATTCAGCAGAGTGATTATACAGCGAACTTGAAAGCTCACGTCAAAGTGATCAGCTTTCATCTACATAGATCAAAGCTCATCTATAAACTGATCATTGAGTCGAGTTTCAAGTTGACATTTTGAATTTGAATCGACATCGAGTCGAGTTGCTCACATTTTCAACTTGATTCAAGTCGAGTTGCTCATATTTTCAATTCAACGTGACTCAACTCGACTGAGAATTGAGTCAACTCGACTCGATTCGTCAAGAACTTGAGCTTGACGTCAAGAGAGCTAAATATAGAAATTTTTCCGGTTTTTTGCTTTTGCATTACCTTTTTGCATTACCTTTTTGATAGGGAGTCATGACGGGAAACATGAAGGCTATATGATAGAAAGTCATGAAGGGAAGCCATGGTAGAGAGCCATGGTAGAGAGCCATGACGGGGAAACATGGAGGCCGTTTGGTGGAAAGTCATAAAGGGAAACCATGAAGGGAAACCATGACGGGAAACATGAAGGCTATATGATAGAAAGTCATGAAGGGGAGCCATGGTAGGAAGCCATGGTAGGGAGCCATGCCGGGGAAACATGAAGGCCGTTTGACTTTGGTAGAAAGTCATGACGGGGAAACATGGTAGGAAGCCATGAAGGGGACTCATGAAGACTGTTCGATCAAGCTATTTACATCTGTCTAATATCTTGTCGGGTCGAGTCGGGTTTTCGGGTCGGGTTGTTGAATCAAGCTTCCCAACCCGATTCGAGTTCTCGAGTTCAACTTTCCAACCCGACGCGACCCGAATCCAAAAATCTTCCAACTCGACTCAACGCGGTTAGTTTACTCATCTAGCCGACTTAGCTTGATGATCATACAGACAAGTCGAAAGCTCATGTTGAAGTAATCAGCTTTCACAATTTTGAGTTGTCTATGTGATCACTTGATTATATAGACAGTTCACGCGCTCGTATGCACAAACTATCGATGTGATTGATCAACGAGAAGATATACAGCAGCGATTATGACTAGATTACATGTAATTTAGAATACACACAGCGTCTAGATAGTGTCATAGCCATAGGCTGCATGCACTTAATGAAGAAAAAAGAAAGAAAAAACCTAATAAATAAGATGACAGCAGAATTTGATATTATTTCAGATTTAAGAAATATCTGACTGTAATTCAAGTTCATGCTCTCAGATGTGTAAATGAAACCTACGTATGTAAGTAAGACAGCTAACTCAAAGGAACTTAGTTGCATTTACACGTCTGAGGTTCTAAGGCAAGCGATTTGCAACTAAGACTCTTCGAGCCTAGTTGCTACATTCTTTCGGGTAAGCGGCGGCAGGTTGAAAGATCATCATAAGGTAGGTAGTAACGGTCACTTTGATCGTCTATCAAAGGCTGATAGACCTACAGAATTTCACGACTGGCACGTTATTCTCTACCATCAGATTTGAGCAACTATTTGCAGTCTTATGAGCTTCAACTCAAGTTCTTGAAAGTGGATCTAGAAGAGTGCTATTGTCAAAGGGGATGTTGAAGAGCTTTCTACTGCCTGTCAGAACCTGGAACCCTTAGTCCAAGAATTCCTGGAAAGGTTTCAAATAATTGGCATGGCGGGGGAGA